>Ga0307378_10012364_pt1 | contig 10902 bp, 15 predicted proteins | sample UN1MG_FD_202238 | JGI IMG/M metagenome (GOLD analysis project Ga0307378, IMG submission 202238) | Soil microbial communities from Risofladan, Vaasa, Finland - UN-1 | ecosystem: Environmental > Terrestrial > Soil > Coastal area > Acid sulfate soil | place: Finland: Risofladan, Vaasa | collected...
CTTCAGTACGACCAAGGCACTCAGGTCTTCACGTGCTTGCCTACCGCCGGCGGTTTGACCAATCCACTCACTGCCAATCTCAACACTTCGACATTTGAGATCGATGCCGGTTCGGGCAACACGGCAGCAGCGCCGGTGTTGTTCCAGGGTGTGACTACTGAAATCGATGGTATCTTTTTCGCCACTGACGCCGTTGGCTTCAGTATTGATCAAGTCGAGCGTGCTCGTATCGACATCAACAGCGTCGACCTCGCCAACGGTATTCTGTTGCTAGCGGGTGGCGGTATTACCATGGGGGGTGCCACGGATGATCTAGACATGACCGGTGCGCAGGTTCGGAATATCGAGCAGGGGTCGTGCGGAGCACCCTCGATGTTTCCGATCACGGCATCTAGCGCGACTGGAATCTCGTTCCCTGGTGGCAACTCGGTATGCCTCTCGTCACCCACGACGAGTACGTTCACTCTTGTAGACGGTGGGGCTACACTTTCACAGGGTCCGCTCACGATCACCGCAGGCAACCTCGCTCTCACGTCAGGCAACATCACGCTCAGCGGAACGGTCGATACTGTTGACGTCAGCGCACACGCAGGAAACACGGCCGCGCATCACGCGCTCGTCACCGTGTCAGGCTCGCGGGATTACATCACACTCAACGTCCAGGATATTGTTCGTGGTGTTGTCGACGTTTCGGATGACACCAACCTCACTGCTCTTGCGCCTATTGTATTAACGGCCGACGAGATGCAGTTGGCAACAATCATTGGCGCTGATGACGTGGATCGATGCTTTGGCTCCAACAATGATTGGTGCGTCCAGTACGATGAGGCGGTCGATAACCAACTGATCTGGCTGACCCCCAACACCACGGCGATTGCCGACACCGATCCAATGATCCAGATCCTCGTACCGACTGCCGTTGATGCGAATCAGCAGGTATGGGGAATCGCAAAGGGCACTCAAGCGACCAACACCGACATCATAACGATTGATGAAGAAGGCGATGTATCCACGGCTCGACTACTTCTTGGTAGCGGGAATTCCGTAGCTCCCTCACACACGTTCACTGCCAATTCGAGTGCTGGCATGTACTACGTCACTGGTACTGCAGAGACGGCCATCACCGGATCCGGCGGTGCTGAGTTCCGTCTCAATACCAATATGAAGATCCAGACTGGTGACTTTGATATGAGCACCAACGATCTCTTGCAGGCCAAAACAACGCAGCACCTGGATGGCAACGTGAACTCACCTGCGATGACGTTCAGGGACGACCTCAGTCTTGGTTGGTATCGAATGGGCGCTGATCATATTGGCCTCGCGGCGCTGGGCCAGACGTTGTTCGAAGTCGAAGACGACGTGGGGGTGACTGTACGAAACGCGGTGGTGGCTCAGACGGCGACGGCACTGAAGATCCGTGGACCGCAGCCAGTCATTTCAGCTGACAATGACTCCGTCGACCTGGACTTTGAGGTTCACGACACGACCGAAACGGCGTGGGCGCTCACCGGGACTATTCGTGGGGTATTGATCGATGCGCTAGCCGGAGCAACGAACGGTGGCCTCACCTTCGACATCTACAGTAGTACTACGCCGTTCTCGATGTTGGCGTTGGAACAGGATCAGGACGGCACTAATATCCGTGCCGAGTTTAATCCGCTTGGCGTCGATATAGACACGATTGCGCAGGGCAATACAGATACAGATCTGTTCTACGTCAACGCTGGTAGCGATTGCGTCACGATCAGTGGCAATGCCGAGTGTGGTACGCAGTCCAAAACGATGTATGTTAACGGCAGTTTCGAGGTCGCTGGTGTGTCGGAGTTTAATAATACTCTGTCGATGATCGGTACGAACAACATCGACCTCAACCAGGGCAGCATCGTGGACGTGGACGCGCTCACCGTCACCGGACTCAGTACGATGGGTCGCACAGTCATGTCGGATCCGACGCTGGGCATTGGTTCATCCCAGTTGATTATCGGACCGAGCGCGACGGCCAACGGTGATGCCATCCTCGTTACGCATAGAGGACCGAATACGGCTACGCCTGGCGATAGCGACGGTATGCTCATCAACCACCAGATCGAGAACGATGGTACCGTGACAACGCCTACCTACTTCAATTACGTGCAGTACTCCATTCAGGCCAACGACGTTAGTGAAGATAGCGAGGACGGATCGTGGATATTGAAGGTTGCCACTGATGGCGGACTCAATAGCGTCATTCAGGCCTCATCTGATGTCGCGGGCTTTGGGTCGATCACGCTAAACCCGGCCGACACGGCCGAGTGGGATCTCGTCGTCAATGGCGACAACGATCCGAACACGCTCCGCGTAGACACGAGCGGCGACAGGGTTGGCGTCGGCATCAACAACGGAGCGGCGAAGCTCACCGTGATCAACCACACCAGTCAGACGGCGATACCTACGTTCAAGGTCGATGCCGTTGCCGGTCAGACGGCTGACCTTATCGTTGTGGAGAACTTGAGCGGTGCCGTCACTTGGAGATTCGACGAGAACGGGTTCTTCGAGCAACAGGACAAGGACCATTACATCCGTGGCAACCAGACGCAGAACTTCTTGAACCTGGACGAGGACGACATCGACGTCGACAGGGTAATGCTGGCTGGCATCAACGACGTGTACGTCACGGTCGATCACTCTGGCAATGGTACCGGAGACTTCATCGTGTTCGGTGACGGTACTCCGGTGGGTGCAGTCGGTACCGAGGCATTGCGGATTCGTAATTCGGGAGCCGGGTCGCAGCTTTGGGACTTCGAGATCTCGAATCATAACGGCAACGGCATCGAGATAGAGAGCGGCACCAACCCGGAAGAGTGCAAGATGTTCTACGTCAGGGACATGGTAACGTCGGACGACTCTACGCGAAAAGCAGTACGAGACTTCACCAATTGGCATGGCGAAATTGTGAATTTCGATGCCTCGACTGACGAACGCGCCTCGATCACATGGTGGGTGCCGAAAAACTATGCCGGCACGATCGCCGACGTGTTTCTGTGGTGGACGGGTGATCAGGCGACGTGTAACGGAACGGCCGGGGCCGATGTTTGTTGGTACATGGACACGGATTCATTCGCGGACAACGACGCCGCCAATAAGACGTTAGCAGGATCGTCTCCTGGTAAATCCGATATTTGCATTGCGAACGGCGATATTATGAAAACGCCAACCATTATGAACTTAACGACTAGTTGGGTTGCCGGGGAGTTCGCGGTGATGACGGTGTTCCGCGACGGTAATGAAGATACGGCAAGTAACTGTAGTGCCGGGACGGACACCTATGCGAACGACGCGCTCTTGCTTGGTATCGAAGTTTGCTACGAAGTAAATAACGCCTTCAGCGGCAATAACTAGGATCAGGAGGACGTGATGAGGTTATTGATGTTTGTGGCGGTGCTGTTGCTGCCCGCGACGGCAGATGCCGTCACGTTCACGATCGACTTGACGGCTGGGCAAATTCAACAGTTGCTACTTGGCAAGGCGACAGTCGAGGCACGTATCGAGAAGACCCTGACCAACGAGGAATTCCTTAAGGGCCTGATCCGCAGATCGTTGCGTGACATTCGTAGGGACGCAGAACGGGCCGATGCGAATGTGATGGCCGATGACGCCGTTGACACGGCTGAGAGTAATTTTGACAGCGTGTTTCCTGACGACCTCACCCCTAATCCACCGACGACGACGTTACCAACGCCGACCACGACGACGCTTCCCTGACGGAGACGCCATGCCGAGATTATGGGCAACGATCCTCGCATTCGCGTGCGCTCTTTCATGTGCGTCGCACGCGAACGCTGCGACCTACTACGTCGGTACTGGCTGGACGGCGTGTGCTGGGGGATGCAACGACGAGTCTGGTTGCGGCACCCCCATCACGAATGCGTGCGCGACCCTGGCCTACTTCACGACCAACCGGAACTCGGCCGTGGTCAGCGGGGACACGATCCGGATCACGGGTGTGCATACCGGGACTGGGGACTCGGGTAACTGCGTTCGGGTAGAGGACATGAACATCACGGTAGAAGGCCGTACGACCGCCGACGCTGCACTCGCGATCGGAACCCCCGGCACTACGTCGAACTGGAACACCGTCCGCTCCACGGCCGCTATAGACCACGAGGGCGCGGGTAGCGGCGGGGGCTTGTGCGAGGGCGCTGCCATCATTGGTGACCTGTCCAACTTCAAGGGGCTGCAGATCAAGGGTATCGCTGCCCTCAACGTGCCCTCTGCCGGGGGATCTGGCGGAAGGGGGACCGGCATCTGGCTGCAGACTGGCGTGGCCAACACGAACGGGGTGCTGATCGAGAACGCCGTGGTCGAGGGCAATGGCCGGGGCGGGATCAGCGTGGTGAACGCGTCGGGGCAGAGCGACAACAACTGCCTGAATGGTGGGTGGCCGGTGACGGGGCTGACCATTCGGAACAGCCTGGTGAAGGACAATCCATCGGTCGGGGGCTGGGGCGGGATCACGATGTCGTGTGTGAAGGACGCCATCGTTCGCAGCAACGAGGTTGTGAACAGCGGTACGGACAACGACGAGGACGGGATCAAAGCGCTGTGCGCCCAGTACCACTGGTGGATAGGCAACTACGTCAAGGACAGCGGGGAGGACGACTTCGACATGGGCGGTCACTGGGGGGACGACTGCTCGCAGTACAACCTGGTCGAACGCAACTGGATACAGCCGGGGTCGGCGCAGCGTGGGATGAAGACATCTGGTGGGCTGCGGTTCCTGACGATCGCCAACAACTTCTTCACAGGTAAGAAGCTCGGCTTCGGTCAGTGCTCGCAGAACGTGGAGATTTTCAATAACACCTTCGTGTCTGATGGGTCGTCCCGTAACCTGGAAAGCTTCGAAGCCCTTCAGGATTCCGCGCTGCACAACAACATCATCTACTGCGACAACACCGATGGCTCCAACACGTGCATCTTCTGGGACACCAGGTCCACGGACCTCAATAGCCCCAGCACCAACGTGAAGTGGAACTACAACTCGATGTGGAACCTCACCGACGACTCGGTGTTCAGCCTGGAGCAGGTAAGCTCACCGTGTCAGAGCAACGCATGTTCAGGCCGGGAGTGCGATGGCCTTGGCCCATCGGCCGGGTCGCCCTCGGACTATGACCGTGGGGACGTGGCCAGCTTCAGGACGCGGGATCTGTTCGGCGCAGGTGCATCGGAGAGCGGGGCGGATGATTCGTGGGGTGCGATTACGTTCGTCAACAACGTCGGTAGCACGCCGGCTGACTTCAGCCTGACGGCAGGTGATACGATAGCGCGTAACCAGGGACTGGACCTCGCCAGCTTCTCGAACTGCAACGCGGCTATTGAAAGCCCACTGACGGGACGATGCGACAGCGGACGCATGGGTAGGCCATGCGATGTAGATGGAGATTGCGAAATAACGAATGACTATTTCGGTAACACGCGGTCAGGTACATGGGACATCGGGGCGCACGAGCAAGGGGCCTCTGGCGGGACGACAACAACGACGACGACGCAAAGCGGGACCACGACGACGCAAACGACTACCACTCTCGCGCCAGGATCAGTCATCAAGACTTGCGCAGGATGCACGTGGTACGGAGGATCGACAAAATAGCACCTAGCTGGTAGCGTTTAGCTGTCTGGGTTGGTACGGAGGTCAGATGAGATCAGCACTTCAAGTGATCGTTGGGGGCGTTGTCGCAGCGATCATCGTTCTTTGCGGTATGTTCACACGGGATGCCTTTATGATGGTGTCTGGACTAGTCGGTCAGGTGCAACTCAACACCGCCAACGTCCAGCAGATCGTGACGTTCATCCAAGGGAAGCAAGGTGGCACCCAGCCGACACCACAGGCCGCGCCGCACGACGACGCTCAACACGAGTAGCGGGTCAGCCCTCCAGGGCATCGGCTTAGCTATCAAGCAGGTTCGTGAAAACGCGAAGGCGCTCGATAATGCTCGGGACGCCTACTTAGCAGGGCGGCCCCTTGCCGAGGTTATCGACGCCTTCGCGACCACGACTAACAACAAGATCGACGACAACCTGAGGAACGCCATTACGGATGGCTTATTGAACGCACGGGGCGTCTTCGTGCAAGTCAGCGCGGCGTTAGATACACTGGCTGATGTGATCGACGATGCGGTCGACACGATTGACGATCTAGCAACGGAGCCCCTGAAGGCCGTGCTGGAGGGAGCGGAGGAAGAGGATGACAAATAAGGCAACAGTAACCAACACGGCTATGGGTGGCGCGGTGGCCACGATGGTCGTCTACATCCTGTCGAACTTCACGGCCGTGCCGATTGGCTCGGAGGTGGCTGCGGCGCTCGCGACTCTGTTTGCGATGATCTTCGGCGCGTTCGGCAAGGATCCGACATAAGCATGGGCATCGGAGCAATCTGGACGCTTCTGCGTATCCTGTGGACGACTCAGCTTGGAAAGATCGTCTACAGTGCGCTGAAGAACCTTCTCATCAACAAGGCTGATCCGTGGATCGATGAGCTTGCCGACCTGGCTGCGCTCAAGGTCAAGGAAGCTGAGATCAAATACCCTCCCAACAGTGGTCCCAAGAAGAAGGACGAGGTTCTCAAGTTCTTGTTGGCGCATGCTGCATCGAAGGGGTACGTGGTCGGGACTTCGGTCCTCAACTTCCTGATCGAGTCGGCCATCCAAGCACTCGACACGCTAGACGGATGAACGTCTACAGCGCGAGGTCGAAGGAACGGTTAGTGACCGTTGAGAGCGACCTCGCGCTGGTTTTTCGTACGGCGTTGCCTGCGTGGGATCACACGGTTCTATGTGGGCATCGCTCGGAGCTTGACCAGAACGATGCGTACAGAGAGGGACGCTCGAAGCTGAAGTTCCCTAGTTCTAAGCATAATTCTTTTCCGTCCCACGCGATCGATGTTGCGCCATATCCCATAGACTGGAATGACACATATCGGTTCTATTATTTCGCTGGCTATGTTCAGCGGGTAGCCCATGAACTCGGTGTGCTTATTCGCTATGGTGGTGACTGGGACGGCGACACCAGGGCAAAGGGTGACCAGTCCTTTTTCGACCTAGTACACTTCGAACTACTAGGCCTTAAAAAATGATAGCGCAAAACCACTCGCCTCATCTCCAAGCTCTCAGGGATATGACGGACAGGCTGGCGGATGGATTCGAGAAGGACAAGCTCGAAGGAGAGATACTGGAGTTTGCGTGCGACGTGGCCAACGTCGGACGGTGGGCCTGGTATGTGGATCGTGACGACGTGATCAGTAGCAGACCGCTAGCTCGGCAGTGGGGTGTCGACAAGACACTTGTCCCTAATCCGTGTCCTGCGGATTGGTGGACCAACTACATCGTTGAGGAAGACAGGGCGAGGGAAAATGCCCAGCGGCAGGTTGCCGTTGATACGGGAGCACCTTACGAGATCGTTTATCACGTCAGACAGCCGAGTGGTATACTGGTTCGCATCCTAGCCAGAGGGAGGCTCTGTAACATTCAGGGGCGGGTCTTGGTAGGGATTACAGTGGTCGCTGATGAACACATCCTGTGTGCCAAACCCGAAGAGTGCCGCTTCTGTACCTACAAGTTCAGCTAGGCCGATAGGCTACATGAATGCCCCTGCCACCAGATAATGGTTGGGGGGTCTGGTCCAAGCATGTCTTGGCTGAGCTTGAACGTCTCAACGCCGACCTCATACTTCTGAAGGACGAAGGCCATGCGCGCGATTTGGAGATCGCGATGCTGAAGGTCAAGGCCAGCGTGTGGGGCGCGGTTGGTGCTATGGTGCCGATTGCCCTCATTGTGCTCTTACGACTGTTGTTTGGTGCTGGCTGATGGTACTCAGCTACTGCCCCAGGCGATGGGGCAAAAATACGCTCAAGAAGAGATGAGGCCCCGTGAAAGATTGCTCCCAGTTCGGTGAGTTCAACCTAGTCATCCAACCCTTCTTCAAGCGCTACAAGGCGAGGCATGGGGTTGTGGTCGACGTAGGTGCGTACGGCAAGGAGATGTCGAACGCCTACAACTTGATTGCTGACTACAATTGGCTTGGCATTTTGTTCGAGCCGTTCCACGTCGACAAGTGCATCGCGGAGTACGAGTCGATCAGCAACAAGGTCGTCTTCGAGCCGTGGGTCATCAGTGACACGGAGGGAGAGGCCGATTTCTACATCCACAACGTAGATGGACATCACTCGTTGGAGTTCGAGTGCGTCCCCAGCACGAGGACAGGGCAGGTCAGGACCGTTCAGACCAGGACGCTTCAATCGGCCCTGGACCAGAAGAGGGCACCGATCGATTTCGATTTCCTCTCGATGGATACGAACGGCACGGATGGGCCGATCTTGGTGAGCATGTTCGCCAACTCGGAGTACCGGCCGAGGTTGATCATGTTCGAGCACAGCATCGCGCGCACCGGCACGCCGGATGAATGCGATGGGTTCATGAAGGATGGGGGTTATCAAAGGCGATGGCAGAACAAGCACAACGTCGTGTACGAGAAGATCGTCCAACCTTAGTCGAGTTCTTCGGTCCGTACGCTGACCGGCTAGGCCAAAGGCGCGATACGTTCGAGCGGGTCGTCTTCGAACTACAGAGCAGGCGTCACCCGTTTATCATCGAGACTGGGTGCGTGAGGAACGTATCTAACTGGGGCGGGGATGGTTGTAGCTCGATCCTCTTCGCTGATTTCGTCAGCCAGTACGACGGCAAGCTGATCTCGATCGACATCGATGAGGATATCTGTCGCCGTTGTCGTAACGCCACCCAGCGCTTCGAGGCGGATCATGTCGTGATATGCGGTGATTCGGTCACTGCCCTGAAGCAGCTGGCCTTTTTTGCCACCAGCAAGAAGATCGATCTGCTGTACCTGGACAGCTACGACTGGGACAAGGAGCACGAGGTCGAGTGCCAGACCCACGCCTTGAAAGAGGCGCAAGCGATTCAGCATCTAGTGGCCCAGGACGGCTTCATCCTCGTAGACGACGTGGCACTACCTGGTCAGGGCAAGGGCGGCATGGTGATCCCGTGGCTGACTCACAACGGGTGGCACGAGGTCATGCGCAAGTACCAGGTGCTCTTGGCGCGTGAGTCGCGAGTAACGGGTGAGTAGGGGGGTAATTCGAGATTGTGAAGCGAGCGGTGGGTATACCCCCCCCTCCTTCACGGACAAGGACATCTCGGATGGCCCCGGCTACTTCTGCGCGTGTGTGCATCGGCTCTACCCAGGTTGGGAGCCGAAGGTGATCGTCGAGCTTGGGGTGTACGACGGTAGAGGGTCGAGGAAGCTGGCCAGGGAGTTCCCATCGGCACAGGTCTACTCGTTCGAGTGCAACCCGCATGTGTTGACGAACCTCAGCGAACAGAAGTTCCCTGAGAACGTAACGCTGGTCCCGCAGGCCGTGAGTTCGTGGTGTGGCGCGATGTCGTTCTGGGTCGACACCAAGCAGCAGGCAGCATCCTCGCGGTATCGGTTGGCCGGGACGTACCCATGGGCAAGCGGCCACAAGGAGGAGATGGTCACCGTGTCCTGCACGCGGCTGGACCGGTACCTCGAACGGCAGGGGGTCGAGAAGGTGGACCTCATCATGGCCGACATCCAGGGAGGCGAACTGGACGCCCTGAAGGGCCTGGGCCGGTTCATGCGGACGGTGACGGCGATGCAGCTAGAAGTCATTCACAAGCCGATCTGGACGGACTCACCGCTGTTTCCTGAGCTTCACCGGTACGTCACCAGGCAGGGGTTCGAGGTCGAGATCGCCACGGCGATGGAGCGTGTGTCTAACTGGTTCGGGGATGCCGTTTACTACCGTCCCGAAGGGGTCGAGTCGTGACAGGATCGACCGTCGGTGCTATGGTCGGTACCTGGGATTGCAAGGCCACGGAGCGCGGGGGGGATGGGCCATCTGATGGACCTGTCCCTTTCGCAGAGCAAAGGGGTTTCGAATGAAGTATGCCGTCATGTTGGCCATCGCCGTAGCGCTGATGGCCACACCTGCATTCGCGAAGGATTCCGATTCGGACAGCGACAGCGACTCCAGCCGGGGCAGGCCGAACGCCTGCAAGCAGATCTGCGACATCGACCGGAACATCTGCAAGCTGGAGTGCCGCAAGACGCGGTTGATCTGCGAGCAAGACCCGGAGAACGACAACGCCTTCTGCCGCACGGGTGAGCGTGACTGCAAGGACCGCTGCGACGAGGTGCGTGGCGACTGCCGAGACCGTTGCGATAACACGTCAACGACGACCACAAGCTTACCGGAATGAGTAGGCACGACCATCACTGCAGCCACGAGCATCTCGGGTACTGCCGTGACTGCGACGTGACCTACTGCAAGGACTGCAAGCGCGAGTGGGCGACTAACCCTTTCCAGCTGACCCAGACCCCACCATCATGGCAGTACCCGTTCTACTACACGGGTGACGCCCCGGCCGTGGACGGAGTGCGTGTCACCTGCACGCCTCAGACGATGACCATGACCGGCATCGACGCGTTCGAATGCAGTGACGAGCCATGCGACCACCATTGGCAGCAGAGGCGAAATGCATCAGGCGCGAGTGCGACCGGCTGAGGAGCGCGGTTTCCGAGAAGGGCAGGGCGGTACGGCGCGAGATGATTGACCACCGCCGAGGGATCGTGCGCACAGAGGCTCGTGCCTCACTGCTGGCCTACGGCTACCTCCGGGGACGCCGGTACCTGGCGATCGAGGCCAAGTGCCACGACAGCAGATGGGGGATCTACCCGCGCGTGTGTAAGATCGTCGAGGGTTTCGGCGGGGACAAGGCTGGGGTTCACGCGTGGATGGAACGGCAGATGATCACGCCGGTCCGAAGGACAGGGTAGGGGTACAATCGGTGGAGGCTGTAAGCGCTCAGGGTAGGGTGACACGGGTGTCGCCG
>Ga0307378_10012365_pt1 | contig 10901 bp, 8 predicted proteins | sample UN1MG_FD_202238 | JGI IMG/M metagenome (GOLD analysis project Ga0307378, IMG submission 202238) | Soil microbial communities from Risofladan, Vaasa, Finland - UN-1 | ecosystem: Environmental > Terrestrial > Soil > Coastal area > Acid sulfate soil | place: Finland: Risofladan, Vaasa | collected...
CCTCGATCTTATTTGAATAACTCACCTGTTTAGAAGGTTTGGTTACAGGTTTGCCGTCAACTCTTACATCACCTTCAATGATAGCCCGCTTTGCCCTGCCTCTGCTAGCTACTTTCCCAAATTCAACTAAATAGGAATCCAGTCTCATAATATGCCCTGTTTCAATACTCTCATAATAATGTAAATAATTTTATTTAAATCTGTATAATCTTATTTACTGCATCTGCTTTAACATTGACCAGACATCAGAATAAAACCAATATGCTTTTAAGTCAGTAATGATTCAATACTTTTACCAGTTAATGGAGGACATATAATGTATGGGATAGAATTTGTACCTAGCGACCCTGTTTTAAAGTTGGCTCATTATACAAAGCTAGCAGAAGATCAGGGTTTCGACAATGTTTGGATAACAGACCATTACAACAACAGGGATGTATACACTACCCTGGCTGTATTGGCCATGAATACTAATAGAATAAAAATAGGGACGGGAGTTACAAATCCCTACACTAGAAATATTGCAGTTACAGCTTCAAGCATAGCAGCAATCAACGAGATATCAGGTGGAAGGGCAATCCTGGGTATAGGTCCCGGAGATAAAGCAACCTTTGACGCAATGGGTATCGAGTGGACAAAACCACTGTCTACTTCCAAAGAATCCATCCAGGCTCTAAGAGCATTCTTTACAGGTAAAAAGGTCAACATGGACGGCGAGATGGTTAAGATCGCAGGCGCTAAAATGGCATTCAAAGCCGGTAATATACCCATCTATCTGGGTGCACAGGGCCCCAAGATGCTGGAATTAGCAGGCGAAGTTGCAGATGGTGTTTTAATCAACGCATCCCATCCAAAGGACTTTGAGATCGCTATTGCAGCCATTAAAAAAGGAGCTGAAAAAGCTGGCAGAGATCCAAAAGAGGTTGATGTTGGTGCATATGCATGCTTCTCAATTGATAAGAATGAAGAAAAGGCCATTAATGCTGCCAAGATCGTAGTGGCATTTATTGTAGCCGGTTCACCAGACGTAGTACTTCAACGACACGGTGTCGATGTTGCTGCAAAAGGCACGATCGGAGCTGCTATTGGAAAGGGCGACTTTGGTACTGTAATGGGTGCAGTCACTCCTGGAATGATGGATGCCTTCAGTATCTGCGGAACACCAGAGGTCTGTAAAGAAAAGGTTTTAGCCCTGCAAAAGATCGGCGTAACCCAGATCGTATGCGGGTCCCCAATCGGTCCTGATAAAGAAAAATCCATAAAACTAATCGGAAAGGAAATCATCGGAGGAAATTAATTGAGCGCTGAGATCCCGGTTCCTCAACTGGGGTTCCCAAAAATATATCAAGTAGTGAAAAACGTGCTGTGTACAGCATGCGGCGGATGCGAAGCCATCTGCCCCATGCAGGCAGCCCGGGTAAAACTCTACGACGAAGCTAATTATGATAAGTTCAGCCCAACTGTAGCTGAACCCTCTATTGTCAAGCTGTTCAGCGAGATAAGCAGGGAAGACAATTACTGTTCACACAGGCAATGCTACGTGGATTGTAACAATTGTCTTGCTTGCCAGAATTGTCTTGCATGCCAGCGGATCTGCCCGATTCTGGATGGCTTCCCTGGTGACGACGAGTTTGATAATGTCATCGAACAGCGGGTTGGCAAGAGTGCTCTGCATGGTCAGGATGGTGCTGCAGTAACCGGTATCCTTAAATCTCTATTTGAACAGGGTGAGATCGATGCTGCTCTTAGTGTGTCCCGAAACGATGATTGGGAAACTGAGGTTGTGGTGCTGACAAGTGCAGACCAGGTAGAAAGTGTTGGCGGTACCAAATATACCTATGAACCCGTCATCTCAAAACTGCGTGATGCTCTTAAGGATTATGAAAAGATAGCAGTGGTTGGCACACCATGCCAGGTACATGCTGCATCCTTACTTCGTGAGAACCTGACCGATAAGATTAAACTGGTCATTGGCCTGATCTGTATGGAGAGCTTTACCTATGATGATATGGGCGAAAATATCATTCCCAATATAATGGGAATGGATCGCAAAGCTGTCAAAAAACTTGACTTTGCAAAAGGAAAGTTCGTGGCAGAGACTGCTGATGATAAAACAGCGGTCCCCATTAAGGAAGTAGCTCACCTGGCCCGTAAACCATGCCATCACTGTATGGATTACACATCCTATTATGCAGACATTAGCGTTGGCAGTGTAGGCAGTCCGGATGGCTGGAGTACTATATTTGTCCGCAACGAGACCGGTAAGAAATATCTGGATAAGGTCAAGGGAATGGAATACGATGAGAAACCCATTTTCATGGAGATTGTCCAGAAGCTTGCAGCCATGAAGCACAAAAACAATGCTTGGGACTACAAAAAGTTCAATGAAGTGGTGTGGGCTGGCGGAGAATGGACTCCAGAAGAGCATTCTACATAGGACGATTCCAACCATATCATTTGGGACACCAGACAGTACTTGAATCCATAGCACATGAAGTAGATGAAATCATAATAGGCATAGGAAGTGCCCAGGCCAGTCATGAGCCTGATGATTTATTTACTGCAGGTGAGCGGGTACTTATGATGACAAAGGCACTTCAGGAGTTGGGTGCCAGGCATTATATTATTCCTATTGAGGATATCAAGCGCAATTCTGTCTGGGTATCCCACATTATTTCTATGACCCCGCCTTTTCAGATCGTTTATTCCAATAACCCGCTGGTAATACGATTATTCGAAGAGGCAGGATTTGATGTAAGGCAGTCACCTCTGTACCAGCGTGATAAATATTCAGGTACTGAAATTCGCCGCAGAATGCTTACTGGAGAAGAATGGCAATCTCTTGTACCACCTTCCACTGCAGACATAATTAAAGAAATTGGCGGCGTTGAAAGATTACGATTAATTTCAAGTGGAGATTCTGTATAAGGATCTTATGATTCTCTGATTATTTGCAAATTTGATATAATTGAAATCTTCAATGCAGCTTACTTTTGCACCTTCATATTTTACTGCTACTACATCCAATTGGCTATCATCATTGTTGTCAAACTTCTCGAATGTAATCAGCACAGGTATAACAAAGAATAATTTATAATAGTATATACCGATAATATATGACAGTCCTCCTGATTATATAATATTGAAGTGGAGATGATTAAAATCAAAAAACATAACTGGACAATTAGAGAATATCTGGTACTTCTATTGATTCTGATCATATCTTATGACTTTATTGCAATTTTTATTAAAGAAACTTTTGAAGGAGAAACGATCAGTTTTATCCAGTCGATATATTTTGTTATTATGACAATGACCACCGTAGGTTTTGGTGATATTGTATTTACTTCATCTATTGGACAGATATTCACGATCATTGTGAGTTTGTCAGGGGTCATAATGTTATTTGCACTGCTGTTTCCCTTTGTAGTAATGCCATGGATAGAATCCTTGATAAAAGGGGAATTGCCGGAAAAAGTACGAAAGAAAAAAGAAAACCACATTATTATATGTGGTTACAATACTATGGTAGAATCCCTGGTACATGAACTGGAAGACCATAAGATACCTTTTATTGTGATCGACGATAATGAACAGCAAATAAGAACGCTGGTTAAAGGCGGGATGACATGCATTTTTGGAGACCCCTGTGAGGAGAATGTCCTGGAAGCAGCTGGAATTTCCAGAGCAAAAATGCTTATAGCTAACCAAAGTGATGAAAAAAATGCCAGTATTGTATTGTCAGCAAAAGAATTTTCCCAGGTAGAGATCATCGCAATTGTAGAAAACAAGAAAAATGCAGATTACTTGAAGTATGCCGGGGCTAACAGGGTAATATCTCCGAAGGCTTTATTAGGTTCATTTATCGGTCGAAAGGCGGTAGCCCCCCTGACTGACAGGATTACCAATAGTATACATTTTATGGACGATCTTGAGATCACAGAATTTCCAATTTACCCTGGAAGTAAACTATTAAGTAAGACTCTTATGGAGTCCAGGATCCGGGAATTAACAGGTGCAAACATTGTAGGTCTCTGGAAAGGTGGTGAATTATCTTTAAATCCAAAATCATATGATGTAATTAAGAGGAATTCTATATTGCTGGCAGTTGGAAATAAAGAACAGTTAAAACGATTAAAACGCCTTACACATTGAAATGTGATGAAAATGCATGAAACCGAAGTTTTTCTGGAAAAACATATTATTGTCCTGGGGTACGGTGATGTGGGGAGAAGTATCGTCAAGAGATTAACTACTGCAGGTGTTAGTTTTGTGGTTGTGGACTTCAATAAAGAAATATTTCAGGATGAAGATTTTAATTACATAATCGGTGAAGCATCATCTGAATCTATACTTATAAAAGCTGGTGTTGAAACAGCTTCAACTATAATTTCTACAATCGGGTCTGACTCAGATATTATTTTTAGCATTTTGGTAGCCAGAAAATTAAATCCTGAAGCAATAATATTAGCAAGGGCTAATGAAATACAATCCATTGATAAAATGTATAAAGCTGGTGCCGATTATGTGGCATCATTGACCATAGTCTCCGGACAGATGCTGGGCAGGATAGCATTATTGCCTAATGATCATCCGATAAAAGATGAGACAATATTAATGTATGAAGGTATTGAGATCAAAAAATATACTATTAGCCCTCACTCACCTATCATAGGAAAGACACTTGCCGAACTTGATATGCGCAACACTATAGGCTGTACAGTAATAGGAATTCAAGAAGGGGATAAGACCATGTCCGAGATTGACCCCAATATGAGGTTAACTGAAGGATTGACCCTGGCAATTCTTGGAAATCAAGAACAGACCGATGGGTTTACTAAGAATTTCATCAAATAGCTCACTCAGATCTATGTTTCGCCCCAACTGTATCATCACGTTTTCCAGGAATGTTTTTATTCCTGTTACAAACATGTGCCAGAACAGCTGTGCTTATTGCGGTTTTAAACGAAGTCCTGATAATCCGGATTCTTATATCTTATCCCCTGAAGAGATGAAAGACATTCTTTTGGCGGGTGTAAGAAGTGGCTGTACCGAGGCTCTTTTTACTTTCGGGGAAAAGCCTGAAACCGTAACAGGATATCTTGATCGGCTCAGACAGATCGGTTATGACAGCACTCTTGATTATCTGGTTGACATGTGTCGCATGGCTATTAATATCGGACTGCTGCCCCATTGCAATCCTGGTGTATTAACATACGAAGAACTTGAGATCCTGAAACCTTTGAACGCCAGTTTGGGCCTGATGCTGGAGACTACTGCATTACTTGATGCTCATAATGACAGTCCTGGCAAAATGCCTGAAGTCAGAATACAAACCATCGAAGACGCCGGAAGATTAAGAATCCCATTCACCACAGGACTGCTAATTGGCATAGGCGAGACCAAGGAAGACCGTATTGATTCTCTTAATGTCATTAATTCATTACACCAGAAATATGGACACATCCAGGAAGTCATTATTCAGAATTTTACTCCAAAACCAGGCACAAAAATGGCAGATCATTCACCCCCTGAAATAGTAGAATTGATCTGGACTGTGGACCAGGCAAAAAATATCCTATCATCCGATATCGCTATCCAGGTACCGCCAAACCTGGTTTCACCTGAGATACTTATCAATCACGGCGCCACTGATCTGGGCGGGATATCGCCTGAGACCATTGATTATATCAATCCTGATCATGAATGGCCAACAGTATCTGAATTGAAGAAAATGGTAGGGACGAAGGCTTTACTAAAGGAAAGACTTCCAATCTATCCTCAATACATTAAAAAAGGCTGGTTCAGTGAAGAGTTACGTTCACTGATCCAACAATTTTCAGGTGATGATGGATATATGAAATCCAAATAATTTCTTTTCAGGAATAGACCATTAACAAAAGATTATAGTATCTTAAAATTATCAAGTGTACCAGACTTACCTTATGATCACAAAAACAACAGGAGACTCACTTATTACTGTCGAAGTATCATTGATATTACCTGCTTATAACGAGGCAAACCGTCTCAGGGATACAGTTATCAAAACAGCCGAAACCCTGGAGAATATATCTGCATCTTTTGAGATAATTATAGCTGAAGATGGAAGTACTGACGGGACAGATAAAATAGCATCCCGGCTGGCATCTGAATTGGACTATGTTGTTCACCTTCACAGCGACCAAAGGCAAGGAAGAGGAAAGGCTCTCATCAGATCGTTCAGATCTGCACAGGGCGAGATATTATGCTATATAGATGTAGACCTGGCCACAGACATGGTGCACCTGAAAGAATTAATCGATGCTATCAGGTATGAAGGGTATGATTTTTCCACCGGTTCCAGGATGATGCCATCCAGTGATGTAAAACGACCTGCAAACCGGGGATTTGCCTCAAAAGGTTTTAATTTTCTCACCCGCACCATGCTGGGTTCAAAGTTATATGATCATCAATGTGGGTTCAAGGCATTCAAACGGGATTCTCTCATGGGGATCATGGATTCTGTGGAAGATATGCACTGGTTCTGGGACACTGAATTGCTTGTCAGGGCTCAGAGAGGCGGTTATAAAGTCAAGGAATTTCCTGTCAGGTGGCGCCATGGGGGAACTACAAAAGTAAACCTGGTCAAGGATGTAATCGGAATGGGCAGCCAGATCGTCAGGCTCGGATGGCAGTTGAATGCTCCAAGAATAGGGCGCCGGAAAAAGGTAATCTTTACTTTCATTCTGGCATTAATGCTACTATTTTTGATATTTACCTTTGTTGGTATTGATAATATCTGGCAGGCTTTGGGTACAGCCTCACCCGTGATGATAGTGCTGGCAATGTTTATCTATCTGTTCTCATGGCCGGTAAGGGGAATCCGCTATCAACATATTCTGAGCCGTTTAGGTCATCGTCAGGGCCTGAACTTCATAACTGGCAGCATATTCATAAGCCAGTCTGCCAATGTAATATTACCGGCCAGAATAGGTGATATTTCAAGAGCATATATACTTAAAAAAGAAAAAGATATCCCGCTAACTACAGCTATGTCCTCTTTGGCAGTGGAGAGGATATTTGATATCATTGCCATAACAGTTTTGGGCATGCTCGCAGTTCTGGTCGTGACTGCTGAAGCTGCAATAGACGATTGGGTAATGCCTGTAATTGTCACATCTCTGGCATTAATTGTCCTGTTCTTTTTTGGCATATTCTTTCTTTCATCCAGGGGAAGGAACGGTTTATCACCCATAGAACGTATTATCCTCAGATTTTCTAAATCTGGTGATAATAAAGAGTGGGTGGCAGGTATTGCCCGAAAGTTTATTGATGAAATATTTACTGTTTCTACCAACCCCAAAGACTTCATTATTGTATTTATTACATCAATTTTAATTTGGACAATTGATATTGTGACCACTTTTGTTGTACTAACTTCTTTTCCGCTGGTTTATAATGCAATATCGGTTTCAGCTTTAATTGCTGTTGTTTTCCTTGCTGTGGCTATTGGAAATCTTGCCAAGTTGTTCCCAATTACACCAGGAGCCATAGGTACCTACGAGGGAGTCCTTACTATTATTTTCAAGATAGCTGGTATTGCAGATTATATTGGTGCAACCGCTGCTGTTATCGATCATTTTATTAAAAATTCTATAACGCTTGTCTTTGGTGCATTATACCTTGCACACTTTAATATGAAATGGCATGAATTGGTAAATGTTAAAAAAGATAAATAAGCAATAACAATCGCGAGATTTTTATGGAATGGCTGGAAGTTGCACAGTGGTGGATGGTCCTTGAGGTTATAGGACTTGCTGCTCTGCCCCTTACTGTCTGGATATTTAAGAATCTGGATAGCAAAGGTATTGCGTTATCCAGGATACTGGGTCTTGTACTGGTAACATATTTTTCGTGGATTTTGGCTCATTTTGGTTTCAATTATAATTTCACAATCGTTGGGCTGGCATTGATAATATTATTCTTGATATCGATGGTGATTTTTTATGCAAAAAGATGCTCAATTGATAGAAATGAACTGCTAAGAACTGAGATACTATTTACTGCCATATTCTTACTATTCGTGATTATCCGCAGTTTTTCCCCTGAAATATCCTGGGGTGGAGGAGAGAAGTTCATGGATATGAGCTTTATTAATATGATACTTCGCAGCACCAGCTTCCCCCCCATTGACCCCTGGATGTCTGGAGAGTCCATGCAGTATTATTATTTCGGCTATTTGGTTGTTGCTAATCTTATAAAACTGTCTTTTGTCCCTTCTGCTATCGGTTATAACCTTGCAGTGGCTACAATGTTTGCCCTTTCTTCCACAGCAGCCTATGGGTTAGGTAAAGAGCTGACCCACAGCAAAGTCTTCGGTATAATAACAATGGCTTTCGTAACGATCTTCGGCAATATTGCAGGATTTGTTCAATTACTTGTTATCCTGTTCAGTCCCCCTTTTTACACCCTGTTCAATATACCGGATGCAAATATTTGGACCAGATTATCCACATACTATTATTGGCCAACCAGCAGGGTAATTCCTGACACCATTAACGAGTTCCCATATTTTAGTTTTATTCATGGTGACCTGCATCCCCAAATGATCTCAATAGCATTTCAACTTTTAATTATCGGCCTGTTGTTGGGATTGATGCGCAGCGGTAAAGCATATAACATACCCATGTTAGCTACTATCACCCTGGTATTGGGTTTCATGTTCCCTTTGAATTCATGGGAATATCCCACATACTCAATTTTCTTTATTATGGCTCTTATTGCATGGAGAATTCGAGTAACTGCAGAAAATGCCTGTGGTATTAAAGAAAGAATTCTGTGCCTTTCCACTTCAGAGCTGTTAAGAACAATTGGAGTGGGTGTAATTGTAGGCATATTAAGCATTGCATTGTACCTGCCGTACTATCTCGCATCTACTGAATCCCATTCTATCAAACTGGTCACGTTCGGCCATACCCAATTGTTCTTTTATCTGGGAGTGTATGCAATTATGCTTTTCTTTATAATGATTTACACTATTGCCAGCTTTTTTGATTCCAGTTATCTTGATAAAAAAATAATGGTTATCGGGCTTGGCATTATATTGGTGGTAGCCTACCTGACCCAGATACAGATACTTATTGTCATTCTTCCTCTTATCGCATTATCCTCATATTCTGTAATAAAAGAGCAAAATCCAACAACCCAGTTCGTTTATCTATTAATATTGATGGGGGCTTTACTTTCATTGTTCTGCGAGCTCTTTTACATACAGGATTCATTAGGAGTTACATATCCAAAATATATCAGGCTAAATACTGTATTCAAGATTTATCTCCAGAACTGGATCATCTGGGGTTTGGCTGCAGGCTTTTCATTTTATCATATCTGGGATCGGTTTAGCCCCTCCAGGGACATAAACAAAGGATTTGCACTGATATCTATCGTTCTTATATTTGCCGCAATAACTTATCCTGTGCTTGCAACAATTTCCCGTTCTGGTAATTTTGGGGGTCATCCAACGCTTGATGGATCGGCTTATTTAACTGAACAGTATCCAGACGAATTTGAAGCTGTAAAGTGGTTAAATAACCTGAGCGGGACCCCTGTTGTCCTGCAAAGCCCCGGACAATTGTATCAATTGAACACTCATGTGACCGCTTTCACCGGTCTGCCCACTGTGATGGGGTGGGGTGGACACGAAAAGAACTGGAGGAACAATAAACAACCCATTGATGAGCGTTGGAATGAAGTGGGATCAGTATATACTTCAAACAATATTGATACTGTTAATGAGATACTTGAAAAATATCATGTGGATTATGTCTATGTGGGTGGTGTTGAAATGGAACGCTATAACGGATATGATGTACTAAATATCTTTGAGGACAATCCGGATCGATTTGAACTTGTTTATTTCAACCCAGGTGTCCATATCTATAAATTTGTGAGATCTGATGACTAATGAATCACAACCAGTCTCGCCTATAAATAAACTTACAGAGGCAAAAACGATTATTTCGTTTGTTGTTGCTGTTTTCGTGCTTTATATGTTATTCTCAAGTATTGAGTTCGATACTATAGTCGGGGTTATAACCCAGGCCCGTATCAGTTATATTTTATTAGCTGCTGTGATATTCTTTAGCACACTACCCATTCGTGGGGAGCGTTGGAGATTGCTTCTGAAAAATATCGGGGTAAAAGCCGGACTAAGGGATGCAAGTGAGATCTTTATGCTGTCCTGGTTCGCAAACAGCATTATCCCTGCAAAAATGGGGGATGTATACAGAGGCTATCTTGCCAGAAAAACATGGGGTGTTCCCATCTCAAAGAGTTTCGGGACCGTCTATGTGGAGCGTATCTATGATGTCCTGACGCTGGTTATTCTAATGGGTGTTTCAAGTATATTGGTATTTGGCACAAATAGTCCGAGCGAAATAAGAATTGCTATAGCACTGGGTTTTTCCATTGTGGTCATACTAATATCGATTATAATTGCGTTTTCCAAAGGCAAAATGTTTGTTTCCAACAGGCTCCCTATAAAGGTCAGACAGATCTTCATAAATTTTACTGAAGGACTTCAGGAATCAGTAAAAAAAGGTTCAATTTCATTGATCGTTTTTTATACGATATTGATATGGATCATGGAAACTGCCAGGTTATATTTAGTTGTTGAATCCTTATCACCAATTCATAATATGGGGATAAGCCTGTCATTAATTATATTTGTAGCACTGGCAGCATCGCTGTTGTCAGCATTCCCGGCAACTCCTGGTGGTTTAGGTGCTGTTGAATTCGCCATTGTGGGTGTTTTTGTCCTGGTGGGTGTTGATCCTGGTGTTTCAGCCGGGATCGCAATACTGGACAGAGCGATCAGTTATTGGGGACTGATGATGGTAGGTGGCATTGTATATGTGCTTAGT
>Ga0307378_10012366_pt1 | contig 10900 bp, 6 predicted proteins | sample UN1MG_FD_202238 | JGI IMG/M metagenome (GOLD analysis project Ga0307378, IMG submission 202238) | Soil microbial communities from Risofladan, Vaasa, Finland - UN-1 | ecosystem: Environmental > Terrestrial > Soil > Coastal area > Acid sulfate soil | place: Finland: Risofladan, Vaasa | collected...
TGGTTAATTCTGAATATAATAAAAGAAAAGAAGAATGCAAAATGGCTGCCGAATTTTTTAATCATAAATTAAAACGTGAAATCCGAGCTTTAAGAGATGTTACCATAGACGAATATAAAAAATATCAAAGACAATTACCAGAGGTTATTGCTCGTCGGGCCAGGCATGTAATTTTAGAAAATTTTAGGGTTCAAACTGGGGCACAGGCTTTAAGGATGGGAAATTATTCTACCTTCGGTCAACTGATGATAGAATCCCATAAAAGCCTTAAGGATGATTATGGGGTTAGTTGTGTTGAATTGGACCTCCTCGTTGATTTGGCTTTAAAACAGGAAGGAGTCTTGGGGGCCAGGATGACAGGTGCTGGCTTTGGAGGTTGTACTGTAAACTTATTAAGAAGAGAGTATATCGATGCCTTTGAAAAAACGATTAAGCAGGGATATAAAAAAATTACCGGTATCATTCCGGATATATATGTAACCCAACCTGCTGAGGGAGCCAAAGTTTTGGAGTTAAGGGGATGAGGAAATATTCGGAGGTATTAAGGTTGGCAAAATACATCATGGCGCTGGATCAGGGGACTACCGGTTCTCGAGCGATAATCTTCAATCATAATGGAACTATAGTTAGTACTGCCAGTAAGGAATTTAGACAGATTTATCCTAAACCAGGTTGGGTAGAACATAACCCCAGGGAAATTTGGTCTTCTCAGATAGAAGTGGCAAAAGCTGCTTTAGATAAGGCTGGCTTAGAAGCGGATGATATAGCTGCTATCGGTATAACTAACCAGAGGGAGACTACTATAGTCTGGGATAAAAAAACCGGTAAGCCGGTTTATAACGCTATCGTATGGCAATGCCGAAGGACTGCTCCTATATGTGACCAACTTAAAAAGAAAGGGCTGGCAGAGATTATCCAAAAAAAGACCGGGCTGGTAGTTGATGCCTATTTTTCCGGCACCAAGATTAAATGGATTTTAGATAATGTAGGCGGGACCAGAGAGAAAGCTAAAAAAGGAGAAGTTCTTTTTGGTACAGTAGACAGCTGGCTTATCTGGAATTTAACCAAAGGTAAAACTCATGTGACTGATTATTCCAATGCTTCCCGGACAATGTTATTCAATATTCATAATCTTGATTGGGATGAGGAGATATTAACAGAACTGGATATTCCCCGAGAGATGCTCCCCAAAGTTTTGCCCTCGAGTTATATTTATGGAAGCTCAGATAAAGAGATATTCGGAGCAGAAATTCCTATCTCCGGAGATGCCGGAGACCAACAAGCCGCCCTTTTCGGCCAGGCCTGTTATGAGCCGGGTATGGCCAAAAATACCTATGGAACCGGATGTTTTATATTGATGAATACCGGAGAAAAAATCGTTCCCTCCAAGAATGGTCTTTTGACTACTATTGCCTGGGGGGTTAATGGTAAAGTAGAATATGCCTTGGAAGGGAGTATCTTTATCGGCGGAGCAGTAGTCCAATGGTTAAGAGATGAAATCGGACTGATAAAAAATTCTAAAGAAATTGAAAAATATGCGCTAAAAGTTAAAGATACGAATGGAGTTTATTTAGTCCCTGCCTTTGTGGGGCTCGGTGCTCCTTACTGGGATATGTATGCTCGGGGTATCATTGTAGGGCTAACCCGGGGAGCAAAGAAAGAGCATATCTTAAGAGCGGCAGAAGAGTCCATAGCTTATCAAAGCCGTGATGTCCTGGAAGTTATTCAAAAAGATTCAGGGATTAATTTGAAAAAATTAAAAGTGGATGGCGGGGCAGTTAGAGACAACTTCTTAATGCAGTTCCAATCCGATATCCTGGGAGTTCCGGTGGTGAGACCTAAAGTGACAGAGACAACTGCCCTGGGTGCAGCATATCTTGCTGGTTTAGCGGTTGGTTATTGGAAAGACAAAGAGGAAATTGCCCAGAAATGGAAAATAGATAGAGAATTTTCCCCCAATATGAATGAAAAAACAAAAGAAAAATTATATAAGAGCTGGAAGAAAGCGGTCAGTAGGTCTCTAAACTGGGAGGAAAAAGAAGATCAAGAAAGAAAAATATAAAGAGTAAATGGAGTCAAGCTTCACAATTTTACAAAATACTCGAAATGGCGGATAACCCTTTATTTACAAGGCTTTTAGCAAAAAATGGGGACAGTCTTCTTTTTATCTTCCCTCATTTAATGCAAAATAAAAAGTAAAACCTGTCCCCATTTTTTGACCCCCTTCAATAATGCCCTAAAAACGCACGGAGAATGCCTTTAAACGCACTTCAATTTTCGAAAAATCAGCAATTACGACCCCCATTTTTGGCCTATTTTTGCCTCCCCGAAATTACGAAACCATTATAAATAGCCACTTTCAGATTTTGAGATGAGGGAATTTTAGTCAAAAAAGTGCGGTTTTTGAGGGGTAAAGTATAAGTTAAGGTAAAATTTGCTCGTACAAGCAATCCTCGCATTATTCTCTTGAAACCCTTAATATATAGGGCTTTCAAGAAGGTATTTTTCCACATTTTTTCCACATTTTCCCCCTCAGGCCCGTCTTCTTTTTCCGACAACCGTAAACTTTTCTTCCAAAAAAGCAGGACTTTTGATAATCAATGCAGTATATAAATAACAGATTGTTTCTATGAAAGAATCGGCCCCGCCAAAAGCGGATATTGGAAGGTTGTTGAGAAATAAAAAATGAAAAACGAAGAAAAAATATCGACGAGAAACCAAAAAAGATTTAAAGAAAGATGGGATTAGAGTTATGAGTATAGACGAAATATTAAAAGGTACAGAAAATACTACTGTTGAATTTAAAGAAGAAATCAATGAATCGATATTTAAAACTATTTCAGCTTTTGCCAATAAAGATGGAGGAATTATCTATGTCGGCATATCAGACAAAAAAGAGATAAAGGGATTTGAATACACTAATAGTATGCTTGGAGATTTAACTAATAAAATAGTAAATATGCTGGGGATCCATCCCCAAATAGACTATATTAAAGTTAATATAAAAGATGTACTTCAAATAAAGATTAAGAAAAGCACTCTACCTGTATCCCACAAAGGTAAATATTATACCCGGGTCGGAAACACTACCAGAGAGATGCAGGGGGAAGAATTAAGATCGTTTTTTATAAAAGGTACAAACTGGGACGGACTTACCGGAAATTACAGTTTAGATGAAATTGACCCCGAAACTGTTAGAAAATTTATCCGAATGGCATCAAGAAATGGAAGATTAAAAACTGCAGATGAAAATGAAGATATAAAAACTATTCTTAAGAAACTAAGACTTATTACCAATAGTAAATTAACCAATGGAGCAATAATGCTCTTTGGAAATGATCCCCAGAAATATTTCATTAATGCATTGGTAAGAGTAGGAAGATTTAAAGATGAGACTACAATTATAGGTGATAGACGCATAGAAGGGAATTTATTTAAACAAATAGAAGAAGCCGAAGAAGCGATAAAGAATTTTATAAATGTAAGATACGAAATAACCGGAGAGCAATTAACCAGAAAAGATATCTGGGATTATCCTTTAGAAGCAATTAGAGAAGCACTCTTGAATGCTGTGATTCATAGAGACTATTTTAAATACAATGTACAAACTCAGATTAAAATATTTAATGACTGGATATGGTTTTTTAATATTGGAGGACTTCCAGAGGGAATAACCCTCGAACAGCTAAAGACCACTCATCCTTCAGTGGCTCGCAACCCTCTTATTGTCCACATATTTTACCTTGCCGGATTAATCGAAGAATATGGTTCAGGGATAGGAAGAATTATAGACTCCTTAAAAGAAGCCAACCTGCCAGAACCTGAGTTCAAGGAAGAATTTGCTGGATTTTCTCTTTATATGAGAAAAGATCATTATACCGAAGAAAGACTTAAAGAAATGGGACTTAATGATAGGCAAATAAAAGCTGTAATATATGTGAAGGAGAAAGGGAGGATAACAAACAGGGAGTATCAGGAACTTAACTTTGTTTCCAATAAGACTGCATATCTGGAATTATCTGATACCATCAAAAAGGATCTGTTCGCAGTTGAGGGAAGTGGGAGGACCTTTGCTTACACCTTAAAGGTAATGAAAAAGTAATGAAGAGGTAATGAAAGTAATAATAAAGAAATGAAAAATTACTAAGACAGAAACGGCTCACTAAGGACTCAGAAATAAAAAAGGAAATAATTTTGTCAAGAAGTAGTCTTTTAATAAACAAGAAAGTGATCCATCAAAAACTTTCACCTTGCAACTCGAAACGTGAATTTTTGACTAGCAAGTAGGCTAACTAAATTAATTGGTAAAACTAGGTAATCGGTGAATTATTTAATTAATATATTTATATGGGCAGGATTTATAAGCAATTAGTAGAACAATAAATGTAAAATCTTCTTATCTGCTGAAGTTTTTGAATTTCAAAATCTTTGTCAAGATTCGCTTAAATAAATTGTGGATATGAGAAAGAGATATAAATAGAGGATTTTATAAACCTTTTGTCGTATTAGAGTAATGTCATAGAAAAATTAGAAAAGATTATTTTTTGCTCTCTCGTGGCGGTTTAATAAGGTAAATATAGATTCTTAAAGTGTGACAGAAAACAATCGTCTCCTGACACAATAATCTAAGGAGGAGAATATGTCAGAAATAAAAAAACTTGATTTAAGATCAATGGATATTGTTAGAGAACAGAAAGAAAAATTACGTCAGTTATTCCCGGAAGTTTTTACTGAAAGCAGGGTCGATTTTGAGAAATTAAAACTTACTTTGGGTAAGGCAATTGAAGTAGGGAAAGAACGCTATGGAATGACTTGGCCGGGTAAAGCCGATTGTTTTAAGATTATTCAGAATTCAAGTATCGGAACATTAAAACCTTGCCGAGAGGAGTCTGTCAACTTTGATACTACCAATAATCTATTTATTGAAGGAGATAATCTTGAAGTTTTAAAGCTTCTGCAAAAGTCTTATTACGGTAAAGTTAAAATGATTTATATTGATCCACCATATAATACTGGCAATGATTTCATTTATCCCGATGATTATAAGGAGAATTTGACAACCTATTTACAATATACCGGGCAGGTTGATGCACAAGGCAAAAGGTTTTCCACTAATACTGACACAGAAGGAAGATTTCATAGTAAATGGCTGAATATGATGTTTCCGAGATTGTTTTTAGCAAAAAATCTACTGAAGATGGATGGAGTAATATTTGTTTCAATCGATGACAATGAATCAAGCAATTTAAGGTTTTTAATGAATGAGATTTTTGGTGAAGAAAATTTTATTGCTGATATCGTTGTGGTTAATAATTTAAAGGGGCGTAATGATAAACGTTATATAGCCACGGCACACGAGAGATTATTGATGTATACAAAAAGTTATGAATTTGAAGAATGCGGACTTGAATTGCCCGAGGGAAGAATCGAGGAATTTAACAAAAAAGATCAGTATGGGAAATATCGAGAGCTAGGTTTACGAAAAAGAGGAGGAGCTGACACTCGTGAGAAAAGGCGCAAGATGTTTTTTCCTCTCTACATTAACAAAAAAAATGGGGCAGTTTCGTTAGTTAAAAATGACGATTTTACAGAAGAGGTCTGGCCAAGAAAGTCAGATGGTTCTGATGGATGTTGGAGATGGGGCAAAGAAACAGTACAACATAGGTTAGATTTATTAGTCGGTCAAACAGTTGGCTCTATCGGCAAATTTGATGTCTTTGTGAAAGATTACTTAGAGACGGATGGTGAGGTGAGAAGAATAAAGCCAAAATCCGTTATGTTAGGCGCTAACTATTCAACAGATGGAGCGACAAAGGCTTTCCGCAAGTTATTGGGTGAGGCGGATTTTAAAAATCCAAAACCTGTTTTCTTTCTAAGAGATTTAGTTGCTTACTCTTCATCGCCAAATGAAACTCATATTATTTTGGATTTTTTTGCTGGATCGGGTAGTCTTGCGCAGGCAGTGATAGAACAAAACATAAACGACGGTGGTAATAGGCAATTTATTTGTGTGCAGTTACCTGAAAAGCTATCCGAAGATGAGGTTACTTATAAAAATAAATTCAGGACCATAGCAGATATTGCTAAAGAGCGAATCCGACGCGTAATAAAAAATATTGAAAAGGAAACAGACCAGGCTCTGTTTAAGAATAAAAAAATGGATTTAGGCTTTAAGGTTTTCAAACTCGATAAGTCTAATTTTAAAATCTGGGATGCAGAACAAATTTCATCGGACAAAGTGTCTATTGAAAAACAATTAGAACTTCATATCGATCATATTAACTACAAAGCAAGCCAGGGAGATATTTTGTATGAGATTCTTCTTAAAGCCGGATTTGAGTTGACCACGAAGATTGAGAAAATTAAGCTGGCAGGGAAAACTGTTTATTCCATAGAAGGCGGAGCTATGCTTATCTGCCTTGAAAAAGAGCTTACCAAAGAGGATATAAAAGCGATGGCGGAAAAACATCCAAGCAGAGTTATTTGCCTGGATCGGGGCTTTGCCAATAATGACCAGCTCAAAACCAACGCAGTGCAGATTATGAAGTCAAAAGGCGTTGATGATTTTAGAACGGTGTGAGGGGAGGAAAAATGAGTCAAAATAATATTTATAATATTTACTGCGATGAAAGTTGCCATTTAGAAAAAGATCATCAGAAAGTGATGGTTTTGGGTGCGATATGGTGTCCACTATGTAAAACTAAAGAAATTTCCAATAATCTGAAAAACATTAAAATAAAACATGGGCTTAGTAAGGACTTTGAACTTAAATGGGTTAAAGTATCGCCCGCAAAAGTTAGTTACTATTTGGATGTAGTTAATTATTTTTTTAATGAACATGATTTGCATTTCCGTGCCCTTGTCATTTGTGATAAAAAGAAACTTAGACATGAAAGTTTTATGCAGGATCACAATACATGGTATTATAAAATGTTTTTTCACCTTTTAAATCCGATTTTTCAACCGAAGGGAGCTACCTATAGGATATATTTAGATATAAAAGATACTTGTAGCAGTAGAAAGATTGAAAAATTGCATCAAGTATTATGTAATAAAAAATATGATTTTTCCCACGATATTATTACTCGGGTTCAGACCGTACGTTCACACGAGGTTGAAGTGTTGCAGGTTGTAGATTTATTTATTGGTGCTTTAGCATATATCAGCAGAGATTTAGTATCCAGTAATGCAAAGTTGCAAGTTATAAAAAAGATACAGGAATTATCGGGTTATAGGTTAAGAGCAACTACTTTGCTTCGAGAAGAAAAATTCAATTTATTTTTCTGGTCACCAAAAGAAAGTGAAACACAATGAAAACAATTATTTGGCTTCCCAATTTAATACTTTTATCCGAATATGAAAACAGTTGGGAAAAGTATCTTGATGCATTATATTTATTTTATACTGAAGATTTTATCGACAGTAAACCAATATTTTGTGGACAGAAATTAGCTGTTAAAAAAATTCCCTTGTTTGATGGAAAAGAAGCTACGTTTTGGCATATTATCCAGGAGGGTGAAAAAGAAGAAGATCGTACCCCTGATTTGAGACGATGTGAACGCATACGATGGCCTAAACCAATTACTGAGCATTGTACTGAAAGTGGGATAAAAGTATGGGAAAATAAGCGCCATACAAAGAGTGGAATACAAACGAGTATTTGTATATGGTTTGAACTAGTGGAATATTTAATTATATTGCGCAAAAGGACAGGATTTAGTATATTTTGGACAGCTTATCCGGTAACCGAGGCGCATCGAAAGCGAAAGTTGGAGAAAGAATATCAATGCTATTTAAAAAAGCAAGGGGCGCCTTAAAAGACGCCCCCGTTACTCCTTCTACACATGGCAGATGAGCTAGTTAAAATATAGCACATAAACAAATGAATGTCAACTAAAGTAAACATATATAAAGGGAGCTTAAATTATGAGACTAAAATTTGACCCAAATTTACAGTTTCAAATCGATGCAGTAAACGCAATGACTGAAGTATTTTACGGTCAGCCTTTATCAGAAGGCGATCTTGAAATAGGTTTTAAAAGGATGGACTGGATTTTCCAGACTGAATTAGGGATAGGGAACAACCTTATCTTAGATGAATCTGTTTTACTAAAGAATATACATTTAGTCCAGGAGGACAATGACATTGAAAAGGTCTCTTCTTTCCAAGGTAGGCATTTTTCAATAGAAATGGAGACGGGTACCGGTAAAACGTATGTATATCTCCGTACTATTTTTGAGCTCTATAAAAAATACGGTTTTAAAAAATTTGTCATTGTTGTCCCCAGCGTGGCAATTAGAGAAGGTGTCTTAAAAAACCTCGACATTACCAAAGAGCATTTTCTCCATCTTTATAATAACGTTTCCTATGATTATTTTGTCTACGATTCAAAAAAAATTAATCAAGTGCGTCAGTTTGCTGCCAGCAACTATATTCAGATAATGGTGATAAATATCGATGCGTTCAGGAAAACTTTAGAAGATAAGGATGAAGAAAAAAAGAGCAATATTATCCATAGAGAAAGTGATAAATTGTCAGGTAGAAAACCTATTGAGTTTATCCAGGCAACGCACCCGATAGTCATTATAGATGAGCCTCAAAGTGTTGATAATACCCCAAAGGCAAAAGAGGCTATTGAAACTTTAAATCCACTTTGCACCATGCGTTATTCTGCTACGCATAGAAATCCTTATAATCTTCTTTATAAACTTGATCCTATTAAGGCTTATGATATGCGCTTGGTAAAAAGAATTGAGGTTGCATCTGTTTTGAGCGAAGAATATTTTAACGAACCTTTTATTCAATTTAAAGCGGTTGATAATCAAAATGGAATCAGGGCTAAATTAGCTATACATGTGGATTCGTCAAGCGGTCCGAAACTTAAGAATGTGACAGTTGGATCAGGAGATGATTTATTTGTCAGGTCAAATGAGCGAGAAAATTATCGAAATAGTTATATCATCAATGAGATTAATGCCGAACCGGGTAACGAATATATTTCATTTACCAACGGTAAGACTCTCAGTTTAGGGCAAACTCAGGGTGGTTTAACTGATGATATTATGAAGGTTCAGGTTAGAAATGCTATTCAGGAACATTTAGAGAAGGAGTTAAAGGTTAAGGATAAGGGAATTAAAGTTCTTTCGTTATTTTTTATTGACAGAGTAGCGAATTACCGCTCTTATGATGAGCAAGGTAATTCTGTAAAAGGGAAAATAGCTTTGTGGTTTGAGAAGTATTTTAATGAGTTAATCCAAAAACCACGTTATAAGGATTTGTTAAAATTCCCACTTGAAAAGCTTCACGATGGTTATTTTGCTGCTGATAAAAAGGGCATTTTGAAGGATACTTCAGGCAGTACTCAAGCAGATGAAGATGTTTACAATAAAATTATGAAAAATAAGGAACAGTTACTATCTTTAGATGAGCCGCTACGTTTTATTTTTAGCCATTCTGCTTTACGAGAAGGGTGGGATAGTCCCAATGTGTTTCAGATATGTACACTCAATGAAACAAAGTCGGAAATGAAAAAGAGACAGGAAATTGGGCGGGGGCTCAGGTTGCCAGTTAACCAGCAAGGAGAGCGGATATTCGATGAGACAATTAATCGTCTTACTGTTATTGCTAATGAAAGCTATGAGGATTTTGCCAGAAAGCTACAGACCGAGATAGAAGAAGATTTTAATATCCACTTTGGAGCTGTGAGTAAAAATACCTTTGCAAAAATTATACAAGTTATTCATGATAAAGAAACGACATTAGGAGACGAAAAATCGAAAAAGATCTGGGAAGAATTAAAACAGCAGGGGCATATTGATGAAGACGGTAAAATCCAACCTAAATTTAATCCTTCGGATAAGTATTTTGAAGTGATACTTAGCCCGGAATTTCAAGATGTAAAGCACCAGGTTATTGATATTGTTCAAAGCTATCTGTTTTCTGAACACGTTGTTAATCGGAATAATCGAAAAACTTTGAAAATAAATAAAATGATATATCTTGATGATGAGTTTAAGAAGCTTTGGGATAAAATCAAACCCAAAACAACCTATTCGGTGGAATATGACACGGATGTTCTCATTGAAAAAGCTTCAAAAGCCATAAGAGAAATGGAACGGATAGAAAAAATAAAAATTGTCTACAAAAAAGCGGAAGTAGATATTCAAGAAAAAGGTATTGTAACTAAAGAATTAAGAATTCAGGAAACTACAGCTTCTTATGGTGAAGATAAAGTAAATTTACCGGACATTCTTGCCTATTTGCAGAAAGAAACCGAACTAACCAGAAATACCATAGTGCGAATATTGATAAGCTCCGGTAGAATCGAAGAATTTCCTCTGAATCCTCAGAAGTTTATGGATTCAGTAGCTCGATTAATAAAAAATGAGCTTCACAAATTAGTTGTGGATGGTATTAAATATGAAAAAATAGCCGGACAGGGATATGAGATGAGGTTATTTGAGGAAACAGAAATTATAAGTTATTTAAACAATCTAATTGAAGTTAAAAAATCAGTATATGACGCCATTGAATACGATTCTGAAATTGAAAAGCAATTTGCCGAAAGTCTGGATATGCGCGATGACATAAAATTATTCGTAAAGCTTCCTTCATGGTTTAAAATAGACACGCCTATAGGAACATATAATCCTGATTGGGCTATAGTGAAGCACGAAGATGATACACTTTATCTTATAAGAGAAACGAAAGGTATTAAAGATTTTGAAAAACTAAGAAATATTGAAGCGGATAAAATTAGATGTGCCAAAAGACATTTTCGGGAGTTGCAGGTTGATTTTAAAACGGTGGTTGAGGCGAATGAAGTTTAGTAAAATGTCACGTGAACGGTTCTTTTGACAATATAATATGAAAGAGATAGCTGAAAAAGATAAAGGACAA
>Ga0307378_10012368_pt1 | contig 10900 bp, 1 predicted proteins | sample UN1MG_FD_202238 | JGI IMG/M metagenome (GOLD analysis project Ga0307378, IMG submission 202238) | Soil microbial communities from Risofladan, Vaasa, Finland - UN-1 | ecosystem: Environmental > Terrestrial > Soil > Coastal area > Acid sulfate soil | place: Finland: Risofladan, Vaasa | collected...
TGAGTTCTCATAGGAAAGAGCCTTGATAGGCTCATCCTCATTCCAAGCCTGGACTCCTTTGTTGAGTTCTCCAAACTGAACATTCTCCTGACTGAAGGTATATTCATTCAGGTTACCAACACGTAACTTCTCATAGATCTCTCTGATGCTATTATCAGCACGCTCATTGATAGCCATCTGCTTGAGAGAGCTATTCTCAAACAATGCCTTAAGCATGTTCAACAGCTTACGGAAAAAGCTATTACGCTGAGGCTCTGTTGTCTTTGCCTTATTTCCATTAAGCATATACTTCCGGAAGTCCTCTGCCATGTACTCTTCAATTTGAGTATCACTTGCCTTGGAGAATTGTACTCTCTTTCCTTGGTAATCTGTAAAGCTTCCAGTTTTTTTACGCGCTTCGTTGTAGAGAGATGCTCTCTCCGCCTTGGTCATAAATGTTTGACTGAATGCGTGAAACGCTTCATGATATAAATCAGAGTAGTCAGATCCTTTAAAGAGTGTAATACCAGAAAGAGCCCATGATGCAACAGCTTGTGAGTTCTTAGTATTGACAGCATGGAACATAACTTCAAAGGGCACATGTTTACTGATAGGGCTATTCTCATACCAGATCTTAGCAGCAGCAATTTGTTCCTTGGTAGCTTTTAAGTCATTATTCTTAACACCTAATTCTTTGTAAAGATCTTCCTCATTCCAGGCAGCATTAAACAAATCATCAAAACCAGTACCCTGATCGGCAGGACCATCCGTAGCTGGAGGAGGTGTATTATCTTCAGCCTCTTGGATAGGAGCCTCGAGTTCCTCAGTTCCATACATAGTATCAAGAGCTTCTTGAGTAGGCTGGAATGTAAAGTATGCATTAAGCTTGACAAGCTGTCCTTGCTTATTCAGTGGGTGTTGGACAAAGAATTTCTTCTTGATGAAATCTTTGTACGGGATAGACTCGCCACCTAATATCTTATTACCATTAGCATCCTCTTCAATTTTGAAATCCAGGATATTACCATTGGTAACTTTGTCTTTATTGATGTGTAGTTTCTGATCATCAATGACATAGTATTTTTTGGCCTCACCATCATCTACTTCTAGGATGGTATTACGCTTAGCATTCTCAAGAGTTCTTACAACGCGTCTATCGCCAATCTCACTTTGGGAGATCTCACGAGCTGCACCACGTTCGGTGAAGAACTTTAATAATGCTTCCTTTGATGCAGCTTTTTCTTCTGGAGTATTGATTGCAAGAGCTTTCCCTTTAAGCTTAACAATTGTAACAGTACGGTCATTTGGATCCTCAAAGATCTGAACTCCTTCCGGGCCAGTCTTAATGTAGTCATCAACAATCTTTTGCTTCTCTGCAGTATCAACTGCAACACCATTCTTATCAAGTATGTTGTCAACCAGTAATGACGCGAGTTCCTCACCCACGCCAGCTTCAGTGACTGTTGGTCTCTCTACCTCCACATATTGGCCATACATCTCGTCCACCTTAAAGTATGTTCTACCTTTCTTAAGGCCAAGCTCAGGAGCATTATTAGTTGGTGAGTATGGAGCAAATGCTTGGTTACCAAACTGGACACTATCAAGCGGTGTACGTAAATTGTAATCAAACTCAATGTAACCTTGCGTACCACCATTAATGATATTCTGAACAGTATTGGCTTGCTTGTTCTCAAGAACAAATTTTCTCATGTCGGCAATCATCTGAAGTTCTCTTTTGTAGATGACCTCAGCTGCAGGTATGGTGATACGTCTTTGTTCAGCAAGAGCTTTCACTGCGTCATTGTCTTCTGGACGTAGGGTGATTTTACCCTGATCATCAATCAGATGACTTGTTTGACGTAAGAAATAATATGCCACTTGTCCTGTATCAGCAATTGTTGCTACACCCTCTTTACTAAATTTAAGGGGTGTTCCATATCTATCAGTCAATACCATTACCACACCATTCTGATGTGCCTCTGATGCTTCATCAACACCAGGACGTAAATCACTTGATGCCAATTCAGAAGATGCCATTGCTGTCAAATAAACAGGACCCATACCATCAAGATTCATCTGGCTGCTATCGTAGTCAACTTCAGCAAGCATGCTTACTATTCTACGTTTCACTTTAAAGTAAAATACTTGTTCCGGATCAACAACATTATAATCTGGGCTAGTCTTTCTCCAGGACAATGCTTCTTGGATTCTATCAGCTAATGCTGTTGGCGCATAAGCTTTAAACTTTCTCCGTATATAATCATTCACACGTTGACCAACTGCTTGAAAGATAGTTCTGTTTGCAGGAGGTTGCGCTTCAGGAGAAGTTGAAATTACAACTGGAGGCGCACCACCAGCTTCTTCAGTAGGATCATTATTATTAAGATTGTCCTGACGAAGTTCTTCAGCTATGTCAGTACTTACACCTAAGAACTCTTCAGTGCTTTTTAAACCATTCTCTTCATTAGAAACTTTAATAACAAGGTCAGCTAAGGTATCCATGGAGAAACCTTTTGATCTCAAACCAGTCTTAATCTCTTGATCATGTACAGCAATTTGCTCCATAAATACTGGAGCAAGGCGAGCATAATCTAAGGCACGGGCATGATCCCCAGTAGCATCTTTTACCTGATTGTAAATAGATTGCATGTAAGTTTTAGGGTCAAGTGTTTCCCCAGTCCGTACTGCTTCTAAAAGATCTTTAGCTACCTGAGTACCAAATCTTTTTTGTTGTTCTTGGCTTATTGCACAATTCATTATTCACACGCGTTAATGTTATCATCATCTAACCATCCAGTGTCGGCACCTTCTCGGGCATTTGCAATCATTTCCTGAGTTGCATCTGGATTATTCACAACCTCGTTCAAACTTGTGTTTGAAAGAGTTTCCTCTTCAGCGGTTGGTTCTGTTTCTGGGGTAATACCTCGTTCTGCCATAGCTGTGCTCCATTTATATTTAATTTTTTCCTTAACAGTATCTCTACTGATACGTCTTCTCTTGGTAACATCATTGAGTACATGTCCCATAATTGTGTTATCGGTCTTACCGTCCACAAGGAATTTTGTACCATAAGCATCATTGAGAATAACTACTTCACCAATCTCAATTTTGTCAAAGTCAACATCAAGTGCCAACTTATCTTTCTTAGCTGTAATCAATTCCTGAATATATTCACTTGTAATTTCACCTACTCTTCTCAAGTTAGGATCCATGAAAATATTATTTATCTCAATGTCAAGAGCATTCAATGCCTCAATGGAGTCTGCTGTCTCAATTAAATCCTCGAGCTCTTGTCTTATCTTAATCTTTTGCTCAGCCAATTCTTGACGCTGATTCTCTGAGGCAGCTGCATCCATTTGCTCACGCTCATCCTTAGTAAGATTTTCTTCAATTAAGATCTGAGCTTCACCAGGACTCATTGCCCGGATCTCGGTAGCAAGATAACCAAGTGACGAAAGCTTATCAGTCATCTCCCTATTAATGAATGCTGGGACAGTTCCTGTTGTTGCGCCAGGTGTTATTGGTGCTGCTGCAGGAGTTGCCGTAGGAGTTACTGTTGGCTCAGCCGTTCTTCCCTCAGCTCTATTGTACTCTTCAAAAGCACGTATAGCTTTACCAAAGTTTTTGTAGAAAGATTTGAAACCAGTTGAGTTAAATATCTGATCATCACTCATCTCAGACCAATTAGCATTGAGATTGTTTCTCTCCTCACTTGTCCGCGTTGCCTCCTCCTCTTTATAGAGTCTCATTAGCTTGTCAGCTAATGGTTTATGATTTTGTCTAATCTCATCCAGTGGTGTCTTAATAGTAATCTTTACAGCATCACCACTCTCGGGAATAACTGTTTTCCTAACTGGAGCAGCCTTAACATTTGAAATCTGTGTGTCATGAGACTTATTGATACTTTCAATTTCTTCAGGTGTAAGATTGTCAGCAGCTAATGCTTCCATTCTTGATCCCTCAATTTTTAGATATCTCTCAAATAATTTTGGATAGTTTGTTAATAACTGTTGGTCAACTGGTTCTGATGGTTGTTCACCTTTAACTGTAAGCTGGGCAAGCGCTTGTACTTTTGCATAGTCACCTGGTTCAGTTTCAGTCTCAATCTCAGTTATAGGTTTGGCTGTTGATACACCATAGGTAACATCAATCTTAGCTGTGATAATGTTGATAGCAGCATTAAGCGCTGTGTTGTCAATTTTTCTACCAAAGATCTTCTTTAATAAACCCACAACGGAATCAACAAAGTTTGCCCATTTAGATTTCTCACCTGCAGAGTAAGGAATGTCCGCAAGGAATGCCTGGAACAAATCATTACTCATTGCCTCAGCGGCAAGCTCCTCAACATTTTTAAGACCATACAAAAGTCTTGTGCCCCATTTTCTTTGACCCTCTTCACTTCTTGCATACTCAATAGCAGCATTGAGGATATCAGTAAGATCCTTCTTGAAGGCACCGTCATTCGCTAACTCCTCAATGGTTCTTCTGTGGATCTCCTCATGTAAGATTACATGCTCAATAGGCATTCCACCATTCTTATAATTATGTGAGCTGTACCTTGCATCAATTACACTTTGTGTAGTTGGGCTATAGCTACCAGGTGTTCTGGCATTCTTTACAAAAGTTACTGTCTCTTCCTTGTCAGCAATCTTAAGGAGATTACTTGCAAGAGCTTTCTCACGTTTGGTGGCATGGGCACTATTAATAATAGATTCCAATACTTGAGTTAGAGGGACCTTGGTCGAGGCAGCCTCAGGATCAAACCCAAATTGCTCAGCCAGATCCTCATACGTTCTCTTGTCCTCATTGATCTTATTCCTTGCCTTGGTATTATACGGAGAACCTGTGGCTTCCGGAATAGGAATATCCATTACGTTCTTCACAAACCTTTTGATAATATCAAGCGCAGTAGCAAAGTCTTCTGAGGTAGTCAGTACTTCCTCTTTACTTTCAACATAGTAGAATGTGGAAGGAAGCTTACCTTTCTCTGTGAGTTCCTTCAATTCTACAGGATCAAAGAACATACCTTCAGCATGTAACAGCTGCATCAATTCATTTGTGTCCTTAACTTTCAACCACGCCTTAAGTGCTGCCTCAATCTTAATAGCTCTGTCCGCATGCTGTGCTTTTCTTATCTCAGCAATTCTTCCAGCATGTCGTGTGAAACTACCAGGATCCAATAATTCATTTACAGATTCATTGAGCTTCTTAGCTTCACCTTGTAAGGTGTAGTAGTCAACTAGCTTAAGGAAAGACTTTTGCAGGGCATCATTAAATACATAGTCACCGTTTGCTTTTGCAATTTGTGTCACATACTTCTCATACGCTTTGTAAGCTTTAGTGAGCCCAGCATTTTCAATTCCTGCATCAATATCAATTGAAGTCTTGCCACCTTTTAAAGGTTTTGTTGCTGTAGTTTCCTCACCTCTTTGTACACCAGAAGTCACATATTCTTCCATGGCCTCGGTAAACTCACCAAGGGTTTCTCTTCTGCTCTGCTTCTCTTTGAGTAATTTCTTTGACTCAGGAGACAATGCTTCACCAAGAGCTTCAATCTCTTTATCTAACTGATCAAGTTCATTCTGGCTTTCTTTGAATGAGAACATTAAGTTGAAGTCAGACATTGGTGTATTCGCTAAACCACTATCTTCTTTTGCCTCATTCAATATTGAGTTCATTCTCTCAAGGGATCTGTCAAATGAATGACCCATGAAAACTAAATCACTCTGAGCATCTTGCCACGCTTTATGATTAAGAGCTTCCTCAGTCCATTCTTCGGAGCCTTTCTTAAATTGACCAGGATTAAAAGGGCTTTCATATTTATCCTGCACAAGATCATAACGCTGCTTAATTGCTTTAGCACGTGCAATGGTATTATCAATCCCAATGGTGAATTTCTCCTTGCTCATCCCATAGGTCTCTTGGATCTCTTCTTCATTGAGCTGATGCATATCCTGCAATCTTTCAATGAATGTATCCATGTGACCCATCTGGAGAGCAGTATTAATATGCTTATAAACAGAAGCATCTTTTAAATCATGGAAAGATTTTTGGTCACCATTCTCTGAAGCCTCATCCATCCCTGCATTATATGACTTCTGCTCAGTCATGTTCTCAAGGTCAGGAGCAAAGTATTTCGTAGGATCCGCATACATCTCATTTAGAATGTTCACCGTATCATTGAGATAGGTAATGCGTTCTTCCTTCATTGCAGCATAGTCTGCACCATTCTTAAATCTTGAGTAGAGGTTTTGCCCAGTACCGGTGATTAATTTCTGCGGACCTTGTACAAGACCACCCATCAAGAATCCAGACATGAATGTTTCAAATCCCTCAGCACTTACTTGCTTGCTAAGATTCTGTGCAACATTCGCCCAGTAACCACCTTCTATAATAGTACCATTATGCTTTGCTGTGTAGTAATCAATTGCCGAGCCAGAGATTACTTCTTGAGCAGTTTCCTGAAGACCCTCTGCTATGTTGGCCTTGAAATAATTTAATCCATTACGCGCATAAGTTCTCGGATTCTTAGCTAACTGCCAGAAGCCTTTAAACCCTTTCTCTATAACCTCAAAGCCAGCTTTACCACTTCCCTTCTTTGCACCGGTCATCAAGATTTTACCACCAGCATTTTTTACAAGTGCATCCGTGGTTAATTTTCTGATTGGTGAAAATCCTTTGAAGAGGTTGTCAAATACAATTTTGTTACTATAAAAGATAGCAACCATGTTCTGCATGTGAGTTGTTTTTGCAGCAGCGATTGATGTGTTATTTATCTTAAGAGCTTCCTCTTCTGTCGGAGGTCTTCCGTATGTTCGGTAGTGTTCCTCAAGTAGATTGGTAGATATCTGATTCTGTACCATACCAGCCTCAAGAGCTGACTCACCAAATGCTAAACGTACATTTCTCACATCCTTATAGAAGGATGCAAAACCAGCTGTAGTCTTTGCTAGACCACTCATCTTGTCAAACTTCTTGTAGTTTCTTGCAAAATTTACTGTTTCACCTAAGGGGTTTGCAAAATCTAATATACCACTACCAATAGCTTTCGTTGATGTCCATAAGGAACGTGCCTTGTTAGCATCTCTAAGATTATCAAGTCGTGATAAAAGTTTCGCACCAGTTTTAAAACCTCTGTAAATTTTGTTAGTTGCTCGAGCAGCTCTTACTCCCATTAAAGTTCCTGTTGCTCCTGTCGCAGTAAAGCCCGAGGCTGCAGTTGCAACAGCTAAACCAATCTCTTCCATTACAAGCTCTCCCATGATACCAACTGTGTACCCAGAGTTCAGGAATAAATTAGTTGTAAATCCACCAAAACCACCTTTGGAACTTTGACCAATGGCCATAGCTCTCTCATACTTCTCAGCAGTTTTTGTATCGGATAGATCACCAAAACCTAATGCATCTTTGAAACCAAGCCCAGCCAATGTAGCCCATTGCCCAGAGGCTCTGCCCATTTCTTCCCAAAAGCTTGAGTTTTCATTATAAAGGGCTTCATTATCCCTGTACGGATTAAAACCAAGCTCTTTGAAATCTCCATGTGAATAATACCTCTCATACTGATGGTGATTAAGATCTCCACTGAATGGCGCTTCCTTACCTCTAGTGTAAGGATCAATAACATTTTTAGGATGTTGATTGTGTATATCAGCAAGCATAGCTCTAGTCTCATCACCAGTTCTGAATCGCTCTTCAGGATTCTCACTCACCGGTAAGAGTGACTCGGGCCTCACCTTTTTAAACTGAGGCATATAGTCAGTTGGATCTGGACTACCACTTCCTGCAGCAGCAAAATCACCCTGCATATACAACGCAGGATCTGGAGCACCAGGAGGCAGCTGTGGCATATCTTCTGGGTAAAGCTCAGGACGGTCTGCTCTTAAGTCCTCCTTAAGATATTTGCTGCTTACGGTTTCTCTTTTCTCTGCCATTAGTACTATTCTAAAAGTTGTGCTGGATCAGTAATAAGATCTTCTTTTGGTATTAGGGAGTATAGTCCCGCGTTCTGATATGCCTGGTCTTCAAAAAGCAAATTCCAATCATTGATGATTCTATTAAGATTAGCATCCGGAGAATAGTTTTCAAGAATTGGTGTTGTCTTTGGTGTGCCATCCAAGTAGTAATCAATTATCATATTACCTGACATGGTGTAACCACCAGTACTTTGATTCTTGATAAGTTGCAATGGGTTTTTTGGATCCGGTGACAATTCAGGATATGCATCAAACTTGTGTTTTCCAGTATAGAAGAATGTACTCTCGGTATCACTTCTATCAACGGCACTACGGAATCCATTCTGTGCAGCATCCTTCTTGATGTAAACAGTCATCCCATCTTTCATTATGGAATTGTACTGCTCCATGCTGATCATGTTCGGAGTTGTAACATCACCATCTGAATTTGTTTTCTGAACAAAAGTTGAAAGATATTTTGAGTCTACCTTAATATTCATGGCTGTCCAATCTCTACTGTTACCAGCAATATCTTGGTAAACAACATTAGCAATTGGCCGTGTCTTATCCTTTGGATCCTTTTTATTCATGATATCAAAATAAAACTGATTAAGGATAGGCTTTGTAGTTGATGTTGCATCTTCTCCAGGAATTTCTGAACCAGGTCCACCTAAAGAAACTCTCATGTTCTCGCTATCAAGCATCATAGCATTCTGAAGAAAACTAGTTGTCTGCATAGTAGCCTCAGACATATATTTTGAAGGATCCATATTTTCAAATTGGATACCTTGTACAGCATAGGAACCAGAACCAATCAATCCCATCTCAGTAAGCTGTCCTTTAGCTTCGGCATGCTTGCCAAATTGTTCAGCCCAAAGGACATCCATTCCTTTTTTCTCAGTAGTACTGGTTGCATAATCAATAATTTGTGTAGCAATTCCCACAGGACCCAATGCATAACCAACCCAACCTTTACCACCAAACACACCTTCTTCACCTTTTACTGAAGAATACATACCAAGAGCTTCTTCGTAGGCACGGTCATAATATTCACGTCTGTCCCTGTCACTGAGGGCAACTTGTGTTTCAGTATATCCAACACCTTCAGTTCTAAGATCCATCTTCATGTCCATTCCTGTACTGAAGCCACCTCTATCCTGAGATGATATAGGAGTAGTCTGAGTTTTTGTTGTAGGAGCATTTGCATAAGCATCTTCAGCATAAGCCTTAGCAAAATCAAATTTACTTCTGACAAAACCTGTCTTAGGATCAATGTACATCTCAAACTTCTTAGCTAATTCAGGATCAGCCGATTTCACATCTGATATAACTTTGTTGGCCTGCTCTACTTGCCAAACATTCAAGTCCTCAAGGATTGCATTTTTCTTATTGATCTCACCACGCTTACCTTCAGTGTCTTTCCAAATATTACCCAAGTAATCTTTGTTCTCTCTGTTGTAGTCGTTAGTCTGATCAATTGAAGGAACAATTACATTATTGAAAAGATTATCAATTTGATGACCATTTAATACAGGGCCCTTCTTTCCAAAATTAAATTCCTGAGCATATTGTAATTTTTCTGAATCAGATGCCTCACCCCATTTTTGTTTAACAGTATTCACTGACATGGCATCCAAGCCTTCGGAAAAAGTATTACCAGCATTCTTAAAGAATACACCAGCTTGCTCATCTGATGTAATTTCACCTACATAAGCATCAAAGAATTTAATGAGATCATCACTTGCAGCGCCTCCGTCAGGACCTTCTTGTTGAGATTGCATCTTAGTCAAATCAAATACCCTGCTCATGATATCTTGCTCAGGCTGACTGATGTTACTCTCTACCTCGCCTCTGACCTCCTGTAAAGCAGTAGCTGCTTCTTCACTAGTTACAATACCATCACCATCTCTGTCAGCAGCATTAACACCGCCTTCAATAAGTTTTTTGTAGATAGGCATGTTATCTGTAATATCACCACGAGCTGCCTCATCAAGAGCAACTTGCTCGAGATCATACTCATACTTCTTAACAAGCATGTCATTATAAGCACGTCTATCTTCAAGAGCAACTCTATTTTTTTGTTTGAAAGATTCTAATGAATATGGGTCAGCTTTCATTTTAAACTCATAATCCTTATAAGCTAAAGTCTCAGCAGCATTTCCGATATCAGTTCCTAAGCTGTAAGCAGCAACTGCATTATCTATGTGAGCAAGCATTGCATCTGAGTATCCTTGTGAACCAGCAATTTTAGCATTGTCGTTGCCTTCGTTAATTACCTCTTTACTCTGAGCATAGTTGCCACTAACATTATTCATTTCTCGGTACTGATTGGCAAGAGAGGAATCCTGTGTTGTACCCTGAGTTTTAATTTTTTCTTCCAGTGCTTTTTTCTGAGTATCAGTACTAGTATTTCTGTACTCAATGTTATCAGCCTCCAGACCTAATGCTCTTGACATGGCCTCACTAACATTATTGTAGTAAGCAGCTTTTGCACCATCCTCAGAACCATAGGTTCCAATGTTACCCTGTATCCAATCCTTACGGTCAACATAAGCTTTGGTCTTGTAATATTCCATCACCTTCGGATCTTTACCCAAGCTACCCATAAAGAGTTGCTGTAACGGGCCTACAAGCATTGGTCCATTTTTGGTAGTAGTAATATAACCTCCTTGCAATTGATCAATTGAAATACTCAAGCCAGCGTCCTTTGCAAGTTTAATTGCCTTAGCAGTTACATCTTGATACGCTGTGAAACTTGCATTACTAAATCTCATGGCATCGTCATCACTTGCCGCTTTGAACTCCTGAGCTTTATAGTCAAGGGCTTTTACGCCACCTTCCCACCAGGCACCACCACATTTCTCAGGGTCAACACATCTCTTAAAGCCATCCGCTTTCTTGTGCTCATTCTGCCAGCTCTTAGTCCAGACCATATCTTTTACAATATTGTCATTATCAAGAAGCTGATT
>Ga0307378_10012369_pt1 | contig 10899 bp, 6 predicted proteins | sample UN1MG_FD_202238 | JGI IMG/M metagenome (GOLD analysis project Ga0307378, IMG submission 202238) | Soil microbial communities from Risofladan, Vaasa, Finland - UN-1 | ecosystem: Environmental > Terrestrial > Soil > Coastal area > Acid sulfate soil | place: Finland: Risofladan, Vaasa | collected...
GATCGCCAGGTGGACGGGCCTTTCCGCCGCGGTTTCCTCGAATCGCAGGACGCTCCTGCCATTCACGCTCACGTTCAGGGCTTGCTCGCCCCGCTCGAAGCCGACGCGCATCGGCTCGTTGTCGGGCGCGTCCAGATCGACCTTCAGAATGCACCGGTTGCCGCTCATCAGGGCTATTTCGTTCCGCCCGTCCGGCCGCAGCACCACGCCATAGCCGCCCGCCGGATCGTCCGGCCGGGCCGTCAGGATCAGCCGCACGTTTTCGATGGGGAAGGTTTTGCTTCCGCCGTCGGCGTAGCCTTCGGTTGCGGGCGAGACGGTCAGGTACCACGTGAAAGCGCCCGTCCGCACGGCGCGTTCCACCAGCCAGGCTTCGCCGTCGCGCGAGCCGCCGCGAAGCCAATCGGCCGGCGCGTCGGCCATCCTGCCGCCGTGCAGCACCCAATCCCCGCCCCGCTCGAGCCACGCGGGGTTGAACGACTCGAACGTATACTGCGTGGCGAGCGGTGCCCGAACGGTCATTCGCTCGAATACCGCCGGGCCATCCGCAACAAGCCCCACGCGATTGCCGGCAAGCGGCACGGGGTCCGGGTACGCCAGCAGCGGATGATCGTTCACATACGCCGCGATCCGGCCGCCTCGCCTTGCCAGGAATAGGTCGACGGTGCCGGCGGGATCGCGCACCGGCCGCCTGATTATCTCCAGATCGTTGCGATACAGCGAAACAGACCTGCCGGCGTCTGAAATGCACAGCCGGTAACCGCCTTCGCCGTCCGCCGCCAGCACCACGCCGCCCCGGCTGTCGCTACGAAGGCGTGCGGTCACCGAAACCGCCCCCGGCAAAGCTTCGCAAAAAAGCGCACGCCCCGGCTCGGAACACGCAAGCGTGGTGCGGCCCGCCTCGGGCGCAACATGCCAGGCGGGCGTGCTCGGCTGGAGCATTTCAGGCAACACAAGCCGCTCCTGCTCCGATATGGCGTCGGCGGCGCGTATGCGGCTGAAGCCGGCGAAGATTTCAGCGCCGCTTTCTTCCGCCGATTCGACAACGCGGAAGCAGGTGAACGCGGCGTCTTCCGCGAGCAAGCCGCCGCCGTAGTCGGGCATGCCGATGTCGCACACGTCCAGCACGCGGCGGCCGTCTACGAAGCACTCGAAGGCGCCCGGCGAGCGGAGCATCGTAAGCCGGCGGCTGCCGTCGGCAAGCACCGGTGCGCGTGCCAACACTGCGGGCTTGCCTTCGGTCACGCGTCGAAACTGCCATTCGCCGCCGAACATGCCGAACGCCGAATATGTGCGGCCGGTGGGTGCGTTCGAGAAAATCGCGCCGCCGCCTTCGCGCGGTGTCAGTTCTATGTCGATGCGGCTCACGTCGCGCGGCCAGTTCAGCAGCCGCGCCGTGCCGGAGCCGTGCAGCTCATCGCCGCGGTAGCGCCAATGGCCGTCGAGTTTCCAGCGGGAAGGCTGGGGCGACTCGAGCGTATCCGCGAACGACACGAGCGGCCGCGCGGCGGCGTTGTCGAATTCGACGCCTGCGCCGAACGATACCAGCCCTATCCGGCCGCTGGTTGTGCCCCGGCAGCCGGGCACGCTGCCTGCGACCGGCCTCCACCCGTGGGTTTCGAGGCCGAGAATGCTGCACCACGCCTGATCCGCATATATTTCCACCCGCAGGCCGTACCACTGGTTCGGCTCGATCGGCAGCGGTTCGAACGCGGCAAGCTCGTCGGGCGTGCCGTTGCGGAAATCGAGCAGTTGCGCCCGGCCGGCGCCGCCGTCGCCCGGCTCGATGACAAACGCCGCGAAGTTGCCGCGGTCGTGAATGTTGAACGCAAGCCCGGCCCGTTGCCGCCCGCCTATGCGAACCAGCGCGGTGAGCGCGAGGTCGGCCCAGTGAGGCTTGCCGGCGGCCGCCAGTGCCAGGCCGTCGCCGGTCGGCTGGTATGTCGAAAACATCGGCGGGCCGCCGTTGCGTTCGGCGAGTTCATCGTATCTTGCTCGGACCCGCCAGGCGCCCAGTTCGGCGGTCCAACTTTCAGCGGTTGCGTCTGCGTCTTCGAAATCGTCGTCCAGGACCGCGTCGTCCGGCCGGGCGGTTTGAACGGGTGCTGCGGCCGCATCCGGCGGCTCGAGCGCCCACTGCGAGCCGCGGAAGGAGGTATCGCTGCTGAGCAGGATGGTGCGGCCGTCCGCGTCGACTCGAATCTCGCGGGGACGCTGCCACACTGCGATGTTTGCGGGTGCGGGCCACTCGACCCTGGCAAGACTTGTTTCGCGGCCTTTGGCGATTTTTCTCAGCTCGAGCGTGTTTTCCGGCGTGTAGACAAGCTCGTAGCAGTTGCGCCGGTCTTCAGATGCGAATCGGAGCGTGAAATGCTTGCCGGTCTGCGGCTTGAAGGATATCTGCAGGGGGCGGGCTGCTTCTTCCCCGGCGATGGCGGGCATGCCGGCTGCCGCCAGTAACGCGAGCGCGAGAAGCGCTGCGGCTGTGCGTACCGTTGTTGGCTGCATTGGTTTCATTTCCCGGCGGCACGCAACAGCATCATCCGGCAGCCGTCAGCTTCGGCTTACCGCCAGTTGATTCAGGAGATCGATCCCCCGCTTGAGCGTGTCGTCGGATGCTGCATACGAGATGCGGAAATTGGAATTCCGCTCGGAGAACACGCTGCCGGGGATGATCAGCAGGTTTCGCTTGATGGCTTCGGCAACGAACTCATGATCGGTGCCCCAGGGCGTTTTCGGGAAGATGTAGAAGGCGCCGTCTGGCTTCTGGATTTCGAAATTGTCCTTCAGTCCGTTGTAGATGAGGTCGCGCTTGGCCGCGTATTGCTCCCGGTACTCGTTGATGCCGTCGATGTTTTCGAGTGCGGTAAGACCGGCGTATTGCGCGATCGAGGGTGCGCATACGAACGAGAACTGCTGCAGCTTGGTCATCTCGGCGATGAGTGCTCCCGGCCCGGCCGCGTATCCCAGGCGCCAGCCGGTCATTGCGTGCGACTTGCTGAAGCCGCCCATCAGCAGCGTCTTGGGGTAGATCGACGCCATGCTAGTGTAGCCGCCGTCGTATGCGAAGCAGTCGTAGATTTCGTCGGAGAGAACCAGCAGATCGTGCTCGCGCGCCACGTCGGCCGCCATCTCAAGCTCGGCGCGGCTGTAGGTGACGCCGGTAGGATTGCAGGGGCTGTTGAGCACGAGCAGTTTGGTCCTGGGCGTGATCGCGGCCTCGAGCGCTTCGCGGCGGAGGCGGAAATCAGGGTAGGTGTCCACGAACTTCGGAGTGCCGCCGGTCAGGTTCGCAAGGTGCTTGTACATCACGAAGTACGGATCGGGAATGACCACCTCGTCGCCCTGCTCGACGAGCGCGAGGAACGCAAGCACAAGCCCGCCCGAGACGCCGGAGGTGATCAGCATTCCCTCAGGCTCGATGCCGCGCGTGGCCTTGAGAAGCTCGCGCAACGCCTTGTGCAGCTCCGGGATGCCCTGCGTGACGGTGTAGCGGTTGTGGCCGGCGAGGATGCTTTCCACCGCCGCCTTCTTGACGTCTTCCGGCACGTCGAAATCCGGCTGGCCTATGCTCAGGTTCACCGGGTCTTTCATGTTCCGGGCAAGGTCAAACACCTTGCGGATGCCGGAAGAATCGATCAGCTTCATTCGGCCTGCGATCATGGGTGCGATCACTTTTCTTCAGTTGCTTCGGCTTCCTTCTTTTTCTTCTTCTTGCCGGTCTTGATCTTGACGACCTTGGTGGTCGGCAGGCCGAAAATTGATTCTCCTTCCTGCCATTTGCCTTCGTCGCCGAGTTTATCGAGGCGCTCGGAGCGAGTCAGAACGTTCCGCTGCCGCTTCAGCTTGTTCTTCGATACAAGGCTCTTGTGAATACTCACTGTTTCCTCCTTGGAGTTATGGAGCGGCCGCAACAGGCGCGGCCGGTGTCTGGTTTACAGCAAATATGACTCGGGTGGCGGAAACACCGCCTCGCCAACTATGTGTGCGATGCAGTCTCGTCGCACTGCACCTTGTTTCGCGGCAGCCTGAGGCTGTCGATCATCACGGCGTCGCGCAACCTCACGCCGAGGCTGGCCGCCACGCGGTCGCATTTGGCCATCAGGATGAAAAACACCTGCCGGTCGACGTCGTCGAGCGTTTCGTAATTCGCTTGGCCCTTCGATATCACCACGTCGGATTCGTAAAAGATGGTGCGGAATTCGTCCGACACCAGGTCCATCGGCACTCCGAATATGTCGCAGCCCGAGTCGATCACCTCGCACAGGCCGGTCAGCCCGACCTCCTCGGCTTCGATTCGTGTCACATCATTGAGTATCGGCGTTTTTCGCACCACGCAGCGCACCTGCCGGCCGGCTGTGAGGCGCTCGATCAGCAGGCGGTCGAAAACGACCTCGCCGGCGTTATCGAGGATATAAAGCACCGATTCGGCCGAGGCCAGCTTCTCGCGCAGCACATCGAAATGATCCACTCCCAGGCCGTGCTCGAGTGCGTGGCTGACCGTTTCGCGCACGTCGAAATCGTCGCCCATGATGCCCATGTCGATGATGTTCCCCGCAACCGCCATCTTGACGGCGGTGTGGGTCGGATCGTCGGAGGCATCGATCATCCCGCGCAGGTCGTCGATCGAATCCAATATCAGGTTGTTGTAATATATCTTGGCTTCCCGATATGGATCGAGACAGCCCAGCAGGTTATACACCCTGACCAGCGCATGATAGGAAATCTCGGCGGCGGCGCGGGAATAATCGGCCCGCTGCATCACCGTCATCGCTTCCTTCAGCACCTGCCGGAGCTTGTCGTCGTCGTTCGTCAGGCGCTGGGCCGTGTTGAGAACCTGCTTGAACACGCAGGGAATACACTCGGGAAAACTTTGCATGTCTTTCCTGTTTCCTCGCCGTCCGTCAGCGCGTCATTGTGATTTCCATCATACCGGCGTCGCCGAAGGTGGAGTTGCCATATCTCATTTTCCTGATGGCCGCCAGCATGTTTTTCGCGATCGGGTCGTCGGCTGACGCAAACGGCCCGACATAGACGAGGCGCTTGTTGCCTACTATGTCGCAGCCGACATGCACCCGGAAAGATTTTACGAAATCCTGCTCCGTCAGGAATTTTCTAAACTCATCGGCATATTCGCGGGCCGAAGGCGCATAGGATACCACCGCGATCACCCAAACCTTCTGCTGCTGCGGCGGCTGGGGCGGTGCGGCTTCGCGATTATCGGGCGGGGCTTCGCCCTCGCCGATACCTGCCGAGCCGGTGTCCACCGGCCGCTCCTGGCTGCCGCCCGTCCGGCCGCTTTCCTGCACGAGCGGACGCGGCTCGCCCTGCACTCCCTGCGTGGACGGCGCTTTCGCGATAGCCATTCCCACAAACACGCACAGAACCATCAGCAGCAGCGAGCTGAAAATACCCGCCATCAGCGTGCGCACCGTGATCGTGACGGTCTTCGGCCGATCGCCGCCGAACGGCGACTGACCGGGCTGAGGGCCTGCCGGGGGCAGCGGCTCCTTCGGAGGCTGGCCCCGACGTTCGTGAAAGACCTCGAAAAATTCTTCTGGTCCGCTCAATTTTGCCATTCTCACACCTCGGCCGGAACGGGCCGACGCTCCACGCGAACCATTACGCGCGACGATTTATATTCTACACATTCGCAAGCAAATGTCAAAAACTATTCCCCTACGCGCGCAAGGCGGAACGCCTGCGCGGGCGGGCAACAGAAACCCGCCATGATGCCCGGAGGCAGCGTTTCGAAGGCCGGTCGCCGTTGCCTGCTCGATTATCGTGTCGAGGTCCCAGGCCGGGCATCCCAATGTTGTGAATGCGCGTTCCATATCAAGACCATCCTTCTTCTCGCCACAAACTGCGTATTATTGCTTGACAGGGCTGTTTCCTTGTGCTATACTTCCTCAATGTCATATCTTCATTTCGACAACTGCTGTCCAAGGAGACCGGACTATGCCAGCATCTCGTTGTTATCACCTCGCCATCTGCCTGATCCTCGCGTTCTGCCACCTCGCGTCCGCCGGAGAAGCTCCCGTGTATCCCGGCCTCGCCTGGGGCACGATCGTGAGTAAACATGCCGACATGATGAGCCGCCAGGTCCTGACCGTGGATTCCGCAGGCAATGCTATTGTGGCGGGCGGATTCGAAACCTCGATGGGAACTGAGCCGGGGTTCGACACCACTTACCGCGGCGGTATGAATGACGCATACGTGGCGAAGCACTCCCGCAGCGGCGTGCTGCAATGGGGAATGTACATCGGCGGCTTTGACTGGGAAACTGCCAAGGCCGTTACGACCGATGCCGACGGCAACATATATCTGCTGGGCAACACAGCCTCCGGAGATTTCCCGGTCACGCAGGGGCTTGACACCACACTATCCGGCTGGAGCGACATATTCCTGGTCAAGCTGTCTCCGGCGGGCGACCTTGTCTGGGCCAGGTACGTCGGCGGAGATATGGAGGAATGCGCCGACGATATCGCAGTGCTGCCCAACGGTAATGTAATATTGACGGGCACCACAAGCTCGAGCGATTTTGCCGTGGCGGAAGACATGGACCCGGTGACGACGCGCGTTTTCGCTGCGCGATTCACGCCAGACGGCCATATGCTCTGGGCGAAAGCCGTCGCACCGAGCATGGGCGCTATGATGGGGCCGGTGTCGGGCATTGCCGTCACTTCCGCAGGCGAGCTGTACGTGGCCGGCCAAGCCGAAGAAACATACACCTTCACCGTTCCGGGCGGTTTCGACACCACCTTGGATGGAATGAATGACATCTTCCTGATGCACCTGGACGCCTCCGGCGAGGTCGACTGGGGAACTTTCATCGGCGGCGATGCCGGCGAGAGCTTCGGGGATGTGGACGCAGACAGCGACGGCAATATCATCATTGCCGGCAGGACGGGGTCCAGCGATTTCGCCCTGATGGGCGACCCAATGATGGAGCGCCTGTTCGTGGCCAAGGTGTCGCCCACACGGCAGCTTCTATGGGCCAGGGCCGTGGTGTCGGGGTGGGTTATGGACGGGCCTATGGTTGCACCCGCTCCGGATGGCACTGTATATTTCACCTGCGATGCAGACTCAATGTCACAATTCCCGACCCCCGGCGGGTTCGACACATCAGTCGACAGCATGGGCGCAGCCTATGTTGCCCGGCTGACTGCCGCCGGCAGCATCGAGTGGGGAACCTATATCGAGGGGGATCAATCCGTGTCTGCGGACGATATCGCCTTAGCCGCTGATCGAGGCGTCTACCTCGTCGGATACTCCAACTCATCCGATTTCCCCCCAGGCCGCCCAGTCGACCCGATGGCCATGTACGGCGGCGTCTATGTGGCCAAGCTCGCCGACTTCCGCCTGTCTGTCGGCTCCGCGCCATTCGACGGTGTTGCCATGACCGGCGATAAACCGGGCACAACAGCATACTCAGCAGTGTGCGAGCAGGCCGAAGAAATTGCACTTTCCGCACCCCCAACGCACACCGTCGGCGCCGTCCGCTACGACCTCGTGCACTGGATTATCGACGGCGTACCTCAGCCCGGCCAGCAGGCCGACGTGGCATTCACAATGGCCGACAGCGTGGCGGCCGAGGCCGTTTACGCCGTGCGCCAGTGGGCGCTCACCCTCCTCTCCGCGCCGTTCACAGGCGTCGGCATCACCGGAAGCCTGCAGCGCGAAACTGTCTGCACCGAAACCCTCGACGACCAGACGCAGTTAACGCTAACCGCGCCCCCGGAAATCCAGGCCGGAGGCAGGAGCTACATGTTTGCCCGCTGGCTGCTGAACAACATCCCACAACCCGACGGGCTTGCCGACCTTTCGCTAGTGATGAACAAGGATCACACCGCGCTCGCGATGTACGAGCTTGAGCACCACGTGCTCACCGTCAAGTCCAGCCCCATCAGCGGCGTCGAAATCAGCGGCGACAAGCCGGGAGTAACAACGCATCTTGTAATGTGTGTCGATCAGGAACTGGTGGAGCTATCCGCCCCCCAATCGGTGACCGTCGGCGACGTCCGCTACGAGTTTGTGAGATGGATTACCGGCGCCGTGAACCAGCCTGACGGCCAATCCCTGCTCCAGGTGATTATGGACGACGACAAGACCGTAACGGCAGTCTATGAGGTGGCCGTGCATACGCTGACCGTGCTGTCGTCGCCCGTGATCGGGGTGCAGATCGAAGGTACGGAGCCAGGCGTTTCGCTGTATCAGAGGAAGGTGGACAGCGGCCAGCGCGTATATCTCACTGCACCAGGCGCGGTTTCACAGGGCACGTGGAACTGCACCTTCATACGCTGGATCGTAGATAACGTGCCGCAGCCTGCGGGGCAGGAGACTCTGATGGTGCTTGTGGAAGGCGACCACACCGTGATGGCGCTGTACGACTGGCGTCTTCCCGGCGACACCAATGCCGACTGCGTCGTGAACTTGCTGGACCTGCTGTACGTCCGCAACCGCCTTGGCACAAGGTGCTCCGAATGAGGCCGCGTGCCCGCAAACACACTCCCCTGAAAACCGGCGGGCGTCGGCTGCGACGCCCGCCGGCGACATGATCCGATCCGATCGTCCGTGCCCGTCCGTGTTCGCCTCGAGGCGGCGAGATCGGCCGGCGTGGTCCAGCCCGATATGGGTCGACTGACGCACGCCGCATACTCGTAAGGACACACCATGCAGATGGAACTCGACGCGAGCGAAACATTAGCCGGCGCCGAACTCGACCCCGGCGACGAGCTGATCGTCAGACTCGCCGGCGGCCGCGTCCACCGCATCGTCCTGAAATCCGCCTGGGCGGGTGTCAGGAAACGCGGGCCGCTCCCCTACGCAGACCTCGAAGGCGTCATATCATATTGCATATCGTGCATGCTCGACGTAGACGGCCAACACCTCCACCTGTCGCGCGTCATACCCAGCCAGAACAACTTCCGGCGTCCGTCCGCCGCATTCGGCATGCACATCTGGCTCGACGCCGTCGACGACATCTTCACGTTCCTCAACGAAGAACACGGCACCTGCCGCCCGCACCGCAAGTGCCGCCTCGCCGTGTGGGACGCACGCGGCCGCATCTGCCCGATGCTGCTGCACCCTTGGTGCCCGCTGCCGTCCGGCAAGCTGCGACTCGAGAAATGCTACCGAGGCGAAGACACCTGGCTCGGCCCATACAGCGGCGCCGAATGCCACGGCGGTTGGTAAGTCCTGCTGATTTTTTCAGAAAAATCCAAACTGGTGCGCGGCGATATACACGGCGCCGTCGATTCCGGCCGTCGCCGATCAGCAGGTATCGTGAATCGGCAGCTTATCGAGCGCGAAACCTTCCATAGCAGCATTTCACTATGGTTGCGGGATGGGAGCATCAACAGCGGCGGGTATTCTAGCAGCGATTGTGTGTGGAATCAATGGGCAATGCGAAGAGCGTGAGGTGAGGCCATTTGTATGCGAAACAATGATCAGCAAAGACGAAGACGGGCGGGCACAGAGACCCGCCCCTACGCGAGCTGACGTCATTTCTCGTTGGAGCTTCGGCTCGGCCGGCAAGAGGTGGCGGTGGTTCATGCGAAACGAAACGGTCTGTGTTTCTTCGTGCGGGCCGGCGGCTGCCCGCACGTCCGTGTGTGCTCGATATAGCATATGTTATATTCGCGTGCCGGGCAACGGAATATAGCACTTGTTATATCGGCGGGCTGCGCCGGCCATGCCAGAAGCCGGGCGCAACTGCAAATGTACAGCGACGACGGGCATGAATGCTGCAATGCCTTGATATACAAGGACTTACGCGATATGCGGAATCGCGGACGGCATCGGAATCATCCTTGCAGAAACGAGCCGGATTTTGTATAATATATATGTTGGATTCGGCTCGATTTCCACCACGAAGGGAAGGCATCCGAAAATGGAAGAAAAAGGCGAGACCATCCGCGATGTCCTGATTGAGGAGGACATGAAGGATGCGTACATAAATTTCGCGATGAGCGTTATCATCAACCGGGCGCTGCCGGATGCCCGCGATGGTCTTAAGCCGTCGCAAAGGCGCATCCTCGTGGCGATGAACGACCTGAACCTCGGCCCGAGTGCGAAATACCGCAAGAGCGCGAAAATCGCCGGCGATACGGCGGGCAATTACCATCCGCACCCCGAGAGTATCTATGCGACGATGGTGCGCATGGCGCAGCCGTTCAACATGCGCTATGAATTGATCGACGGGCAGGGGAATTTCGGATCGATCGACGGCGATCCGCCGGCCGCAGTGCGATACACCGAGGCAAGGCTGTCGCACCCCGGCGCCGAAATGCTCGCCGACATCAACATGGAGACGGTAACGTTCGTCAAGAACTATGACCAGAGCCGCGACGAGCCGACGGTTCTGCCAGCCCGCTTTCCGAATCTGCTTGTCAACGGCTCCACCGGCATCGCCGTGGGGATGGCAACAACCGTGCCGCCCCATAACTTGGGGGAGGTTATCGACGGCCTGGTGGCGCTCATCGATAATCCGCACATCAGGCTCGACGAGCTTTCGCAGCACATCAAAGGCCCGGATTTCCCCACGGGCGGAATCATCATGGGCCGCACGGGCATCGCCCGCGGCTACGCAACCGGCCGGGGCACCATAACCATACGCGCACGCACGCACGTGGAGGATACCGGCAAAGACCGCCAGAGCATCGTCGTCACCGAAATCCCCTACATGGTCAACCGCACCACGATCAAGGCGAAGATCGCCGATTCGGTCCACAGCGGCAGCGTAACCGGAATTTCCGATTTCCGCGACGAGAGCGACCGCAAGGGCCAGCGGCTCGTGATCGAACTTAAGCGGAACGAGGATCCCGAGCGAGTGCTGAACCAGCTCTACCTGCACACTCCGTTGCAGAACAATTTCGGGATGAACGTGATCGCGCTGGT
>Ga0307378_10012370_pt1 | contig 10899 bp, 8 predicted proteins | sample UN1MG_FD_202238 | JGI IMG/M metagenome (GOLD analysis project Ga0307378, IMG submission 202238) | Soil microbial communities from Risofladan, Vaasa, Finland - UN-1 | ecosystem: Environmental > Terrestrial > Soil > Coastal area > Acid sulfate soil | place: Finland: Risofladan, Vaasa | collected...
TACAAAGAATCGGCATTAAACAGCTCTGGACCTTTATGTGGCATCGGACATACGACCTCAGCGGCCCATGGACCTCAATCGGAGGCGTGAAACCCACCGACTGGCCGGACTGGATGATATACTTCCCGGAATACTAAAAAATACTAACAAAACCGCTTCTAAATTCCCTCAGCACCACTCCCTGCCAGCCATTTTTTACTTTTTAATTTTTGATATTTCCGGCCTGACCTTGTATCATCTCTCTGTTATTGAACGAATCTCTGGTTTAATTTTTTTGGGAGGTAAATCATGGCACCGAAAAAAATTGAAAAACTACTTTTCCGTCTTACACTCCTCGTAGCACTCATCGCAATCTGCGGACTCGTCTTCGCCCAAAAACAGGACTCCGACAAAGAACCCGGACATCAGGAAGACGGCAAGCTCCGAATTATCGTCTTCGGTGCGCATCCCGATGACTGCGAGCAAAAAGCAGGGGGCGTCGCCGCTATGTGGGCCGCGAAGGGACACCACGTTAAGTTCGTCTCAACCACAAACGGTGACATCGGACACGCTGAAATCGCTGGAGGGCAACTCGCGAAAAGACGTACCGCAGAGGTCAAAGAGGCAGCTGAAATCTTGGGAATTGACCAGTCAGATGTTCTCGACATCCACGATGGCGAGCTCATGCCCACTCTCGAGAACCGAAGAACAATTGTAAGGCTTATCAGGGACTTCAAGGCCGACATCGTCATGTCGCACCGACCGAACGATTATCATCCCGACCATCGATACACCGGCGTACTCGTACAGGACGCCGCCTTCATGGTAACTGTAAAGTTCTTCTGCAACGATGTACCGCAGCTGCCAAAAAATCCCGTCTTTCTGTACCTCTCGGACAACTTCCAGAAGCCAAATCCCTTTGCCCCCGACATTGTCGTCGCCATTGACGACGTCTTTGACCGGAAGTTCGATGCCATTTGGACCCTCCAGTCACAGATTGAGTCCTTGTGGGCTACCGGTAATTTCGAGAAGGTCGTCCCCGTACCAACAGAACCCGCTGCGCGTCAGCAGCGACAGGACCAGATCCGCCAGCGACTTGCACGCCGAGACAGCAACATTGCTGAAAAATACCGCGATAAACTGGTTGAGTTCTACGGCCCCGATAACGCGAAGAAAATACAATACGCCGAAGCATTTGAGATTTGCGAATATGGCAGAAGACCAACAAAGGAAGAACTCAAAAAACTCTTCCCGCTCCCACAACCATAAAATAAAAAACCCTGTTGGTTGACACAGAATCCAGTCTTTTTTGTTAGCCCCTTGCATCGTAAGGGGTCAATCTAATGAGGTTGTAAAACCTCACTGTGAACTTGTCCTGAGAATATGCGAAGGAGCACCCAGGCTGCGACCTGGGTGGAAATTCGTCGCCGGTCACATTCGCCTGTCCTTGCGGTCAATTATCTTCTAAATCCTTTTATTGAATATACAAATGTTCCGGTGTCAGCTAAAAATTTAAGCACTAACAGAAACAATAACGCTCCTGTTCCGTACATCTTCGACTCAAATACTGTTTTCAAAAAACCAGCACCAATTATCATAATATGCATCGGCACAAGCCCACTAAATGAAGTTCTGTAAAAGAAATTTTGATTAATTATTGCTATTTCGCCTTTGACGATCCTATATACCAAACAAAATAACTGAATTAGAAAATATAATCCTATTGGGACCAGTATCATTCGAATATGACCGTGATTAAAGTCCGTCCCCTCAAAAAGTTTATCCAAAAAATAAATATACAACAAATAACAGAAGAGATTAAATAGGAAGAACCCAAAAGATCTAGGAGCTAATCGTCCACGCTTAATCCAAACACTGCTTTGCCTTACAAATAAAACCCGCAAAAAAATGAATGATCCGAAACATATTCCCTGCCCCCAGCAAACCCACATTAATACTCCGGGAGGCCAATTTTCAATCAATGCCCATGCTATTACAATAATGCTCCATATAGGCAATCCCAGCATTTTCCCTACTTCCTATCACCAAATAAATACTATCTCAACGGCACGATTTTTATACGTTCGCTAAATCAACTTGTTAGCAAATTAGTTTTTCAGCTGTCGTAACAGCTTCCTGTTCCATTGGGGCGGCTGGATAACCGATTGTAATACATTCATAAAGATATTGCTGCAAGAAAGGCATAATACCTCCAAGTCTCTCATACTGTAAGGTGTGAACTAGCTCATGAACAACCAACTTTATGTCACCCCAACGATCCGACCGTATAAAAATACCATAATTCAAAGTAAGACCGGCCGTCAGAGGAGAAATAAGCTGAGTAGTTTGAGCTACGCCTCTAAGCGATGGCTCTTCTGGTAGCGGAATGGTGGTAACTTCTAATAATCGAATCTTTTCAGGATTACCTATCTTCAATGCGCGTGCATATGTCATCTGCTCATCAGTGAGCGCCTCCCCATCTCGGAGGATTATACTTTCCTGCTCTTCTGCCCAGGCTGCTGCTAACGGCAATAAAATTTCGAACTGTTCTTGTGTAACCATAACCATGAATCCTTTCTGGCTAACGATACGCTCTAGGTCAGCAGCTTGACTGCTATCCCTAGTAGCGATGTGTCATACCATATTATTGATTATGTATTTGTAGAATAAGCAAATCAGAATTCCAGAGGCAAACAAAGCCGGAATGATAGTGACGATAAGAACAAGCCACCAAATTTTGACTTGCTCAAGAGCCCTCTTTTTTTCATTGAATTGATGCTCGCTTAGCTTAGCATTAAATTTCTTAGGATCCTTCTCTTCCAAGACCTTTTGTAGATTTCTAAAGTTTGTTGAATAGAATATCATCTTGTAGAGTTCCCATACTATAAAGACTAGCAGTGAAATAAACATCAAAACGCCTGCAAGTCCCATGTAAAATTTGGAGAACTTGTCATACATTTTGGCCCATACGACAAAGAAGGAAGCATATCCACCGACCATGAAAAGATTTGTATACGATACCGATTTATCATACGAAGCAGACATGATACGAATTAGAATTTGAATGGTGTCTTCCCTTTGACGGCGAAGTTCTGACTCCTGTTGCATTTGGGCAGACCTTTGCATTTGATCTTGTAGGTCATTCATGGTATTTAATCCCCAACATAACCCCTTATAACATTATTTACTAACAATTTACTCTAACAAATATAAAATTCTCATCCCCTCACCACACAAAAACAAATTTTTCCTCCCAATTTACTTACTGTTTTTATTTATCAATATAGATACCCATCTCGATATCGTGCAAGCCACCTGCGAATTAGAGAATAGCCACCCCAAGTAAGTAGCAAGACAAAAAGCCATATAAATAATAAGTACAGCACTATCTCCCAATCCAAAGTATAAAGTATAGACAATCCAAGGATAAGTATGGTAGGAGGGAGAATGGCTAAAATTACTAATAGAAGCCTTTTAATTCCTCGATTCCGAGTCATAGTTTCCCTTTCCAAAAGTTACTACCGCACCATCTTAACAATCTACGAAAGAGTTTCCCAAATCCTCTGTGCCCTCTCTTTCTATTTAAGAAGTATAAACTCCGGCTTCACCATAGCTGACCTTCTCAGCAACTTAGACTGACGACGCAGGCCGAACGCACAAGCTCGCTTGGAGTACGGCCGCGAGTCTGGATAAAAAGGCCGTTGCCCAAAAGGCCGGTGAAGCCCTTTTGATCCGATGCAAACTAAAGTTTGCCTCTGTGTTCTCTGTGACCAAATATTCTTTTATCAAATTTTACAAATTACAGATACGAATGCAAAAGATGCCTCCCTCACTGATGTTACCTCAAAATTATAACCGCGCCTCTCCACTTCCGTCAACCAAAACCAAATTGCCTATCTTAACACCCCTTGCGAGGTTTTGAATTTTCCTCTTTTTGGTAATTCGAATTTGTTTCGGATTTAGATATTCGGATTTCGGATTTTTCTATATGACTAAGTGTCCTTTCGCTGACCCCTCCTGTAACAACCACCCCAAAACCGCCCAAAATTGTCAAAGAAATTACAAAAAGTGCAAAGATTGCGCAAAAAATGACAAAAAGTGCGCGCTTTTTACAAATTTTTACGAAAAAATCACAAAAAATACCAATTTTTCACCATTTTTTTGCCGCATTCGCGCCCCAAATCTACCACTTTCCGCCAAACCCAAAACGCAAATGATGAGGCACTATATAAGTATATATGCATATACTTATATACTTTCTTCCAGCACCCCACCCACATCTCAGGAGCCGCCCACACCCCCACCAAAGAGAGAGAGATTGCGCGACCTTTGCCAAAAAATGCAAAAAAAGAGGACCTATCAATCCACACAGCCGCGAAGATACGCTGGCTGTAGTTGGAGAGCGTCCGCAAAAGCGCCTGTCTGGGCCTTTTCCCAGCCCAGCAAATGCACTTTTTGCGCTTGGGGGTACCAGCAGCTTTCAGGAAAAAATTGGGTTCCCTCCGCCTTGAAGTTGTCTTTATAATAGACCAGCCCTTCACCGAGAAGCCACAAAGGTTTATTTGTAGCTGCAAATTTCTCCAAAAATTCCGGCGCCCTCATCAGACAATCCGCCAGAATTTTTTCCCATCTCCCTTGTTTGTTTTGATATCCAGCAACAAAAAATTGCCCGCGTTTTGCATCGAGAACAGCAGCGACTTTTTGAATTTCACTTTTACTTTCTTTTATATAATCATCAGCGTTAGCGGCAATCACATCAAGCGTGTCGACCGCGACAATTTTTGTTGCAGCTGCCAGATTCAGTATCTTGGCCATGGTGACAGCGATGCGAAGTCCTGTAAAACTGCCCGGGCCGACAGATATATAAATCTGCTTAATTTCATGTGGTTTTCGTTGGAATTTCGCCAGCAGTTCTGAGACCGCTGGAAAAACTTCTTTGCTGTGCTTCATAGGGTTTGAAAAGCTGGTTTCTCCAAGTATTTGCTCACCAGCGGCCAGAGCTACGGAGCCTGTTCTGCCGGATGTTTCCACCGCTAATATTAATGGGCCAGTGGCCATAAGCCTTCTCGAGCTGGTTTTATTTTGGTTTTTCTTACGGGAAGCCGGATTTAGGGTCAAAAAAAGCACCTTCTTGTCGGCCATTTTTCTATTTTACAAAGGAAAAAACCTGATTTTATCGGCCAAAAGCCCATAAATCAATTTTTCTCTTGCAAAGACACGCATTTTTTTATAAAATGGCATCATAAGTCTAACCCAGGGCTTACGGATAGGTGGGTGTGAAATTGTTGTAAAAATCCCTTCCAAAGCAGGTGGGTGTAAATATTGTTTTGTTAATTTATTAGAAAGTTCCTTACCGATTATGAGGGTGTTTTACAGAAGGAGGTTAGTTTTGAACAAGGCAAGATTTCTCAAAAAGTCTTTCAGCAGAAAGTCCCTGTTGGTCGTTTTGGTGTCGGTCTTATTGCTGACAGCGGTGATGCCACAAGTGGCTCCCTGTCAAACAGACAAGGAAAAAATAGTCCGGCAGGTGGCTGAAAAATGGATTCAGGTTGGCGTCGAACAATATCAGCGAGGTTTCTACAAGGCCGCTGAGCAGTCGTTACTTCGCGCGCTGGATTATCAGCAGTATTTGAATGCTGCTGAACAGCAGAAGCTCAACGACCTTCTGGAAAAGACTCATATAGCTGTCCTTGAGAGAAAGCGCATCCTCGCTCATATTCAAACAGCTGACGAGCTGGTGAAGAAGGGCGAAAGAATACGTGCCAGGGCGCATCTGGAAAAAGTCAAAGACAGCGAATTTCTGACCGGTGAAGAAAGGCAGCTTATCTCCGATGGGCTTAAGAAGTTACAGGGTCAGTTGGGCGAAAAAGAAAAAGAGATGGCGGAGCTTTATGCCCGCAGTGTGGAGCTTTATAACACCGGTGAGATAGAACAGGCTCGTGAGGGCTTTATTAAGGTGGCCAAGAGCGGGGTAGTTGTCGCGCCTGAAGGAAGAAGAGCCGAAGATTATCTGCTTAGGATAGACGAAGCCTTGGTCCAAAGTATCAGACCAACCTCTGCAATTACTGCTGAACCGGGACAGTTGGGTACAAGAGACGTTTCGGCATTGGACCGCTTTGTGGATGTCGAAACTGAGCCGGTACTGACCACCCTCAAGCCACTGGCAACATCGGGCAAAGGTGGATACATAGATGTCATCAACCGCAAGAACAACAGACTTCGAAGCTATACCAAAGTGGTAGTGAACGATGCTGTTGCCAAGGTTGAGAGTTATATAAGCCGGGGCGAATTCGACAAGGCCAAAGAAGCAGTCGAAACAGCCGAGCGGCTTGTGAATGAAAACCAGTTGCGGCTTGGCGAAGATGCCTTCAAAGAATACAGTGGCCAGTTAAGCCTGATGACGGAGAGGGTAACACAGGGGCAAACCGCGCAGGCAGGACAACTGGAGGTGCAGAAGCGATCAGAAGCAGTCGAAGCGCAGCGTGTTTATCGGGAGCAAACGGAATTAGACAGAAGCAAAAGAATTGATGAACTGATGAATAATGCTCTATCCTATCAGAAGCAGCAACGTTATGAAGAGTCGCTTGGTCAGTTGCAGAGTTTGCTTGTGATAGACCCGCTGAATAACCATGCTTTGATAAAGAAACAGACGCTGGAGGACACCATTAGTTTCCGTCAACAACTGGAAGTTCAGAAAGAGTCTGATAAAGAGCGGGTGAGTACTTTAGTTGGCATCATGGAGTCCCAGATACCGTATGCTGAGGAGCTTACCTATCCCAAGAACTGGCCTGAGATAGTCGCCAAGCGCCGGCCGGAAGAGGCAATTGGTCAGGACCCTGCTACGGTGGCTGTTTACAAGCAACTCAACCAGATAGTGGACCTCTCCGAACTGACGGCCGAAACGCCTTTTAGTGAAGCGATTGAAGAGTTGAAAAATTCGGTTGACCCGCCGCTCAAGATAGTCGTGCTTTGGCGTGATTTATATGACAATGCGGATATTGACCAGAGCACCGCGATTAATATGGACGCGATATCAGGGGTTTCGCTGAACACGGCGTTGGAGCTTCTCTTGAAATCAGTTTCCGGCGGTTTTGCGGACCTGGGTTATGTTGTTGAAGAAGGCGTGGTTACTGTGGCAACGGTGGAGTCACTTCCGAGCAAGATGGAAACCCTGGTTTATGATGTTACTGACCTGCTGGGTCGTCCGGCGGACTACTTTGCCCAAGCTACCAGTGAAGTTTCCATTTCAGGCGGAGCGGAAACTGCCGGTGGTGAGGGCTTCGAAGAAGACGACGAAATCGAAAGAGAAGAGCTTACACAGATGGCGGCTCTGAGGGCACAGAATCTTACTACTCTTATTCAGGAAACCATCGAGCCGGACAGTTGGTATGATGTGGGCGGCGAAGGTACGATAACGGTTCATGAGAGTAAGAAGCTTATAGTTAGGCAGGCCCGAGAGGTTCATAATAAAATAGATGCGCTGCTTGAGGAACTGCGTAAAGCGCTCGGTCATCAGGTTTCTATCGAAGCCAGGTTCCTGGTTGTGAGCGAGAATTTCCTTGAGGACGTTGGTTTCGATATCGACTGGAGATTCGGTGCAGGCGGCGGTCTCGGCAAGTTTGGCATCGTAGATTTTGCACAGGACTCTGATTCTATAACCTTGACGTCATCAACAGGACTTCCGGGCAGCTTTGGCGGTACCGACGAGTTCGGTGTGCCGTTTGCAATTGCTTCCACGATATCCGGTGGTTACGGTGCAATACTGGATGACTTGCAGGTGGCATTCCTTATAAGAGCCACTCAGGCGCACAGAGATGCTACCAGTTTGACCGCTCCGAAGGTCAGCGTCTTAAGTGGAGAATCGGCTACAATGCGTGTGCAGAGAATAAGGCGTTATCCCGGCGATATTGATGTTGATATCGAAGAAATCGGCGACCAGGGAGATTTCAGGTATACCGTTGACTACGAGGACCGTAGTATAGTCACTGGTACGCTTATGAATATCACGCCGACCATCATGAACGACAAAAAGCATGTGCTGCTGAATATTATCACCGAGCTTAGGGACTTCCTTGGCTTTGTGGACAATCCGATTCAGCTGCCGATATTGTCGGGTGGTCAGGTCCCTGGGAGCAACATTTACACAGTACCGCTTCCCGAAACAGAAATATCAAGGGTCGAAACCCGCGTGAGTGTTCCTGACGGAGGCACGTTGCTCCTGGGCGGTCAGAAGCTGGCGGCCGAGACCGAAGAGGAAGGCGGCGTGCCGGTATTGAGCAAGATACCGATACTCGGCAGGCTGTTCTCAAATCGCAGCGAAGTCAGGGATAGCAAGATTCTGTTAATACTGGTGAAACCGACCATTATTCTGCAGGAAGAGGCTGAGGCAGAAGCGATTGCGGCGATGGACAGCAGTTTCTGAGCTTCCGGCGGTTATTTTTGAGTTAGATTTTTTGTGGATTTTTTGGTTTGGAAACGCAATTTGTGGCTTTTAACCCCTTGGGGCACCACAATTTCATATATTTTATGAAATTTTGAAAAAAAAGTGTAACAACCAGGGAAGTTAGGGCCACATAGTTTAATAGACAGGATTGCATAATGGATATTGAATTTTGGTTGATGATGGATATTGACCTGCACAATAGTACTGGACAATCCGTTTCTGGGTGTTTTAGAGGGTGCTGGCTGGTGTGTAACCAGGTCGGTTGTGGTAAAAAGGGCGATTCGAGTGAGTTAATAGGGATAGTAATCCTATGAGTTTTGGGGAATTAACAATGAAGCGTAAAATTCTAATCAGTATACTGGTTTTACTGGCTGTGCAGCCCCTCGCATCTGCAGTTGACAGGCCTGTTCCGTCAAGAATGTACCCGACGATACAGTCTGCAATCAGCGCATCGAGTGATGGTGATACGGTTATTGTGGCTCCCGGTACGTATTCCGGGCAGTACAACCACAATCTCGATTTTGCGGGCAAGAAGATTACCGTAAGAAGCGAGATTAACCCCGCTAATCCCTGGGGCATTATTGCCAATACGATTATCGATTGCGGGGGCAAGCCCGTTCATACGGAAGGTGGGGATGGCGGCAAGCCGAATCGCGCCTTTCGCTTTCATACCGGCGAAGATGCTAATAGCCGGGTGCTTGGGCTTACAATCATCAACGGTTATACCAGAGGCCCCAAAGGCAAGGATGGAGAATTTGGTTACGTTGGTGACCCGCTTGAGGATTTCATCCCCATTCCGGTTGGTGATGACCCGCTTACTGTTCCGCCATATGCTCTTGATGGCGATAATGCGTCGGGTCATGCCTGGGGAGGTGCGGTTCTCTGTGAGGCCGGCAGTTCTCCGACAATAAAGTATTGTGTGTTTAAAAACTGCACCGTTACCGGTGCCGAGGGCGGCAGGGGGGCGGACGGTATCGACGCCAATGACCTCGATTACGGTGACGGTGAAAACTGGTTCCATTGGACCCTTGGAGACGAGAGTGAGGAGAATCCTGGGGAAATCGACGATGTCAATAATGATATGACGGAGAATAATCCGGACGGTCAGTGGGCCGGCTGGGGCGGTACGGGCAGCGGAGACGGTTACGGTGGTGCAATTGCCTGTAAAGGGTCAAGCAGCCCGGTCATAAGTGAATGTGTTTTTCAGAACAATTTCGCCCGTGGCGCTGTTGGTGGCGATGGCGGACAGGGCGGCGATGGTTACGAGGGCGGAGAAGAAGGCCCGGGAGGGAACGGCGGACTTGCCGTGGGTGACGGCAGGGGAGGCGCACTTTACTGTGAGCTCGGAAGTAACCCGGCTATTACCAGCTGTACTTTCACCGGCAACGTAGCTACGATTGGTATTGGCGGCGAAGCCGGACCAAGAGGTGCAGGAAGCATAGCTGACCCGCGAAATCCTACCGGAGGGCCCGGCGTTGCGTTTGCGGACGAGCTAATTGCCGGTGGTGCTGCCTACTATACTACAACCTCAGGCCCTGACTTTGTAAACTGTACTTTTGCCGATAACAAAGCGTACCGGATTCCAATAGAATACCAGTTAATAGGGACCGGACCGGCTGAGATTTATGAGATAGGTGGGGCTATTTACGCGTATCGCAATACCATAACAAATATTGATACCTGCGATTTTATAGACAACCTGGGCGGCGCGATTTATTTCGAAAAAGATTGTACGGTAAGTATCCATAACAGCTACGACCCTAACCGCGACTGTTTGTTCTCCGGCAACTCCGACCCCCATGCGCGAGATGATTTGGAGGGAGGTACAGGTTCGAGTTATGACTATGGTTCCGGTGGTGCGATTTTTATAGGGACCGGTTGTGATATTGACCTGCGAAGCTGCAACTTCGGGGGCAATTCGGCCAAATATGACGGCGGTGCTGTTGAATCCAGGAGTGATTTGCGCCTGACAGACTGTTCGTTCGGAGGCAATACAGCCGCTGATTTCGGCGGTGCCGTTGACCTGTTTGATTCTGTTGCTTTTTCGACATTGAATATCGACGCCAATGGCTGCAGTTTTGCCGGTAACCAGGCCACGTACGGGGGCGGGTTCGCTACAGAAGATTTCAACGCCGTTTTTGTTAACTGTTTCTTTAGTGACAACGTTGCAACGGTTGGCGGCGGTTTGGATGTCGGATTTGGCAATATTGAAATTATCAGCGGGGGTATTACAGGCAATAATGCTACGCATGACAGCGGCGGGGGGCTCAGTGCCCGGTACACGTCGTTGACAATTCAGGACTGTCTTATAAAAGGCAACTCTTCCGACGCTGTTATCGGCACCGGGGGTGGAATAAATATTAACGGGGAGGCGTCTCCGCAGTTAATCAAGAACTGCCTTATAACCGATAATTATGCCACCACCTATGGCGGCGCATTATGCATCGAAGGTACGGCTAATCCCGTAATACAAAACT
>Ga0307378_10012371_pt1 | contig 10898 bp, 5 predicted proteins | sample UN1MG_FD_202238 | JGI IMG/M metagenome (GOLD analysis project Ga0307378, IMG submission 202238) | Soil microbial communities from Risofladan, Vaasa, Finland - UN-1 | ecosystem: Environmental > Terrestrial > Soil > Coastal area > Acid sulfate soil | place: Finland: Risofladan, Vaasa | collected...
TACTCGATTCTGTTGATAATGTGCCAGCCGTATTTTAATCCTTAGTAATCTTTTCTGGAATGTGCTATATTCCAATTTTTAAGAAATGGAATTCTATATCAACAATCATTAATTTTTTATATTCATATATTTAGGAGGTCATCTATGAAAAAAACACTTGTTTCCCTGCTCGTTTTGAGTCTTTTTACGTTTTCCTTACTGGCTGTGCAGCAAAAAAGCGAGGAGAAAAAGCCAGACCCGATGGAAAATTTCTCCATAGTTGAAAAAACTCAGCCTGTCCCGGAAAAAATTAAGTGCGGGTTTGATTCCATTACAGGAAAAGATGCGGTTACCTATTTAAAATTCATATCCTCAGATTATCTCCAGGGAAGAGACACCGCTTCTCTCGGACATGATATTGCAGCAGAATACGTTGCAACAATGTTTTCTCTTTGGGATATCAAGCCTGCTGGTGACTTAAGCAGACCTGTTATGCGCCGCTCATTTGGACAACAACAAACGCCCAAAAAACCCGAACGGAGCTATTTCCAGGAGATCGCATTCAAGGAAATTCTCAGAAATGAGGGGATTGCACACGTTGACTGGCAGAAGGGCGCACAAAAAAAGAGTAAGACTTTTTATCCCAACATGGACTATTCCTATAATGCAAGTGAAACGCAATCTTTTACTGCACCGGTTGTATTTGTCGGATACGGAATCTATGAGAAATCATTGAAGTTTGACGAATACAAAGACATAGATGTTAATGGGAAAATAGTCATGATACTGTCAGAAACTCCAGGCAAAGATGACCCGGAGTCTCCTTTTAATAAGGGGGAATTGAAGAAAAAATATAATCCCCCCAGGCAGAGGCGGCGAAGGACATCTCCAAAAACAGAGCTTGCCAAGAAGATGGGAGCAGTAGCTATCATGCTCATCGAAAATTCCCCGAATAAAAATCCGGACGTAGCCAGAAGGGCTATTTTATCACAAAAAATTAATGACGAACGGCCAATTTTTCCCGGCCCGCGCCGCAAGCTCTCAATGATCCAGGACAAAAAAATGCCCATGCCGTGGGATTCTCTTCCGACAATAAGGATTTCTCGTGAAATGGCCAATAATATACTTGACTATGTGGGCCAGGATATCGATACATTAAAGGGAAAAATCGAGAAAACCCTCAAATCCCATTCCATGCAGCTTAATGGTGTAACTTTTACGATTTCAAACAAAGCAAAGACAAAGCTGGTCAGCAGCCACAATGTACTTGGCTATATCGAGGGATCTGACCCAGAGCTAAAAGACGAAATAATTGTAATCGGAGCACACCTCGACCATCTCGGCATGAGAGGAGACTATATATTTAACGGCGCCGATGATAATGGTTCAGGGTCTGTGGGAGTAATGGAGATTGCAGAAGCCTTCACTAAAAACCCGATCAAGCCAAAGCGTTCAATCCTTTTTGCCCTGTGGACAGGAGAAGAAAAAGGCCTTTTTGGATCAAGATATTATGTGACCCATCCCATCTTTCCGTTAGAAAAAACAGTTGCATGCCTTAATCTCGATATGATCAGCAGAGAGTTAACAAAGGAAAACCTGGAGAGGATGGGAAGAGCTTTTGGAGCAGATATTGACAAGGAGATATTGAAAAAGATAGATATTAAAAACTTCATCAGCCTATCGCTGGACGCAAACTCCCCTGAATTAGCTGACACGTTAAAGAAAAACAACCAGTTTGTCGGATTATCACTTCACTTAAGAAAATCAGAGACTGCTAGCGGCGGAAGCGACCATGCACCATTTGCAATGAACAAGATCCCGTGGGTGTTCTTTTTTGCAGCCATGACAGAGGATTATCATCAACCGAGCGACACTGTGAAGAAAGTCAGTCCAAACATGATTGAGAAGATTACTCGGCTTACATATTTGACTGCTTTCAGCTTGGCTGACAAATAATACAAAAAAGGTACCAGGCACCTTTTTTCATTTTTCAAATCTGAACTTCATAGACATCCGGGATGTTTTCAATAACAACATCCGGGTTGAAACTCCAGGAGACCATTTTTACTGACCTGAAATAAGGAAAAAAGTGAGCCTTGTAAAGAGGAGCCATCGGATAGTACTTCTTTGTAAACTCCAGTGCCCCTATGCAGTTAGATTCTTTAATATAATGAAGAAAAGCGTTAATAAAACCTACCCGCTCCCGACCTGAAAGTGTTGGATAAGCCACATGGTTTATCCATGCCCACCGTTCTTTGGTCTTGCCAATATGTTCATACAGAATATAATTGATAAGTCCCTCTACCCTGCCCGATTTTTCATAAACAAGGGTTTTCGAAACATCAGGATAATCCAGTTCCCAGGCAAGTTCATCCCTTTCCCATACTCTTGCCAGACCAACATGCTCCTTGTATTGATTGAGAAGGTTCAGGCATGCTTCAATGTCTTCCGGCCTGTATTTCCTTACAGATACAGATGAATTGGTTTTTGGGTGCCGGTTTGCACCAATAATCTTAATTGCCACCTTTTCCCATGACTTAAGGCCTTCAGAAACAGAAGCACGTTCAAGGTCAAGCACCCTGGCAACAACATGCATCCGTTTCACGAATTTAACCGGATTGCCTGATTCTTCAAGCTTCTTGATCATCAGCGAAGACCTGTGACCTGCTTCAAGTGTGAATAACGTAAAATCATATTTTAACTCTTTGTTGAACTTGAGGCCCTCACGGATAATTGCCAGGCCAAGGCCTCGGCGAAGCAGCTCTTTTCTTGTAACCATGATGCAGCTGAGGGCTGCATAGTATTTTTTCCCTTTGAAACTAAAGTACCGCGGTAAATTGGCTAAAAATGAAACAACCTCGTCCCCACGATAAGCCGCAATAAGAGCTCTTTCATCCTGTATGTGTCCAAATAAGTACTTCAAAAATGCAGGCCGGTAAAAATTAGGAAAAGATTCAATCCCATATTCGTCGCGCCACGAAGAAAAAGCCATTTTTTCAAGACCTTCGATATCGCCGCGGAAAGGTTCGATAGAAATATCAGAAAGCATTACACCTCCTGTTTCTTCAAATTGTAGTGTTCTTCTTTTAATATTTGAAGCTCGTAAAATTTTAAAGCTCGTAAGCACATCTGATTTGTTTTTAAGCTATATCACAGCAAAATATCAAGGTCAAATATTGCCGGAGTTCTCCCAATTTTCCTGTATATTTAGCACTAATCAAAAGATACTGGATAATGAGTTCCTACCAAAGACGCAATCGCTCCTTTCAAAGGATCAGTTCAGTTGATTGAGAAAACCGTTTAGAGGCTGAGCTGGCACGGTTCTTCTCCTTAAAGGATAAGAGAGCGAATCCGGAAAACGAGCTGATTTTGACTCGCTGGGGCAAATTCTGCGTGTATTAGAAGCATCTGACCTGATCCAGAAAACAATAAAAATTCGGGAACTCCTGAGTCTTTTCTTCTTGACATTTTCGAAACACAGTGATAATTCAAAACTCTCTTAACAAGAGCCAGAAGTACCAAGCTTTATAATGGAACATTAAAATATCTGGCCTGGAAATATTTTAAGGAGGGCAATAATGTTTAAAAAATACGCACTGCATGCGGCAGTTCTTGCCGCTCTTGTATTAATCCTTTTCAGCTGCGCAAACAAAAATCAAAATCTGACACCAGCATTGGAAAGCATCACAGTAGACGATTTATCCAGTGATGTTATCATACTTTCTTCGGATGATTTTGAAGGCAGGGCTCCAGCTTCAAAAGGTGAGGAAAAGACAGTCAATTTCTTAAGGGAAGAATTTAAAAAGCTCCGACTCAAACCCGGAAATGGCGACAGCTACTTCCAGGAAGTACCAATGGTGGAAATCACCGCTGATCCAGGGGCAATGCTCAAAATAAAAGGTGTAAAAAAAATAAAGTCATTCTCCTACGGCAGCGAATTTATGGCTGGCACATTAAGAGTCAAAGAGGAGGTCTCTCTACAAGATTCTGAAATGGTTTTTGTTGGATACGGCATCGTCGCTCCGGAATACAACTGGAATGACTATGAAGGCATCGATGTCCATGGGAAAACCGTCGTGATGCTGGTTAATGACCCTGGCTTTGCAACCGAAAATCCCGAGCTTTTCAATGGACGCGCAATGACTTATTACGGCCGCTGGACATACAAGTTCGAGGAGGCTGCCAGACAGGGTGCCGAAGGAGCCTTTATTATTCATGAAACAAAGCCCGCAGCTTATCCGTGGGAAGTAGTAAAAAACAGCTGGTCAGGTCCACAATTCAGCCTTGTCACCGAGGATGATAATGCATCCCGCTGCGCTGTGGAAGGCTGGCTGACAACCGAAGTTTCCCAGGCAGTTATTGATATCGCGGGGAAAAACTATGACGAATTAAAATCAGCCGCAGCAGAACAGGGTTTCAAATCTCTTCCTCTTGGCCTCAAAGCATCTATTACACTTAATAACAGCATCGATAGATTAAAATCAAGAAATGTCATCGCGCTCCTGCCTGGCTCTGACAGGGCTGATGAGTATATTTTTTATACGGCGCACTGGGACCATTTTGGAATAAATCCAAACCTCGAGGGAGACCAGATATTCAACGGTGCATGTGATAATGCTACAGGCACATCCGCCCTTATCGAACTTGCAGAAGCTTTCACAAAGCTCAAAACACCGCCTTCTCGCTCGATTATTTTCCTCGCCGTAACCGGAGAAGAACAGGGGCTGATCGGTTCACATTATTATGCTACTCACCCGATATATCCAAAAACAAAAACAGTTGCCGCCATAAACATGGATGCTCAGAATATTTATGGGAAGATGAAAGATATCACGGTTGTTGGATACGGAAATTCAGAACTCGATACATATATTGAAGAGGCCGCAACAGAGCAGGGACGGAGAGTCCGCCCGGACCCAACCCCGGAAATGGGGATGTTTTACCGCTCAGATCATTTCAGTTTCGCCAAAGAGGGCATTCCTGCACTCTATACAAGTTCCGGAATCGACAGTGTAGAGCACGGGGAGGATTGGACAAAGGCAAAAAGGAAAAAATTTATAACAGAAAATTACCATAAGCCCTCAGACGAATATAATTCAGACTGGGACCTCTCAGGCGCCATTGACGATCTGCTCCTGCTTTTCAGAGTCGGTTACAAACTGGCAATGGAGTCCTCTTTTCCAAACTGGAAAGAAGGATGCGAATTCAAAGTAAAAAGAGACGCAGACATGGAAAAAGCCAGGCAATAGAATCAGGCTAGATTCCACTTTCAGTAGACAGCCTGCAGTTGGAATTGAGGAAAATCATATAGGATTCTTTGTAAGCAGAAAAGAAAATTCCCATGTTTTGCGATACGAATGAGTTTGTGTTGATCTCATATTATTCATACCTGAGGCATTCGACCGGGTCGATGATTGCGGCTTTAATGGATTGATAGCTCACTGTAAACAGAGCTATGAGCAAGGCCAAGACCGCCGATAGGATAAACGGCCACAATCCGACACTTGTTTGATAAGCAAAATTTTGCAGCCATTTACTCATAACAAAGTAGGCGACAGGCCAAGCGATAACATTGGCCACAAGCATCCATTTGGCAAATTCCTTACACAGGAGCAAAAGGATATTGGCAGTGGATGCTCCCATAACTTTCCGCACTCCGATCTCTTTTGTTCTTTCCTCGACCATGAATGCAGCAAGGCCAAAAAGCCCCAGACAGGCCACGAAGATGGATAGGATAGAGAATATCAAAAAGATGCTCCGCATCCTTCCTTCGCTTTTGTACAGAAGATCGATTCTGTTGTCCAAAAAATTGTATTCGAACTGTTCTCCCGTGAAAATTTCTCCCCATTTTTGTTGGATGAAGCCGATTGCTCCCCGGACATCACCTGGCATGATTCTGACAGAGATGTCATAGAAATTGTCAAGATCGAGCACCAACAAACAGGGCTCTATGATTTTGCGCAAGGATTTAAAATGAAAATCTTCCATAACTCCGATAATCGATAACTCCTTGAATTCATCTATACTGATAAACCTGAGTAGCTTTTTTCCGACCGCTTTTTCCGGAGTGTACCCGATTTCTATGGCAGCCGCCTGATTGAGCATGATGGCCCCATTGATATCCGTACTGAATTCTTTGGAAAATTGGCGGCCATGGGTAACTTCGAATCCATATGTGTCCACAAATTCATAATCAACGTTCATGAAAGTTATCGGAAAGATTTCATCGGTATCGCCCCTCTTAAAAGTTGTGTCCGAAAACATGGCACTTCCGGGAACATTGGAGGAAACAGCCACCGATTTTATCCGCGAATCCTCTTTCAGTGTGTTACGGAAGGCCTCGATATTTTGGCGAACCTGTTTGCTATCTGCGGGGAGGATGACCACATTCTCTTTGTCAAAACCTAAGGACTTTTTCTGGATATAGTCCATTTGCTTGAAGATGATGAGTGTGCCGATAATCAAAGTGATGGAGATCACGAATTGAATGACGGCCATGCTCCTGCGGAAGAATGATTTTCCGGTTCCAGATTGTGCCCCTCCTTTCAACACCTTGGCAGGATCGAATCGTGTCAAGTAAAAAGCAGGATACAGGCCTGCCAATAATCCTGCAGCCAAAGCGATCCCGACAAGAATGATCCAGTTGCTCGCATGAAAGAGCATGCGCATGGATAAAAATTTACTCGAAATCGAGTTAAATAAAGGAATGAACAATCGAATCAGCAAAACAGCTAAAATTAATGCCATAAAGGCAATTAGAACAGATTCTCCCAGGAATTGTCCTCGGAGTTGGCGTCTGTGTGCCCCGACCGTCTTACGAATCCCGACTTCCCTGGCTCTTTTGTTGGCACGGGCTGTGGAAAGATTCATGAAATTGATGCAGGCAATGATTAAGATCAAAAAAGCAATGGCCGAAAAAATATATACGGATGACAAACTGCCCTGCGGTTCAACCTCAAATTCTTGGGCGGGATTAAGGTGGATATCGAGGAGAGGATACAATTTTAGCTCAAACACATCGTTGATATCCGTATCCGGACCAAGGACCTTAGCATAATCTGTTGCCATATGTTTTGTCAGAAAACTTGAAAATTTTTTCTCCGTCTCCTCCAATGAAGTTCCCTCTCTCAACAATACATAGGTGTACAGAAAATTATTGAACCAAGTATTCAATTGCTCTGGAGGATAGGAAGAAATGGAGGCCAAAACATCAAATTGGACATGAGAATTATGGGGGATTTCTTCTAAGATGCCGGTAATCTGGAAGTCAGCCAACATCCCTCTCCAATCCACAGTGAGAGATTTCCCGATAGCATCTTCTGTTCCTAGAAATTTCAGGGCGTTAGCGCGGGTTAGAACCATCGATTTTGGTTGCGTGAGAGCGGTTTTGGGATCACCCCTTTCAAGATGAAAATCGAAGATTTCGAAGATGGAATTGTCGGCGACAATCAGTTGTTGCTTGTGGAAAATATTTCGGTGGTCTTTGACGGACAATTCATTCCTGTGCAGGCGGACATAATTCTCGATTTCCGGATAATCACTGACCAAAGCTGGACCATAAGTTCCACCAGTAATCGGCCACACACCATGTATATCTCTGAAATCGACTCTCCGCTCGACACGGTAAATCCGTTCGGCATTCGTATGGAACCGATCATAGCTCAACTCATCCTGTACCCAAAGCCATACCATCAGGCACGTGGCCAAACCGATAGCCAGTCCGGTCAGGTTTATCAAAGAATACAACTTGTTGCGAAACATGTTTCGGAGTGCGATCTTGAAATAATTCTTCAACATATTTCCCTCCAGGGAATCTCTTAACTCACTATTTCTTACGAAATCAAGGGATTAATAGTTCCCCAAATAATCGGATAAATCTTACCAAGCAGGCGGATTATTTAAATAAAGGCCTCTACTACCCCATAAGGAATGGTATAATAGAGGCATGACAAAAACAAAAGATTTCACCCAGTAGGTGAAATCCAAAAGGTAGTATGATAATAATGCAAAGAGTAAAATATTTCAATCTAGGGTCATTAAAAAAAACAAAAGTTACAGCATCCACCGGTTTGATATTGATCATGAGTTTTGCCAAAGAGGGCATTCCTGCGCTTTATACAAGTTCCGGAATCGACAGCGTAGATCACGGGGAAGAATGGACAAAGGCAAAAAAGAAGAAATTTATAACAGAAAATTACCATAAGCCCTCAGACGAATATAATTCAGACTGGGACCTCTCAGGCGCCATTGACGATCTGCTCCTGCTTTTCAGAGTCGGTTACAAACTGGCAATGGAGTCCTCTTTTCCAAACTGGAAAGAAGGATGCGAATTCAAAGTAAAAAGAGACGCAGACATGGAAAAAGCCAGGCAATAGAATCAGGCTGGATCACATGCTGATATGGGATATTAAGGCAGTATTGCGCGTTTGATAGAATACTAGGATCTGCATAAACGACTGCGCGACAAATAGAAAATTCTTCATCCGGTTTCTGAATCCTTAGGCACAATAGAAGCTCCGGTTGGGGGAAAAAATAGTGAGATCCTAAATCAGATACTGGAGGAGGTTCGGGCCATCAGAAAGGCGCTGGATAAATAAGGAGAATTGTTTTACAATAGATTTGATGGCTGAAAAAAACGGCGGATTCAGGTTGGAAGTAAACGCCTCACCTGGTCGAGATCAGTTGTTTCTTTTTCCCCTGTTCTTTATCCTGGCTTTTATTCTTCCGCCCCTTCTTTTATTCCTTCCTGTCCTTTTTTATCTTTTACTGGTCTATTTCTTCCGGGAAAGTTTTCCTTTACTCACTCTGAAACCGCAACACATATACAGGTTTTCTTCCTCCCGGGATCCTCCCGCATAAATATTCCTTTCTATACTTTTTCTATCTACCCAAAGAGATTTAATGTGAGGATTATTAAGATGAAATTAGATTTCATGAGAATCAAGGATACTTTTAATAAATTGAGCGGGATCCCGATAGAGCTTGACCTCAGTGAATACCGCAAGCATCTCAGGTTGATCAATAAACAATGCCTGACAGGGGAAACGGATGCCTCATTGCAAAAGCGATCTTCCGGTTTAATGACCCGGGCCAGAAAAGGAACCCCACTGAATGAGCTCCTTACCAAGGCCTATGCCCTGGTACGTGAGGCCTCCCGACGAACCCTTGTCCTGCGCCCTTTTGATGTCCAGGTAATGGCCGGAATTGCTATGCACCGGGGAAGACTGGTCGAAATGCAGACAGGTGAAGGCAAGACTCTGGCTGCGGTCTTCCCGGCTTATTTAAATGCTCTGTCCGGACGTGGAGTGCATGTTCATACTTTTAATGATTACCTGGCCCGGCGGGATGCGGCCTGGATGGGACCGATATACCGGTTCCTGGGATTAAGAGTCGGGTGCATCCAGGAGAGACAAGGACGTAAGGAAAGACAAAATGCTTATAATGCGGATATCACATATTCCACAGCAAAAGAAGCCGGGTTTGATTTCCTGCGGGATAATCTCTGTTATGAGTCAGATGACCAGGTTCACCGTCCCTTTCATTTTGCCATTGTTGACGAGGCTGATTCGCTCCTTATCGATGAAGCCCGGGTTCCGCTGGTGATTGCCGGGATGACTGAAGAAGTAACGGCGAATTCTTTTCATCCAGCCGAAATAGTGAGAAACCTTAAACCGGAGATCGATTACTATACGGATGATGGGAAGCGCAATGTCTTTCTGACAGATAAAGGAGTAAAACGTGTCGAAGCCGTGCTCGGATGCGGGAATCTCTTTCAGCAGAAAAATTTTGAACATCTTACCAGGATTAACCTTGCGCTGCACGCCGAAGCACTGTTGCAGCGGGATGTGGATTACATAGTGCGCAGTGGTGCAGTCGAGATAGTGGATGAATTCACAGGCCGTGTTGTGAAAGACCGGCACTGGCCGGACGGGCTTCAGGCTGCGGTCGAAGCCAAGGAAAAGCTGAATTTACAGAAGGGAGGCACCATTCTGGGCTCGATAACGCTGCAGCATTTTATGCGTCTGTATCCAAAGCTCTGTGGGATGACAGCTACCGCTCGATCCGCGGCGTCTGAGTTAAAAACATTCTATGACCTAAAAGTCGTGGTTATCTCTCCCAACAGACCCTGTATTAGGAGGGATCTCCCCGACATAGTCTTTACTGATAAGAAGGCCAAGAGCCAAGCCCTGATCGCGGAGATCGTCCAGACGCATTCCACCGGCCGCCCGGTACTGGTGGGAACCGCCAGTGTGGAAGAGTCGGAAAAACTGGCAGAAAAACTTAAGAAGTCCGGTATAAAGTGCTGCGTGCTCAATGCTAAAAATAATGAGCTGGAAGCTGGAATAATTGCCAGGGCGGGTGCGCCTGGAGCAGTGACAATCTCCACTAATATGGCGGGACGCGGTACAGACATTAAACTTGGGGGGAATGATGAACAGGAAAGGGACAGTGTCGTTTCCCTGGGAGGACTGTATGTCATCGGCACCAACCGCCACGAGAGCATCCGTATCGACCGCCAGTTGCGCGGACGTGCCGGCCGTCAAGGGGACCCCGGAGAATCCCGTTTTTTTATCAGCCTGGAAGATAACTTGATCGAACGTTACAGGATCGACAGGCTTATCCCATCAGTCTTGCGATCAAAGGGAAAAAGTAAGGTCATTGATCATCCCATTGTAAACCGGGAGATCGCCCGGGGACAGCGTATCGTAGAGGGGCAGAATTTTGAGATACGCAAGACACTCTGGGAATATTCATCACTGGTAGAACATCACCGAAAAAGAATGTATCAACATCGCTGCGATGTACTTACGGGAAATTCACGGAAAAGCATGCTTGCCGAGAGTTCTCCTGAGAAATATGCATTATTAAGTTCTCAACTGGGGAAAGAGCGTATGTCTAAACTCGAACAGCAGATCACT
>Ga0307378_10012372_pt1 | contig 10898 bp, 10 predicted proteins | sample UN1MG_FD_202238 | JGI IMG/M metagenome (GOLD analysis project Ga0307378, IMG submission 202238) | Soil microbial communities from Risofladan, Vaasa, Finland - UN-1 | ecosystem: Environmental > Terrestrial > Soil > Coastal area > Acid sulfate soil | place: Finland: Risofladan, Vaasa | collected...
CAATCCGGACCGAACACTTCGTACTCAGGGGGGATGACGCCTAATTTGAGGCCCTGGAGAAACACCCCCATGTGCGTGCGCTCACGATGGGCGATGTGCCCCACGTGCCAGAGCATACAGAGGTTCTTTTCGTCGGGCACCCAGAACAACTGGTCCTCGGTCAAGCCATTGATCTCGTGAAGAGGGTGAGAATAAAAGAACCCCCTGTCCATCTTGACATCACCGTACATCCAATGGGCTAGATCATTCCATTCTGACATTTCTTGCTCCTCATTCGTCGAACGCCGAGCATGAGGAGCTTCTGTGGAGCGGAGCGTAACAGAAGTCTCACTCGATGCTCATGTTAGCATATTCAAACATTGCCACTATGTTGTGACTACAACTAAAAGGAGCCCCGTTGATTCACCGATCCATCTTATTGGCTGTCCGTTGATGGCTGGCTCCTATTGATGATCAAGCGAGCGAATTTCCAGGAGCCGTCATGTTGGCGTCTCACGATGGACACCGCTTGGCCGTGGTCCTCAAGCGTCTCACCGCCAGCCTTGGGCGTTTCCGTGTTCGTGTACCTGCTCCAGATGTACCCTAAGTCTCCGTCGACCTCAACTTCCATTTGTTCAACGTCGGTCGTACGGGTGTAGTTCTCGTCGCTCGCAAAGGTGTAGTTCTCAAAGACGTATTTGTAAAGTTCCCGAATCGCTTCCTTTCCAATTATTGGGTCTTCGCTTGACATGATCAACACCGGCTCATCCGACAAAAGGGCAAGAAGAGTTTCAGAATTTCCGGTGAACCATCCTGCACGCCAATCCTTTGTTAGCTGCTTGATCGCAGCAATATCCTCGGTCTGTCTCGATATAATAGTACCCTCTGGTAAATTGGTTTGTTTTATGCATCCTGCAAGTATTAGAACAACAATAATCGTAAATATTTTTATAATGTGACTCCCTGAGTGCTAACTATGTATATTTGTGATTTCCCATTTAAACACTTAACAAACATGATTTTCTCCGTACGATATCAATAATCTTACCATATTCACCTTGAACGGCTATGAAATTTCTTTTCCGAGGCAGCTTTGTTGACTCTCAGAGCATCTTTTTTGCTTTCACACATTGGATTCTCCAAAACAGGACAGTAAAACTGGCCCCCGCGTTATCCATAGACCCTGTTCTAACAAAATTCAATTTATTTGCGCGACTTTATCCGGGAAATACGGGATAAGATAAAAATCGAATCTTAAAAAAGTAGAAGAATCGAGCAAAAAGTTAACAAAACGCTATACACATCACGCAAAACGATCCGTCTTTGAGATGGCCGTATAAAGGACAATTTGGGGTAAAGATGCGGAATTTGCTTGCTTTTTAAACCCGAATTTGATATTATACGTAGCAGACGTCGGATAACAGACGTCAGACGACAGATCTCAGATGCAGACAAATCAAAAATCAAATTGCAAAATGTAAAACCACAACGTAAAAATCAAAAATTGAAGGATATCATTCAAAAAGATGTGCGAAAATACGCCGAATGGCGCAGAAAGCACGTCAAAAAGAGTCGAAATAGTGAGTAAAATTCAACCTAATTTGAAAAAACAAAGCCAATTTGCCGGATAGTCAAATGAATGTTAACTCAATAATAACAAGGATTTATGAAGATAATTCGCGTTTTTGGTTCGAAAAAAACAAAGCCAAATCAAAGCCAATCGCCGGGCCTTGGCCAGAAATCCTAAGCACTAAGCTCGAAATCCTAAACGATTTGAAAAAACAAAGCCAATTTGTAATGGCTCAATTAAATATAAGTATCTCAGATATAAGATGTTATGGAGTTTTGAACGAAAAAAGGCGGCGAAAAAACAAAGCCAATCAAAGCCAATCTGAAAATCCCGCACGCTCAAATGGGTCTATTCCAAGGACTCCAGCACCTCCGAAGGCGACGATTGCGTCTGGGTGTACGTGCTTGTGGTGGGCACCGGCTTATTGCCTCTCGAGGAGACGGATGGCGGCCTGTACTTTGGAGCCGGCAAAACTCTTGACACAGGAGCTTTCTTCTCCGGAGCCTTGCTTAATAACTTCCTGAAAAACAGGAGGAAAGGCGAAGAATGAAATGGCCTTATTACGCTGATAAGTCGGATTTTGACGCTATTTTGGCCTTACTGTTTTGATATTTCGAAGATGACTGTGCCGCCGTTGGTGCAATCGAAGGGGTCGGGGCATTGAATATAAGCCTTGGATTTGTCTTCTTTGCCTTCTAATCCCCACTGGGCAGGTTCGGATACGCGCAGGGCGTTATAATAAGGCATTAACGCAGCCAAGGCGTGCATGCAAACGGGGGTATCACTTACAAGTTGATAGCCGGCTTTCAGTGTGAAGGAATCAGCTACTTGATATGTTGGGCAGTGGCCTCTAATCTCTTTTACCGTTACGACAATGTCCATATTAGCTCATCTCCATTATGAAAGTTCGTTTGCTGCACTATACTATTGTGTGGCTGTCGTTGCAATATTATACTTTCGTGCCACAACCATTGCTCCCGGTTTCATAGTCAGAATCATGGATTTTGTTCAGGTTCGCAAATGAAATAGCACTAACTTGAAGGATCAATAGAATAGAATCTCTTTTATAGGACGAAATGATGGTTTCGGGGATGCTTGATTTCGCTTTACGGAGACCCGATGCATCTCTACGACGTATTTTCAGGAACGAAAAAACCTGTGGAGTCGCGGTCCAAATTCGCCGATGAATTGCAATGCACGATAGTCAAATTGTGTATTTATAGTCGAGCTAAGAATTATATCAACTACGCTGTTTATGATAACATATGCTTTTTAAGGGAATCAGATTATGAAAAAAAACATTTCCCGAGACCAGAGATATGGGATTTTTGAGAGATTAATGATAGGTGGCCTTACAGTCTTTGCGGCTGTGGCAATCGTTGAACTTGTCGGCTCCGGAAACCTGATAGGTCCGTCACTGCTTGCACTTTGCTGTCTTTCTGTCTCTTTGCCTTTCCTGATTTTTCAAATTGCCTGTCAGACTTTGGGTGTTACCCAGCGCCATCAGATCCTGCTGCAGACCTCGACTGTGGTTATCGCACTTGTGGGCGTCTTTGGCTTGCTAATCTCCATTTCACCTATCGCTGGTATTCTGTTCTCCATAAGCTGCATCAGTGCATACTACCTGTTTATTGTCTTCTCAGAAGATTCTAAATTTTCAGAGGGCAAAATTCAGACAAATGATAGTAGTTCAAACAAACATATAAAGACGGCTGTAAACAGTTCATAACGGTCTCAGAGCCTATCTATAAGAACAGAAGAGATAAACACAGAACTCCCAGCGAGAATATACTTAATACTGCGAATAACGTAACTGCTCTGGCGTTATTTTTACCCTTTTCCTGGAATTTAAGATTTTGAAGAATTGACAACCCTTCTAAATGTTATTTTTTGTTCTCTTCGATGATCCTTTCAATTCCAATCCCATATTGGTTCTTCAATTTATAAAATACTGCTGTGAAAAGAGTTTTTTACAACATAATGAGGGGTTTTTGGGATTTCAAGCAAGAATGTAAAATAAAGAGCCCCCGCTCGAAGGAGGATTTTGAAGACAGCAGGGGCTCCAAAAACTGGAATAACTATCCAGCTGTGTATTAATGCGTTTGCCAGCCATAAAATGTTGATTATTTTTTTAATTAAACAAAAAATATTTTGAAAAAAGCCCCTGCTTTACGGAGGAGAGGGTCGAATAAAGCAAGGGCTTCAGCGATAGTGTATATTAAATACACTATCCTACCTCCTTCCTTGGAGAACCTATCATCAACAACTATAATTAAGTGCCACTGCTTATATCAAATATAACGCTTTTTTCGAAAATTCTATCTGTAAGGCCGACAGGTCAAGTTCATATTACCAAAAAACCTTATCTTGGGCGATCTAAGCAGATAATAAGAGCATGTACAAACTTAAGGGCTGCAAGTGCTAAACTCACAGCCCTTATCTATAGTTAACAGGATTTAATCTAACTATATTCTTACAGTGTTTTGCGTCTTCGCAACCAGCCGACAAGGCCTATACCAATACCGCCAAGCAAAATAGCACCAGGTACGGGAATTACTTCAAAATTATCTATGCCTACATAGCTGTCAAGAATGCTATCAAGGCCGTTCGAGACCTCTATCAAAATCGTATACGTACCTCCTGTTGCGAATTGATAGCTGACCGACGTCCAGGGAGTACCCCAGTAGTTTGCCGGATCAGTGTTTATAGAGTTTGAGAACAGCGTACTCACAATTGGGCCACCTGTTCCTGCACCCATAAGTAGCATTCCCGTTGCCGAATCGTTGAACGGAACCCAATCCCCGGAATCCCAGAAGTAATCAAAAGTCAATGTGAAATGTGCCGGTACTGTAAAGGTTTGATATAACCGGGTTAGACTGCCAGGACCATCAGTTTTAAGAAGGGCAAAATAACTGCCGTCGGTTGGTACCCAGCTCGTCGTGCCAGTTCCACCAAGATCACTATGGCCTGTAACTGCACTTGCTGAGCCGCCGATCGGCAATACCGCTGTCCAGCCCGTCAGGTCACCGGTTTCAAAGCTGCCATTTGTAAGGGCCGCCTTAACATTATAAAAAGGCGTAATAAGTATTGCCAGGGCACAAATTATTATTAATTTCTTCATTATATCCTCCTCAGTCATAGCCTAATTAACCTTTTGCAACCCACATGCAAGTGCGAGTTGATTCTTTAAGTTGCTCTTAAAGTAAGGTTTAGTAAACCACGGACTAAGTGGCAAAGAGAGATATGAGTTTAAAGCGCGCCCCTGCTCGATTTATGTAACCAAGCAGTGAGTTGCTATAACAATACTCCACCATCTCCTGCCGCATTACCTTACTCCAATTATGTTCCTGACCCGATTACGCATCAGGCCGTTGCCCAGAAACTATGGATAAGTAATACGCCGCAAAGCCACGATCTATGAAGATCTACTGACTCTATTTACCCAATTCTACCACCTTGCCTACATTAACGTCAAGGAAATTTTCCAGTTATTTTTTGATAAATATTTTTGACCTTGTTATCAAAAAACGAGAAATTATACAAAAAAAGGTGTTTTCCAGCCAATTATCAAGGATTTTAACAAAAAGATCACCCAAAATGATAAGTCTAAGACGAAGTGCAAATAATAAAACCCCTACCTCAGCTACCAAGATAGATTTGGTAGAGCAGGTAGGGGTTTATAAGGATTGCAAGTATCAAACTTGCAGCCCTTTTCAAGCATGCTTTTTACAATACTCAGTCCTAAAGAGTTCTGCGTCTTCGCAACCAGCCGACAATGCTTATGCCAATACCGCCAAGCAAAATGGCACCCGGCGCAGGAATTGTGGCAATGCCGAATTCTCCGACCGCAAAACCCGTTTCCCTCAACGGAAAGTCCACCTGGATCGATGTTATAATGCTTCCGCCAGTACCGTAGAAACCATAGCCTTTAGCACCTGCAAAACCAGTAACAATCTGGCTTACCTTAGTGCCGTCCTGTGCCGTTGCTGTGATTTCAAACGAATCGAAGGGATTGGGCTCAGCATAAAGATAGAACGCTCCAGTCCCAGCCGGCATAGTCAAGGTTACAGAAATGGCTTGAGCTGCAAAATAAACATCACCGGTATAACCATGGCTCCAGGTCGCCCAGCTCGAAGTAACGATCCGATGGTCCAGCGGAATACTAAAACCAACATCGCCACCCAGTGGAGAGGGGACCGATGTTACCATAGCAAATTGTGGCCGTGGATCACTTGGAAAAGGCGTCATCGTGTACGGGCCCAGTGTTCCCGGTGGTGCGGCTTCTCCAAGAGCTACTCCGGTAATAGCGGCCTGCGACGCCGGAGCAACCACCAAAATTGTTCCAAGCATCAAACATATTATCATTATTTTCTTCATACTATTTCTCCGTAGTAATAGTCAGAAAAATCCCTTGCAACTATAAGGGCCTTGCGCACTGGCCCTAAAAGTTGTGCACAAAGTAAGGTTACTAATCAGGCAAGATTGGGTAGACTGCCATATCAATGGCGAAAACAGATGAGATGAAAAGCGTTTAGCATGCTCGGCCCAATAAGCCAAGCACCTCAACGCCTGACACCACTCCTCCGTCTCCTGCCAGATTGCCTCACTGCCACTCCGTTCCTTACCTAATACGCTTAGGTAGTTGCCCAGGAACCGTGGAAACTTCACACGTCATGAAGCAAATATACGCAGAAGTCAATTAACTTACTTATTTATACCAAATTACCCATATTGCCGTCAAGGAAAATTTAATAAAATTTTGGCAAATATTATGCTCATCTTGTCAATTTGCCAAAAAAACGAAAATAATACTATATAAAGTCCATTATGAGCATAATATAGGACATACTTTTAACATATCCGCTTATTGTATTTCACACGACATAGAGTTTACCTTTATAGTAAAGGGAAGTACAGACAACCGGCATCGGGCTATCAAATATCCATACGACGTAGTTATCGCTTATATTTTCCTCACCACCGTTCTTTCAAGCGAAAAGGCCATTGACTCATAACCATCTTATGATCCGGTCTTGATATTATATGCCATCAGCGCATCACCGTGGCGTATGTAGAGTTGCCCATTAGCGATTGTCGGATGCGCCCAGTGCTCGTCCGTACCTTCCGAGACAGCAAACTTGCTCACAGGCATAAAAGCCTCCGGATTAGGTTTGACAAGATGCACCGTTCCATCTTCTGAATATACATACAGCATCCCGTCAGCCAAGACCACGACGCCGCGGCCGGTCTCCTTCGTCGTCCACATCACCTTGCCGGTCTTCAGATCCAGACAGACCATGTTCGGCGAACTCTGAGCGGTGCCGTAAATGTAGCCATCGATGAGTACCAGGCCGTGCATCTGGCAATCGAGCGTCTTGTCCGTCCATTTGGGTTTAACGCTTAGTCCGTCGTCCGCAAGTGCCAGCATCTCTCCGCCAGCTTTCGCCCCAGAGCAGATATAAACCATCCCATCAGCATAGAGCGGCGGATTGGGCTGAACGCCATACCGTTGTGGGTATTCATGCTGCCAGAGCACTTTACCCGTATCGGGATCTATTGCCACCAATGCTTTCTCTAACATGGTGAGGACGAGCCGCTGCGAACCGTGCCGGATGAGCCGGGCGGAGCAGTAACCGGCTGGCTGGCTGAGACCTTTAGTTTGCCAGAGCGTTTCGCCCGTGCTCTTGTTCAGGGCCGCGAGTGATGCGTCGGGGCCTCCGGGTGTACAGATGATTTTTTGGCCATCCACAAGCACGCACTCGGCAAAACCGAACTTCGCCTGCTCGGCTCCAAACCGCTCCAAGAGGTCAATTGATTTAAGCACTTTTCCCTCAGTCGGCTCGATCATGATCAATTTGCCGAAGCTGGACATGACGAAAATTCGTTCGCCGTCGATGGTCGGTGTGCCGCGTGTACCGGGCCTGGCCGGACCACTCTTTCCCATCTCCGGACCGTAGTTTGCCTTCCATTTCGTGGTGCCGTCAGGACTGAAAGCGAATAGATACCCCTGGTTCTGGTCGTCCATCCCGGTCACATAAACGGTGCCGTCCACGACCGTGGGTGATGAGTAGCCTTTGCCGAGCCCTTTTACAGACCAGGAAAGTTTGGGTCCACCATCGGGCCATTTCTTCAGCAATCCGGTTTCATGGAAGTTACCATCGCCTGCCGGCCCGCGGAAGCGGGGACAATCCCCGCCATGGACACTTGCTGCCAAAATGATGGTTAAGGAAAACACTGCAAAAGGTGCAATTTTCTTCATGGTTCAACTCCTTTAAATCTATCCTGTCGTTTCTAACTTATCCCCTCTACCAACACTTCCGCTGCCTTTTAACTCCAGCATTTAAGCCGACATTTCCCGAGTCCAGCGTCCTATTCGAATTCGAGGACATCCAGTATCCGGCCTAATACGCTGCAATTCGCAAGACACTACTGCTGGGATGCATTGGGGTCTCTTCTCTGGTCTCGCTCTCTTTGTATCTCGCGTTCTTCTCGTTCTCGATTCTCTCTTGGTATCTCGCGTTCTTCTCTTCTTGGCTCAATCTCTCTTCTCTCGTCGCGGTCTCTTCGCACGTCGCGTTCTTCTCGTCCCCTGCCTTCTCTTCGTAGCTCAATCTCTATTCGCTCTTCACTATCTCTTCGCACGTCGCGTTCTTCTCGTTCTCTGCCTTCCCTTGGCTGATCAAATTCTCTTCGCTCACGGATTTCTATATCCCGTTCTCTTACAGGTCCGCCCCTCTCTTGCAACTGTCTCCTCAATCGTTCATTCTGGGCACGAAGCTCCTGCAATTCTCTTTCCATCCGCTCAACGTGCGCCCGAAGCTCTCGAGACTCAGCCTCCATTCGCTCCAGATGTCCTGCGAAAACCTCTCTCAGCGTTTTGCCCATACTTTCCAGATGCCCTGTGATAATCTCTCTTATCTGTCCTTGCATCTGCTCCAGATGCGGCAATGGTCTTCTGAGTGGTCGCTCTTCTCCGGGGTATTCAGGATCCCGACGAATTTCCCTGCGAATAGTCACCCTTCTTCTACCTTCCGGCCCTTCTTCGACCTGCTCGCGCCGTCGGTCGGCCTCTATGCGCCTGATCCAGTTGTGGCCTTCCTCGGTCGCAAATGCAATCCCTATTAGCTGGCCTTCTTGAAGCCCTCGAGCTGCCTGCCAGAGCTCTTCTCGCTGCCGTGGTACGAGCACAGTCACAAGTTCGTCGCTTTCAGGGGGCTTTACTACAATCCCCATATTCACTTGTTCGCCGACCTCTTGCTCTATGAGCCGTACAAAAGTACCTCGCACGGCCCCATCTCTGGCACGATCCTGACCCCACAGCATTCCAGTAAACATTATCGCTACGAGAGCTGCGAGAACGAACATTTTGCACTGTTTTTCCATGATAATTCTCCTTCAAATGGACATATAAAAAACATTTGCCGCCCACGCCGTCCGCGGACGACCTAAGAATGATTAACAAATGAAATCCGCAAAGTCAACAGAATTACTGGTTCCACGGCCGGCATATAGATAAAGTACAGAACGGAATAATAATCAAAAATTTAAAAAGTTATGTTTGAAATATTTTAATGTATATATTATAAGTTGGTTTTTTTCTATACGGTAGTGAAAAACATGGACGAGCAAAAACCCTGCCAAGGGTGCTATCAGAAGCACGACTGTCAAAAGCTTTACGAGCAGATGGGAAACACCAAAGGCCCTTCAATTGTAAATAAAGTTATCGTTGCTTTCCTGCTGCCATTAGTGGTTTTTATTACTTCTTTAGCGACCTTTGAAAGAATTTTTGCCGGAGCGACAAGCGTCGAACAGGCTCAGACGGCCGTGAGTTTTCTGCTGGCTCTGTTAACCACGTTTGTCTGCATATTGATTACAAGAGTGATAAACAGGCAATTTAGCTAATGTTGATAACACTGGTTTTTAGTCTATGAAAGCTAATACGAAAGGAAGATTTTCATTTCACGGCGGAGTACATCCTCCGGAAAAAAAGGACCTCACCAGTGAAAGCCAGATACAGCCGGGGCCCGCTGTCAAGCAAGTTGCCGTTATGCTTAGTCAGCATATTGGTGCTGTATGCCGACCGTTAGTTAGAAAAGCAGAGGCAGTTCAGGCAGGTCAGAAAATCGGTGATTCCGATGCATTTGTCTCGGCGCCTGTTCATTCGCCTATTAACGGCAAAGTTAAAGAGATAGCTTTGCAATCTCACGCTGTATCAGGGCGAAGTCTGGCAATAATCATAGATGCATTACCCAACAATCCTACAAAGCGGTCATACTACTTTAACTTAGATGACGATTTCGATGAGGACAGCTATTCGGTAGAAAAGATATGCGAAGCTGTCCGCAAAGCCGGTATCGTCGGTATGGGCGGGGCAGGATTCCCGACAAGGGTCAAGATAGAACCAAATCCTCGACTGCCTAAAAAGACTCTAATCATCAACGGTTGTGAGTGCGAGCCGTATATTACCTGCGATTATCGTATCATGCTTGAGTGGACCAGCCAGATTATTGCAGGTATCAAACTCGCCAAAAAGGCATCCGGCTGTCCGCAGGTCTTTGTCGCTATAGAAGATAACAAGCCGCAGGCAATCGAGGTCATGAAAACGGCGCTGAGAAATTCTTCGGCCGACGACGATATTAAAGTTGTTACTGTAAAAACAAAATATCCACAGGGCGGCGAAAGGCAGCTTATAAAAGCGATTCTAAAAAAAGATGTCCCTACAGGGGGTATTCCACCGATGATTGGCGTGGTGGTGCTTAACGTTGCCACTGCTGCTGCAATCGCCGAGGCGGTCATTCACGATGTGCCTTTAATCAACAGGGTTGTAACCGTTACAGGAGAAGCCATCGCAAAACCCGGCAATTATTATGTTCCGATAGGGACTTCTGTCGAGGAGTTAATAGAATTTTGCGGAGGCGTTACTCAAAAGTCCGCAAAGGTAGTACTTGGCGGACCGATGATGGGAATAGCAATTGCGGATTTGAACACGCCTATTACGAAAGCGACCAATGCCGTAACCGTGCTAACAAAAGAACAGATAGGCAAAGCTAAATTTGCACGACGTCAGACTGCCTGTATTCGATGCGGCAGGTGCCTGCTGGTTTGCCCAGAGAACCTGAACCCAACAAAAATCGCCCATGCTGTGAAATATAATCTCATGGATGTAGCGGAAAGATATTACATGAGTGCGTGTATTGAGTGTGGCTGCTGCAGCTACGTCTGCCCGGCCAATATAGAAGTGACAGGATATATCAAAACAGGCAAAATCTTTCTTGCCAGACAGAAGAATAAAATGCCGGGATAATTAAGACCAGGCACATCTCGTTAAATTCTCAGCGAGATGTGCGAT
>Ga0307378_10012374_pt1 | contig 10895 bp, 8 predicted proteins | sample UN1MG_FD_202238 | JGI IMG/M metagenome (GOLD analysis project Ga0307378, IMG submission 202238) | Soil microbial communities from Risofladan, Vaasa, Finland - UN-1 | ecosystem: Environmental > Terrestrial > Soil > Coastal area > Acid sulfate soil | place: Finland: Risofladan, Vaasa | collected...
GTCGCTCAATGGCGCCGATATGATCTCTTTGGGGATCAGGGGCAGCACCTTGATCACGGAGAAAGCCAGAAGCCCGAAGGAGAAAAGCATGAACAACAGGGAAGCCCACTTTCTTCGAATCAGGGCGCTCAGCACGGTTTTGTAGAGATTCTTGAAGAAATCCACCATAGGGGTCGAGAGCCTCTGCAACCCGTGCAGCTTGTAAGATGCGGTGGGTTCTGCATCGGCTAGGTGCCGCTTTCGGTTGATGCTGTAGAAGAGAAAGGCGATAAGGGGAACCAGAGTCAGAGCCGCTACCATCGCGATGAGCAGAGCAAATACTACGGTGCGCGACTGGTCGCCGAGAATCGCATTGGTCAGAGGTGCGGTGAAGGAAATGGGTAGAAATACCAGCACGGAGGTCAGTGTGGAGGCAATCACCGGCGCACGCACCTGATCCACGGCGCGAATGACCAGATCCCGTAGATGCCCGTTGCCCCGAACCGGGGCCTCCTCCCTGCGGAAACGATGGATGTTTTCTATGACCACGATAGAAGAATCGATGACCATGCCCACGGCCAGAGCAATTCCTCCCAAAGAGATCAGGTTCAGGCTGACTTTGAAGAAGTACATCAGTATGAAGCTCAAGACCAGGGTTACCGGCAGGGAAATTCCGATCAGGAGGGTGTTGCGCAGCTCCCCCAGCCCAAACAGCACCACCAGCATGGCCAGAGCCGCCCCGAGCGCAGCCGCCCGGATCACGTTGCGGATCGAGCGGTTGATGTATTCGGCGGGATCGAGGTACTTCTGGAACACGGTATCTTCGGGCAGAACCCCCTGCTCCTTGGCCGCCGTCAAAACGGCATGAACATCCTCGGACATGTTGCGGACGTTTCCCCCATCAATAGGGGCGGCGGTGATTCGGATACCCCGGGTTCCGTTCATAATGAAGGCCCGGGAGGGCAGATCATATCGAATAGTAATGTCGGCGAGATCCCGCAGCCGAACCGAGACATTCCCCTTCTGGGCGATCACGATGCTGCCGATGTCGTAGACCGAATCGATCCCTCTGCGAAACCGTACATTATAGGTTGTTTCTCCTTGCTCCAGACGGCCCACAGACTCCGGCCGGTACCCTACCAGCATGGCCGATTCCACGTCCTGGATGTCCAGTCCGTAGGCCAGCATGTCCGCTTGGCGCAGGGTCACTTCGACCTCGAGATCTTCCACCCTGTAGATCTCGACGCTTTCGGCATCCTCCACCCCGCTCATCATCGGCTGGACCGTGGTATTCAGGATTCGATACAACTCTTCCGGACTGGTCGAGGCGGAGCTAATGCCCAAGATCAGATATCCCGCATTCTCTCCGGAGAAGAAACCCACACGGTAGCTGTCCCGAAGATCCGAGGGAAGCAGATTCATGATGCTGTTCATGGCCGCATCCGCATCCGCCCTGGCCTCTTCGGGATCGATCTTCCAATCGAAGGTTATCGTGAAACGGCTGCGGTCGTTTTCGTACTCCACCTCGAGCATGTCCACGCCGTCTACGGCGAGCAGCCGCGCCTCGATCTCCTCCGCGTATTCCCCGGAAAAATCCACGGCAGAAATGCCTTCATGGTTGATGGTAGCTCGCACCCGGGGTCTCTGAGTCTGGGGATACAGTTGAATCGGCAGCTGGGTCATCAGGAAGATGCCGGCGGCGCAGAGCAGAACCGTCAGGAGAAGCACCCCTGTCTTTTTCCGAAATATTCCGTTCAGCATATCCGTGCCTCTCGATCACTGTCGCGGTGCATCAACAGGTGCTCCTTCCCGCTCTCTGCCCGTCAATCGCCTCAAGTATCGTTCTCCAGGCTGCAGTCCGTCGCTGATCAGCACCAGTTCCCCGAACACAGGTCCCAGAACGACCTCCCGGGCCTCCAGCACCTGAGACTCGCTCACGACCCAAAGGAAGAATTTGCCGTAGCGGCGGACAACCGCGTCCCGGGGAACGAACAATCCCCGAACCCGGTCGAGGGGCAGATCGATGAGCACGAACTCTCCGACGTCCACCCTCTGGCTGTTGGGAAACTGAAAGGTCAGCTCGAACAGTCCCGTGGAGTAGTCCGGCTCCTGGGAACGGCTGAGCAGGACTCCCGAGATCGTCGTGCCGCCGGCGGTCCGGCCTGAAACCGGCTGACCGATGTCGATTCTAAAAGCATCCTTGTCGCTCACGTTCGCTTTCAGCACATACCCTTCAGTCCCCAGAATCACCACGGCGGGATCGCCGGCGTTGACCTCGGCTTCGACCTGAACCAACACCTCCGAGACCCGCCCGTTAATCCGGGCGGTGAGGGGGACCGGTTTATAGAGATCCATCACATCGTCTTTGCGTTTGATGCTGAGGAGCTCCTCTCCCGCCTGCACGAGCTGTCCTTCCCGTACCGAAACGGATTGAATGTAGCCGCTCGAGGAAATCTTGTGCACGATCCGGCTCTGCGGCTCCAGCCTTCCGCCCACCGTAATGGTGTGGGACTGCCGGCTGATCTGGGCGATAGCGATGGGAGACTCCGAACTTGTTCCGGTTCCGGATGTCCCACCGCCTCTCCCGGCTCCCTGCTGGGCCGAGACGGAAACGGCTGTCAGCACTCCCGCAAGGAAAATTACTACGATTCTGGCTGTTTTCATACCCTGCTGCTCCATGTTGCCTGTTCGTCCCGAATATTTGACGCTTTTTGCTGCTACCAACCGACTCACACTCGGGTGATGATAAAGATACTAAACATTCGGTATGGTGAGGAAGGAAAGAATTTCCATTCTTGCTGTGCGTAGCGTGGCAACTACTTCCGTTTCTGCCTCGCGAAGCGCAGAGAACGGGTGTCCTTTTCTGATCCGGTGGGAACTGTCAGTGGATTGTACAGATCAGGACGGCGGCTCCTGATCCACCGGGAGCCTGTGCACATATGGAGGCGACTCGCTTCGAGATCGGCGACAACAATTGCATTCTCTGCCTTCCACGTTTCCGCGAGAATCTCACCGTATGGATCGAGGATCATAGCATTCCCCGTCCGAACCTCATTATCATCCAGACCGACACCGTTGGAATAGACAAGAAACATTCCATTGTCGTGAGCCCTGGAGGGAAGCCAACGCATGAGCCATTCCCTTCCCTTCGGGCCACGAAACTCCGCCTCTATAGCAGCACGATCCTTGTCCCTATTCTCCCACAACTTTGTATCGATCAGACCCATGCAGCGCGGACTGGGTGAATCGCAACCACCTGTTTGATGGGGTGCAAGGAGAATCTCCGCCCCCATTAGGGCTGTAATTCTGACATTTTCAAAAATGTTGTTATCATAACAAGTCAAAATACCTACGCGTGCACCATGGGGAATATCAAAAACCGTGTATGCGCTGCCTGAATCCATGTGCTCGCTGATAAAGCAGTGAAGCTTCCTGTGATGGGCGGTCTGCCCGTTCGACATGGCCACAACATATGTATTGTAGAACCTCCCCTCGTTGGAGCGCTCAATGAGCCCGGCACCAAGAGTCATCCCGTATTCTGTAGATAGCTCTACGAGCTTTTGTGTGGAAGGACCATCCGGAACTCGCTCTGAGAGGTCTTCGATATCTTCCCTGTCGAGGTTTCGCACATGCCAGTATCCTGTGATACACATCTCGGGAAAAACGAGCAACTGAACGCCCGCACTCGCAGCCTGTTCCGTAAACGAACGGATTGTCTCGAGATTTACCTTCTTGTCTCCAGGGGCGTGATTGAACTGTACAGAACCAGCTTTTATATCTTTCATACAAACGATCCTCCCGTTACCGCGGTTGCGGCTGTCTTCAAGCTTTGTTACTCCATTATATCTGTTTGATCCGAATATTCGGCGATTGTCAACCTTACCTCCTGACCCAAAACTCCGGTGATAGTGATAAAGGGGTATAAATGTCACCTAGATGAGAGAACCGATACGATCCAAACCGGGCACGAGCCCGATATGCTTCTGGCGGAGGAGTTGCCGTCTACCCCGAGGCCGGCCGCCGGGACTACGTGTACAACCTTGCCGATCCAAGCGAAACGAACAAATACTGGATCGACGAGTGGGTTCAGTTCGCCCGGAATTGGGTGTCCGAGGGAGTACAGATCATCGGCGGCGGCTGCGGCATAGGACTGGAGTATATCGAAGCCCTGCGGGGAAAGATATGAGTTTGAAAAAATACAAAGCGGTCCGCACTCCATCGTAGCGTGACAAAACCGTCGATTTGACATATCCTCTGTTAGAGGGAGGGTGATGATGAGACGGTTTTACAAAACGACTCTAACGGCAGCGGCCCTTCTCGCTGCCCTGGCTATCGGCAACCTGGCGGCGGAGAAGATGATGAGCGTGTCGGTGAAGGAAACTCCGCTGCGGGCAACTCCGACCTTTCTGGGCAGAATCGTTACCGTGCTGCAATATACAGACAGAGTGGAAGTACTGGAAGAGCGCAGCGGTTGGGCAAGAGTGAGCCTGTCCGGCGCGCAAAGCGCGCAAAGCGTGCAGGGCTGGGTTCACATGTCAGCCTTGTCGACGAAGAACATTGTGCTACTAGCCGGAGACAGTAATGTCCAACAATCCGCCTCCAGTGGTGAAGTTGCCCTGGCCGGCAAGGGGTTCAACGAACAGGTGGAAGCCGAATACAAGCAGCAAAATAATCTGGATTACACCATGGTTGACCGTATGGAGCAGTTCACTGTCTCTATAGAGGAGATTCTGCTGTTCGTCGAGGAGGGAGCTCTAACCCTGGACGAGGGGGGAGCGCAATGAACAGACTGATTAGAATGCTCCTGGTAGCGGGATCGCTGGTCTTGCTTGCTGACTGTACCAGCACGGGAACCTTAAATATCTTAAGCGCCGCCCTGGGCGGGGGCGGCGGCATGTCCGACGAAGAAAAGGCCGAAGCCGTTGTTAAAAGCGCCAGGGCTGTGGCCAAGTCTTTTGAAGATATCACTCCGGAACAGGAGTACTATATCGGCCGGGCTGTCGGCGCCGTCGTGCTGGATCGATACAGGCCGCATACGAACCAGAAGGCCAATCACTATCTCAACGTGCTTGGCCGAACCCTATCCCTGGTTTCCGACCGGCCGGAGACCTTCGGAGGGTATCACTTTTTCATCCTCGATTCCGAAGAAATCAATGCCTTCGCCACACCGAGCGGTCTGATATTCGTCAGCCTGGGTATGCTCCGCTGCGCCTCGAGCGAGGACGCTGTAGCTGCGATTCTCGCTCACGAAATCGGACACATCGAGCTCAAACACGGATTAAAGGCGATAAAAACCTCGCGAATTACCACGGCATTGACCAGCGCAGCTCTGACAGGTGTTGCGGTGGCAGGAAGCAATGAAATGGCGGAGCTCACCACCGCCTTCGAAGATTCCATCACGGATATTACCTCAACCATGATCAACAGCGGCTACTCTCGTTCCTCGGAGTTGCAGGCGGACAAATCGGCCGTTAGGATACTTCAGGCAGCGGGGTACAATCCCTGGGCTCTGGTAGAGATGTTGGAGGTCATGGAGCAGCGGTTGCAGCCGGGGGGATTGGATTTCGCTAAAACCCACCCCAAACCGGAGCTCCGGATCAGAGAAATAGAAAAAACCTTGACTGGTATCGAAAAGAATCAACCGGTCTATCCCCAGAGGCAGAGCCGCTATCGCTCAGTCCTGGGCGAACTATGATTTGAAAGACTCATCGTGACTCTTGGTAAAAATTTTATTCGAAAGCTCATGCAGGGTATTCTGGTAGCCCTGGGCAGCACTGTGCTGGTGGGGCTGATCTGGCTGTTCGGCGGGCTCGATGGTTTTGAGACGCGGACCTGGGACTGGCGGGTGCGGTTGCTGGCCAAGCCGACCGAGGCGACGGAAGATATCGCCCTGATCTTGCTGGATCAGAACAGTCTGGATTGGGCGCAAGAGGCGAACGGACTTTCCTGGCCCTGGCCGCGGGAGGTGTACAGTTATATCATCAGCTTCTGCAAACGAGCCGGTGTGAAAGGGCTGATCTTCGACGTCCTGTTTACCGAACCGTCAAAATACGGGGTGTATGACGATCAAGCCTTGGCCGATGCTATGTCTGATATCGGCAACTTTATTGGTACCCTTTTCTTAGGAGAAGAAACTGGAAGCGCCGGCACCTGGCCGTCGGATCTACCGAAACCTCGAGTGACCATCCTCGATTTTGATCGATGGCCGGGGCGTTTACAGAAGTCGGTTCGGTATTCCAGAGCTACTTTTCCCATCCCGGAGCTCGCCCGCGCCGCCCGTTATCTCGCCAATGTCAGCGGCCGCCCCGATCCCGACGGTATCTTCCGGCGGGGAGCCTTGTTCAACCTTTTTGACAATACCGTGGTTCCCTCACCCGCTCTGGCCGCTTACCTGCTTGAGATGGGGGGAACAAACAGAATCCAGATCCGGGAAAAAGAACTTGCGATCGATCATCTGACAATTCCCATCGATAATAGCGGCTCTGCGATAATCAATTATCGCGGGCCCTCCCAGACCCACAGCACGTACAGCGCCGCCGCTATCATTCAGAGCGAAGTGCAGCTACTTTCAGGGGAAACTCCAACGGTGGATCCGGAGCTGTTGGCGGATAGATTCGTATTCTTCGGTTTCTCGGCCCCCGGTCTTTATGACCTCCGTCCCTCCCCGATATCGGAGGTCTATCCGGGAGTGGAAGTGCACGCTACCATGCTGGACAACCTGCTGTCCGGCGATTTTATGAGGGATGTATCGAAAGTCAATGCTATCCTACTGACCCTCCTATTTACCGCACTGGCTGGATTGGCGGCAACCTTTTTCTCGGGACCGGGTAAGAGCGTTGCCGTGTATGCCCTGTTCCTACCACTCCCCCCGGTCTTGAGCCTGCTCACCTATTCCTGGGGCGTCTGGCTGCCCCTGATCCTCGTCGAGCTGGCTGTTGTGATCACTCTGGTCGGATCGGGAGTGCTCAACTACGCTACCGAGGGGCGTCAGAAACGCTACATAAAAAGCGCCTTCAAACAGTACCTGAGCCCAACGGTAATCGAGCAGCTGATCGCAAATCCCGATCGGCTGAAACTAGGGGGAGAAAAACGGGAATTGTCGATCTTTTTCTCCGACCTCCAGGGTTTTACGGGGATCTCCGAAGGATTGCCTCCGGAGGAGCTGACCAGCCTGCTCAACGATTACCTGACCGCCATGACCGATATCATCCAAGAGGAGGGCGGTACGGTCGACAAGTTCGAAGGTGACGCCATCATCGCATTTTGGAACGCACCGGTCGACCAGCCGGACCATGCTGTTCGTTCGGTTCGGGCCGCCCTCCGCTGCCAGGCCAGGCTGGCGGAACTACGGCCTCAGTTCAAAGACAGAATCGGCAAAGAGATGCGAGTGCGCATCGGCATCAACACCGGTCCGGCTGTGGTCGGCAACATGGGCTCTCATACCCGATTTGACTACACGATGCTGGGGGACGCGGTGAACCTGGCCGCTCGTTTGGAGGGGATCAACAAACAATTCGGCACCTATACGATGATCTCACGTGACACGGTCAATAGTCTGGCGGGGACGTTTCCGGTGCGTGAGCTGTCCCGGGTGGCTGTTGTAGGTCGTAAGGAAGCGGTGACCGTTTTTGAGCCTTTCCTGTCGGATGATTACAAGAACAGAGAGGAGACCCACCGCATATTTGCCGAAGGGCTTGAACTTTTTTATCGGGGAAACTTTCAGGGTGCTATCGAAGCCTTTTCACATATCGCCGGGCAAGACCCGCCGGCCGCCGCCTATATCAAGAAATGCCGGCAGCTGAGTGCCGATCCGCCCGAGAATTGGGACGGCGTTTGGATCATGACGGAGAAGTAGCTCCCTACAACGGAGAGGCGCTTCGCCTTCCTGCTTCAGTGTCCACAATCTACCCTCGGAGCTGAGTACCCCCGGAAGACCTCAGGACCAGATACCCGGCCCGGAAGGCTCCTTGCGCTTCGACCACTCGACCGGATTGCCCCAATCCGCCGCTTTCCAAGGCATGTTCTCCGACTTCACGAGGGGGAAAATTTCTCTGAAGTACTCCAGACGCTCCGGACCGGACATGGGAACAAAGTTCTCCGCTACGGCCAGATCGGCCTCCAGCTCCTCTAAGGTGGAACAGCCGACGATGACCGTGCCAAGGGGCAGGGACAGAGCGTAGCGGAGGGCGCGATCCGCCGTATCCGCCAGTTTCTTGTAGGCGAAGATCTTCATTCCGATCACACCGACTCCTTTTGACGCGGCAACCGGCAGAAATTCTTCCGCAAAGCTGTAGATGAAGTGATCCAGGGCGGACACGGCCACCAACGCCGTGTCGAAGGGAAAACGGCGCAGCGCTTCCACCAGGATCTGGGGATCCGTGTGTCCGCTGATGCTGATATTTCGAACCAGTCCCTCCTCCCGAGCCTTGATCGCCGCCTGCAGGGCTCCGTCCTTGGCCGTCATTTCATCGAGCCGTTCAAAGCTAGAAACGTTGTGCAGGCGCCACTCATCGACATGATCGGTCTGCAGCCGCTCGAGACTGTCGGATAACTGTCGGCGGGCCTCTTCGCGGCTTGTCGCCCAGGTCTTGGTGGCGATCCACATCTCCTTGCCACGATCCTTCGCTACCAGCCCTACTCGTTGTTCCGATTGGCCCTCGGAGTAGATCCAGGCGGTATCGAAATAGCGGATACCCCGATCGATGGCCGTATTGAGTATCTCTACGGCCTGGTCCTCATTACAGCCCTCCTCATCCACGATGCGCTGAGCGCCGAAACTGAGGATGGGAAAGGATTCTCCGGTTTTACCTAATTGTCGTGTTTCCATGACGATCAGTACTTCATTCCCATACCGAAACCCATTGCTCCCGGACCGACCGGAAGCATATACGCCTTGGGTTCGAAGGTGATCTTGCCTTCGGCGATGTTTTGTTCCGCCAGCCTGGCGGCGTGTTTGCTGGATACACCCCGAAGCACCACCTGGATCAACCCACCCCCAGCCAAAACGCCAATGCTGGGGAGAAAATCCTCGAAGCTCTGAGCTTCCCACCGATCCTTGATCGTGACGAAGGAATCGCCGAAGTAGTTCAGCTGATCGAACCGAATCTCGTCGGGCAGCAGGAAGTAGGCGCCGAGCAAGGTCCCTGCACCCACGAGTAGGTCCGCGCTCAAGAACAGGACACCCATCCCCACATCATCGTTCATGAACTGCCCCAATCCGGGAAGCATCATGGACATGGCCCTGGACTTGGCGATGAAGGCCGATTTCTGGTAGGCGATCGATATTTCGCCGAGCAGTTCCTTCGCCTCGCCGATGGTAAGATCTCCAATTGCGGTGTTCTCTTTTCCGGCAAGAACCGTCTCCAGCTGATGCTTAAGCAACTCCTCCTCCATCTCCATCTCCATCTCCATCCCCATCCACACCATGGAGCGATGATCCATGCTCCGGGAATGCCGCGGCGATCCGGCAAACAACGAACCCGCGACCATCACGATCAACAGAATAACAAGCCATTTCTTCATGGCAAAGCCTCCTTGAAATATGCTCCAGCCTACACCGGCTGCAATCACAAATGTACTCACTGAGCAGCGCAAAAGGAAAGGATGAATCGGTTTTGAGCCCGGTCCGCGATCGGATTCGGTCGCGGCTTGACAGCCGGGGTCCATTGCTCCTAGATGGTCTTTAGGATGAGATACAGGCCGATGCGCTTCGATCCGGACTACCGGCCTTTCGTGGCGCCAAAGTGCATCTACATCGTACCCCTATCTTTAGATCCGGCTCGCTATCAGGTGCTGATACCGGCCAACCTTTCAAAAAAGCTTCTCGATTTGCTGATTCAAGACAAACTGGTGATCCGGCAGTTTCACGGCTGTCCGAAGGAAGCAGCCGCAACGGTAATCGCCCAGCTGCATCGAAGCTGCACAAAGGGGCCCTCCCGATACTCAACCCGGATGAACCAACTGCTCATACTGGGGACGGTTTTGTTTGTTCTGGGGGTTATCAACGGGACTTTCCCCGATCCCCTGCCGCTGATCGACGAAATCTTGATGATCGGAGGCGGTGCCGGGTTGGGCATCGCCGGATACGTATCTCGCCGAAAGAACCTCCCCCTGCTTCAGGATAAGACCGGCAAAGCCGCCCGGCGGCTCGGCGAGTTGGAATGCCTTGATGATCCTCTGCTCACCAGGATCCACGAAGCAATCCGGTCTAAAAGTGCTCCCGACTACGATCGCTGCGGAAAAGAAGCTGTCGATCTGATTGAGCTGGAATCGGAATGGCTGGTCAAATACCTCGACCTTCAACGTCTTCTCGATTCGGGGGCTGCCACGGTCCAGGACCTGGGCTGTCTCCTCGATGTGCTTTCGAATGCCCTTCCTCTTCCCCGCTTTCTCGCGGTGGAACAGAAGCTACGGCGGGATCCGGCAGACAGGAGAGCCAGAAGAGTTCGAGATGACCTTGCCGAACGCCATGGTCTATCGGCGGATGCGTTTACTGTGTACTCTGAGTTTTATCGCCTTGGCCGGCAGATAGTCTCCGAGCAGGCTGATCGGCTGTAGGTGCGAAGACATTTCAATAAAAAAGTTGGGACCGAGGGGGTTGTTGCACGCGTGAGGACAAACTCCTGAGCATTGCAAAAGTCAGCCCGTTTCCCCTCGATCACCAACTGGGAGAAGTGGGATGCCATGAAACGTCGTGCGCCTATGGCATCAATATATCTGCAACATCCGTGCCACTTTCTTAAATTCCCGGGGTGAATATATTACTCGTCCGGGTAAAGAATTATTGAGGCGGCTTTTTTTCCCGCTTCCGGCAACCCGTTTTTTTAATTACAGAACGGAAAGAACTATGCTCACCTGTTACAAAAACGTGATTGGAGGGGAGTCCGCCGCTGCGGGCGTCTGCAGTAATCTTGCCG
>Ga0307378_10012375_pt1 | contig 10895 bp, 12 predicted proteins | sample UN1MG_FD_202238 | JGI IMG/M metagenome (GOLD analysis project Ga0307378, IMG submission 202238) | Soil microbial communities from Risofladan, Vaasa, Finland - UN-1 | ecosystem: Environmental > Terrestrial > Soil > Coastal area > Acid sulfate soil | place: Finland: Risofladan, Vaasa | collected...
AATATGTTAATTCGTATGGAACTCCTAAATCAGAACCGAGTTGAATTATCTCTGTTTTCATCAACCTTTCCAAAGGCATAATAAGTTTTGGTCTTGAAAGAGTTCCGTACTCAGTAAGCTCATTAAATTTCTTAAAAAACATAATTGAGTTATCCGGATAACTTCCTTCTTCCTCAAGAGTCCATCCTGCAGTTATCCATTTTATACCGTATGCTTCAGCTATAGAAACCAACATGGCAATCATCGTTAGATTTCTAGCCGGTGTCCAGCAAACAGTAGATTTTAAATTCTGATGGTTCGCTTTTGGTACCTCTATCTTAGAATCAGTTAGAACACTTGCACCGAGGTCTCCAAGCCACGTTGCGTCTAAGATTATTGTTTCCGCACCAAGCTCTTTTGCTATACCTCTGAAAGCCTTTTGTTCTCCATACTCGCTTTTTTGCCCGTGGTTTATATGGCAAAGAAACACCTCCATCCCCCATAAATTTTTTGCAATATAAGCGGCTGTGGTTGAATCAATACCTCCGCTTGCACAAACAAGAATCTTATTATCGTCCACATCAGGTAAACTAGACGTAATTTTTGTTTTAATTGATTCTTTTGTCGATACATTGTTTTTAAAATCAATCGTTATGTTCGTGTATGGCGGAACCTCACGCCATACAAAGGTGTTGAACATGTCTTTAATAAAAGATTCCTCACTTACCACAAATATAAGCTCTTCACTCTCTCCATAAACTAAAGTCTTAAAGTCCTTTATAATATCAAGCCTGTCAGCTGCAATGTTGTACATAAGATAAGCAAATCCGCCTGAACACTTACTAAAAGCCTCTTTTACAGAGCCATACTTTTTGTACAGAAGAAACGGGATTTCAGAATCTATTTTGGTCTCCGGTTCTAGCTCTTCATCTTTAATTAATTCTTTATCGTTTGAAACAACACCATTATGACTCACAATAAAACCATCCCTGTGTATAGGTTGTATTGTCAAATCATCGTTATCACTTGTGATTTCGGTTAATGGCTGTGCCCTACAGTTCCACATTATAAAATCGCCCTCCTCAATTAAACCGAAAACATCCTTCCATGGTTGAAGTTGACATGCCTCAACTATTGATATTGGAACTTTATAAGTAATACTGTGCCCATTTTTCTTAACTATAATAATGCCAAAGGCATCTTCACCTCGACTGTTTGTTTTAATTATCATAGTTTTAACTTTAGCCAATGATTTTTCAGACAGAATTTTTACTTTAACACAACCTATTCCACACATTTACCCTCCAAAATACCTTTTTATAATTTTACCGAAATCACGCTCTGTTTTGTCCAAGTTTATAAGCTGTTCCAGCTCAAATTGTTCTCTCCAATAGCAACCCCTGCATTGATTTTTTACGTCATCTCTCCAATCAACATGTACCATCCCACAATCCAGATTATCGGCTCTCCAAGTAAGTATATTGTGCCTTTTTATTTCATCACCTTGTAAATACAAACACGGTTTTAAACTACCGTTTGTATTTATTACAAGATTAACCATTCCACCACAGAAGTACAGTCTATTTTTAAGACAGACGCTTTTCGCAAAATTTTTTAAATACTTATAAGACGTTTGCAATAAAAATCCCTGTTTCTTAAGTTCAATTAACTCATTCATTACACCGTTGACCCAAAAGTAATCTTTTGTTCCAAAGGTTAATCGTTCCTCATAATAACCAAAATCATATACATGCGACTGTTTTGTTACATGAAAACTTATTGTTGTTTTAACACCAAGTTTCGATAGCCATCTAACCTTACTTGGTACAGAAGCTATATTTCTCCTATCAACAATAATGTCAACACCTGATAAAAGAGCAATAACCGGCAACAACCTGCCGACAAGCTCTGAAAACTTCAATTCTTGAACCTGTTTATTCGGGCAGTCAACAGGTTCTGACGATACTACAAGATTTTTAAGACCAAATTTTTTTAGAGCCTTAATACTTCCATAATCTTTTGGCGATATCGCTGTTACAAGAGTGTAATTGAATTGCTGAAGCTTCTTTACAAATTTGACAAGTTTCTGTAGTTCCCATGAGAAAATATCACCACCGTAAATGGTTAAGTGGACTTCTTGGTCTAAATTTTTAACCACAGACAGAACTTTATGAATATCTTGCTCAGTTAATTCCTGTTCTGGGTAAGTTATTTTACTACAATCCTTACAATTCCAGGCACATCGCTTTGTCATAATCCAAATGAAAGAATTTGGAATTGCTGGTACAGCCATTAATCACGCTCCATGTGAAAACCAAGAATTAACCTTTGTCATAATCGCTTTTTGTCCAATGGATTCCCACTTTTGATAAATCCAATCAAGTTCAGCCTGACAGTCCCAAAAACAGCCCTTGCACTGCTCTTTAACATCATCAGCCCATTCATTCTCAATTATTGAAGCCCAATCAACATTCTCAATGTTCTCAAAATCAAAAATGTTAATCTTTCTCATTCTGTCGCCACGAATATGAAGACATGGGCGAAGTGAGCCGTCATAATCAACAACCAAATTAACCATACCAGAGCATCTATATTTGTAATGAGGCATACAACAAACGTTCTCTGCGAATTTTGCTAAATATTCATCCGTTGTGTGAATTTTAAAACCTTCACTTTTTAAATTTCTTAACCTGTTCATTGTACGCTGAACAGCATGCAAATCATCCTTCCTAAAAGCATACTTTAGTGAAAATTGACCAAAATCATACCACGGTAAAGGACTTGCAATGTAAGGCGTTATTTCAGACCACCCTCCCTGTCCATCAATAAATTTAACCATCTCAACAGCATTAGAATGATTAAGCTTATCCAATGTAAGAGTTACATGCACATCTTCAATACTTATTTTTCTTGCAACTGTTATCAAATGACCTGCAGCTTTTTCCTTATCACCTCTATCCCCACAAGATGATGGGTCAAGACTCAAACTCAGATTTTTTAAGCCAACATCTTTAAGAACTTGAAGATATTCATCCGTAATTAAGATACCATTTGTTTGAAGACCATAATAACTGTCCTTCAATTCATCAACAAAATTCTCCAATCTCTGACCCTTCCATATAGTCACATCACCGCCGAGTATGCAGATGAATCTGTCAGGAAGATGCTTGTTAAAAATCTTAATGACACGCCCAACATCGTCCTCAGACATTTCTTTAGCTGTGTTATCTCTGAACTTGCAATAGTCACATGACAAATTACAACGCCTTGTAGGAATCCACGTTATAGTTAAAGGATATTTTACCGACTTATGTTTATTTTCCATGATTCCATACTTAATCTTATAAGTTCTAATCCTTCTTCCTTCAAATCTTTATCACGCAAAAATTCACCTGTTGCTCTTGCATATGTGACCTTTCCATTTTTATTAAAAGTTATCTCATACGTGTCATTTAATTTAGGAATGTCCATGGAAGCTACTTTTTCGTTATGCAGATAGCAACCAATAACATATTCAGTATCGCTTATATCCAGATGATAAAAATAAAGTGACCTATCATCAGGAAAACCACATGTGCCTTTATCATCCACATAAATGTCACAAAATGGTTTGTCCATTACCAAAGAATGATAAGGAACACCGTTCTCATGAAGCCACTTTATTGTTGCTTCCTCAACAAGCAGGTCGCTTGACTTTCTTGCTGTCCAAATAATGATAACATTGTCCTCTTTGTAAAGTTTTCTAACCCTTTCAACATTCTTTTTAATTGGTCGTCTTTCGTAGAAATTCTCCGCCCCGTAATCTTCTTTGTTCTCACATAAGATACCATCAAAATCTACCGCATAAATCATTTTTACCTCCCTATAAGAGAAAAGAATTCGTCCTTCATTGGACCAAGAAATTCACCTTTAACCGAAGAGGTGACCATTATCGGTTCACGCTTTTTAACACCTCTCGCAACCATGCAAAGATGTGTGGCTTCAATAACAACACCAACACCCCTTGCTTCCATAATATCAAACATCGTTGAAGCAATATCCTCAGTCAATCTTTCCTGTATTTGTAACCGTCTCGCAAAACACTCAACCATTCGTGCAATTTTACTCACACCAACAACATTTTTACCTGGCAAATATCCAATATGGACTTTGCCAAAGAACGGCATCATGTGATGCTCGCACATTGAAAAGAAATCTATGTCTTTAAGAAGAACAATCTGGTCGTAGTTGCTATGCTCAGAAAACATAGCACTTTTAATTATGTCGCTTGGGTTCTGCCCGTACCCGCTGTACAATTCTTTCCAAGATTTAACGATTCTTTTAGGTGTGTTTTTAAGACCCTCTCTATTTGGGTTCTCACCGATATATTCAAGCTGTCTTATGACAGTATCCTCAATTTCTCTTTCTGATTCCCATGGAAATTTAACCCATGTGCTTCTTGGAACCTCAACTAAATACTCATCCGGTAAAACCTCCGCACCCTCTTTAACAAATAAAGAAGCAGTCTTAAAACCTTTATCTTTGTACTCTTTTATTGTTTTTCCTGAATCAACTATATCATCCACAACAATAATATCGTCACCTACAAGGAGATTATCACCTTTGAAGTCATACTCATCTTGAAGAACACTTACCCCATCTTCCTTAAGACCATTGGCAACAAACCAACCGCCAACAGGAACACCGTAAAAACTACCGGCAGACGTTATAAGCTGTTTTCGCTTAAATGTGTTGCAAAGATAAAAGAATTCTTTCCATGTAATCCTTCTTATCTTATTTTCAGAAGTCGGTGGGTTTGAAGGCTCAATCTCCACAACTTTCTTTCCTTCACTATCTCTAGGCATTTATCAATCTCCTTAACATCGTTGCTTTTAGGTTGAAGAAACAACCGGTCGTACATTTTTTCCTCTATTGCTTCTTTTTCAAATTCCTCAAGCTCAGTTTTTGCATGTCCATCATAAACGAGCTTTATTTCACTTGCATATGGATTATGACTTGTGTAAAACCCTCTTTTTGGACTAACCGTGACCCAATCAACAAACTTTAACCATGGCGGTCTGATATACCCGTTTGTCTCAACCTGAATCCGCATCGGTCTCAATGATTTAAGACCAACAACAAGTTTCAGCATTAACCTTTCTTCAACAGCAGTCGGCTCACCACCTGTAATTACAATATTTTCACCTATACCGAAGGAATTGACCTTAGCCAGGATTGAGCTAATCGAAAGTGACTCGCCACCCTGTTTGGCATAGGCAGTATCACACCACGCACAGTCGAGGTTACAGCCTGTCACACGTATAAATACAGAGGGAGAACCGACCCAAAACCCTTCACCCTGAACGCTTTTGAATATTTCTGAAATTGTTATCCTATCCTGAATACTCACAACAGGAGTTTCTGTTTTCGAAGATTCTGATTTTATCGACTTTGAGGACATTGTTTTTCTCCTGAATAGCAAACGCAGTTTTGAACTTGTCAAACAGATACTTCGCAATATTTTCTGCAGTAGGATTTAAGCCTTCCGGAAGGACTCTATTAAGCAATTCGTGGTCTAATTCAGAAAGAATCTTCTTTGTAATTCTTTTTAAGTCCTTAAAATCGACAACCATACCCATTTGATTTAGCTTATCCGAAACTATAAACACCTCAACATCCCAATTATGCCCGTGCATAGAGGCACAAGCACCACGGTACCCATCTAGAAAGTGAGCCGCTGAAAATGTTTCTTTAATTGATAGTCTATACATCATTCAGCCTTTTTTGGTGCGATAATGCCTGCAATTATCAAAATGCAGACACCAGCAAGCGTGACACCAGCAGCCACACCGTTATTTGGGATTAAAGACATGACCAGCTTTGAAACGCCAAGAAAAATTGCGAAAATACCGATTAGAGCAATACCACCTACTATCTGTAACTTAGTCATTCTGCCGCCTCCCTTACATGATATGAAATCTCGTTATGTCTTTTCTTGAGACCTTTAACCAGAGAAACAACTTCTTCCTGAATTGATAACCACATTCCAGCCGGAACGCTTATCATCACCTCAACTTGACCCAAACGCTTAACCTTTGGAAGAATGCCATCAACATTCGTGTCTTCATCCATATTCGGGTCAGGGTCAACAATCTCCGGTGCGTCAATTTCAAAATCCTCAAGCCATTTACGCTTTTCCTCAATCTCATCCGATGTAAACAACGTTTCCCGTGCAACATTGTCAATTTCCATTGAGAGCAACAGTCTTTTCTCTTCATCAAACCCGTTGAACTCAGGAACACGGTTCGCAGCCAGAGAGTAGAATTTAGCCTGTTCCTCGCTTAGATTTGACATATCCACAATTGGCACATATTCCATTTTAAGCTTTTTTGCTGCTTTCCACCTTGCACTTCCGCTTAAAATAAGCCCGTCAGTCCAAACAATGACGGGGTCAACAAACCCAGCAAGACGCATTGAGGAACATAAAGCGTTAATACCTCTCTCCGTATGGATACGGCAATTCCATTCCGGCTCTTGCAGTTCAGAAACAAGCCTTAAAATCGCATTTTCAGGAATACTTATAACCTCTTTAGCCATGTCCTTCTCCTATCTCGTAATAAATTTTTTACTTGGCATATCTCTTGGAAGAAGCGGGGCATTTAACCCGTGTAGTACAACTGGGTCCATTTTACGCATCATAGCCGCAACTTCTTTCTCAAATTCAACTTCATCAAATTTTTGTCGTGCAGAAGCACCCTCTTCGGCATCTATTTGTAGTACATCTGCAATAAAAAAATTTGAAATCGTCATTTGTAGTACAAAAGTAGCTTCCATCAACTGTGTCCAGCGATTTGAAGCCTTAATTCTCTTCCTTGCTTCCAATGTTACATCTCTGTACAACACAGCCCTATTAATTGCGTACGACAATCTCTTTAATTGTGCAACAATATTTGGTGCTTGCTTCAAAGACCTTGGGATACCCTGTTTTTGTCTCTTAGCCATTCTACCAACTCCTTTTTACTTCAGATATTATAGCATATGAGTCATCGTCATCGTCCTCATCGCTTAATTCACCACTTAATAAAGCCTTCATTATTTCAAGTTCCGGTGGAAGCCTCTTTGTTTTACCGGTGACGGGCGAGTCCGTCATTGAAGCAACAAAATCCCTTTTTATCCTTTGTTTCTCGTCTTCTGAGTCCTCAATATCCTCAATTTGAGGAAAATCAGCTATACCCAGTTCAAATTGCTTAACTGCATGAAAAGAAGCACCTGCTACACCGTCAGAAGTGTCTTTCGAGCCTTTAGGTTCATGGTCGATTTTGTATTTTGCCCAATTTCTCTGTAACCCTCTTAATTCTTCAGCAAGAGGACCATATGGGTAGCACTTAAGACGTCTTTCATTTATAAGTTCCTTCAACATCATATACGCATCCATGGTTCTGTCAACAGAGTACTCTTCAACAATGTCATCACCAAATCTTTTCTTCAAAATTTGCTGAGAATCCCGTGAACCATAAAAGTCGTACGAAATTTTACCGAATCTCATGCCACAGAAGTCTCTAAGACGGTAAATTATTTCACGAAGCGGTTCAAATTCAATCTCACCCTCATCAGGTGGTAGTATCCGTACAACCAAATCGACGTAAATGACAGGAACAATCTCTACAATCTCCTGCGGGTATAGAGCAAGCTCAATTTGTTCTTCATCCATGGTTGGAACAAGCCTTGTACGCTCTTTTCGTACAACTTCTTTAACACTTCCTATATGTACAACAGCCAAACCAGTAGCGTCACCGGTGGAAGACAAGTCAAAATGAGCGTACCTGGTCGCATTTGGGTGCATTTTTAGCCTTGGTTTAACGCCTCTGAGTTGCTGCTCCTCAGTTGGAATGGTCATAAGTTGTCTTACATCAATAGCCGACTCTACTCTTGGTGCTTCAATTCCGTTTGCAAACGTATCGCTGAACGGAAGCGGTATTTTATCCGTAAATATGTCGTAAATACGGTCATCGTCAGGTATAAATCTCGATTGTGACCTAACATTCTTACCTAAAACATCACGAACAGCACCTTCCTTGTCATTCCTGAAGTCATCTTCATAGTCTATCGGAATTTCATAAACCTCGCCCCGTTTTTTGTACTCCTCAACTTCATTTTTTGCAATAATTTTAGTACCGGTGTGCTGGTCGCCAAAAAAGAAGTAGAATACTTCCTTAGATACCTTATTTTTAGGCTTTGTTTCCCATTGAGCATAGTCAAAAATCATAGTTGAGTCCGAAGCCGTCTTTTCAAGCTTTTCAAGGAAATCATCCGGGTATCTTGCAGAACTATTCAGAATAAGGATACCAGGAACACTTCCTTTATTAGAAAACCTTGATTTCATACGACGCCACATCTGGTCATATAGCCTTTTTGCCTGGTCAAGCTCCCTTTCAGCAGAATTTTGTATCTTTGCAGAACCAACAACCACAGGAAAGAAGTTTGCCTCTTCGATAACACCACCAAAGATATTTTCACCCAATGCAGCTTGTTCAGAAGAAGAACCAGGTATGATATAGATAGATTTCTGAGGGAATTCTATCATCGTATTGACTTTAGAATTACGAGGAAAGGTTCTAAGGAAGTAAGGCGATGAGTCAAGCATCTCCATCACCAGTTTGAACAGCACGCCTTTAGCGTGCATAGCTGTAACAGATAGATTAATTAAAACTATCTTCGAAGTCTCGGCTAAACCAAAAAAAACCTGTGGGTTTTTCAAGCACGACAATTGATATGTCATCCAACACATCAAAATTGCACTAAGCCAACTCTTGCCCCAACCGATGGCTCCCTTTAAAATCACCTGTTCAGGTTGAGGATTCGCCGTTGTGATTTTATAGAACGCTTCCTTAACAAGAGGAAATGTTCTATATCCTATTTTACCGAAATACTCTTCATCGTTAAGCCATCTAACAGGGTCCATCGGAGGACGCTCATATTTGGACTCAAACCACTCTTCATACAGTTCCCGTTCGCTCAGTCCGCACTTTTGAGCCATCTCCTTAAGAAAGACAGATATGTTCCTTCCAAATGACCCAGCACCAAAGAATTCTTGCTCTTCAGGAGTTGTAATTCTAGGCATCTATAAGCTTTTCCTTGATAAACAATTGCTCGAACTCTTTTATTGTACTACATTTATCAACAGCTTGGTACAGTTTATCCCATTTTTCAAAACTCCAACCACCCCATACCTTGAATTTGTCTTGCCTATAAGCATGATATGGACCTTGAACTAAAGTATTAATGACAACACCATATCTATGTCGAAGCACCCAATCAAGAAGAAAGCATTCTCCTCCTCTTTTTATTTTGACCAATACTTTATGAACATCCAAATCGTACAAGACACTAAGAGCCACCTCCCTTGGTAAATACGTGCAGAAGAAATCAAATGCCACCCTACCTTTAAGTTTTTTAATGTCTTTCATCAAACCAGGCTGAAATCCAACCGAACATGAGTAAGAAGGCGAGTTTGCAAGGCTAACAAGCTCTTCTATTTCCTCACCTGTTATAAAAGCATCGTCGTCAAGGAATAAAACACCTTTTGCTGTACCGAGGTTATCAAAAGCCTCCTTCATCTGTATAGACCTTTGCAATCCTAAATCAGGCTTAAGCTCAATCCAATGTACATCCATATGTTTCATCAAATCACTCATGACCATCATACATAGTTCTCTATTTAAAAAAGAACCTATGAGAACCAAGTCTGAAACATGCTCTTTAACGCTGTGCATTGTGGCAAGAAACCCAAGGTTCTGCTCTCTTGGAGCCATACAGGTGGCAACAACAACTTTACCCATTTTTATCCTCTTTAGTGAAAGGAAATTCCGTACGAAGATAAACAGGAGGCTGGCTCATACCGCTAATATGGAGCCAGATTCGCCTTTTGAAAATTACTTTCAATATGTCTTTAAAAGAAAACCGCCAACAAGAAATTATCTCACGCCCATCACGGTACACCGGTAGGCTTTCACAGTTCTCCATATCTTTCGGTGGTAAAAATGTTATATTCTGTTGTGCAAAATCAATTGGTCTCATTTTTTAGGTTCTTCCTTTGCTCTTTTTTATTTTAAATCCATTAATTGCCCAAATAAAAAATCCTCTTATTACAGTACTCATTTTTGTTCTTCGTATAGTATCAGTACCAATATAACTTAACTGTTCCCATATAATGTTTTTCTTCTTTTTTGCCTTTGGTTTTACCCAACCTCGCCAGTCTTTTGGAATTTCTGAGTGTTCAAGAACCTGTTGCATAGCCTTGTCCACCTGTTTTGCCCACATGTCCTGCCGTACCGAGTACCCTAAAGCATCTACAGTATCAAGTTGCTGTGTGTGTGAGAATGGCCCTTCTATTGTATGAGAATGAGGACCCATTGCCACCCCCTCAGAATGGGTCACATCTTCAGGTGGAAATGTTTTAACAATAGGAACGTATGGAGCGTGAAATGTATGGAGATTTCCCAAACCGTCTATATACTCTCTGTCATCTAGTAGTACCCTAGAACGTGACCCACGCTCATTGGCTGCTGGTTGACCGACTGCATACTCTCTTCTTGAAAAAGTGTATATCGCTTCCGGAGTACCACCCGGAATCCTGTCAGTTATAATTTCCATACTTAAGCTTTCGTCCAAATACTTGAATAAATCAAGATATGTTTTATCTGTTGTACTAAAATTTGTTTGGTTAAGTATCTTAACCCTATTGTTGTACTCGTCTAAAATCAACCATTCCATGAACAAAACCACAGCTTTCAGCACACGGGTAAACCTTATAGGTGCGTCTGAATGGTGAGCAAAATAATCAACTACAACCCTTGTATTACCAAACCCGGATACCTCAGAAAAAGACTTGACCGTTCCTTTAGAATCAAATTCTCTACTAAGTGAAAAAATCGTTT
>Ga0307378_10012376_pt1 | contig 10895 bp, 12 predicted proteins | sample UN1MG_FD_202238 | JGI IMG/M metagenome (GOLD analysis project Ga0307378, IMG submission 202238) | Soil microbial communities from Risofladan, Vaasa, Finland - UN-1 | ecosystem: Environmental > Terrestrial > Soil > Coastal area > Acid sulfate soil | place: Finland: Risofladan, Vaasa | collected...
ATATCCGGCACGAGAAGTTGCACCGCCAGGTCACCTGAAGGTTGCAGTGGATGAACCGTCTCCGCAGCATCCCCCAGGCCAGTCGCAGCGAGCGGTACTGATAGTGGGCTTCACGTCTGACGCCTGTAAGCATCGCTCAGTGTCTCCAGTGCTTGAGTTCACCCAGGGCGTCCAGGGGGTGCCGCTGCAGGAGCGACAGGCCCATGTGACAGAAGATGTGGCAGCGCTTGCGGCAGCGGGGAATGTCATGACCGTTGCCTGCGGCTTCGAGTGCGGCCCGGTAGCTTCCCGCCTCGAGCACGCTCACGGACGCGCGGCCCGATTCGAGGCACGGGTAATAGAGTCGGCCGTCCGGCCGGAGGGTCGGCATCAGGAGCGGATGACAGCGAAACGGTTCCACGTCCCTGATGCCCTGGAGATATCGGCGGGTGCCGAAAACGGTGCCGCCCGCGTGCTTGCGCGCAAGCATTTCGTTCACGAGTTCACGGTACTCGTCGCTGGATTTCAGTCCCGCACGGATCACGGTGCCGTCGATGCACGGCGAAGGCTGGAAGCCGACCTTCCGCTCCATCGCGAAGTCCAGCACTCTCCGCGTCTCGTTGAGATAGCCGGGCATCGCCACGGCGCTGAGGACGACCTTCGTGCGCGTCGTGTCACGGTGCCGAATCGCGAAGCGAACGGCATCGACGACCCGCCCGGCCGTGTTCTCGTCGGCGCCGATGATCTCCGCGAGGGCGCCCGGGTCCACGGCATCGAGACTGAGCACCAGCACGTCGCAGTGTCTCATCAGCTCCGGGCGATCCGGCAGGCCGATGCCTTTCGTATTCAGGACGGTCCGCATCCCCTGCTCCCGGGCGAAGGCGAGAAGCGCTTCGAGGTCGTCGCGGACCATCGGCTCACCGCCGGTGACGTCGAGCGTGTCCGTCTCCCGGGCCAGGACGGCGATGAGCCGCTTCGCCTCGGCGGTGCTCAGCTCCTCGGCCGGGTCCACCTTGAACGGCTTACCTGCTCCGTCGCTGCAATAGACGCAGTTGAGGGTGCAGCGGTGCGTCACGTAGAACGACACAAGGAGCGGCCGGACCGGTTCCCGGGCGACCGCGACTGAGGCGAGGTTCCGGACGTAGTTGGCCACAAACCCCATCACTCCGGCTCCTCCGAGGAGGTCAAAGGTCTGGCCGGCACGCCGGCGACCGTGGTGCCTTCGGGCACGTCCCGGTTCACGAAGCTGTTGAATCCGACGGTTGCGCGGGCCCCCACGGTCACCCCCGAGCGAACGGTCGCGAACCCGCCCACAACCGCCCCCCTACAGACACGGATCCGTCCGAGACGGAAGTTCCCTGCCGTGATCTCATGCGTCAGCAGCCTGCACCCCACCCCGAGAAAGCAGCAGTCCTCGAGCGTGATGAGTGCCGGGTAGAGCGGGTCCATCAACACGCCCGGAGCGATGTAGACGCTTCGGCCGATCTTCATCCCCAGCAGTCTGTAGAGGAAGACCTTGGGCGGCGAGACGGGCAGCATGTTGATGAGCAGCACGGCGGCGGAGCGCAGGTCCTGACGGATGCGCGAGAAGACCGTCGGCCAGAGCACCCGACGCGGGGCGTACCCGTCATGTCTCGGCATGGTCAGCGGACGATCGGCACCGCCCTGGAGCCACTCACGAAACCGACGACGATCTTCGGCCAGAAGCTGTCTGTCCTGGGGACTCAGCATAGAACCGCTCGTCCTTCATCCGATAGAAGAGGTTGTATGTGCAGGCGGGAACCAGCCGGCCCGGCTCCGTCGGCACAAGGTCCGGACAGAGCATCGCCCGGGAGCAGTCGAAGGTGTCCTCGTCCATGTGCGTGTGGATGTAAACCGTGCGAACGGCCGACTCCGCCTTCCGCTGACGCTCGAAATCCGTGAGCCCCCCGCCCACGGGATACAGCTCGTCCACCAGCCGCCGGAACACGCCCAGGTGCTCACTCTCCCCACGGGCGAACAGGTCGTCGATCGCCTCACGGAAGAAGCCGTCGTCGGCCGACAGCCGCAGGAGATACGAATCCGTCAGCATCGGTTCGATGCGTTCCCGGGCGGCAAACCGCCGGAAGGGCAGGAAGTCTGGTCCGCTCTTCATCAGGTAGCACACCGAATAGCACAGCGGATGGGCGGAAGGATGGGGGAGAAAATCGTCGGGGGTCAGCTGACCCGAGGACCGCTCGCAGACGATCCGCGTCGCCTCGTCCACCGGCAGGTGTCCTCGCGGCTGCCACTTTCCTCCCCCCTGTCCGGTATAGGTCATGGTCTGGACGGTGAGGCTGAGGATGAGATCGTTGTGTCGCATCAGATCGAGGATGCCGGTGACGGCGTCCTCGTTCAGCCCGCGGATCATCACGTTGAGCATCGTCATCCGGACGCCGGCACGCGTGAGGTTCTCGACGGCTTTCAGCTTCGCCGCAACCACGTCCCGTCCGTGAATGGCCCGGCTGACCTTCGCATCGAACGTGTTGAAGGAGAGGATGACGCAGACCTCCAGCTCGGCCAGCCTCCGGCAGAGGTCGAGGTCCTCCGCCAGGCGCAGTCCGTTGGAGTTCATCGTGATCCGCCCGATCTCCTTTCGACGACAGCACTTGAGGATGTCCAGGAGCTGCGGATGCAGCGTCGGCTCGCCGCCGGTGACGTTGATGAGATCCACGGGGCCGGACGACTCAACCACCCAGTCGACCGTCCTTCTCATCTCCTCCACCGACATGTGATAGACCCGGTCGGGACGGTTGTAGGTGAAGCAGATGGGACAGTTGAGGTTGCAGGAATTGGTGATGGAGAACACCGGGAGGTGGCAGGGGCTCGCATGCCACGTGCAGGGGCCGCAGTCGTGCGGGCAGCCCCTCGCGGGGGGCTTCGCAAACGGCAGAGGCGAGCGGTCGGGCTTCTCCCTCAGGACCTCGGACAGGTACCAGTCCCTGTCGGCCGCGATGAGGGCCGGGGTGTTCTCGCAGGTCTCACAGAGGCTTTCCTGCCAGACCTTCCCTTCGCGGAAGAAGACCCGCGCCGGAACGATCCGCCGGCACGTCCGGCACATCCCGCGGACGGTCGTGAAATACGTATAGTCCCGGTCCTCCAGCCGTGCCATGTCGTTACGTCCCCTCCGGTCGATGGATTTCCGAGAAAAGCACCTTCAGGTCTTCCGGATTGCAGTATTCCTCCAGCGGCGCCGGCACGGCCAGACACCCCCGGCCGTCGGCGATTGGCCGCTCGCCCACACGTGCCGCCCCGTCAAAGACCACCCCGTCACTGCGGTAGCTTCTCACCACGACCTCTATGACCATCCGCTCGCCCGGCCGCAGCGGCTCGAGAAACCGCACCACCCCGGTCCGAATGATCAGGCCCATCTGCGTGTAATCGGACGACAGGATGATGAGCCAGTTCCCGAGCTGGAACAGGCTCTCCATCAGCAGCGACTCCGGCAGGCGCTCGTCGCAGCCCAGCGGCGAGCGGAGACTGTACTCCTCGAACGAGACCGTCTTGACGCCGAGGATGCGACGCTTCGGCTCGTACGAGACGATCCTGTCCACCATCCGGAACTTCATCAGATGCCCCCGTCGATGCAGATGGCCTGGGCGTTGATGTAGCTGCTGCGGTCGCTCGCCAGGAACGCCACCAGTTCGGCGACCTCCTCCGGTCGGCCCACCCGCGCCTGCGTGCAGTAGCGACAGTACTCCTCACGCTGCTTCTCGGGAACATTCACGCTGACCCCGGCACTCAACATCCCCGGCACCACGGCGTTGACCCGGATGTTGTACCTCCCCATCTCCCTCGCCAGTGACAGCGTGAACCCCACCACGGCGCTCTTCGCCGTCGCGTAGTGCACCGGGACCTCCAGCACCCGCATGCCCGCCAGCGACCCCATGTTGATCACGTTGCCGGACCTGCGGCGGATCATCCCACGGACGAAGGCCTTGGTCACCAGGAACATCCCCTTGACGTTGACGTCCATGACGAGGTCCCAGTCTTTCTCCTCGATGAGCGCGAACGGCATGACCTGCGTGACGCCGGCGTTGTTGACGAGGACGTCCACCGCACCGAGCTCCTGCTCGATCCTCGCGCTGAGTGACTTCACGGCTTTGAAATCCAGGACGTCCAGGGGGTAGGACCTCACCACGGCGCCGTGAGCGGACAGCTCCGCGTCGAGCTGACCCGCCTTGTCGCTCCGGCTGTGATAGGAATAGGCGACGCGGCAGTGCTCACGGGCGAGCACACGCACGATCGCCTCACCCACCGCCCCGCTCCCGCCCGTGACAAAGGCGAGCTTTCCCTCAAGCAACGCGCTCCTCCCGCTCGCGTCCGGCGAGCTTGTGCTGGATGAGATGAACGAACACGGCGACGTTGAGCACGCTCGGCACTTCGATCTTCTTCATCGGCCCTCGGAGGAGTTCCGGGTCCACTTCCGGCAGGGCCTTCCGCAGCTCGGCCAGTGACGCCTCCGTAAGGTACCCCTCGCGCTCGTAGTCCGCCCCGCCCAGCCGCTCCCGGGCTTGACTCTCGAACTCGTCCGGCTCCAGCGTCACGGCGAACTCCTCCTCGATGAGAAAGCTCAGGTCCAGGAGGTCGATGGACTCCGCGCCGAGATCCCGCATGAGGTATTTCCCCAGGGTGATCTCTTCGGGGCGGGCCCCCGTCACCTGACGGACCAGCGGCACCAGTCTCCCGAGAATGTCCTGTTCGGTCATCGCTTCACCTGTAATCGAGGATCTGTGCGACCGTCTTTCTGCGCGGCGGCGGCGGCTGCTCGTTCGGATACCCGAGGGCAATGACACACGTCGGCTCGAATCCCATGGGCAGGTCGTCGAGTTCCTCCCAGACCTCGCCGGCGAGAAGAGGTGCGGTCAGGACGCACGCCCCCAGTCCCAGAGCGTGTGCCGCCAGGAGCAGGTTCTGAACCGCCATCGCGGTCGAGAGCGACTCCCCGGAAACGAGTTCCGGCCGGCGTGCACCGCTCAGAAGCTCCCGGCCCACCGCGGCCGACCGCTTGTGCATCGCCAGAACGACGCACGGGGCGTCGGCGAAGAGCGTCGCCCAGCGGATCATCTGCCCGGCGTGCTCACCGGTGATGCGCGGGAGCTGTTCGAGCCGGCGTGACACCGAGGAACGGACTTTCTCCCCGAGTTCGCTCAGCCGCCGACGGTCCTCAAAGACGATGAACTTCCACCCTTGGCGGTTGTGGTTGGACGGTGCCCAGCGGGCCGCCTCGATGAGCCGCTCCACGTCCACGTGGTCGAGCGGGCGGTCGGAGAACGTCCGCACCGACCGCCGTGTCCGCATCAGTTCCAGCAGTCCTTCGTAGTCCATCACGGGGCCTTTCCAAAGATCAGCGTCGCGTTCTGTCCCCCGAACCCGAAGGAATTCGACAGCACCGTATCTCCCTTGAACGCCCGCGCGCCTTCCGTAACGTAGTCCAGGTCGCATTCCGGGTCGGGGCACCGCAGGTTGATCGTCGGCGGAACGACGCCCCGCGACAGGGTCAGTGCCGCCGCCAGTGCTTCAACCGCCCCGCTGGCCGCGATCATGTGTCCCGTCATCGACTTGACCGCGTGGACGGGGATCTCCCGTGCCCTTGGCCCGAGCACTTCCTTGATGGCTGTCGTCTCCACCGTGTCGTTTTTCGGCGTCCCGGTGCCGTGGGCACTCACACAGTCAATCTGTCCCGGCTCGAGCCCGGCGTCCCTCAGGGCAGCCGACATGCTCAGCCTGGCCCCGTACCCCTCCGGGTCGGGGTCGGAGACGCGATAGGCATCCAGTGAAGCTCCGTAGCCCAGCACCTCGGCGTAGACGTCCGCCCCCCGGGCACAGGCGTGCTCCAGGGTCTCCAGCACAAGCGCGGCCGCCCCCTCCCCAAGCACCGTTCCCTTCCGGTCGGCATCAAAAGGCCGACACGCCCGCTCGGGTGTGTCGTTCTCGTCCGAGAGCACCTGCAGCAGGCTGAATCCTCCGAGTCCCAGGGGGTTAAGCATGCTGTCCGTGGCCCCGGCCAGCGCGATATCCCCGTCGCCGTCCCTCAGAAGGTGAAAGGCATCGCCGATCACCTGTGCCCCGGCCGCACACGCGGAGCAGTTCACCCAGCGTCCACCCCGCACGCCCAGATGCCGTCCCAGAATATCCGCGATCCGGTCGAGTGGCGTCTGCAGGACCCGCCCGTTCCCGTCGTTCAGCACCGCGTCGGCCAGTGCCCGGCCGATGTCCTCCGCGTCGGCGTAAGGTGTGATATCCCCGAGGGCGAACACCTCCAGACCCACGCCGACGTGAAGGCAGGCCGTCTGGAGGTCATGCTCGTCGAGGTCCGCGTCGTCGACCGCCTCTGCCGCTGCGGCCAGACCCAGAGGAATCTTGCGGTCGCGTTCCTCCATGACCTCCGGGAAGCGCTCGGCCAGACCCGCGAAGTCCACGTCCCTCACCTCGCCGCCGATCCGGACCGGTAGTGTCGAGGCGTCGAAGAGCGTGACGGCGCTGATGCCGGACGTGCCGGCGACGAGGTGGTCCCAGAATCTCTCCCGCCCGCTCCCCACGGGACTGCTCACGCCTACACCTGTGATCACCACGCGGGTCATACCGCCTCCAACGCGAAGGCTCCCATCTCGCTGCCGTGACCGAAACAGTTCACCCAGAGGCGGCGTCCCGCACGCAGCTTCCGGGCCGCGGCCGCGCCCAGACACATCTGGACCGCTGCCGCCGCAGCGAAAAGGTCCCCCAGATGCCCCTTGGGGCGAATCACCGTGCCGGGCTGAAGCCCAAACTCCCCCAAGGCCAGATCCTCCGCCTCACGCCTCACCGGCTCGCCGTCTCCCGCGGCCACGACCACGTCGGGACGGTCCGCCCCCAGGCCGGCCAAGACCGCTGAGAGCGCCTCCGACGGGGCTTCTCCGTCCGTCGTCCGCACACACCCGTCCACCACGCGTGCGCGGATTCTCGCCCCACGCCTGCGGGCCCGCTCCCGCTCTTCCAGCACCACAAACGCCGCCCCCTCCCCCGGAACCGTTCCCTTGCCGCTCTGGCGCCACGACCGGAACACCCCCTGCTGCTGGAGGGTGATGAACGCGAAGGCATGCGTCTTGACGTCGCATCCCCCCACCACGGCGCACGGCACACGGCCGCTTCTGATCGCCCGCATCCCTGCGGCGACCGCACGTGCGCCTTGGCCTTCCCACGGGGTGTAGACCGCGTTCGGTCCCCGGATGCCCTCGAAGATCGAAACGAAACAGATCGGCATGTTGGCGAGGATCTTGAACGACAGGACGGGACGGATTCGTCTCAACGCCTCCCGTCCGAAGCGTCTCAGGTCGAGCCCGCCGTCCGCACCCGCCGAATTCCTGACCAGTCGCGCGACGTCCCCCACCGGCATCCCCGCAAATCCCGTCGTTCCGAAAAGGGCCACCTCCGCAGCGTCGTAGTCACTCCCGATCGAGAGTCCGGCATCTCGCACCGCTAGGTGCGCGGCCGCCACTGCGAGCTGCGCGTCACGGTTCATCAGACGCAGCGTCTTGTTTTCCGGGAAGTACGCTTCGGCGTCGAAGCCGGTCACCTCGCAACAGAAACGGCAGTCGAAAGGGGCCGCGTCGAAACCCGACGGCTCACCGACCGCCGACTCGCCTGAGGCAATCCTGTCGAGCACCCGCTCGGGGTCGCTCCCCAGCGGCGTCACCATGCCGATCCCGGTTATCACCACGCTTCGGTCCACACCCGCCCCTCAGCTCTCCATCCAGACCTTCATCAACGCCCGCCGCTTCTCGTCCAGGAGCGGGTCGTCCACGTATTTGAACGCAAAGAGCATCGCCGTGGTCACGACCGGTTTGCCGTCGAGCAGCGCCTGAACGGAAGTCTTGCCCCCGGCTTGGGTCAGGGAAATCACTTCCGTCCGGTACCTCAGCGTGTCCCCCGGCCGGACCATCCTGCGGAACTTCGTCCGCTCGAGCACCGTCAGCACCGCCTTGGCGTCTTTGCCATACTTTTCTTTCAGGCTCGCCTCGAGCAGGAGGCCCGAAAGCTGCGCCATCCCCTCGATGATGAGTACGCCCGGCATCACCGGGCGCCGCGGAAAGTGATCGTCGAAGAAGTCCTCGCTCAGGGCGACGTTCTTCGTCGCCTCCGCCGTGCGCCCCGCCTCCCAGTGCGTGATCCTGTCAATCAGAAAGAACCGCATCGTGCGCTTCTCCCGCCACTTGACCCTCGAAGTCGATCCGCATCACGCTAATTCACTTCGCACTATCCCCAGCGTCTCCGGCCGGTCCCTTCCCCGCTTGTTCGAGCAGAAGCTTCGTCATCTCGTCCAACTGCCCGACGTCGGTTGTGACCGCATATCCCCGCGCCCAGAGCTTTCCGCCGTCGCGTACCCTCGGATATCGCCGCGCCACGGCATCACCGGCCGCCTTGATGCGATGGACCACCGTTTGCGCGGAGTGATTCGGCCACACCGCGAGGATCACGATGACGTGGTCCGGCTCCACCTTCATCTCCATGAGCTCCCAGCCGTGTTCCACCACCTCCTTCTCCATCTCGTCCGTCATGGCTTCCTTGCGGTCGCCCCAGAAGAAGGGCTCACGGTCCTGCGTAGCCACCGCCGCCCCGTAGACAATCCGGTGCAGGACCGCCTCGTCGGTTCCCGCGATCTCGTGGAGTCTTCTCTTGAACCGACTGAAAATGGAAGGGGGCCTGAGTACCCGGATGGACCGTGCCTTGTCCGACTCCTTGGCAATGTATCCCTTCTTTTCCAGCGCCGCCACGTGCCCGCGAACGGCACTCACGTTCGACAGATCGAGCGCCTCCCCGATCTCACGCAGTGTCGGCGGGAACCCGTGCTCGCGGGAGTAGCGCTGGACGACGTCCAGCACTTTCTGCTGCCGGTCCGTCAAGGACTTCATTTGTTCACTACTCCTCTGTATACTATTACTACGTATACTATACGCATGGGCACCCCCGTGTCAAGTCAAAAATGAGATTTTCCGGCTTATGCGGTGAGATTTGCCGTCCGACCATGCGCCTCTCTGGCACTTCTCCGCGGGAGCGGGGCTTTTCGCGGGGATGCGCGGGTGAGTTGGGGCCCCCGTCTGCCTGACAGTCCAGGGGGTGGTGACCTCGCCAAGCTGCCGAGAAAGGCCGGGATTGGAGGCGGGAGGTCTGTGACGGGGCGTGGTACGGAAGGAGCTGGCACACCTGCCGGGGGGACCTTCGGGCACGCGTGCGGGGAGTTGTCCGCGGCTTGCGGCTTTATCGACTAGCAGGCTGCTAAAGAAGTCATACGGCCTCTTCTTTTTCATGTAGTGCGCCCCCCTTGTGGGGCGCCACGAGGGTTCGGCCGGCCCACGAGGAGGCCGGACTACACTTCTTTAGCCCCCTGCTAATGCTCGGCGGCTGGACTGCGATCCACGTATGTCCGGGCCACCGATGCGAGGACCGAACCTATGACCGCACCCACCAGTGTGACCACGAGGTAAGTGACAATGACGAACGTCTTCGCCGTTTCCGGGTGGTTCGTCCTGATGAAAACGGTCAGCGTCGGAAGGAGAGCCGAGCCGATTCCGATTGCCGCACCCACCAAGGCACCGTCAGCGATTGTTGCGGGGCCGCCGGCACTCCGGTGCTTGCGCAGCCATGTGTCGACGCCGTATCGGTTCAGATAAGCGGCGATCGCGGACCCGAACACGACGCATAAGGCCATCCGGAGCAGGTACACCCCCCGGAATGGGATAGACAGTAACGCGATAATGAACGTGACGAGACTGGGAACGGCGCAGAAACCCGCGCCGATCCATCCGGCGTTCCGGATGTACAACTCACACAGACGCTTCATGATAGACCCTCCCAACCAGAATAGAGGCGTTTCCGACGCTGAAGCCAGATCCGCATCGACGGATTCCAGGCAGAGACAGCCCCGTCTTCGGCGCGAGACTGTTATCTCCGGACGGTAAACCTATCCTGTGCCGAGTCAACTCGAAATAGCTACACCCGGCCTCACGCCAAGTCAAGGAAATATTCGTCCGTCTACCGTCACCGCCAGGTGATGACCCCGGCGGCCGCTGCAGATGGACAGTGTGCGGCAGCCGCAGTCGAGACCCCGATTGCCCTGTGCAGGTCTTCGGCGACAATCCGACTGGAGATTTTGGCCGGTAAGATGCGGTACTGTGCCGGGGGCGAACTGCTCCCCGGAGGGTCGGCGTCAGTCCACCATGACCCAGGCGACGATGTTTCCGACGATCTTCCGGGCGGAGTCCGGCTTGTAGCCCAGGGAGCGGTAGTTTTCGATTCCGGCCATGGCCGCCGAGAGGTCGAACTCCGAGAAGAAGACGGCGGGGCGATTCCCGACCGTAACCGTCAGGAGCTTCTGTCCGCGCGTCGTTTCCCCGCGACTGCGAAGCAGTTGTCTCACCGGAAGCTTGAACCGGATGCCGTGGGAGAGGTCGGTGCCGCCCGAGAAGAGGCCCTGTGCAAGGAGATGATCGGAAGCGAGCGGGGAGAGCTTCCCGAATACCTCCTCGAGTTCCGTCCTCGCGGACGCGGCAAATGCGGTCGAGCCGGCGTAGGCGTCGACAAGGACCGTCCCGCCCCCTTCGACGAATTCTCTGAGTGCCGTGCGCTCGGCGGGGCTCAGCTTCAGCCCGTGCCGTCCGGTGACATGAAGCAGCCGGACACCATCCAGCTTGTCCTTCCCGAGCGTCACGGGGGCGAGTTCCTTCAGCTCACAGCCGGTCACGTGTGTGGCGAAAGGTGCGAACTTCGTCCAGCACGGCTGAGCGGCGTCCCAGTCGCGGCGGTGGCGGCCGGTGCCGTCGTGCTGCACACGTGCGACGGTGATGACGTCCTTTCGCGGCTCGGCCGCCGGCGTTGCCGGCAGGATCGAGGCGAACTTTCCCTCCAGCTCGCCCAGGTCG
>Ga0307378_10012378_pt1 | contig 10893 bp, 9 predicted proteins | sample UN1MG_FD_202238 | JGI IMG/M metagenome (GOLD analysis project Ga0307378, IMG submission 202238) | Soil microbial communities from Risofladan, Vaasa, Finland - UN-1 | ecosystem: Environmental > Terrestrial > Soil > Coastal area > Acid sulfate soil | place: Finland: Risofladan, Vaasa | collected...
AAACAATCAAAGCTTATCGTAAAGACGTCACTGCCAAGCTTTATGGCGGCGACCAGACCCGGAAAGACAAACTCCTAAAAAAACAGAAAAAAGGGAAAAAAAGAATGAAGCAAATCGGCCAGATTACGATTCCTCAGGAAGCCTTCATGGCCGTATTAAAAGTAAAGTAATATTGATTTTAAACAGTCAACAGCTTGAGTTGTAATGGTAAATTAAATAGAATAGAGGTTAGCTATCCTGGTCTAAGAAGTTAAATCAGTTAAAAATAAAAATCGTAAAATTATGGAATCTATATCTGCCCCAGTTCTGGAAGCAAAATCGAACCCAAAGAAATTGCCTAAAAAATGCTTAATTATCATTTTATCTTTTCTTTTTTTTAGCTTCTTTGTTGTAGCCGGAATTTTTATTTATAGAACTCTTAAAAAACCGCTTGCAAAAAAGGAGGTATTAATCACTGAGGCAAAATGGAAAAAAGCGCAAAAAGATTTAAAGGAAAGTTATATCTTCAAAACATTTGAAAAACAACTGACAAACAGTAAAACCGGAGGGCTGGTAAAAGACAAAAAATCCGACGTCAAAACATTTTACTCTTCTATTAATAGAGCTTTATATATTCCTTCTTTAAACTCATCTCCTTCTATGAGTTCAGGCCTGAACTCATCGGTATATGCTGAAGAAAAAAAGTCAATTACCTTTTTGTCAAAAATTAGACTGTTAGGCCAGTTCAATAACCCAACCTCTGATAAATTGGAGAATTATGAGTTTTTCTTATCGGAAATAGGTATTTTTAATCCCCAAAATGCTCAAGCTCAAGCTGATATTATTATTAATGGAAAAGCCGGTGACTTAATTCTTGGCAATAGAGATTTTGATGCGCTGCATCTTTCTTTAATACAACCAAATCTTGATACTTCTTACCTCAATATCTCTATGGATGACATGCTTTTAGTATTTATCAACAGTTTGGTACAAGAATCTTCCCCAAGCGGAGAGAAAAAAGGGCTAATTTTTGTTGATAACGAACAAATTTACCCTTATTTAGAGAAGTACATGCAAATTAAAAGTGAGCCAAAAGAAGATTTTCCACCTCAAATCATAAATTACCTGAATGAATACCAGTCATTTGCTATTACCGCTTTTGAAGAAACCATAGGCAATGTTGACAGTTTTGCTACTAAAAATAAGGCGTATGAAGATATTCTGGCTGGAAAAGAAATTGTCAGGGTAGAAGTAAGTATTGACAAAAACAGATTTTTCGGCAATTTAGCGGAATTTTTTAAAAAAATTGCTCTTTTTGGCCAACAACATCAAAAGGATTATTCCCAATTTTGCGAATCTACCGATACAGAAACTAAAGAAGAATGTTGGCGCTCGTTTGGTTATTTTTCCGAAAATGAATTGCAACAATTGACAAACTTAGAAAAATTAGGTCTTTTAGTTGATTTTGAACAGTTTGATTTTTTATTAGATAGAAAAAGCCAAGAATTTTTAGGAATTGATTTGATTATTTCAATTAATGAACTGGTATTAAAACAACTACCGGTTAAAACTCTAAAAATTGAGTTAACCTACCAAAATCTTTTGGCTGAACCTTATTTAGAAATTAATGAACCACTAAATTATGTTTATTTCTCCGATGGTGAAACTAAACAGTTTACCGCTAAACAAATCCCTGAATCACTTAATTTAGGGCAAAAAACTACTGAAGAGCTATTTACCAAAAACCACGGGTTTGTTCAAGAAATCTGGAACAAAGACTTAGAAAAATCAGCTTTGAAAATATTAACACCTTGCCAAGATGCGTGGGAACCGAAATTTTGTTTCCAAATGGGTGATAATTGGCAGGTTGATGAAGATGAAATTGAACAATATTTATCATTAAGTTATCCGCACGAACAGATGATGAATTTAAGAGGTAAACGGATAAAAATAGAATTTACTAATGAAGGCGATTTTTATGATAGTTTATGCCATTTTGAAGATAATTGGAGTGAAACAAAATACAGTCAATATAAAAATCTGAAAACTGCTGATGGATTAAATTTAAGGATTGCCAAAATTGATCTTAAAGGAACTAATCAGTCTGTTTTAGAAGAAGAGTCTTTTGTGGTGGATGTTTGTTACCAAAATCCAAGCGGTTACTATACTAAAAGTAATCCTTATGCTAAAGGGATAATGATTACAACCCAGAACCTGGATTTTAATGAAGTTTCTGCAAGATTAACTAAAATATTATCAACCCTCAAGTTTAAAGATCTGCAGACGGTTGACTTAAATAAAGACTATTCTGATGCTTTTAACGCTTATAAAACTGTTTATCTTGAAGGGGCTAAAGAGGCTTCAAGTTCCTGCTCGGTCCAGGCTACCGAAAATATAAAAAAAGATTTCAATATTAGCGAAGCTTTGCAGGTAGTAATGAAAGAAGGAACAGTATTTTGCATTCGCCAAGATACTTGTTTGGTCTGCCAAAATGGCACTCTAAACTATCAGGAACTATCTAATTGTAAAGGTCTAAGCTGTAATCCTTAGAAAAAGTATGTCAGAAAATTTAAACCCTCAAACTCCTACCGTTAATCTTCCTCCAACAACAAAACTTAATTTCTGGAAAATAGGATTTTTTATTGAGTTATTGCTTATTTTACTTTTGACTACCGCAATTTACTTTAAAAATAATTTAGTAAAAAACAATATTAGTAAAGAAGAAAATAAACAAACAGTCGTAATTCAAGATGATTATTCTTTTGAACTAGTTATTCCTTCTGGCTATTCTTTAAAAAATAAAAGAGAGGGTGATTATGTTGCTTATATTTTAGATTCTAAGGAAGAAAAAATTATTGGCTTTTCTATTAGTTCTCCCGGAGGTGAGCTTACCCCAAAAGGAGAAATTACTATTGATGATGTCCCTTTTAAAATAGATTACAGATCGACTATTGGTTGTCCTGCTTATATATATCCTTCTAAACAACCCTTTACTGCTGAAGGTTTATATTTCCAAATTAGGACCTGGTGTCCGGATAAAGAAAAATCAGATAACATTATTTATGATCAAATAATTAAAAGTCTGAAGTTCAGTCAAAATTTAAAAAATCTTTTACTTGGAAAAACAGAATCTTCTGCCATGTTTTTATACACCGATCCAAATAATATTTTTTCCGTCATGTTTCCTTATTCCTGGTTTAAAGAAAAGGAAACTGAGACTAACCCTCCTCCGGCCCCAACTCAACCATTAAGGGCCAATTGTGAAAAAACCAGCATTCAGGAATGTTTAAATGACATTATTCTAGTTAAAATTATAGATAATCCTCAAAATAGCTCTTTAACAGAAATTGCTTACCAAGAAAGCCAACAAGACATGGGTGGAAACCAAGCGGATATTATTTTAGATAATAAACTAAATGCTTTATTAGTGGATAATATTTCAGCAGTTAATCTTATTAGAAAAATATATTTTAAGCATGACAACCAAATTATTGAGGTAACCTTGCTTAATGTTGGCGATGAAGATGTAGAACAATTCAAATCTACCTTTAAACTTGTTTCCAATTAAAAGAAGTTACTTTTATAATTTCGTTCTCTATTTTTCAATTAGTGAATCTTTCCATATTTCAATTTCTTCTTGCGAGAAAATAGTATCTTTAGCAGGATCTATTTTGGTAATTACAATACTGTCTAGTTGCGAACCCCACATAGGATTAATGGCAATAATACCGTTATCATTCTTCCATATTCTAAGATTTAAAAATCCGTCAAATTTTTGGTCCTCATAGATGCAATTAAAGGCATCTTTTGTTTGCGTGCATGGATCTGGACCATAACTAGCCGAATCTATTTGATATTGTTTATTGTTAAGAATAACAGTTGCTCTTCCTAATCTAGAATTCTGTGGTAATTTATATCTTTTATAAGTTTTCGCATCGCCAAAAATCAAAAATCTTTCTGTTGTCTCTCCCGATTTTGATGTAATCATTTTTCCACTAAAAAAACCGGTCAAAAATATTACAATGAGTAAAAGAACTAAAAGAAACGCACTGAATCTTATTTTCATTCTTTTTAAAAATCACTTGGCTCTGGATAATCGTTCTCCTGACCAAACTCAACGGGGTCGTCGGCCACTTTCCAATAAGTTTTCCCCTCAATCAAAATACTTGGGTAATGAGAAACCTCTTCTCTAATTTTATATTTAGGGTCAACCGTCAATTCAACTGATTTTGGCGGTTCAAAAACATTCTTTTTGACGAAAGATCCTTCTCGGCAATTTAAATAATCCTTTGATTGTGATCCTCTTTCTTCCCAAACTGATTCTCTTTTAACTTCTAATTCCAATTTTGTGTGGTCATTTGAAAGAACCCAGAAGCCGGCTTCGTCTTTTTTATTAGTATCACAACTATTTAAGTTACCAATAAATTGATATTTGCCAGAAGAGTAGAAGAAATAACGTCCACACCAAGCAGCAGGAACCATATTACATTCATGCCAAACTCCAATCAACGATCCATCATTTTCCCAAAGAGAACTAATTTCTGGTTTAACTGTTTCTGAAGAAGACGATTCCTGAGATTCATTCAAAATATCTGTAAAAAATTTATAATATAATTGTTTGTGAGCGATAAATTGACCATAACTTTTGGTACAGAGATTAAAATTAACTCCTAAAAGAACAATTAAAACAATTATTCCCATAACTAATCCCCAAGACTTCTTAATAATTACATAGGTATCAGCAATTTGGTCATGCCAACCTCGACGTTCTTTATCAATAATAATCCAGAAAAAACCAAGCCAAAAAAAGATCCCCGAGACAATATACCCAATGTAATTCCGGAAAAAAGCCCGCTTAAAAGAAAGTTTTTTACCTTCGCTGGTAACTATTTTAGTGCCGGTAAAAAGTTTACCCAAAGTACCGCCAAATTTAGTAATTAAGAGACTGATTATAAATACATAGAACAACGGAATAAGAATAAAGAAGTAGAAAATTAGCACCAAAAACCTATTCAATAATCCAGTTAAATTTTCAGTCGAAAGCAACCAAAAAACAGGTTGTAAATAAAGACTAACTAAGATTAAAAAGTCAATCAAGCCGGCGATTAAACGATGTAATGCTGACGCGTTATTCTTCATTGTTCTCTTCTAAAACCACTTGTTTAAAAAACAAATTCCAAATTCCAAAATTAAAAACTACTAATATCCCTCTCATAAGAAAGTTTAAATAAATAAAAAATGTGAGAAGAACTATTAGGGAAACAATAGTCAGCAACCCTGGAAAATGAAAGCCATTTTTAAATATGGGAATGGCCAGAATTGCCACCGGAATACCAAAAATAACCAATAAAATCACTAAAGAAAGACAACCAACAGAACAACCTATTGCACTAGAGATAATCTTCATAAGAAATGTAGGTAAAAAATTGTGATAACTTAAATTTAAGCTTTTTTTCCAAGCTTTCCAGGGAGAAAAATTTCGGAGTACTATTAATCTCTCAGCATAAATATTCACCAGGGAAAAAATCATAAATAAAAAAATTAAAGTTAGAAAGCCAGTAATACATCCTAGGATTATCCAGATTATTTTTAACAGTGATGAAAACTTTAAAAGAAAAAAGCCGCTTCCTATTAATAAAATAACTGTTAAAATTATTGCCAAGGAAATGGCTATAGAAATAAGGCCGAAGATCATTAAGCTTTTAATTGCCCGAACACCCTGCGGAGATGTGTTTAATAAAGTAACGGGCCTGTTTTCATCTGCTTCCTCAAGACCGGCAATTAAAGCCCCTTTAGCCCAACTTCTTATTAACCATGATACTATTACCGCGAACAAAAGTAATAATGATATTCCTGAAATCAATAAAATCCATACAGAAGGATCAATCCCTTTAAACCATTTTTGAACTAGACTTGTAGTTTGACCTAATACTTGATAAGTTTTTTCCGGTAAGTCATTTGGTAATTTTTCAGGAAGATTTTTAAAAGGAGTTTCTTTTGTTTGCTGACCACCACCAGTGCTTCCACTTAAACCACCGCCACCACCAAATACAGCCAAAACTAAACCATATACCCACAGCCATTTATAACGCTTAGTAAGTTCCCATGACCGTTTAACAATCTTACCATAATCAACATCAATCATTTTTTTATAATTTGATTACAATAGTTTTTGCCAGCTTATCGTGCCATGCTTGCTTCTCTTTATCCCAAAGCATCCAAAGATATCCTAAGCAAAATACTGCAGAAAAAACCTTTCCAACACATTCTCTTATAAATGCCTTACTATAACCTGGCGGTTGGTGGGTGTTAATACTTATAACTTTTATCTTTAAAGCTTTTTTTCCTAATGTTTGGCCTTTACTACCGATAAAGTAAACAAAATATCCGGAATTTATAAGCATAGCTATAATAGAAGAAACCATGGAAACCAAACTTTGAATTATTTTATAATTTTCTGAACTTGATTCGGACAAAAAAATAAACGGAAGTTTACTAACAATAGTTATTACAAAATTAATTACGACAAGGATTATCCCATCAATTAAAGAAGCTAAAAACCGGCTTTTAAAACTGGCGTACATTATTGTCATTGCTGGAGAAGAAGGCGGTGCGGGATTAACTTGAAGCTGCTGCGGCGGCACCACCGAGGGAACTTGTGTTTGAGAAAGCATTGCTTGAGGTGACGAGGCCAAAGGTGTTTGTTCCATTTAATTCTAATTATAGATTATCATCTTTAATGTTGAAACAAAAAAGTTAATTAGTCAATATCATTTTCAAAAACTGGACTTATTTTGTGTTATTGCTATATTATTAAAATAATGTCAGAAAATTTAAGCAGCAAAAATCCCGCTACCGTAAATTTTCCTCCAAAACCAAAACCTAATTTCTGGAAAATTGGATTTTTTATAAGTCTTTGTCTTGTTTCCGTCCTGATTTTAGCTTTTGGGGCAATAAAAGCAAATTTATTGTCACAATTATCACAAAAAGAAAGACAAATCGCTGAATTAAAATCTAAAACACAAAAGGAAACACAGGAAAACGAAACACAGGAAAAAATTAAGTTTACTCCTTTAAAAATTAATTCCTGGCAAGAATTTAAAGACCAAAACTATTTTTTTTCTTTTAAATATCCTCAAGACTGGATAGTCCAAAAATCTGCCGAAAACACCACTCTATCTGTAAGTAATTATCCTGAAAGTTGTAAAAATTGTTCTCAAGAAGAAAAGAAAAATTACTATGAATTTCACATACAATACCTAGAAGAACTGCAAGGACAGGAAAGAACAAATAATGCCCTAGAATATTTATTAAAGGATTGGCTGGCATTTTTAAATCAACAAAGTAAAGAAAATACCCTTTTACCAATGGTCCCCGGCTTTACCCAAAAATATGTTGATGATGAAAACCCCCTTTTTAACGACCAAAATTGTTCGGCAGTAGAAGTACGGCCGTATTATTTTTCTCCTGATTATGGGCAAAAGGATTTTCAGCTCGTGCAAAATGAATACTTAGTAATAGACAACCAATCTCGACTTTATACTATAAATCTAATTAGTCCTGGTTATGCTAGCCCTGAAAACAAACCAGATATAGAAGAAAAAGAACACCCATTAATAGAAATAATAAAAAGCTTAAAATTTCAATAAAATCTTTAGATTTTTTCCTAAAAAAGTTACCCAAAATAAATTTCCTTCTTCAGGATTTGCTTTAACCAGTGTAGAATATAAATATTATGGTCGATGACTCTGCCCAAAATCCCACTCTTTTTGAAGAAATCAATCAATTACAGAAAAATATTAGCGCTACCGCTATTCCTCCGGGTTTGGAAGAAAAAGTTTCCCAAATGTTAGTCCGCTTAAACAGAATGGCGAAGCTCGGCGGTTATACTGATGAATACGAAAAAATCGCACATTACATTGACTGGATTACCAGTCTTCCATGGCTGAAAAAAAGCGAGGATATCTTAGATCTTGATCGAGCCAAAGAAATGATGGATAAAAACCACTACGGTATGCCGGATGTTAAAGAAAAAATTCTTGAATTTATGGCCACGCTAAAACTTACCCAGACTGAAAAAAAGCTTTCTCATGCACCGATCCTTTGCCTTGTCGGGCTGGTAGGAACAGGAAAAACTACTTTCGGTTACTCTATCGCCGAAGCTATGGCAAGGAAGTTTAGCCGGGTTCCTTTTGGCGGCATGGGATCAGCCCTGGATCTAAGAGGCCAAAGTCGACTTCATCCTGACAATGAACCAGGGCAAATAATCAAAGCTCTAAAACGTGCCCAAACCAATAATCCCGTAATTCTTTTAGATGAAATTGATCGGGTTTCGGAAAACGCTCGAGCTGACATCATGGGAGTTCTAGTTGAGCTTTTAGATCCGGAACAAAATGAGTTTTTTACTGACCATTACCTGGATTATCCTTTTGACTTGTCCGATGTTTTGTTTATCGCCACCTGCAATAATACTACCAATATCTCAACTGCAGTCCTGGATCGGATGGAAATCCTACAAATGCCTTCTTACTCTGATGAAGAAAAGATTGTTATTGGCAAAGACTATATCTTACCCCGAGCTCTTAAGGAGGCTGGTTTGACCTCTGATAATTTAACTATTGATCAAAGCTTGTGGTCGAAAATTGCCCGCCCCTTGGGTTTTGACCCGGGAATGAGAAGTCTGGAACGAACAATTGACGGGCTTTGTCGAAAAATTGCTAAACTGGTAGTTGAAGGTAAAGGACAACATTTTAATATCACTCAGGATAATGTAAAACAATTTTTGCCCATATGGTAAATCCTAATCAATATTCAAAAAATCTACGTTTAATTTGCGCCGGCGGAGTTGACCAGGTTACTAAAAACATGTTTATCTTTGAGTTTGGCAATGACATTCTGGTGGTTGACTGTGGTATTGGTTTTCCCGATGATCCTTCTCCCCAAGAAGAATTGATCGTCCCAGATTTCTCTTATCTTTTGGCTCGTCATAAAAAAATCAGAGGTCTTGTTATTTCTCATGCCCACTTTGATCATTACGGTGCAGTTCCTAATCTTTTAAGCAAACTTAACGTGCCAATTTTTGCTTCTCAGCTGACGTGCGAATTTATCAAGAAAAAGACTGAAGAATTCGGCATCAAACCTAAAGATATTGATTTTCGCTTGATTTCCCATAAAGATAACAAAATCAGAATCGGGGCTTTCGAGATTATTCCCTTTCATGTTAACCATTCTGTCCCCCAGTCCTTAGGTCTTTTCATCAGAACACCTATAGGCAATGTTTTTCATGTCCCTGATTATAAATTTGACTGGACACCTGTAGATGAAGAACCGTTTGACATGCAAAAAGTAGCCTTCTTAGCCGGCCAAAGAAAACCGTTGTTGCTTTTATCCGACTGCCTGGGAAGCACCAAATCCGGACATACGGAATCAGAAAAGGTAATTGAAGAAAATTTTGAAAAAATCATGAATAAAACCGCTGGTTTAGTTTTGATCACCACGGTTTCTTCTAATATTTCAAGGATGCGCCAGGCGATAAACGCTTCCATCCGAACCGGCAGGAAAATCGCTTTTTTAGGTCGCTCAGTTGAACAGAGTGCCGAAATTTCCAGAAGTCTCGGCTATTTTTCCTTATATAAAAAGCACCTTATCCCTGCGCGAAAAATCAAGCATTTTCCCTTCTCCAAAATTACCCTCGTTACTGCCGGTTGCTACGCCCAGTCCGGATCAGCTTTAGAAAAAATCTCTCAAAACAAACATCGTTTGATTAAACTTAAAAGCAAGGACGTGGTAATCTTTTCGGCCGATCCTTCACCGCCTGGAGTAATTGGCAATGTCAACAGAATGATTAATAATCTTTCACGCATCGGTGCTACCATTTATTATTACGAAATTCAAGAAAATCTTTATGTCTCCGGACATGGAACCGCCGAGGATATTAAAATGCTTTTTGCCCTAGTCAAACCCAAATATTTTTTGCCTATCGGCGGTGATTTTCGCCATATGCGCAGTTATCAACTTTTGGCCACGGAGATGAACTATAAAGAAGATCAGGTGATTTTCGCCAAAGAAAAACAACCAATTGAATTTAGTCCAAAACAGGAGCTTGTAGTAAAATAAAATATGGGAAGAAAGAGAAGAAGAAAAGGGTTGCGTAAACAACCTTTTAAACTAAAACTTAAAAGAGAAACTGTCTATAGTATCTCCAGCACTGCCATTTTGGCCTTGGCTGGTTTGATTATTCTTTCTTTTGCCCGACAAGGTAACCTATTGATTGCTTTGAATATCTTTTTACTAAGACTTTTTGGTTGGGGAACATTTTTACTGCCTTTCTTGTTTCTCTCTGCTGGCCTGATGTTAACACGTTTAAATTGGCGTTTGGCTAAACCTAATGTTTTTATCGGCGCTTTACTCCTTTTCTTTTCTTTGATTGGTCTTGCCAGAAATGGACTACTTGGTTTACAGCTTTGGGCGGGAATGGCTGCTTTGGTTACCGGTTTTGGGGCAACCATTATTCTTTTAGGTTCTTGTTTCGTTGGTTTCGTTGTTCTGTTTGAAACTTCACTTGAAGAAATTCTTTTGTTCACTACCAGCCTTCTTAAATTCTTAAAACAAAATTTAAACCTTTTAATTAAAACAAAAGGCAAAGATCAATATGCTTTACCCCAAAAAAGTCCGGTTCGAATTAAGGGCTTGGAAACAAAAACTTCTGAACCAGAAAAAGGGCAAGTGCAAAAATCAGCCAAAGTGGCTTTATCTTCTCGGCTGGTAAGTAACCAACCGGGGAAACCGCAAAAGGAATGGATATATCCCAGTTTATCTCTTTTAAGCGATTCTATCTCTGAAAAAGCAGACCGGGGTGACTTAAAGAAAAATGCGGCAACTATTGAACAGACTTTAGAAAGTTTTGGCATCGAA
>Ga0307378_10012379_pt1 | contig 10892 bp, 6 predicted proteins | sample UN1MG_FD_202238 | JGI IMG/M metagenome (GOLD analysis project Ga0307378, IMG submission 202238) | Soil microbial communities from Risofladan, Vaasa, Finland - UN-1 | ecosystem: Environmental > Terrestrial > Soil > Coastal area > Acid sulfate soil | place: Finland: Risofladan, Vaasa | collected...
TGGCTCCGTCGAGGTACGGTTTTCCAGTGCTATTTCGGCTGGCCGACGGTGCCTGTCCCCTTTTTCGGGCGGTGACTCCGAGTCCCCGTGGAAAAAGGGGACAGGCACCGAGCCGGGAGCGTTTTTCGGCAACTTCCACACCATTTGCGGCTCGGAGCCAGTCCCCATTTTCCACTCAGCGCTCTCGGCGCAGTGCGGCCAGAAGCGGGGCGGTCAGGACGGCGCGGACGGCGGCCAGGCCGGTGATCAGGCCGACGAGCAACACGGCCGCGAGCATCGCCGCAAGCGAAACGCCCGGTATGGCCGCGCCGCCGGTGAGCCAGTGCGGCAACACGGCGACCAGGGCGGCCAGCACGCCGCTGCCCAGCCCGGCGCAGAGCAGCACGCCGTTTTCCAGCATCACCATGTTGGCCAACGTGAAGCGGCGGAACCCGGCGGCACGCAGCAGGGCCAGTTCGCCGCGGCGCTGAAGGACGTTGCGCAACTGGACGGTCGCCAGCCCGAACGTGCCCAGCAAGAGGCCCAGTCCGCCGAGACTCTGAAATGTCAGCAAATAAGTGTTCTGCACGGCCAGGAACCGGTCCAGCCGGCGGCCGGTCGGCTCGGCCGTGAAGCCGTAGTCGCGGAATTCGTCTTCCAGGGTTTTCTGTACGGAATCGGATTGGCCGGGCGGGGTCTCGGTCAGAAAGAACCGGTAGCCGCTCACGTCGGGGAAGTGGCGCAGCAGGGCCGACTCGGAAATCAGCAACTCGCCCTGGAAGAGACTGCCGGAGAGGAGCCCGACGATCTTCAGACGCAGCGTCTTCCCCCGGCCGTCGGTCACCTCGTAGGTCTTGCCCAACGGGTTGAACCCGAGGTGCAGCGAGTAAGTCGCCGTGTTCTTCTCGATGACCATCGGCACCGTCGGCGTGGCGTCGGTGTCGCCGGCCTCGTCGTCGAGCGATTCTTCCAGGAGCAGCCAGGGATTCTCGCGTTGTTCGGGCGTTGCGGCCGACGAGCCGGCCCAGGCGAATCCGCCGCGGGCGATCATCGCCTCGGGCACGCCCAGGATGCGCGGCTGGGTCGGCTTGTAGAGGTTCAGGCAACTGGCGTCGTCGCCCGCGGCGAGGCGCAAGGCGATCGTCTTCGTGCCGCCTGGCAGCGAGACACCGGCCGGGGCGTTGAGGTCTTCGTAGATCGGCTGATCGCTTTCGGCCACCAGGGCAAAGCCGCCGTTGCCGCTTTGCAGTTTCGGCGTCCATCGGACGGGATCGAGTCGGAAGGCGCTGACGGCAACGATCAGGAAGGAAGCCGACGCGACCAGTCCGATCGTCAGCGTGCTGCGGCCGGGATTTCTCGCGGCGTTGCGCAGGGCGATCCGCAGGAGGTTTCCACGTCCGGCGACGACGGCCGGGCCCGTAGTGCCAGACTTCAGTCGGATCCACACGAGCGTCAGGCACGCGGCCAGCACCATGGCCCCGGCGGCGAAAAAGGCCACCGCTCGCATTTCCTCGGCGACGGTTGCGGCGAGCAAGCCTAGGACAATCGCCGCAAGGAACGTCCCCCAGGCAAGCTTGCGGGCCAGGCGAGGACGCGCCCCGATCTGCCCGCTCGGCGGCACGATTTCTCCGGCCAGCAGTTGCCGCGGGGCGACGTGCCGGGTGCGCCACACGGTCCAGAGGATGGTCAACTGGGCGACGAGCACGCCGCTGGCAAAACCGACGAGGAGGCTCGGCCAGGTGACGTAGAGACTCAAGAAAGGCGTAACGACCGCATCGACCCACCAGGTTTGCAGTCCGTGGACCATCAGTGCCGCGTATCCGAGTCCGGCCGGCACGCCCAAGAGACTCCCCAGCGTGGCGACCGCGAGCCCTTCGACCGCCAGCAGCCGGCCGATGCGGCGCCGGGTGAAGCCCACGGCCGCCAGGACGCCCAGTTCGCCGGCCCGTTGCTCGATCCCCAGCCGGAACAACAGCGCCACGAGCATCACGGCGGCCGCGATCACGAAGAAGCTGAAGGCCAGGAAGAGGACGTTGAAGTCGGTGGTGCCCCGGGCCGCCTCGAGTCCCTGCCGTTTGGCCGGCTGGAACGCGAAGCCCATCGCGGCCGGGCGGATGGCATGGGGGCCGCGGAGAAGCCTTTCCTTCAATTCATCGAGGGTCATGCCGTCGGGCCGCACGCGAATCGACGTAGTCTGCCCGAACCGGCTTCCCCACAGCTTCCTTCCGGCGGCCAGCGAGACGAAGGCTTTCGGCGTGGCCTTGTGTGCGGTCCAATAGTCTTCGTCCTTGTGGCTTTCGTCGCCCGGCTTGCCGTCGTCGCGGAGCCACTCCCAATAAAACGGCTCGAACGGCGGCTGCCAATCGGCCAGCGAATCCTGGTCGGTGACCTTGGGTACGGTGGGCGTCAGATCGGGATCGGCAGCCGCACCGTCCAGATCGACCACGTCGGCCAGCGTGAACGGCTCTTCTCGCTCCTGAGGCTCGCCGTGCGTGCTCTCCGGCAGGAAATACCGCACGTAGATCGTCGCGCTCGGCTGCGGCTTATCGAGATCGTCCCACGCCCAGCGGTTCAGGACAATCGAGTTCTCCTTCTCCTCCTGCCGATCGCCAAGCGGTCGAAGCGGAGCCGCTCCGTGCAGGCTGCTGCGAAACGGCCCCAACGGCGGCTCCTGCGCAAACTCGATGGCCGTGATCGTGGAGTAGGGGATTCCGCTTCTTTCGTCGCGAGGCTCGACGCTGGGATCGGCCGGTTTCACGTCGATCTTGTTGGCCAGGTAGGTCAAGGCCGGCTGGAATTCGACGCCCGTCAACGCCCGGGCGATCTCGCCCTCGACGGCGTTGGTCAGAAACACGCGGTCCGAGGTGATGTTGAAGTAGCTCAGCGGCCCCCGATCGGTCTTCTCGGCTTGAAGGCCGTAATCGTCCAGCGAGGGCTTCAACAGTCCCTGGAGCACTTCATGATTCTTCTCCGGCGGCAACTCGGCATCGGCGCGCCGGCCGGTGACCAACAAGGCGTTGACCCGGCCGTCCGGCAGCCCCAGCGTCCTCTGCAGCGCGGACAGCGGTACGTAGGCGTTCAGCGGCAATTGCTGGCTGGGCCGCAGGCTGAAGCGGCCCGGCCCGTCGGCCGAGATGATCGCCACGACGCGGCGCCGGGTGAACTCGACCGTCTCCACGTCCTCGCCCAAAAGGCTCTCGGCCGGAATTCCCGTGACGCTTCCCATGCGCACGATGACCCAGTCGCCCTCCTCGACGTCCAAGGCGTCGGCCAGCGGCCGGCTGAGGACGATGCGTTGTCGCGGCGAAACGTCTGCGTACTGCTCGGCCACCGCAGGAACCCGGCCATTGCCGACGTGTTTCCAGAAACGGTCATCGCATCCCAGCAGGTTGACGCGATGGGTGGGCCGGCGGTCCTTCTCCTCGACGTTTTCCAGACTGACGTTGAGAAAGATCACCGGCACGGCCGCGGTGAAGCGTTCCTTGAACTGCTGCGAGGCGGCCAACTCCTCGGTCAGGTCTTCGCGAAAGAACCGATCGACCAGCAGGATCTCCTCGATCGGCCCCAGCCGCTCGAGCGTCAACTGCCGCAAGCTCCCCTTCATCGAGTCGCCCACCAGTAGCGCGCCGGTCAAGACGGCCGTCCCCGCCGCCACGCCTCCGGCCACGGCGAGGTTGGTGCGCCAATGGTGAATCAGCGACGCGATGATCAGACGGAGAAGGGACATGGCGCGATGACACAGTTGTGAAGGACGAATGACGAATGACGAATGACGAAAGGGTTTTGCTGCCTCGGCATTCGTCATTCGTCATTAGTCATTCGTCATTCCTCCAACTTCCCCTCCTCCAGTTCGAGTTGTCGACTCATCAGCCCGGCTAAGCGCTCGCTGTGGGTGACGACGATCAGCATCATCTGTTCCTGCTGTTGCAGGTCGAGCATCAGTCGGGCGATCCGCTCGGCGGTGGTGCGGTCGAGGTTGCCGGTCGGCTCGTCGGCCAGCAGCAGCAGCGGCTGGTTGATCAGCGCCCGGGCCAACGCCACCCGCTGGCGTTCGCCGCCGGAAAGCTCCGCCGGGCGGTGCGTGAGCCGATCGTTCAACCCGACTCGATCCAGCAGCATATGGGCCCGCTCGACACTCTGCGGGCTCGTGGGGCCTTGGGCGACCGTGGGGATCAGCACGTTTTCCAGGACCGAACAGGCCGGCAGCAGATAATGGTCCTGGAAGACGAAACCGATCCGGCGGTTGCGGAAGGCGGCCAGCGCCGGCTCGTCCAGCTCGGCCGGGTCCTGGCCGTCGAGGACCACCCGGCCTTCGCTGGGCGGCTCCAGCGTGCCGATGATGCTCAGCAGCGTGCTCTTGCCCGACCCGCTGGGACCGACAATCGCCACGTTTTCCGCCTGCCCAAGTTCCAGCGACACGTCGCGCAGCACCACCAGCGGCTCGCCCCGGGTGGGGAACTCCTTGCTGACGTTTTCGACAAGTAGTTGCGTCATGACAAAGGAATACTATAGGGTTCACTGGCCCTCGGGCAAGCGATCGTCAAAACGGCGGACCTGCAGCCCGCCCGTTTCGTCGGGACCGACGACGGCCCAGCAGGACCTGCGCGGGTCCATCTTCGGCGCATAGAAGAATATCCGCAGCTCGAGCGGCGTGTACTTGCTCAGACGCTGCCAGATCTCCTGCAACTGACCGTCCGTGGGCAGCCGGCCGCCGGGCGTTTCCACCAGGACCTTCGCCTGCAAAGTCGTCTCGGTCTTCGTGTGCGAGAGGACCTCGTAGCCGGGAATCGCATCGGCGGCCGTGCCCGGTTGGGCGGAAACTTCCGGCGGACGTACGGGTGTCGTAGGGGGTTCCGGCGGCCGTACGGGCGTGGCGGGCGATCCTGGTGGTGGCTCCGGCACGGACGGCGGTGGGGAGACGGGCGGCGGCTCCGGCTTGGGCACTGCGACCACGCTCTTCGGCCCCAGCGCCTTCGCATAGGCCACTGCCTTCATGGCCTCCACGCGGATCTCCAGATACGGGTCGCTCTCGGCCAGTTTCTCCAACGCCGCGAGGATCCGCGGGTCGTAGCGTGCCAATTCGCCGCTGGCGCGCACCACGGGTTTGAAGTCCCATGGCGAGAAGGAGTATTCGGGCGTTGGCCCCGTTTCGAGGACCTCGAGGACGGCGTCGAATCCGCCCCCGGCCCATGGGGCCATCTCGCTGAGTACCTTCGTGGAAATGGACGTGAACTGCCGGGCCTTGATTCCCCGGGCCAACACCGGCACGAGCTGGGCGGCAACCTGCGGATGGTGGTAAGCGATCATCTCGGTACACCAGGAAATGAAGGCGAGATTGACCCCCTGGGCCCCCAGCCGCACGTGCTGGGGATGGTTCTCGTCAAGACAAATGGGCGCGATCTCTTTCAACTCGGGCACGATCGACGCCGGACGCCCCTCCACGCAAGCGACCATCAACCGGCACCTCAGCACTTCGTCCGCTTGCGGATTCTTGGCCATAACCGCCTTCTGAACCTCGGCGAGATACGGCTTCGCTTCAGGCCCCAGCGAAGCGAAGAAACGTATGGGGAACTCCAGCGAAGGACTGCGGTCGACCTTCTCGAGCCAGGCTAGCACCTCGGGGGCCAGCGGCGCCGCGGCCGGCCCGACTCGGCACAGAGCGGCAATGTCCCAGTCGCTCCACTGCTGATCCGGGTGTGCCTTGAGGTATTGCTTCAACGGGACGATCGCCGGCGCCGCATCCGGACCCAACACCCTGAACGGTTCGGAGAGATTTGCCAGCGACGGCACCTCGACTCCCCGCTCGAATACCTCGCACAACAACTTCGCGGCCTCGGGACGGTCGCTGCCGACGTGGACCAGTGTTTCTACGGCCGTGAAGGCGACGAAGTCGTTCTCGCGTCGGGCAATCTCGCGCAGCTCGCCGGCCATCGGCGAACCCAGGTAGCCCATCTGCTCCAACGTCGAGATCATGTCCATTCGTTGGAAGCGCCGCTGCCTGTCCTCGCTGGAAACGCCGTCGTCATAGGCGAGGAGCCTCTTGATGGTGGGGTGGGCCGATTCGCCCATCAACGTCAAGACGTCCATGCACGCATACCGGAAGTCGTGCAAGTGGGTTGTTCCTTCAATGGCCTCCGGCAGGGCCGCCGCTCCCTTGGCGAGCAGCTTTCGGGCGTAGTCGTCCTTGTACTTTGCTTCGGCCACCGCCTTTTCGTAGTCGATCGCCCTCGCCGGGGCGCCGCACGAAGCGATCGCCGCCGTCAGCAACAAGACGGTTGGTAGGGTGCGTGCAACGCACCATGGCATATTGCGGTTGGTGCGTTGCACGCACCCTACTGCGGTCGTACCAAGCACGTTGAAAGAGTTCATCGTTTACCCCTTTCCAATCGTGGCTCGATCCAGGAACCACTCATAACTTTATCTCCGCCAGCATGTCGCCGAGTTGGGCCTGGCTACCGGCGGCGTGGCGGAAGATGGGCAGGAGCCTTTCGTACACGCGGGCCTGCTCGGATGGCTGGGCGATGCTTTCGACCTGGTGGACTTCGTCGATTTTGCCGAAGTCGCTCCACAGCCCGGCCCCCACGGCGGCCACCGCCGCCGCGCCCAGCGAACCGGCCTCCTGGCCGACGTTGGTCTTGACGACCTTGATGTTCATCGCGTCGGCGTAGATCTGCTGCCAGAGCGGGCTTTGGCTGCCGCCGCCGACGGCCACCATCTCGTCGGCCACCCGGCAGAGCCCCCGCAGCTCGTCGATCGCCATCCGCAGGTTCAGCGCGATGCCCTCCATGGCGGCGCGGACCAGGTCGGCCTGCGTGTGGCCGAGATCCAAGCCCAGGAACGCGCCGCGGATGTGCGGACTGGCCTCCATGGAAGACCCGCCCGCCAGGCTGGGGTTGAACAGCAGCCTGTTCGCACCCGGCGGCGACTTCTCGGCCAGTGCGGTCATCAGCTCGTAGGCGCTCTTCCCGTCGCGCTCGGCCTCGGCGGCCAGGTTCGCACAGACGTGGTCGCGGACCCACTGGAACGACGTGCCCGTGGAAAAAACGCCGATCGCCGAGGTGAACATGCCGGGCATCACGTGCGTGAAGACGTACGGCTTGGCCTCGTCGTCCAAGAGCGGCTTGTCGGAGCTGACGGCCACCCAGGACGAGGAGCCGAGCGACGCGTAGACGCGGCCTTCGGCGATGTTTCTCGCCCCCAGGGCCATGCACGAATTGTCCACGCCGCCGGCCGCCACCTTGGCCTTCCGCGGCAGGCCCAACTGCTCGGCTGCCTCGGCGGTCAATTCGCCCAGAATGTGCGTCGAGGGGAGAATCTCGGGAAACAACTCCCGGGGCAGGCCGCTGGCGGCGATCAGCTCCTCGGAGTATCGCCAGCCGGTCAGGTCATACACGCCGCTGCCCGAGGCGTACGAATAGTCGGTCTTGACCTGTCCGGTCAGCTTGAAGTTGACGTAGTCCTTGGTCCCGATGATCTTGTCGATCCGGCCGAACAACTCCGGCTCGTGCCGGCGGTACCACATGATCTTGAAGACCGTGTAGTGCGGCGCCGGAAAGCCGTTGCCGGTGAGCCGATACCAGTGGACCGGGTCGACCTTCTCGAAGAACTCGGCCACTTCGGCCGCGGGCCGCTTGTCGGACCAGATGGGCGTCGACTCGCGGAGCAGGTTGCCGCCGGCGTCCAGCGGCACGCAGCCGAGGCTGTGGCCCGAGATGGCCAGGCACTCGATGGCGTCGGGCTGCACATTCCCCTCGGCCAGCAGCCGGTTCGTGCTTTCGACCACCGCCTTCCACCAATCTTCCGGCCGCTGCTCGTGCCAGCCGGCCCGGGGATATCGGGTCTCGTAAGGGACGAACGCGGCAGCCAGCAGTCGACCGTCGGTGTCGTACAGCGACGCCTTGTTTCCGCCGGTTCCCAGGTCGTAAGCGATGATGGTCATGGGGGGTAGGGGATAGGGGGTAGGGGGTAGGGGATAGGGATTGGGGGATAGGGATTGGGGATTGGGGATTCGGGACGTTTAGCGGGCGGGCTTGCCCGCCGTTTGGTTGCGGCTCTGCCGCGTCGGAGGTTGTGGGGCACGTTTTCAACGTGCCTGGCACGATGAAATCGTGCCCCACGTTTGGTTGTCATATCTCGACCACGCCGCCGGGCAATGCCGCGCACTGTTCGAGGATTCTCACGCCCGCGGCCACGCCGATGCCGAATCGGGTGGCGCCGCGGCGGTGCATTTCCACCAGGGTCTCCAGGTCGCGGACGCCGCCGGAGGCCTTCACCTGCGTGTCATCGCCGACGACGGATTTGATCAGTGCGACGTTGTGCAGCGTGGCGCCCGATTCGGCCCAGCCGCTCCCGGTCTTGACGAACGCGGCCCCGGCGCGGACGCAGATCTCGCTTCCCCGCCGGATTTCGTCGTCGCTGAGGTAGTGGCATTCGAGGATCACCTTCACGACGGTGCCCTCGGCCGCCTCGACCACGCGGCGGATGTCCTCCTCCACGTAGTCGTATCGGCCGCTTCGGAGCATGCCGACGTTGGCCACCATGTCCAATTCGGCGGACCCGGCGGCGACCAGCGCCCGGGCTTCGGCCACCTTGATTTCGGTGGTGTGGCCGCCGCTGGGAAAGCCCACGGCTGCGGCGGGCCCCACTTCCGGGGCGTCGGCCAGCAGGACCTTCAGCTCCTCCAGGTAGCACGGCAGCACGTACGCGATCACGCAGTGGTATTTCTTCGCCTGCCCGGCAAGCTCGCGGACCTCGGCCAGCGTGTGATGGGCGCGGACCGTGCTCAGTTCGGTCATTCGGGCGATATCGTGCGTGGATAATTGCATGGGAAACTCGAAGCCAAAGTAGCCGTCTTGCTCCGCAAGACGAAGCCAAAGTAGCCGTCTTGCTCCGCAAGACGAAGCCACATCTTGCGGAGCAAGATGGCTACTATCGATCCGCAAGCGGCTAGCCTACCATATCGTCGGCTGGGTGATCAACCCTCGGCGACGCTGAGCAGGGCCAGCGTGCCCAGGCCGTAAAACGTGTACTCGGCGTCGACCGTTTCGTCCCAAGTGCCGGCCCGAAAGCCGCCGTCGGGCCGCTGGAGCGACTCGACGAACCGCCGCACGGCGCCCGCGTCGAGCTGCGAGGCGGCATCGAGGTCGTTCATTGCCACCAGGCCGGTGAACGTGCTCAACAGGTCGGCCACGGGGATACGGGTGTTTGCCTGCAGGCCGCCTTCTTCGTTCTGCATGTCGCGCAGGAATCGCGCCGCCGCAGTCCGGGTAGGCTCGTCGAGTGCCCCGAGCATGTGCAACAGCCCGACGGCCGCGGCGGTGGGATTGGTGCCGCTGTGCCGCATCGGGGCGATTTCGACGAACCCGCCGTCGGCACGTTGGCGGCTGCGGACGAGCCCGACCATCGCCTCGGCTTCCTCCTCCAGCGGGGCGTCGACCATTTGCTTGCCGATGGCGACCAGGAACGTGTGATAGGTGCTGCCGGCTCCGCCTCGCTGGGTCTTGGCATAGCCGCCGTCGTCGCGGCGGAAGGGCTCGAAGAAATCGATCACGGTCTGTTTCCGGTCGATTCCGGCGTCGGCGAACACGTCGATCCCGGCCGCGGCCTCCAGCAACACCGCACTGATGACCAGCGAGAGGAAATCCATGCTCGGCAGCGGTTGGCCGAGCCGACTTGCGAGAAAACCGGCCGACCTGGCGGCGACGTCGTCGTCCAACGCGCCCACCACGGCCAGCGCCCGCAGGGCGAAGCTGGTGTAATACAGATCGGCGGCCCCTTGGCGCCCGGCGAACCCCCCGTCGCCGTGCTGCGCGCCGATCAGGTAAGCCGCATGCCGGGCACGCGTCTCCTGGGGCAGTTGGGCGCCGCCGGCTGCCAGTCGCAACGACAAGTTCTCCAGGTAGGACATGGTGCTCACGATGCGGGATGTTACTTGGCCGCGCCACTGCGGGCAAGCCCGCTCGCTCAACCCGGATTACTCATGCACCGTTTGTAGTGACCGCATTCATGCGGTCTTGGTAATCTGGACCCGATGAATCGGGTCACTACGAACTTCTGTGAATAATCCCGGCTGAACGGCAATTACTAACGGCTGCTAACGGCCATCGCCCAAACGTCTGCTCCATTCCCGTTCATCATTCATAATTCATCATTCATCGTTGATCGCCAGCGGCCGTCGGTCGAGGATGGCGTCGGCGAGGAAGTGGAGCAGGCGGCGGAGCGGCTCGTTGTCGATCTGCTCGGCGGTCGCCACGGCCCGCTGGTGGTGCTTGGAAACCAGCGCGGCGGCCTGGCGGTAGACTTCGGCCCGGGCGTAGAGTTCGCCGATCCGGGCGAGCGTCGCCTCGTCACGCGAGGAATGGTTGACCAGCGACTGCAATTCCTGCCGTTCCTTCCCGCCGAGACGCTCCAGGGCCAGCGCCCAGAGCACGGTCGGCCGTCCGCCCAGGACATCGGTGCCGCTTTCGCGCTTGTTCGTTTTGGTGCCCTGCCAATCGTCCAGATCGTTGAGGATCTGATAGGCCACGCCCAGGTGCCGGGAAAACCGCGCGGCCGGCTCGCGGTACGACTCGGCCGGGCCGGCCAGGCGGATGCCCGCCATCAAGGCCGCCTCGAACGCCGGTGCCGTCTTCAGCGCGTAGATCTTCAAGGCATCCAGCGGTTCGAGCCGCTTGTCGCGCGCGTCGCGCCACATCAGCTCGGCGCCCTGACCTTCGCACAGTCGGGTGTGGGCGTTGGCAAACTGCCGCAGCAGATCGACCACCACGTCCGGGGCCAGGTCTCCACGTCCGGCAGCCACCAGCCGGTATCCCAAGCCGATCAAGTAGTCGCCCACGTTGATCGCGGTGGCCGTGCCGTATTCGTGGTGGAGCGTCGCCCGGCCGTAGCGGAACGCGTCGTCGTCCTCGATGTCG
>Ga0307378_10012380_pt1 | contig 10891 bp, 7 predicted proteins | sample UN1MG_FD_202238 | JGI IMG/M metagenome (GOLD analysis project Ga0307378, IMG submission 202238) | Soil microbial communities from Risofladan, Vaasa, Finland - UN-1 | ecosystem: Environmental > Terrestrial > Soil > Coastal area > Acid sulfate soil | place: Finland: Risofladan, Vaasa | collected...
AAGATGGAGACAGGATTGAAGGTAACGGTGACTGTTAGCCATGAGATGAACCCAGAGACACCACACTACATCATGAACATCAAGCTTAAAGATGGTGAGGGCCAATTACTCGGGGAAAAAGAGTTTAAGCCCACAGACGAGAAGGCCGAGGCCATTTTTGAGATCACAACCGTGCCCGGCAAGTTGGTAGCCTACGAGAGGTGCAACCTCCATGGATTGTGGATGGATGAGGTCGCCGTCACGACAGAGTGATCAGTTTTTCTTTTTTTTATTTGCCGAACTGGAAGCCGATGTTGATTGTGGCGTTCTCCATGCCAGTATCATCTTTATCGACAAGGGGCATGGAGATTCCGAATGTTAACCGAACGACTTGGGAGATGTTAAGGACTCCCTCAACACCGGGCTCAAAGATATAAAAGATGCTTCCGTAACGACTTGTTCCAGAACCAGCAAGAGCAGTGGCCCGGAAGTGGAGTTTCTTTGTGGGAGCAAAGTTGTACGCAAAAAAGAGGCCGCCATAGCCAGGGAGTCCGGGATCGAAATTGGCCTTACCGTAGCCGGCAAAACCGATGGAGAACACCCGGTTTATGGTCACACCAAGACTCCCTCCCATCAGCAGGCCATACTCGCCATTTATCTCTGTGGATTTGGAACCGATTTCTCCGAAAACTCGGTATGTGGATTTTCCCTGGAGAACGGTGTGTTTTTCGATCTGTTCAGCTCTCCGTCCGCGGGGAGTGGTGTATTCGACATCCGTCTCTGCGAACTCAGAGGGAGTCAGCTCGTATTCGTCTCCTTCTTTCAGTTTGATCGTTGATTCGAAAACACCGCCCTCGGGGATGCTGATCACGCGATATTCACCCTCCTCCAAACCCAATTCGATCTTCCGTCCAGGAGGTTTAGTAAGTTCAACGACCAGTCGGTCATCTCTGTCATGGATAAATATCTGTCCGAAGATCTTTTCACCTAGAATCAGGATCGATGAGGCTCTCCGGACATCTGTCATGACCACGTCGCCCGTTCCAGACATCTGGATGTCGGTGTACGGGTGTTGAGGTCCGCTTATGGTCTTTGTCGTCTGTGCCAGCGTCTCGTTAAAGGCAAACTGATAGGCTTCGTTCATCGTGATCCGTCCATCCAGGCTCATATCCGCCGCACCACGCATTCCGGAGATCAAATAATGAGTGAAAAAAGAACTCCGGATGAGGTCGGATTCCTGAGAGGCCTCGTTGGCAGAGCTCGAAGTCATCACCGCAAAACCGCGCATATCATAGGCCGAATCCATCAGGAAGGGCAGCCGCTTTTTTCCTCCTTTGATCCGTGTGAATGCGGCCGAAGCACAGGAATCAAGAATGGCGATGCGGACATCGGCATCGATGCCATTGATCGTGTCTCTCAGGTTTTTATACGAGATCTTCTCATCACCCAACAGGATGTAGTCTTCATCCGAATGACCAGAGTAATAAAAGATGAATTCTGTCCTGCCGTAATCGGCCTTGGATTTTTCGATCTGAGTCTGAAGCTTTCCCATCTCCATGTAGAAGGTCCGCACATCGGGTTCTTCAAGGAGAAGGATATCGTCCTCTTCCACTCCACCCAGTTCTTCAAGCACGTTAAGGATGGCTTGCGCATCAGAGATGGCATAATGAAGAAGGACACGGTCCTTGCCGCCGCTGTTGGAACCCACTGCCAAGGCAAACCTTTTGATCATGGCTTTATCCTGCCCCTGGTTATTCTTTTCCTGTCCAGAATAAAGGGATCCTGTGTTGAGAAGGCTTGCTAACAGTATGAGTAAAATGATGTTTTTTGCTTTCATTGTTATTCTCCTTTTTTGATCAAGAGAGAAGATTGATTGAATGAGTCTGGCAGATCGAGCTCTGCCAGTTCTGATGTTTTGGGATGTTTAGCCAATACCTTTGCGCTGTTCAAGATCGTTTGCACCTCGATTTTCGATTTTGATGTGATGAAAAAGAATCGTTCAAAGTCAGGAGCGTCGTCGAGTTCATAGGACGTGGGCAGAAGCGTCTTTATGTCCTGTTCCAGGATAGGTTCTTTATCCTCTGATTCAGGATAATGCAGGGTGACCACTCCCCTCCCATCGATGGAAAGGATCACTCCATAGGTCGCTCCAACCGACACGTATGCGATCTGGAGGAGGTCTCCGGCGCTGGCTTTATCTCCACTCTCCAATAACTCGACTGTGTTGTTGATTTTGCGATGAACAAGAATGTGGGGCTTTGACACATCGATTTTTTCAATCCCTTTGATCCGGGTGCCCTGGAGCCCTTGAATATCTTGTGTAGTGTGGCCTCCAGGATTCTGAAAAACGATAAAAAGGACGACCAAAGCCGCCGCAAAAACAGGAGTCGCATAGAGCAGACGCTTGAGAAGGACCGGCTGTCTGGCCTTATCCTCTTGTCCTGCTTGGAGTTGTGCCTTTATTTGGGGCGCTATAACTTCGGGGGAGTATTGTTTCAGGATCTCTTCGTTGGAGCGTTTGAGGGCAGCCAGCTCCTCTCTGAGCTCAGAGTCCGTTTCCAAAAGCTTTTTTATCTCGTCCATTCGTGTTGAGGGAAGCTCACGGAGGAGATACCTTTCCAGCTCCCACCTCTTCACAGGATTAGTTTTCATTGTAGGCCTCCTTCTTGATTTTGATGCGCGCCTTTAATTCTCGGATTCTCTTGCGCACACCAGAGAGCGAAAGGCCGACCTCGTTGGCAACCTCTTGGAGAGTCATCCCATCCACAAAATGTAACGTGGCGATCTCACGCGTGGACTGTTTTTCCTTTCGGAATAACCGGTCCAGCAGATCTCTGATGATCAATCTGTCTTCTCCTTTGTCGTAAGATGCGAGTTGGATCAGGAGATCTTCAGTGCTGATATCGATCGAACGGTGGCTCCTCTGGTCTCGGATCATGTTGAGGCAGACATTGGTTGAGATCCGAAAAAGCAGACTGGATGGGTAAATCCCCTTTAGGCGTTTTTTGCTGATCATCAATTTGGTGAATACCTCCTGCATGGCATCCAATGCTTTTTCTTCATCTCTGAGCAGCTGACGGCACCGCCGCAGGACCATAGGACCATATCGTGTGTAATATTCCTCGATGTTGATTTCCATTTTTTCTGATCCCGAAATAGCTTATCCATCTCGACCTTCCACATGATGAAACACGTCAGAAGGCCGATAATGTCACTCGAAAATCGAATTAACCATCAGCAGTTTCTATTCTATATGATAGTATACGATTTTTCGGTTGAGAAGTTGGGTGAGATTGAGGTGAGAGACAATAAGGTTAACTTCCTATCGAATCTTCCTCCCCTGCCTGCGATGAGAACTAAATTTTGAGCGAGAGCGCAATGCGCATGAGGTCGGTGTCCACCTTGAGAACTTTAACCTTGACAATTTGTCCGACTTTGACAAATTTGCGCGGATCGTCCACGTAGCAATCTGAAATCTGCGAAATGTGAACCAGCCCGTCTTGATGGACACCGATGTCCACAAATGCGCCAAAGTTAGTAACATTGGTCACAGTGCCTTCCAGCACCATGCCGGACTCAAGGTCTGTAATTTCCTTGATTTCTTCGGAAAATTGAGCATACTGGAATTCCTCCCTCGGGTCTCTGCCCGGCTTTTCAAGCTCACGCAGGATATCCTCGATGGTGGGAAGCCCTACATCTTCAGAGATGAATTTTTCTTTGGGTATTTCTCTAACCAGATCAACATTTCCTATGATTGTCTCCAGGGGCATCTTGATGTCAGAAGCCATCTCTTTGACCAAGGAATAGCGCTCGGGATGGACAGCCGAATTGTCGAGAGGATTAGCCGCGTCCGGGATGCGCAAAAATCCAGCGGCCTGTTGGAATGATTTCTCACCTATTCCTGGCACCTTTTTCAGTTCCTCCCGGGAGGCAAAAGCACCGTTCTTTTCTCTGAAGGTCACAATGTTGGATGCTGTTGTCTGGTTCAGGCCGGCCACATACTTGAGAAGGTCAACTGAAGACAGATTGAGGTTGGCTCCAACAAGATTGACACAACTTTCTACAACTTCCTCAAGAGCGGATTTTAAATCGGCCTGATTCACGTCGTGCTGGTACTGGCCCACACCGATAGCCTTGGGATCGATCTTTACGAGTTCAGACAGGGGGTCTTGCAACCGTCGGCCGATAGAAATTGCTCCACGTACCGTGACATCGAAATCAGGGAATTCTTCACCGGCCGTCTTAGAGGCGCTGTAAACGCTGGCACCGGCCTCGCTGACGATAACACATATGGGACGTTTGCCTTCATTAATCTTTGATATTGCCTGGCGTATAAATATGTCTGTCTCCCTGCTTGCTGTTCCATTCCCCACAGCAATGAGCTCGATTCCGTGTTTTTCGATCATTTCCAGGATTGTTCTCTCCGCATCCGCCTTTTTGTTCTGTGGCTCATGCGGGTAGATAATCCGGTGCTCCAGGAATTTACCTGTCAAACCCAGGGCAACAACCTTGCACCCTGTTCTGAATCCGGGGTCGATACCCAAAACAGGTTTATGTCCGGCGGGGGGAGCTAAGAGCAGTACCCGAAGGTTCTCCGCAAAAACCCTAAAGGCTTCCTGCTCAGCTCTGTCCCGAAGCTCCCTCCGGATCTCCGTCTCTGTAGCAGGCAGGAGCAATCGTTCGAAACTATCCTTGACGACGTCTTTAAGGATGTTGGCAGCGGCACTTTGGGGATGATTGATGAAATGTGATTCCAGATGGGCAAGAGCTTTGGCTTCAGGAATCTCGAGCTTCAGGCTTAAAATCTTTTCCCTCTCGCCGCGCAACATAGCCAGTGTCCTATGGGATGCGATTTTATCTGTTTTTTCCCTAAAATCATAATACATTTGAAATTTGGTTTTCTGGGAAGCGTACTTCTTCCTGGCAGCGGAAACAAAGGAACCCTCGCGGGAAGCAAGTTCCCTGAGCCATTTACGAATTTCTGCATCATCAGACAGCTCTTCGGCTAAGATATCGCAGGCTCCCTGAATGATTTTTCCTGGAGTCCCGTATCCTTTGTGTTTATTGATAAAGCCCGAAGCTTCTGCTTCAAAGTCAGCATGACTATCCCGGAGTTCATAAATCCATCGAGCCAACGGCTCCAGTCCGGCATCACGGGCCTTTGAGGCTCGAGTGGCTTTTTTGGGGCGGTATGGGAGATAGATGTCCTCGAGCTCGGTCTTGTTTGTTATGCTCAGTATCTTCTTCTCCAGCTCAGACGTGAGCTTTCCCTGGGATTTTATGGATTCGAGTATCGTTTCCCGTCTTTCCTCTAGATCCCTGTAATACCGGTGTTTTTTGGCAATCGTACGAATCTGTGTCTCATCCAGGTTTCCGGTGTTTTCTTTCCGGTATCGGGCAATAAAGGGAATTGTCGCACCTTCCTTGAGTAGCAAGAGAGTGTTTGCCGTCTGTTCTTCACGGAGGTTTAGTTCTGAAGTGAGTTGCTTGACGATATCCATTTTTTAATATCCTAAATACTGTCTCAAAGTTTATCTAGCCTGAATTATTCATAAAAAATGTCGATACTTATTACAACTAAAGCAATTTCAATGATTTACTTTATTCTTTCAGCAAGCCAATCTGACGATTTCGTTTTCATAGCCCTCATTATAATAATCGCCATTTTTTACCCTTCGGGCGAGTTGATCTTACCACATCGGCATCTTTGTAGCCCACGTCAGGCGGTAGTTCACTACAGCTTCATGGGCCACCTCCTCGCCTTTGCGACCTTAATGTTAGGGTGGGGCGGGTCGGATCGTGAATAATCCAGGCTAAATAAGGTAAAACGGATGAATTCCGCGGCGGGTCCTCCCGTCCGCTGCACTGATTGTCAGAAGACTGTTTTTTGCATCACAATTACTTTAAACAGAATGTCACCGGCATCTTTATCCCCACTGTCTGCAAGTACTTTCGCTTCTTTTTGGATTGTTAATCCGAGTGTTTCTGCTATCTCACTAACATATTTGTCCGAGTGTTTAAAAATTGGAATCCCCCAGGCGGATTGAACTTCAATGTAATCAGGCATACTTTCACAATCTGATTTTGCCTCTTTTGCAGTAAGTGACGCAATTGTAAACGAAAATATTCCGGCAGGTCTGAGAATTCGGTATGCGTCTTTGATTGTTGGTTGCAAATCACCGAAAAAGTGAAATACACCACAGCATACTATATGAGAAAAAGCGTTGTCTGAATATGGCAGGGGAACATCCTGGATGTTGTATTGCTTTATTTCTTTTGCGAATCCTTTTTTTCTGCACTCCTTTAGCATTTCTAATGATTCGTCTAATCCGGTTATATCCAGTCCAGCTTTTGCAAAAAGAACTGAACTAAGTCCCGTGCCTATTCCAAGATCAAGAAGAGAATCTCCCGGTTCTATAAATTCATAACACATACCAAAGAGGGCTTCATGTCCATAGCTTTTATACTGTTTAACCTGGGAATCATAAGTACTGGCAAACCTATCATGAGATTTACTGTGATCAGTGTTGTCCATTTTTTTTATTTTACCATTTAACAATTACTATACTGCATGCTATATTTTGAGAGAATGATAGCCAATATTCCATCTTCTTGTGGTGAATACCTCTGAAAACTGCTTAAAATGCAGTATTACCTTATCAATATCCTTGATATCTTGCAAGCCACGTAACTGACGGTTTAGATGTCCCGGAGGATTTATAAAGGGGAAGCCACGAACCAATGGAAGATTTTGAAGATTTCTTGTCCTAGAACAGACTGGTTCGGAAGGGGTGGCGCCTTGGTTCGTTTCCAATCGGCGCCACCCGATTTCTGTAAGACTATTTACTGCTTACGATATCAAGAAGCTGGCACATCTCAACGAGTTTAATGAATTCTGTTCTGTAACCGTATCTGTCTTGGCCTTTGCCTTTTTGGGCCAGTTTCAGAACGTCTTCGTAAGAGGACTGCCCCTTGAACTCTGAATCTCTCAAGAGCATTCCAAACTCAGCGACAGCCGCAGAGAATTTGAAGTTTTCAGAAGCGTTGGCAATAGCGATATTTTTATCTGCGAGGGGTATCTCGAGCAGCTGGCTTTTCTCTCCGTCGGGTTTTTTATACCGCAATTTGACGGTCAAAATCTCTTTGCTCCTGTAAGCCTCGGGGTCTATCTTGACCATTTGGTACTTGAGATCTCCAACCACCGGAACCTCTTCTTTGCTCCCGTAGGGGATAACTTCATAAAGAGCTGTGACCGTGTGGCCGGCACCCAACTCTCCGGCATCTTTGGTGTCATCGGCGAAATCTTCCTTTTTGAGCAGTCGATTCTCATAGCCGATGAGCCTGTAAGCCTTCACTTTGGCCGGATTGAACTCCACTTGGATCTTGACATCTTTGGCGATCGTGAAGAGGGTGCCGCGCATGTCGTTGACAAAGACTTTTTTAGCCTCGAGAAGGTTGTCGATATAGTGGTAATTGCCGTTCCCTTTGTCCGCGATCTGTTCCATACGGCCATCTTTGTAGTTCCCCATGCCGAAACCCAAAATAGTCAGGAAAATACCTTTTTTCCGTTTGTCCTCGATCGTGCGAACAAGCTCGGATGTGCTGGAGACCCCTACGTTAAAATCGCCGTCTGTGGCCAGGATGATGCGGTTGTTTCCATCGGGGATAAAATTCTCCCATGCCACCTTGTAGGCCAGTTGGATGCCAGCCCCGCCAGCGGTTGAACCTCCTGCGCTCAGTTGGTCGAGGGCGGCAATAATCTTATCTTTCTGGTTTGCAGGAGTTGACGGCAGCACAAGGCCAGCAGCTCCAGCATAGACGACGATCGAGACTCTGTCTTTCTCGCCCAGTTCATTGATCAAGAGTTTAAAGGCTTTTTTGAGCAAGGGAAGTTTGTTGGCAGGCTCCATTGAGCCGGAAACATCCAGCAGAAACACTAGGTTGCTCGGGGGGAGATGCTTGGATTCCAGCATTTTTCCCTGAAGCCCGATGTGTATCAATCGATGGTCCGGATCCCATGGGCAGCCCGAGATTTCGGTATAAATCGAGAAGGGATGGTTATTTGTCGGCAGAGGGTAGTCGTAGGAGAAGTAGTTGATCATCTCTTCGATGCGCACTGCATCCTTGTAGGGATACTGATTGTCGTTGATAAACCGCCGGACATTGGCATAGGAAGCTGTGTCAACGTCGATGGAGAACGTCGAAAGGGGGTTCTTCAGTGCATCGAGAAAAATATTCTCGTAGATCCTGTCGTATTCTTCGGTGTTCCACTGACTGAAGTGAGATGCGGGGTAAGGCCCTTCGGATGGGCTCATCTGGTAGAGCGCCTGTTTTTTAGCATCACGCCGGACACCACCCACAACTGCGCTAACTACTCCTTTATCCATCAAAACTTCCTCTTTTTCGGTGAGCATTGGCAAACCTTCGAGCTTGAAGATCAATGTTGTTTCCTTCTTCTGGGCAGAGAGCTCTGCCTTGAGGATCATGCTCTTTATACCAGGCAGTTCTGCCTTCACTTTGTAGGTGCCAAAAGCCATGTTCTTGAAGATAAAATACCCATTCTGTGCAGATATCGTTTTTGAATCCTGCCCAGTTGCTACGTTCTTTGCTGTCAGGATCACTCCAGCCAAAGCGTTACCCTGGGTGTCATAGACATGCCCTTTGATGATCCCAAAATCCTTGACCAGGGATGCGTTTATGACGAGCACCAATCCAAAGATTATGCTCAACATCCCCAATCCAAACCAATTTTTTTTTGGCATTTTTGCCTCCTTATTGGAATTGCTTCTAACCCTATCTTTATTTTTCATCCCCACGCCTTATACAGTTTAAGGGGGAAAATATTCCCCACGATCCTACAAACGAAAACTTGCCAGAGAGTGTTACCCACAAATCACTTGAAATGATTCTGTGTTGCGTATAACTTAAGAGCCCTGAATCGGTCATAACATTCTGTTTGACAGAGTTCTTAACAAAAAGTTCCGATGGATGTTTAAAAAAAAGAGAATATAGTCGGCACGTGGTATGCCATTGCCGCCTATGTCGTCTGGGGAATCCTCCCTCTCTACTGGAAAGCTCTAAAACATCTGGTCAGCTTCGGTTTGATCTGGGCCGCTCTTATCATATACACATCATCCCGAACAAGGTTTATGAAACGGCTCCAACCGAAAGCTTTTCCTTAATCAGTTATTCAGAGCTCCCTGTCTCACCCAGTTTTCAAACAGAGCGATCAATTCGACACTTAGTGGTGAGCTGTTGAGGGGCATCCTAAATCCATTGATATTTTCACCTTTTATTTTGTGGATCAAGTAACTGTTATTGGGTTCAAACGGTGCAACACGGAGAACAGAAGGCCGTTGACTACTGGGGGTGTTAACAAGAGAGTTGTAGGATTGACCTTGACTCAAATTCAATCCTTGTGCGGGTGAGGGACTGGCATGACATCCGGAAAGTGCACAGTTCTGATTGAAAACCGGTTGGATATCCTGAGAAAAACTGATAGGTGTGGGTTCTTCTGTCAGATCAATAGTGAATGCGGCGTCCAAATCTACGTACTCACCGTTCACGTTGATCATCCTCAGTGAGATCTCTTGACCGCCCTGGAGTTCTGTTGATGGTTTGAGGCAGGCCAAAATCTTGCTTTTGCTCACATATTCGATCATATCCACCATTACGCCGGCATCGTTCATATGAGCCATGACTCCAGGATGAAAATTTTTCCCTATGATGGTGACAGTGTTAAATTCATTCACGGTCAGCACGTTAGGAGAGGCTTTGGTCAACTGGATTAAGTTTCCGTTTGTGCCAGCGGGTTTGAGGGTCGCATTCTTGGTGAACGTCATGCCGTTGAATTTTCCCTTCAGTCTCGGCCCTTTTTGTAAATCCAGATCGAGCAGGACCAACTCGCTCTTCAGATTCAGATTCCCTGTGAATGTTTTTCCGTCAAAACTGCCTTTAGTGATTTTTTCATAATCATCCCCCAAGAATCCGAACCCTGTGACCCCTGTGATCTGTGCTGTTTCGGTTTCTTCTAGGGGGTCTTTTTGCATGAGCTGTAATAACACCGGCGTCTTTACCTTGTCGATTGTGATCGTTCCTTCCCATACTTTCTGGGTGATTTTGGAAGGTCCCTGGGGGAAGAGTGTCATGGGTCGCTTGCCTTTGATCAGAGGATCTGTGGATTTGAAGTTTCCTTTGAGAATGCCGCTTGTTTTTTTATGCGAGAGGGTTAATGTGTGGGTGTAGGTCTCGGTTCCTCCCTCTTCGTCCGGTGCTGTAGTTACATCAATTTTCAAGGTGACCTTACTTCCTTTTACAGAGAATTTAGTCAGAGAGTAAACAATGAGGTCTTGGGGCGCAAGTTCAAAGTTGTCGGGTAATAGAGCTGATCCTGTACCGCTCTCTTTATAAGAATTCAGGTTCAATATTGCGGGAAATTCTCGCAGGCCTGCTTCTGTTTTGATGCGGATGGACCCTTCCCAGGCGCCATCAAACCGAGCCTCAAAATAAGTCTCTTGTTCTTGGGCCTGAATCAAAACGATCAGCACTAGGACTAGTGCGGAAAGTAAGCCAAAGAGTAATTTTTTGTTTATCATCGATTCCCTCCTCGATTATATGACACAGATCTCATTTAGGTGTGACATATTCTGATTGTACTAATATTAGAATACAGTCAATACCCTATTAATTCTATATTATAACCAAGAATTATATGAGAATAAAGTAGCCATTTTTCTAGAATTTTGGAATGTTTCTCGGAGGCCCTTGCTCAGGATTGAAATGGATGCAATTTTAAGAGTCGCATGAGAAGGAATGCCCTGTACATCATGGGAGAAATGCAATATGATAAAAGTATAATTATAAGCACACGAATTCGTAGAAGCATACGTTTGAGTGGAGGATTGGGGAAACT
>Ga0307378_10012381_pt1 | contig 10890 bp, 3 predicted proteins | sample UN1MG_FD_202238 | JGI IMG/M metagenome (GOLD analysis project Ga0307378, IMG submission 202238) | Soil microbial communities from Risofladan, Vaasa, Finland - UN-1 | ecosystem: Environmental > Terrestrial > Soil > Coastal area > Acid sulfate soil | place: Finland: Risofladan, Vaasa | collected...
GAGGCATGGGAAGGGTACGAATCGGTCATCGTGGTCGATGCGGTCGCCTCCGGCCGGTCGCCGGGAACGATCCTGCGTTTCGACGCCGCATCGGAACCGCTACCCGAGGAGACGTTCCCCTGTTGCTCGACACACGGTTTTGGCCTGGCGCGGGCGATTGAACTGGCCCGGGCCCTGAAGCGGCTGCCACGTGAACTGATCGTTTACGGCGTGGAAGGCGAGGACTTCGGCGTGGGACGGGGTTTGTCTCCCATCGTCGAGCAGCAGATCACGATTCTGGCTCACGATATTGTACGAGTCGCATTTCCCATCGCGCCGCGTGGGGAGCATTGATGGAGAAAGACGCTGAGACTCTTATCCGCTCAGTCATCGCTGAGTTCGAGGCGGTCTCGGCCAGCCCGGAGCGCGTACGCGACTGCTGTTCGCAGCTGCGGCAGCAGATCGATCTTCCGCCAACGGACATGGATCTCGCTCTGCTCTCCCGACTCGTCCATTTGCTCAGGAAACGTCAGGGTGAGATTGCGGCGACGATCTTCGCTCTGTTAGAAGAGTACGCGTCATCCATGCCGCAACCGTGGGAGCTGCTGGACGGGATGCTGGCGGCGCGCGATCGCAGTCTCGCGATCCGCGCGTTGACCCTGACCTCGCGGGCAGCCGAATCCGGCACTCTGGAAGTTGATTCTCAGGTCCTCAGACGTATTGCCGGACTCGTCGAAGCCGACCAGAGTCATTTTCGAGAACCGGAGGAACTCCACGCCATCCGCCGTATCCTTCATTCCCACCGACCAACAAGAGACCACCCGGCCGAAGATCTGCTGACGCACCTGTACCTCCACGATGAGAGCGATTCCGTCCGCCGCCTGGCCGCCCGTATTCTCGATCTGGACAGGCAACCAGTTCCCGGAACCGTGTGCGAGAGTCTGCTCGGCCGCCCGGCGAACCGGTTTCTGAGTTCATATCTGACGTACACACAGGCGGGCTGGTCCGACCTCCTTGATCTGGACTGGCGCCCTGCCGTCCGATCTGCCCTGCTGAGATCGCTCCGTCGAGCCGAGAAAACCTGCGGCGCCGCCGTCTTGCGCGATGTCATCGCCGATCTCGGGTGGCGGCGCGTAAACCTCGGCATCGACGTACGTCGCGTGATCGGGTTATGCGTCAACGGGTCGGTGCCGTTCATGGTCACACCGAGCGAGGCGTCGCTTTTCGCCGGCTGTCGCGATGTCGACGAAACCAGTGACGTCTATCTGTTCGTTGCCCACGGTGCCGCCCCGGTGTCCGGTGCGGTGGACGAAGATCAAGGAAGTCAGGTGGCGCGTTTCCGGGCGTACAATCTGACGCACGCGGAGGCGCTCGCCGATATCCTCGACGAATCCCCTCTCACACTCGCCGACGCCCGACGCATTCTCCGGCTCATGGACCGGATCGTCGGGGACTTCGTGGCCCTGTTCGGGTCCTGCTGTGAGGAGTGCGCGATTCTAACCGATGTCTACGCCGATCTGCGCACGAAGGTTGTCGGTCACCTGGGGGGTAAGAACGAATCCGCCCCGGCGGCGGCCGAGGCCTCGCGTCTGCTGCGCACCTTCGAGGATCCGCAGACCCTCGGGGAGGTCCGGACGATGCACGGGCTCAAGCGGTACTTGCATCAGAAGGGTCTCGCCCTCGGCTTCAAGATCGCCACCGGAACGTCGACCAACCGCACGGTCGACTTCGTGCTCGTCACCGGGCAGGAGCGTGTCGCGGTCAGCCGCATTCATTACGCCGATTTCGACCCGGATGACGCCCAGCCGGCGGGCGAAGCCGCCATGCCCTTCGCGGTCACCATCGCGGTCGACGCCTACAGCCGCCAACTGCTCCACGGTCAGCGGAATCTTCCCCGCGTCGACATCTACTGTTACGGCAACGAGGTCCACTACTATTTCACCTTTGCCAACCATCCGGCCCTCCTGCGCATAGATTTCTCGCCGCCGTTGCACGGCGGCATGATCGACCTCAAGTACTTCGGAGTGAGCAAGTACGATCTTGCCGCCCACCCAAATCCCGCGCTTGACGCGCTCCGCATCTTCTTCCATCGTCTGGAGTTCGACGCTCAGGTGGAAAACACACGCATCCAAGCCCGCTACGACAAAGAGCGCGCCCTACATCTCGACGACATTTGTCAGAAGGCCGCGGTGATTCTGCGTCTCGTGCCCTATCTCATGGATCTTGACTGGGTGATCGGCTCGCTGACGCTGAGTCGGGAAGCACGTGAGGAGGTTGCCCTGGCCTGGGCTGAACTCTTCCTGTCCTGGGCGGCGCTGCCGATGCAACGGCTGTTGTCCCAAGACCGGCTGGGTATCGTGGTATTGACCGAACGGAGTCCGGCCGGTTCGCGTGAAGTGGTGTGGTCCGGACAGCCGCCGTACCTGGACCGGTTCAGGAGACTGAAACCGGACGCCGTCCTGCCGTCTCTCATGGCGGCGCTTGCGCATCTCGGGCTGGACCTCGCACCCGGCACCGGAGAAGGCCCTGAACGCCCGTTCGGGCAGGTCGATCTGGAAAACCTGATTCTGCGTCCTTTGCACCGGGCCCTGACCCGTGGCCAGATTGTGCAAACGAAGACAGGCTTCCGGGTGCAGCCGCAGACAACGTACCGACCGCTGCACGAGGCCGCGTATTTTGCCGAACTCCTGGCGGAGAGCGGTGATGCGATCACGCGGGCCGCCCAGTTGGCACCGCTGGTAATGCCGTTGGAGCGCACGATCCAGTTTGTCACCACCGGTAGCGTCAACGGTCACGACGTGCAGGCCGCGCAAATCCCGCTGCCGGGGGACGATGTTCAAGTCTATGTGCTGCGTGACAAGAATGGGGTGATTCGGCTGGCGCTCTACGGCCGAAACGGGACCCTCTACCGGAGCGGGAGGGGTCAAGGGCGATTCAGCGGCAGCACGGAATTCGCGCCGCTGGCCCGCCTGATGCGGCGGAGCAACTATGTCACGGACAGACCGGGCCGGGGTCCGCGGCAAGACAAACCGGACACCGAAGAGATCCTCGCCCACTTCGCGGCGGAATGCCCGTCACGCGCCAGCCAACGATCTCTCGGTGGGCGCCTTATCGACGGATTGGGAGCCTCGCCGGGGCGCGCATTCGGACGCGGTCTGCTGCAGATCGGCGGTCACCTGCCGGAAGATTTCAAGGATGGGATCCTTGTCTCTCCCAGCATCCGTCCCGAGGACAGCAGTTACCTGTATCACGCGCGCGGGATCATTTCGACGGGAGGCGGCATCCTCAGTCATGCCGGCCTGCTCGCCGCGCAGTTCCGCAAACCGGCACTCATCATCTCCGGGACATGGGTGGAAGCGGCGGACGGCCGGGCGCAACTCCTGTATGAAAATCTGCAATACACCGAAAAACGGAGCACGGTTCACGGGTTCACGGTCACGATACGGGAGAACATGCATTCGTGTACCTGTCGGCTTGTCGACGGCGACCTGATTGCCATGGATGCCGATCGGGGCACGATGACGGTGCTGGGGCAGAGCCCCGACGCGCTTTCGCTCTGCGCGTCGTTGCAGCGACTGGCCGACACCACGCAATCATTGGGGCATACGGGTGAAGAGCGCGCGATCCTGAATCTGCGCGGCCACCGGCTGCAGGCCCGGCATCAGATCGAGAAAGTGCTCGGACGACTTGCCGATCCGATCCTGGCCCGACACGCCTTGATCGAAATCCTCTTCGGCAGCGACGTGGGCGGCACTGAGGATTATTCAAGCGAAAGAGCGCAGTTCATTTCCTTACTGCTCGACAATCCGGCTGTGCAGGAAACCATACAGGATCTGTTACCGGAACTCCTGCATGACTGCCGGGAAAGATGTCAGGCCGCCGCCGACCTGGCCCGCCGGTGGATTCCCGCATCGACCTCAATCCCCGAGATACTCTCCCTGCGGCTGGACGCCGTCCGATCCGTTTACACGCTTCGCGATGTGACCGCATCGCTGGAGGCGGCCGGTGCCGGATTCACCACGGGCCCATTCCCCGACATCGTCGAGATCGACGAGATCACATGCGGGCGACTGGCGGCACTGCGTTCCGGACTGACGGCGACACCCGTCGGGGAGGGCGCGGACGACCCGACGATCCGGCATCGCCTGCGGCAGGCCGCGCAGCTCGATCTCCTCCTGGGCACCGATGATCAGACCGAAAGTACGCGGCAGCGACTCGCCGACGCCGACGATGAGCGGCGCAGGGAAACGCGCGATCGACGCATCATCCGGCCGGATGAAGCCGGGTTCGAACTCGCTTCGGCCATCGGGTGGAAGGCGGCCAATCTCGCGGAAATCGAGCGCCTCGGCGGCCCCGGACTGGTACCCCCCTGGTTCACCGTCACCCAGACGGCCCTTGAAGAGATGCTTGACGGCCCCCTGGTGAAATCGCAAGGGGCGGCGGTATCAGCGAGCGGCGAGGCGCCAACCCTACGCGAGGCGATCAACACCATTCTGACCGACAAGAATCTACAGCGAAAAGAGATGTCGCGGCGTATCCGTGCGCTGTGGGAAGCCGCGGTCATTCCCCCGAATCTGGCCGCCGACTGCACCGCCGCCTACCGGCGATTAGAGGAGTCCGCCGGAGATGGAACGGGCGGAGAGTCCACAACCGCACCTCTCGTCGCAGTGCGTTCCTCGACGTGCGAGGAAGATGCCGAAAGCGCGGCTCGCGCCGGTGAGTTTGATACGTTCCTGTGCATCAGGGGTGAGGAGTCGTTCGTGTCTCACCTGAAACTTGCCTGGGCCGGATTCTGGACAGAGCGCGCGCTTCTCGGTCGCACCGTCCTCGGGATGGAGTCCGGAGACGTGACCGGCGGCTTGATCGTCCAGCTCATGCTGAATTCTCGCACCTCCGGAGTTCTGCAGACAGTCAACGTCGCTGAGGGCAAGCTGCGAGAGATTGTTATTAATGCCGCGCCGGGCCTCGGTGAGGGGGTCGTATCGGGAACGGTTGCCGCCGATCATATTATTATCGGCAAGGAAACCGATCCGGAGTCGCTCCCGCAGCAGATCCGGTACGTGACGGCGGATAAGACGGAGAGAGTCGTGTTCGACGAACGGGCGGGGATCGGCACCAAGCGGATCCCGAGTCCGTTCCATCAGAGACTGAGCCCTGCTCTGGGGTACTCGGAGGTGGGCGAACTCGTCCAGATCGCCATGCGCCTTGAGGGCGCCTACGGATACCCCATCGACATCGAGTTCGCTTACGAGGGGGGTAGGCTCTGGATTTTGCAGGTGCGCCCGGTGGCCGCCTTCCTGTCCGCACTGACCGAGTCGATCGCACACTATCCGCTGCGGCGGGCGGATGGTCGGCACCCCCACATTCGCGAAAGGAGTTGACGGCGTGATTCGTAAAGAAGATTCACTGAGTTATCATGCGGGGGAGAGACCGGGAAAGGTCGAGTTGCGCGTGACCAAACCGTGCCTGACGCCGCGTGACCTGCGTCTGGCGTATCTGCCGGGAGCATCGTTCCCGGCGGCCGAAATCGCGGCCGACGCCTCGCGCGCGTTCACCTACACCGCGCGCGGCAACTTGGTCGGGATTATTACCAACGGTTCGGCCGTACCCGGCCTCGGCAACGTCGGCCCGCTGGCCGCCAAACCGATGCAGGAGGGAATGGCGCTGCTGTTCAAGAAGCTCGCCGACATTGACGTATTCGATATCGAGCTGAATGGATCGGACCCGGAGCAAATCCTCCACACCGTCGCCATGCTGGAACCGACGTTCGGGGGGATCAATCTGAAGGACATCAGCGCGCCGGAGGGGATGTACATCTACGACTGGCTCAAAGACAGTCTCGAAATCCCGGTCTTCCATGAGAATCTCTACAGTAGTGCGGTCGTGGCCGCGGCAGCCCTTCTCAACGGGCTGGCGTTGGCGGAGAAACGGATCGATGAGATCAGGCTGGTGATCTGCGGCGCCGGTGTCGTGGGAACGGGATGCGCGCGCCTCCTACTCAAGCTCGGGGTCCGACCGGAGAATCTCCTCATGTACGATAAGGAGGGACTGCTGCACCCGGATCGTGAGGATCTCTACAGCTACCAGCGGCCCTACACTCGCGAACATACGGCACGGCAACTTGAGGACGGTGTGAAGGGTGCGGACGTTTTCCTCGGCGCCTCCGCCGCCGGAGTCCTCACGCAGGAGATGATCCGCAGCATGAGTTCCTATCCGATCGTCTTTGCGTTGGCGACACCGGAACCGGAAATCACATACGACGCCGCACGGAGTTGTCGCCGCGACGTGATCGTCGCGACCGCCCTCGGACAGTATCCGAACGCGGTTCTGGATTTTCTCAGCTTCCCCTACATCTGGCGGGGTGCTCTCGACGTTCAGGCAACGCGCATTACCGAGGGGATGCTGATCGCCGCCGCGCATGCTCTCGCGGAGCTTGCGCGCGAGGATGTGGTGGAGGAGGTCGAGCGCGCCTATGGACGGCAGCGCTTCAGCTTCGGGCCCGAGTACCTCTTGCCCAAACCGATCGACCCACGGATCCTGGTGCGGGAGTCCTCCGCCGTCGCCCAGGCGGCGATCGCCGAAGGTGTGGCCCGGCGGCCAATCGCGCGCGAACAGCACGAGGAGAGCCTGGTGATCCGCCTCGGCACGGGACGGGAGACGATGCGGAATCTGATCCTAAGAGCGCGTCAGAACCCGCCCAGCGTGGTCTTCTCCGAGGGGAGCAGCGCGACCGTGCTGCGGGCGTGCGGCATCCTGATCGAGGAACGCATCGCCAGCCCCGTTCTTCTGGGGAACGAGGGTGAAATCAACGCGGCCATCCAGAGTCTCAATCTCGATCCCGGGGGGATCACGATCGTGGACCCGGAACGCAGCCCCCGCCGGCAGGCGTACGTCGAAGAGTACTTTCGTCTGTGCCGCCGCAAAGGGATTATGCGCGCGACGGCCGAGGAGCGTCTGACCAAGCGCGACTACTTTGCGGCGATGATGCTCAAGGGCGGCGACGTCGACATGATGATCGCGGGAGTGGGCACGCACTATTCGGAGTCGTTGCGCACGATTCTGGAAGTCATTGGGCCGGCCCCGGATGTCCGTCGTATCGTCAGTCTGTATATGGTGCTGCTCCCGAAACGGGTCTACTTCCTGGCCGACTGCACCGTCAATATCGATCCCAATTCCGAGGAGTTGGCCGAGACCGCGATCCTGGCGGCGCAGGCTGCCCGGTCTCTGGGTTTCGAACCGCGGATCGCCATGCTCTCGTTCTCGAACTTCGGCAGCATCGCCCATCCGTCCGCACGCAAGGTGCGTCAGGCAACCGAGATCGTTAAGGAACGTGAGCCGGGTTTGACGATCGATGGAGAGATGCAGCTCGCGATCGCCGTCAACAGCGACATCCGCCGCGAGTACTTCTCCTGGTCAGACCTCGAGGAGGATGCCAACGTGCTCGTGTTCCCCGACCTTCAGTCCGGGAACATTGCGCTGCATCTTCTGCAGCACGTTTCCGAGGCCGTGGCCGTCGGGCCGTTGCTGATGGGGACGGACCTTCCCGCCCACCTGCTCCAGTACGGTGCCACGGTTGAGGATGTGGTCAACCTCGCGACCATCGGCGCCGTGGAGACGGCGGCCGACCGGCACGCGACACGGGACGGCGGACAGGCGGCGACGTAAGGCGGACAGCGCGTTTCCTCTTCGCCGGTTACGAACACGGATCACAGAACTGGCTGGCGCCTGACCACGGGAGGCGACGCTGCCGGTTGTCACCGCATCGAGCACACTGACGCCACCAGTCCGGGTTGGCCTCTCACAGGCCGGATCCATCAGCGGCCAGTCCTTGCCCCGTCGCCTTTTCCCAGTCGTAGTAGGCGGCTCGGTACTCGTAGAGCGTTGCATAGTAGTTCACCTGCGACTGATCGTAGACCATGCGTGCGTCCTTCAATTCCAATTGCGTCGCCAGTCCGTTGGCGGCCGATACGTCGGCGATCTCGAAAGCCTTGGCCGCGGCGTTGCGCGCGGCCTCGGCGGCAAGAATCCGATCGTGGGCCTCGTTGAGGCGGAGGTGCACACTCTCGACTTCCTGATAGACATTGTCGCGTGCCTGGTCGAGGCGGATGCGCGCCTGATCCAGCTCAACGCGCGCTTTGTGGACTCGTGCCCGCGTATGTCCACCGGCGAAGATGGGGATGGTCAGCGTCAGTCCGGCGATGACATGGTCATTGCTTTCATCAAAACGCCACTCGTCGGACTGCGATGAGAAACGGTAGATCAGGCTGGCATCAAGGCGCGGGAAGTACCCGGCCCGTTCGGCGCTGACGTTCGTTTCTCGGAGCTTCTCTTCCCAGAGCAGGGCGTTGAAGTCCGGCCGCTGATCGAGAACCGCCGTGAGCGGGAGGCGCTCCGGCGGCGGCGGACACGCATCCAGATTGCCGCTCAACGTGAGGTCGTCCCCCTGTGGAATACCGGCCAGGTTCTTCAGGCCGATCAAGGCCAGTTGAAAATTGCGTTCCGACTCGGATGCCTGGGAGACGACCTCCCGCCACCGGGCTTCCGCCTGGAGGAGGTCGAACTCCGAAACCACGCCCTGATCGTAGCTGGTCTGCACCTGTTCGTAGTTTGCGCGGGCATTCTCGCGGGAGGCGCTGGTCACATCGCGGATACCTCTCAGTAGTATGGCCTGGTCATACGCCTTCTTGGCAAAGGTGATGACGTCCTGGTGGCCGGCTTCGTACAAGAGGTCGGTGAGCTTCTGGTATTGCCGCGCGGCCTTAATTGCCTGGTAGACGATCGGGTTGAAGAGCGTCTGACGCAGCACGGCGCTGGCGGCGTATTCGTTATTGCGGTTGATGTTGAATTTCTGCACCCCCCCCTCGCCGTCCTCCGACGCGGGGAAATCGACATACATATAGGCGTCGGTCAAATTGCGGTTGTAGCTGGCTTCCACGCCGATCGACGGCAGTGCGCCGGACAGGGCCGCGCTCTTCTCGGCCGCCGCCAGCTCCCGCTGCTTATGTACAAGTTTCAGGTCATTGCTGTGTTCTTCGACCCGGGCGAGAAAGGTCTCCAAATCGTAGCTATCCGCATACGCCGGCACCGCGAGAAGAAGAACCTGGGCACAGACAATGAGTACGGTCTTCCACATCAGCAGATCCTCACTTTGATGTCGTTGACGCCGGGTCACTGCGCCGGGACTTCGTCGCCAGGTAATACAGAGCGGGGATGACGATCAGGGTCAGGACAGCCGAGACCACGAGCCCGCCGATACTCACGATCCCCATCGGTTGCCGTACTTCCCGCCCGGCGTCACCGAATCCGAGTGCCATCGGCAGCATGCCGAGGATGATCGCAATCGTAGACATGAGAATCGGTTTAAGTTTCGTCGGACAGGCTTCCAGGAGAGCCGAACGCACGTCACGGCCCCTTTGCCGGACAAGTATGTTCGTGTAATCGAGCAGCAGAATCGCGTTGTTGACCACGATTCCCAATAGCATCACAATCGCCATCATCGAGACCACGTTCATCGTCTTCCCCGTCACGAGCAGGCCGGCAAACACGCCGATGAACGCGAGCGGCACGGTCCCGAGGATCAAAAGCGGCTGGGTCAGACTTTCCAGGATGGCGGCGAGGAGCATGTAGGTCAACACGAGCGCCAGCGCGAACGTCCCGAGCATATCTAACGCGGTGTCCTGCATCATCTCGGCGTCACCACCCCAGTCGATGCGGTATCCTTCCGGCAGATCGACGTCGGCGAGGCGCTCGTTGACCGCGGCGACCACATCTCCCAACGGGACGCCCGGTGCCGTGGCGCCGCTGATTTCGATGGCCTTGTATTTGTCCTGGTGCATGATCGTGCTGAAACCCTCGGCGAAGTTGATGTCGGCGAGCTGGTCCAGTCGATACTGCGCGGCCGGGCCGACGATCGTGATGTTCCCCACTTCTTCCGGCGAGTCGACCGCGGCGTCCTGCAGCATCACGCGCAGATCGTATTCCTCGCCCTCCTCCTTATACTGTGTCGTGACCAGGCCCGTCAGCGCCCCGCGTACCGCCAGGGCCAGGTCATAGACGGTCAGACCGGCATCGGCGAGTGCGACGCGATCCGGGGTGATACTGATTTCCGGTTTGCCCGCCCTTGAGCTGGTATTCAGGTTCACCAGACCATCCACATCCCCGATGCGTTCCAGAATCTGATCCTTGTAGCGTTCAAGGCGATCGACATCCTGTCCCAGAAGGGCGAACACCAGCGGCGCATCGTGGCCGCCGCCCATCGACGAGACAGCCGCCACGCGGATGCGGGCATTGGGAATGTCCGAAAGTTCTTCGATGAACTGACCCGCGATTTCCGTCGTGACGCGGTCACGCCGGTCCGCATCCACCAGCTTGACCATCATCACGGCAACATTGGATCCGGTGTTGATATCGCTGATCGTGCCCAGGGTCGTCAGGAAGTGTCTTACGGACTCGTGGCGCCGCAGCCGGTCCTCTACTGTCTGCAGAAGATGGGCGGTCTCGTCGAGGTTGTACCCAAGCGGCAATTCAACTTCGATACGGATATCGCCTTCATCCATCATCGGGAAGAACTCGAAGCCGACCATCCCGCCGAGGGGCAAGCTGGCGGCAAAGAGAGCGAGCACGGTCAACAGAACCACTACCGCCCGTTTCTTGCTGTGCAGCACGCGCGTGAGCAGTCTCTGATACCAGGCCTCCAGGCGGTTGAACGCGTTCTCCAGTCGATCACTGATGCGCCACCGCTTCTTACCATTCTCCGGGAGAATGAGCGACGCCAGCATGGGCGTCAGGGTGAAGGAGATCAGAAGAGAGAAGATCGTGGCGAAGGTCACGGTCAGGGCGAATTCCTTGAAGAACTGGCCGATGAGACTCGACATGTTCGCGATCGGCAGGAACACCGCGATATTGGTCATC
>Ga0307378_10012382_pt1 | contig 10890 bp, 8 predicted proteins | sample UN1MG_FD_202238 | JGI IMG/M metagenome (GOLD analysis project Ga0307378, IMG submission 202238) | Soil microbial communities from Risofladan, Vaasa, Finland - UN-1 | ecosystem: Environmental > Terrestrial > Soil > Coastal area > Acid sulfate soil | place: Finland: Risofladan, Vaasa | collected...
TTCCGTCAGCCTGATCATCTCCTCACAGTAGGACGTGTGAGGTCTCAGGGCATCGTAGTTCCTCTCGAATCTGAGGCCGGGATGAATCCTCCCCAGAAAGACCTGCGCAGACTTGTGATACCCCTTGTTACAGATCTCTCTGGTGTCCAGGCCGAGCTCCTGGCAGGCGTCCAGCGTGGGACATGAATTCCACCATCTGGTGACCAGCCTGCTGGATGTCCGCTGAACGATCTCGCCGTCCCCCGGTGCCGAGATTCCCAGATAGGTTTGGTAGAAGATCCTGTAGGCGTCGTCGATGGGATCAGCGGTGCGCTCCAGGTGGGGCAGGTTCTCGTCCAGCCATAATGTCCTCGTCTCGATGGCGCAGCGCGCCAGGTACTCCAGAGCGGCATCCATCGAGGTGTGTTCGGCGACGGAGAGGATCGTTTTCCAGAGGACCAGGTGGTTCTTTCCCCGGTTGGCGTATTCCGCTTTCACTAGCTGGAAGTAGCGATCGTCCATCCCTGGCATGGTCCCTTCTCAGATCGCCGTGCAGGCGCGTAATCTATCTTATCATAGCCGCAGGGTTCATTCAAACGCCCAGGCTGAGCATGTGGAAAGACAGAACTGGCGAAATCAGGGACTGGGACGGCGGTATGGGATTGATTGTGCCGTTGGGGTAGAATGGCTGGTGGCGCGGCACACCGATCTGCGGTACTTGTCCGGCTGCGGGGAGGAGGGCAACCCATGGGGAAGACTGCTCCAGAGTGGTTATCTTCGTTACGGAAGGACATGGAACTGATCACAGAGGACGCGGCTCGAGAGCACTGGCCGGGGCCGGGAGTCGATGACACACCATACTACAACTACCGGCTCGAGCACGTACGACAGGTGGAAAGGGATGCCTTGCGGCTCCTGGACGAGGTGGGTGGCGATAGAGACGTTGTCTTGGCATCGGTCTGGATCCACGATCGGTTCCAACCCCAGTTCTCGGGACCGGATCACGCTGCCCTCGGTGCCCAATGGGCTCGGCAGCACCTGGGATCAACCGGCTTCCCCCAACATAAAGTGGAGCAGGTGAGCTTCGCCGTGACCATGCACTCCAATGAGCCACATACCATCCCGCCCACGGCGAATGAGGCGCGTTTGCTGTGGGATGCGGACGGGCTGGGCAAGATGGGCGCAGCAAGTGTCGTTGTCTTCCTATGCTCGATGACGGCATTTCCGCAGAACGTGGTCACCCACTCGACACTGGCTGAGAGGGGCTTGCAGAGCCTCGACGACGCTCGCCCCATGATTGACTCCTTCTACTTCCAGCCCTCCCGCGTCTGGGCAGAGGAGAGACAACGCACGGAGCAACAGTTCTACGAAGCCCTGGCCCGAGAGGTAGGTCATGGCTCCCATCTGCTCTGATGCTGGCGACTCTGTTACTGTCGAGGAGATCTCACAATGAGCGCTGCTGAGTTCCCGCCTCTGTGGGAGGTCTACGAACTGCTCTCTGCTGCCCACGGACCGCAGCATTGGTGGCCCGGGGACACCCCGTTCGAGGTCATCGTGGGCGCTGTGCTCACGCAGAACACAGCGTGGCACAACGTGGCTCTGGCTATCGCCAACCTCAAGCGAGAGGGACTTCTCCATCCAGAGTTACTGCTCCACACAGAGAGGGAGAGGGTGAAAGCTCTCATCGCCCCCGCAGGGTACTACAACGTCAAGTACGACCGCCTGATGAACCTACTGCGCTTCCTCGACGGCCAGGGAAGGGATCTGGAGCGGTTCCGCGACCTTCCTCTTGACCAACTGAGGGCAGACTTGCTGGGGGTCAACGGGGTAGGTCCGGAGACGGCGGACAGCATCCTCCTCTACGCCTTCGAGCGCCCGGTCTTTGTGGTGGATGCGTATACCAGGCGGCTCTTCTCCCGGTTGGGGTACCGGTGGATGGAGAAGGCCTCCTACGCCCAGGTCCAGGGGTTCTTCATGGAGGGCTTGCCACGGGACACGGACCTCTATAACGAGTTCCATGCCTTGATCGTGATCCACAGCAAGGATACCTGCAAGAAGAAGCCTCGCTGTGCGGGTTGCTGCCTCTTCTCGCTGTGCGCCGCTCAGGGATGATCGGAATGACAAGGCGGGCCCAGCGGGCCGCCTTTTCGAAGTGGGTCGCGGCTCGTATCGAGGGGGCGGTCCCCCTTCGCCGCCTGGCAGTGTTGGGGGACCAAGGATCTACGCCCACGAGTGTGCTATAATGGCTGCTGTGGTTAACACTCGCGGCACGGAAGACGGGAGGCAACTGTGGCGGGCACGCAACTGCTGAAGAAACTGAGGATGTCGCCCGAACAACGGGCGCTGATCTTGAATGTGCCCCCCGGCTACCTGGATGAGCTGGGCCCGCTGCCCCAAGGCGTGGAGCTGGCAGAAGAGCCCGAGGGGACGTTCGACTTCGTGCAGGTCTTCGCCAAGGACCTGGCGGAGCTGGAGAAGCTGGCTCCGGTGGCCGCCAGCGCCGTGAAGCACGACGGCCTGTTCTGGGTCTCCTATCCCAAGAAGAGCTCGAAGGTGGAGAGCGACCTCTCGCGGGACGTGGTCTGGAAGGCGGTGGCCAAGATTGGGCAAAGGCCGGTGGCCCAGGTCTCCGTGAACGACGTATGGTCGGCCTTGAGGTTCAGGCCGCCGGAGAAGGTGGGGAAGTAGGCCGTATAGACATGTCGAGGGCCGGGTCGAGGAGAGGTGGGGAACTGCTGGAGATGGCTGTCGCTGTTCCATCGCCGCCCAGTCTGTCGGGTCACACCTGGCGAGCGCTTGGGGTGGGGGATCCTCCTGCATTGCACCAGCTGGAGCTGGACTGCGTGCCTACAGATGGGGGCACCAGTCTGAGCAGCATCGAAGAGTACCGTGGCAAACTCGAGGGAGGGGGGGAGAACCTCACCACGGACACCCTATGTGCTGCGGACTCAACGGGGCGGCTGGCTGCCGCGGCATGGGTCACCTTGGACGACCACCCCCAGCAGCAGTACCGCGTGTTCCTCGATGGCAGCGTGCATCCAGAGTACCGCGGCCATGGGCTCGGGTCCTTCGTCCTACAGTGGATGGAGGCTTGCGCCCTGGAGATGCTCTCCGTACAGAAGGAAGACCGGCCGGGCGTCCTGCGTCTCGACTTCTACGATCGAAGTGCTGATGCCCTCGCCCTTTTCGAGGAGCACGGCTTTCGATTCGCTTTCGCCGAGGATGAGATGCAGCGCGACCTCAGCCAGCCCGTGCCGGCCGTATCGCTACCGGAGGGTATGGACCTGGTGACCTGGAGTCCAGAGCGGGCCTCCCTGTTCTTCGACGTGTATCAAGATGCCTTCGGAGATCGACCACGCTTCCCCCATTGGAGTGAAGAGACGTGGCGCCACAATCTCACCGACGACCCTGACTTCCGTCCTGACCTGTCGCTGCTTCTCCTGGACGACGCGAAGGCTGTGGGCTTCGCCATCTGCCACGTGGAGAGGGAAGGGGATCAGGAGCGCGACGGGACAGGTTGGATCGACCAGATGGGCGTTCGACCTGCCTGGCGCAGGCGCGGCCTGGGGACTGCCCTGCTGTGTGAGCTGATGGGGAGGTTCGAGGCAGACGGGTTGGCCAGGGCTGCGCTGGAGGTAGAGATGAACAACCGCCCTGCCCTGTGCCTCTATGAACGCCTGGGGTTTGAGCGGCTCAGGAGATGTACGAGTTACCAGAAGGTAGCCTGCGGTGGTGGCCGCTAGAGAGGGAACAAGTAACATGGCTGACAAGATGCAAGCCAGGAAGGACGAGATCATCTCTGCCCTGATCCAGGCCAGGAGGAAGATCCTCCACGTGGCCTACACGCTGCCCCCAGAGAAGCAGGACGAGGTCTTCCTGGGCATCTGGTCTGTGAAGGACCTGCTGGCCCATCTCATCGGCTGGGACTATACCAACAGAGATGCGGTCAAGTCCATCCTCGAGGGCGAGTTGCCCCAGTTCTACTCCCATCGCGACCGCGGTTGGGCGACGTATAACGCCTCCCTCGTGGAGAAGTACAAGACGAAGGATTTCGCCGAGCTGCTCTACTCCGTGGAATCCTCACAACGAGCCCTGATGGGTCTCCTGGCTACCGTCCCCGCCGACGAGTTTGACAAGGATAGGGGCATTCGTTTCCAACGCTACAAGGTGACCATCGCCCGGCTGCTTCAGTCGGAGGCCGACGACGAGGAGGAGCACGCCAGGCAGATGAAGGCGTTCGCGGAGAGCGGGGGACCGTCTCTCCCGGAAAGCGCCTAGCAACGGGCGCCCGTCGCGGGGCGCTCTACGCCTTCTTCAAGGGGACTTGCAGTCCGGTGACGTAGCTGGAGGGCCTGGTGACCAGGTCTGGCCCCTTGATGTATACTCCCATGGGGCGAGGGAGCCGGCATGAGGCAATGATGTTGATCACGCTTCCGCTCTTCTTGTGGCTGAAGAAGGGATCGGGTCAGCGTCTCCTCTGGCAAATGGCGAGCCTGTGTGAGCACCGCGGTGGGGTTCTGCTGTTTTTTCTCCCCCTCGCCTTATTGAAATGCCTGCTGGCCCCTATCTTCCCGCGAGAACATGATTGGGCGGATTTTATCCTCCAAATGGCTTTCTTCGCCCTGGGATTTATCCTCTTTGGCGATGAACGCTTCCTGCGCGCCGTCCGGAGAGATTGGTGGCTATTGCTGGCCGCGGGGACGGTCATCGTGCTGAGCCTGCTGGGAATGTATCTGATGGGCTTCCCCGTCATGGAGTGGAGCGGGACACCGGGTATTGTACAGTTCTCCGTCCTGCAAATGTTCATCAGCGCCATCGCCCTCTGCTATTCTCTCGCGACCATCTTCGTCGGTATGCGCTTCCTCAATTTCACCAACAACTGGCTAAGGTACGCTCAGGAGGCGGTTCTACCTTTCTTCGTGGTTCACCAGCCAGTGATCATCGTGATCGCCTTCTTCGTCGTGCAGTGGAATACCGGTACCCCGATCAAACTGCCAATCGTGGTCCTCAGTTCGTTTATGGTTTCTGTCGGTTTGTACGAACTGATGGTCCGGCGGATCCGACCACTCCGTCTAGTCTTTGGGATGAAGGTCTCGCGCGCGAGCAAGGCCTAGGCTGGCATGGGTTGGTTTCTTCAGGTGATGAAGAGGGGGTAACGATGCGCGCACGCACAATGGTGGTGGGGATCGTATGTCTGGCCATTCTGGCGATGCTGGCAGTCGTGCTCATTCCTCGACTACTTCAACCGGAACCGGTTTCTACTGAGGTCTACTGGCCCACAGAGGGCTGGCGGAAGAGCACGCCGGAGGAACAAGGCTTCGACTCCAGCAAACTGGCGGAAGGGTTGGTGGCCATTCAGGAACAGAATATCAAGATCGACAGCCTGCTGATCATTCGCCACGGTTCGGTGTTGCTGGACGCATACTTCTATCCCTATGACGGCAAGGTCGCTCATGACTTGGCATCAGTGACCAAGAGCGTCATGACCACCTTGATTGGCATCGCTGTCGACCAAGGGGAGTTGCAGCTTGACCAGCCCATGCTGTCCTTCTTCCCCGACCGCACCATCGCCAACCTCGATGACCGCAAACAGCACATCACCGTCCGGCACCTGGCGAGTATGGTGAATGGGTTCGAATCAGGCTCTCTGCGTGGTGACGAGCCAACCCTTCGCGCCATGCGGGCCAACGCAGATTGGGTGCAGTCGGCACTTGACCGCAAGATGGTTCGGGAACCTGGCACCGTGTTCTGCTACGACAGTCCAGGCATGCATCTGCTCTCGGCCATCCTCGAGGAGACCACGGGAATGACAGCCGTCGACTTCGCCCACCAGAACCTCTTTGAGCCGTTGGGCATCCGCGACGTGGTCTGGGACTCCGATCCCCAGGGGATCACGCGCGGTTGGGGCGACCTGCACCTGAAGCCGAGCGATGCAGCCAAGATCGGTTATCTGTGGCTCAATAATGGTGTGTGGGAAGGCGAGCAGATCGTCTCGGCTGCGTGGGTGGAAGACTCAGTTACGGCGCAAAGCAGGTCGGGGGGAGATGATTACGGGTATGGGTGGTGGGTTTCGAAAGAGAGCTACTACGCCTTTGGGCGTGACGGGCAGAACATCAAGGTCATGCCATCCCTCAACGCGATAGTGGTCACGACGGGCGGTGGCTTCGAATACGATGAAATCGTACCGTTCTTGACGGCGGCGCTGGTCGACCCTAACAAGCCCTTGCCGCCAAACCCTCAGGCTGTAGCCACGCTGGAGGCGACGCTTGCCGCGCTGGTGCAGGCTCCGGCCCCGCAGCCCGTCGGACCTCTGCCAGACACTGCGGAGGCGATTTCGGGCAAGACTTATGTGTTCGGTCCCAACCCTGCTGAGGTGGAGACCTTGAGCCTGGAGTTCGACGACTCCGCCGAGGCCATGCTGCACATCAAGCGCCCCGGCAGTGATGAGGCTGTTGCCTGGCCGATTGGCCTGGATGGGGTCTATCGCCGCTCAGCAGATGGGCAATGGTTGCGCGGCTCTTGGGCTGATCCAGAGACTTTTGTCTTCGAGATCGGACAGAATACCTACCGGTTACATTTCGTGGATGATCGCCTGGAGGTCAGCTCCCCCGAACTTGGTTTGGTGTTCGAGGGCCAGATAGGAACTCCTTGAGGCCCGCTGCTAGCTACCGTCTCAGGTCAAGGCACTGCGGAATGGGCGCCCGACCATGCGTGCCGCCCATAGCGCCCAGAGCGCGCGAAGAATCAGCCGGGAGCGGAGGACCGCCGTCGGCGTCGGGTGCGTAGTACCAGCCGCCCCTGGCTGGGTGCGATAGGACTAGTGTTCGGGGCGGATGGCATCCCGTCGGCAAGCTCAGGACAGGCACGGACTTGATCCAACAGTTACTTGCGGCGGTGCTCTTCCATGGGCTGGTTCCTCCCTTTGACAAGAAACGACTCCGGGTGCATAATACGGGCGTCGTCGGACCTGCACCGCAAGCCGGGCTGCCCATGCTGCTGGCGGTGGTAATCAACCCCCCGCACCAAGCCTTAAACGAAACCGACGGCAGAATGGCAGAGGTGGCCTCCTGTCACGTTACCCAGGTCGGCGGTGGAGGTCGCGTCGGTTCCACACAGCGTTGGGTGGCACGAGGCCCTGGTTATGGGCTGTTTTTCAATACCAGCGGCACGAAGCTCTTGTACGAGAAGGTGTAGAAATAGGCGGAGCCCTGGTTGGTGTTGGCGCCGACATCATCGTAGTACGCCCCCACCAGGGCCGTATCGCCGGAGAGGGCAACCGAGTAGCCAAAGTAGTCATACGCTGCGCCGTCCGAGGCGGTCAGTTGCCCTTGCTGGCTCCAGGTCGTCCCGCTGCGGGTGAAGACGTAGGCCGAGCCCTGGTTGGCATTTGCGCCGACATCATCGTAGTACGCCCCCACCAGGGCCGTATCGCCGGAGAGCGCCACCGAAATGCCAGAGTAGTCATCCGCTGCGCCGTCCAAGGCGGCCAGTTGCCCTTGCTGGCTCCAGGTCGTCCCGCTGCGGGTGAAGACGTAGGCGGAACCCTGGTTGGCATTTGCGCCGACATCATCCAAGTACGCCCCCACCAGGGCCGTATCGCCCGAGAGCGCCACCGAAATGCCAAAGTAGTCATCCGCCTCGCCGTCCAAGGCGGCCAGTTGCCCTTGCTGGCTCCAGGTCGTCCCGCTCCGCGTGAAGACGTAGGCTGAACCCTGGTTGTTTGCGCCGACATCATCCCAGTACGCCCCCACCAGGGCCGTATCGCCGGAGAGCGCCACCGAAATGCCAAAGCGGTCATTCGCTGCGCCGTCCAAGGCGGCCAGTTGTTGTTGCTGGCTCCAGGTCGTCCCGCTGCGCGTGAAGACGTACGCTGAACCCTGGTTGGCGTTAGCGCCGACATCATCGCCGAACGCCCCCACCAGGGCTGTATCGCGGGAGAGCGCCACCGCACGGCCAAACCAGTCATTCGCTTCTCCGTCCTTGGCGGTCAGTTGCTGTTGTTGACTCCAGGTCGTCCCGCTGCGGGTGAAGACGTAGGCTGAACCCTGGCTGGCATTTGCGCCGACATCATCGTAGGGCGCCCCCACCAGGGCCGTATTGACCGAGAGCGCAACCGAATAGCCAAAGCGGTCATCCGCTGCGCCGTCCGAGGCGGTCAGTTTCTGTTGCAGACTCCAGGTCGTGCCGCTGCGGGTGAAGACGTAGGCTGAACCCTGGTCGCTGTTTGCACCGACGTCATCCCCGTGCGCCCCGACCAGGGCCGTATCGCGCAAGAGGGCAACCGAAACGCCAAAACAGTCCTCCGCTGCGCCGTCCGAGCCGGTCAGTTGCTGTTGCTGGCTCCAGGCCGTCCCGCTCCGGGCGAAGACGTGGGCCGAGCCCTGGTGGCCGTTTGCGCCGACATCATCCCAGTACGCCCCCACCAGGGCCGTCTCGCCCGAGAGTGCAACCGAATAGCCAAAGAGGTCACCCGCCGCGCCACCCGTGGCGGTCAGTTGCGCTTGCTCGGTCCAGGTCGTCCCGCTGCGCGTGAAGACGTAGGCCGAGCCCTGGTAGGTGTTGGCGCCGATATCATCGCGGGGCGCCCCCAGTAGGGCCGTATCGCCCGAGAGGGCAACCGAATAGCCAAACTCGTCACCCGCCGCGCCGCCCGAGGCGGTCAGTTGCTGTTGCTCGCTCCAGGTCGTCCCGCTGCGGGTGAAGACGTAGGCCGAGCCCTGGTCGCTGTTAGCGCCGACATCATCCCAGTATGCCCCCACCAGGGCCGTATCGCCCGAGAGGGCAACCGAAATGCCAAACTCGTCACCCGCCGCGCCGCCCGAGGCGGTCAGTTCCTGTTGCAGATGCCAGGTCGTCCCGCTGCGGGTGAAGACGTAGGCCGAGCCCTGGTTGGGATTTGCGCCGAGATACCGGTAGGGCGCCCCCACCAGCGCCGTATCGCCCCAGAGGGCAACCGAAGAGCCGAAACGGTCATCCGCCGCGCCGCCCGCGACGGCCAGTTGCCCTTGCGGGCTCCAACTCATCCCGTAGCGGGTGAAGACGTAGGCTGAACCCTGGTTGGGTTCTGCGACATCATCCTTCCACGCCCCCACCAGGGCCGTATCGCCCGAGAGGGCAACCGAATTGCCAAACTCGTCACCCGCATGGCCGCCCGTGCCCGAGGCGATCCAATTGTCTTTCTGGCTCCAGGTCGTCCCGCTGCGGGTGAAGACGTAGGCCGAACCCTGGTCGGTGTTTGCGCCGACATCATCCAGGCATGCCCCCACCAGGGCAGTGTCGCCGTCCAGGGCAACCGAAAAGCCAAAGTAGTCATCCGCCGCGCCGTCCGAGGCGGTCAGTTGCTGTTGCAGACCCCAGGCCGTCCCACTCCACGTGAAGACGTAGGCCGAACCCTGGTTGGTGTTGGCGCCGACATCATCCCCCCATGCCCCCACCAGGGCCGTATCGCTCGAGAGCGCAACCGAATAGCCAAAGTAGTCCCCCGCTGCGCCGGAGGCGATGACTTTCTGCTCCAGGTAAATGAGCGGGTCGATGGTCAGGGGATAGGCCGCGCCTTTGTCGTTCACGCGAAGCATGACCTGCCCGGGCGCGTAGACCAGGCTTGTCTCCAGTGGCGCGCCGTTGGCGTCCCAGGCGCGCAGATGGTCGTAGCGCAGGGTCTGCCCATCCGGGGCAGCAAAGGATAGGCCGCGGCCATCGGTATCCGGCGCGCCTGCCAGGTCGGTGGACAGGTCGAGTTGCAGGACCAGCGGTCCCGCGCCGGGCGGCGCCTGGTGGATGGTGAAGCCTTGCTCCAGGCCAAGGGCGGTATCCCGATACCATTCGGTGAGGGCGCCGCGTCGGTATTCCAGGCGGCTAGCGGTCTGGGCGATTTCGGCTTCTGGGAGCGAGGCAATCTGCTCCCCGCGCCCGAGGCCGCTCAGGGCGAGGCCCCAGGCCAGGCCGTTGCCGCTGGCTTGCAGGCCGCTGGCGCGCAAGGTGAAATCGAGTCCGCCCGAACGGGCGCGGTAGCCATCGGCGGCGGCAGCGAAGGGTTGGGAGGAGGCCGCCAGAAAGGCGCTCATCAGCCCTTCGGGCATGGTTTCCTGGGCAGCCTGCGCCCGGCCGGGGGCAGGTGGCGCGGCCTGTGCGGCTGGCGCGGTCAGGGTAGTCAGCGCCAGCAGCAATGCCAGGAGGGTGGAAAACGATCTTTGAAGGTGGGTAGTCATTTCTTCCTCCTTGCACTTCGTCTTGGTGCAAGCCGCCCAACTATCGAGTCGGCCGAAGCAGTTCGGCCGAGGCAACATTGTCCCCAGACAGAACGGCTGCGGTGGAGCAAACACGAGGAGTGCTGACCTGGCGGTCGGATGGAGAGGTCGGCAGCCGCGCTGGCCGTATTGTGCAACCGAACGGGCTTTTTGTCAAGTTGAGGTGAGAGCAGGTACGGGCGAAGTCCCAGGCAGCCGTTGGATCAAGTCCGTGACGCGATCCGCCCCGAAGGTGGCCCCTACGCAGCCCATGAGCATGCGGGTCGCGGCGAAGATGCCCTGTGCTGGGGGATGGGCAAGCCTACGAAGGGTGGTCTGAAGGCCGCGGGGTGCACGCTACGGCGCTCCTTTGGGGCGCAGTATGCTGATGATGTGCGTTCTTACTCCCTGAGCCCCACCACAGGCCCCTCAAGATAGTACCCTTTTGACACTGCCCTTCCTTACTGCGCGTAGCGCCGGATGGGGGCCAACGTTTGCCGGAGCACGACAGCTGTGATAGACTTCGATTGATATTGGGGGTGTTTTGTGAACGTTCTGTTCATCATCAAAGAGATAGACAACGAGCCCCATGGCATCCTGCGTGTCTCGGCTGCCCTGAAGCAGGCTGGCCACGAGGTAGAGATGGTGGTGGGCACCGAAGAGGACCCCGTGGAGGCCGCCCTGC
>Ga0307378_10012384_pt1 | contig 10890 bp, 12 predicted proteins | sample UN1MG_FD_202238 | JGI IMG/M metagenome (GOLD analysis project Ga0307378, IMG submission 202238) | Soil microbial communities from Risofladan, Vaasa, Finland - UN-1 | ecosystem: Environmental > Terrestrial > Soil > Coastal area > Acid sulfate soil | place: Finland: Risofladan, Vaasa | collected...
CTGGCATTTGCCTTTCCAGCGGCATGCAGTGTTCAAGCCATTGGCATTGTGTCTTTCTATGTCGAGCACCTCAGAACGGACCCGTGGATCGGTTACGACCTCGGGCTTTCGATTGGCTTCTTTGCTGCAATAGCATCCACTGCATTAGTGACTTCCAGCCTGATTGCGCCCTGGGGGATTGGTTTTGATGCGTCTCAGAGAAGGTGGCCGAGTCGCACGTGGACAGCATGCCGGGCGCCTGAAGGATGCGGTCGCAAGACGGGGCTGTCATCGGCATCGCCTTTAGATGTCCTGCGTGCCCTGCGCAAGAACAGGAAATGGACGGCAGCACTGTTGGTGACAGTAATGTCCATGTCAGCCATATTGTACCACAGTAGTAGAGTAGATGATGCTGGTTCAGTAGAGTACATTGACGGCCGAATCGTCATCTCGATAGGAGGCTCCGCGACCTTCGTGCACTGGGGCACGACAACGCTCGACGTATCAGATGGATCAGAAACCGCCGAGTGGTTGTTCGACGTGAGCTACGATGAATACATAACCAACGAATGGACGCCACCGACCCTAGAAGCAAAGAATGTAGGTGAACTTAGCATCGCTCCTGAAGTGGTCGACCACAGTGGAGAGGGGATTGTGACGGAAGGGGACCGCATCATCCTTTCACCTCAGAACGGTACCTCTTTCGAAAGCGAGATCGAGTACCGAGTGGATATCCGTGAAGTCCGTTATGTGACGGATGTCTCATTACGGCATTTGTACATTTCCTTCGAGCTGGCTGACGACTGTGTCAACTACGAACTCGAAATGGTGCAGACACAAGGAATGGTCGTACGCACTGATCTCCCCGTCTATCTCCTCGCGTATGGTGCTGTGATAGCTTTCGTAGTTTCTTCGATGGCGGCTTACAGAGCGCTGATCAGAGGGCTTCGGCGGACGGTTGACTGATCCTGTGATGAAGGAGGCGGAGCAGAGATTGCGCCCATTTCCCACTTGATTGAAATCTGAAGAGGACTGCTGGCTACTGCCGGGTTCGAACCCCGGCAACCGCGCCAAGCCTTCGCGAAGACGGGGTTCACTGGAGGTTCAACATCGTCACCTTCGTGACAGGGTCGATCTCACGAGTTGACCGCACGCCGTCCAGCCTCAGAATGCCGATCTCATTTGTCATCCAGACCTTCCCCCTCAGGAGATGGCCCCCGAACATCCTGTGCTCCCTGTCTGCGACAGCGACATGTATATGGACCCTGTGCTCGCCATAGCCGGAGATCACCCCTTGAATCGACAAGAGTTCGTGCGGTTCGGAATAAGACTTGCTGATGTATTCCCCGTTGTCGAAAAATCCGAGTTCGAAGTCCGTGATCATTCCTAGGCCCGTGCAGATGATCATGGTGGATCTGGAGTCCTTGGCGGACTTGAGTATAGAGTCGATGATGTCCTCGCCATCGTCGAGTCGAAGTATGTGTACCTGGCCGCTCCTGGACTGATGCATTGTCTCGACCTCCAACCCGAATGTGCGTCCGACTCAAAGTAGTTGCGCAATTTTGACCAGGATTGTCCGTCATCTCTTCTGTCGCAAGAGGCTGAGGAGGATGCGGCAACGGCTCTGAATCCTGACTCGAATCCTATCACGAACCCCTCTGTGTTGACGAGGCAGTCAACGCGGTCGGCGCGTTCATATAGTGTTGCCTCGCTTCTTCAATCGGAGGTCTCACGGTGGTCACCAGACTGCCTATTGTGGTGGTTGCGGCACTGTTCGCGTTGCCATTGGCCATGCCGCTCGCATCTGCTGACGGCATGATGCATTATTACAGCAGCGTGTACGACGATTGGAACCTCTCCGCTGAGGAGACCCAGTATGGCATGATCAACTACGTGGACGGCGAGGAGCGATTCATGTTGACGATCAGGGTCGACAGCGAGAGTCTCGATCTCGCGGATGCCGCAGTGTGGATGTTCGCCATACCAGCGGACTCGGACACGATAGACATCGACCTGATGCCCGCCGTCACGGAGCTGAACGGCGAGACCGTCGCAGACCTCGCAAGGAAGGAACTCTGCTCGAACCTTCTGCTCGGATACGGCACGCAGTTGTATCCGATACTTATGCTCCCATTGTTCGGGGCTGTCGACTCTCCGCTCGCACTGTCCGACGGATACCGGGGGTTGTTGTCGACGGGTGGCGACGTCGAGGTGACCCAGCACGTGGAGTCCAGCGGATTGACGGCGGAGGTTGTCTCCACCACTCAAGCCGACGCACTCGAATCGTATCTGGAAGATCGTGAGCTCCACCTGGATGACGCCGCGGACTCCTTGATCGCCGAGTACATCGGCCAGGACTACTCGTTCATCATCTCATGGATCTCCGACATGGAACAGTTCCGGGACGAGGGCGTCCTTCAATACGACCACTCGACAGAATCGTACTACTACGAGCTCGGACTGTACTCCGTGTTCCCGACGGACAGGATATTCTACCCTTTGAGATTGACCAGCATCTATGGCGAGACTGTGGTCCCGATGATGCTGCAGATACTCGGCCATGTGGAACCTGACGACTCGGCCTTCGATTACGGCAAGCTGGGCATTGCCGTGAGGCACAGCGTCGATGACCGCTACTACATCTACGTCTCGCAGGAACTCTCGGAGTTCTTCACGAGTGATGCTCAGACGATTGACCCATATGGAGACTTCATGCTGGACGTGAAGTACACTGAGGTCGTGATAACGGCCCCATCTGAGCAGCTCGAGGTGGACCTGTGGATGGTGCCGACATCCTCCGCCTCCCTCGACGTCCAGCAATGGATCCAGGAAAACGGCTTCGTCACCGCCACCATGGTCATCATCGTGCTTTCGGTGATGACGGGGGTGATTGCGGGCATAATCGTCTTCGGCCAACACCGGCCGGTCCTGTGGAAGTTCGCAGCGCTTGGCTTGGCCAACCTACTGACAATAATCGGCCTCTGGTTGGTCGCGAGGAGGCTAGAGATAGAGCGGACCATGACGAGGTCCGAGATTCCGCTTTCTAGCAGACAGTACCGATCCGATTTCCTGTTCGTGTACACTTTCGTGTTCATCGTCTCTATCACCTCCGTCCTCTTCGTGCTCTGGCGATAAGAGCCGCATTGAAAGTCTGTCGGGTGCTACCGCATCTGGGGAGGCGATGTTCAGTCATCGTCGAAGATGAAAAGCTCGTCCACTGTGATATTCAGCACTTTGGCTATGTCGTGAGCGAGCTTCAGGGACGGGATGTACTTGCCGTTCTCGATGAACAGTATCGTCTCACGCCTGACTCTTATTCTCCTCGCCAAGTCATCCTGAGTCATGTCGTGCCGCGCCCTCAACTCCTTGATCCGCGTCCTCATGGCATGCCCGTCCCTCTCGACATCACGGTCCAGACGATTGCATAGATGACGCCCATCGCTGCGACCAGGATGAACATCACTGTCCCCGTCGATGGGACTTTCGCCGTCGTGTCTTCGAGCAACACGCCGAATATCCATCCCAGCGCCAAGCACAGATACATGCTCACGAAAAATGAAAGGTATCCGGCACGCATCTTAAGCGCCGTCGACCTCTCATCGTCGCTCGGAATGCCCTGTCTCATCTCTTTCCGTCTCTTCCTTGCCACCAAGGCCGCCGTTACTGCAATTGAGACAACTATCACAGCCGTCAAGATGGCCCACAGGTTGTCGGGCTCGTCATCGGCGGTCAATCCGATAGCGAACAGCATGCCAATCACGACTACGGACGTCGCTACTCCGATTAGCAGTTGGAACTTCTTCCTCTCGTCAATCATATCATCACTCCTGCCACTTGTTTTGGTTGTTTTGTGCTAACATTTTGTTAGCCTCACACCACTTTATGTTAGCTATAACACACATTATCTATATGTAGCCTTCGGAGGAACCGAGCCAAACGGATGCCTTGAAGCACAGAGCGTTGTTGCGATGCCATGATACTCTTTTGGACAGCGCGTTCAGCTCAGTTCCTTTTCCCTGAACAGGTAGGCCCCGAACACCAGGAAGAACAACGTCAATCCCAGCAATACGGCGGCTGACGCGCCCATGCTCGACGCGTCGAACCCGCTGATGTCGCCGTAGTCCACCCATTCGGACCCGACGCTTCTGAGATAGTGCTTGACGGACGCCTTCTGAATAGCGCCTGGAATGGACCCGATGAACCCCTCCCATATGAAGGCGTAGAAGAGGCCGAAGAAGACGGGCTTCTTGAACAGCACACTCGTCGCCAAGAACAGGGATGAGTAGACGAAGGACCCGATCACCACGAGAGCTGTGAACGCCAGATAGATGTCGGCCGCGGACCTGTCAACGCCCTGCTGAATGAAGAAGCTCAGGAACCCAGCGGTCGTGATCAGTATCATGGACGCCGACACAGCCAACGCCAACGGCACGTAGTAGCCTATGTACGCGAACGCGCGGTCCAACGGCGCTGTGGCCACATGCGTGATGCTCTTGCTGTCTATCTCGTCGCGTATCAGCGACGAGCCGAATATCATGGCCATGACGGGCATGAAGAAGAACAGTATCAGCACATCCAACAGGTTCGCGCCGTCGGATAGCGCGTCTACGTCCTGTGAGCCCGCATAGCCCATGACGAAGGCTACGAAGAGTGCCACAAGGGCGGTTATGATCACCTTCCTGCTGAGCAATAGTCCTCTGAGGGAGTGCATGGTCAGCGCGGATATTCCGTTGAGTGCCTTTCCAAGATCCATGATCTCACCGCCCCACAAGATACTTGAATATGGCCTCCAAGTTGTCATCCAGGCTGTACATGCTGGTCACGCCACAGCCCGTATCGTCTATGATGGCAGGCAATCCGTTGAAGAACGCCTCAGGGTTTGACACCTGGATGGTGATGCCTTTCCTGTCGTCGTTGAACGCGACCGATACCGTGTAGTCCTCTTCGAGGAGGGACTTCGCCAGGGCCGTGACCTCAGCCCCCTCTATCACGATGTTGTGAGGGTGCTTGTCGATAAGCGACCTGATCTCGGAGATGTCTCCCGAAGCAACCGTCCGCCCCTTGTACATCAGGGCGACATCGTGTGTCATCCGCTCTATCTCGAACAGCACGTGCGAACTGACGACGACGTCGTGGCCGTGCTCCTTGTTCAAGCGCTTGGTCAGGTCTATGAGCTCCTTCCGGACGATGGGGTCAGTACCGCTCAGAGGCTCGTCGAGTATCAGCAAATCCGGGTCATGAATCAACGCTCCTGCGATCTTCATCCTCTGTTTCATACCCTTGCTGTAGCCGCCTGTCTTTCTATCAAGCGCATGGCCCATCTCGACGAGCGACGCGAGCTCCTCGATGCGGCTTGCCAGGGTGGCGCCCTCCATCGCGTGGAGATGCCCGACAAGGGACAGGAACTCCCTTCCAGTGGAGTCAGGTGGAAGGGACTCGTAGTCGGGACAGAAGCCAATGGCAGAGTGGAGCTTGGAGTTCCCCCACGGCGTCTGGCCGAAGACGGTTATCTTCCCGGTGTTCGGTTTGATCAGGCCGAGGACCAGCTTGAACAGCGTGCTCTTGCCTGAACCGTTCGGCCCGACCACACCGGTTATGCCGTGCCTGATCTCGAGGTTGAAGTTGTTCAGACCGATGACTTCGCCATACCATTTGCCGAGCGATTCTGCGACGATCACCGAGTCAGATGTCCTCCCGGACGTGTTCATTTGCCCACCGCCTGTCGCATGGTTCTGACGTATACAACTGCCGCAGGCAGCACTATGAACAGCGTAAGGAAGGCTGCGAGGGTGCCTTTGTCGATGTAGCTCGGAAGTGCTTGGCCGAAGATCCAGTCGAACGAGTATACGAACGATTCAATCGGACTGATCACGATCCACTCAGTCGCGAATTCGGAGAACACCTCGGCGATAATAGTCAGGACAAAGAACGACATGAACGTCCCAACCGCCGCATAGCTCTTCTTCCGAGTGAACGAGGACATCATCAGGCCATAGGGCACGAAGAACATCGTTGCAAGCGCTCCAGCGACGATGGTCCGGCCAACGACGCCCAGACTACTCCAGTAGTCGTCGCCGCTCTGGGTTGCAGTCGCGACGACAGCTATGAGCAAGGGTGGGACGATGCATAGGATGCTCATTATCAGAAGGGCTCCGCTGGCCTTGCCTATGAGATAGTCCCTGATCTTCAGCGCCCTGCTGAAGTACAGCACGAAGGAGTTGTTGGACAGGTCCTCCGATATGAGGTCGGACGTCACGACTGCGGCCAGCAACATGGCAAAGATGGCGAGGACCGAGGCGTTCATATTCGCGTTCATCTCATCTGCCTCAAGGCCCTCGTGCGGCGATAAGACAACGGTGATGATCTGGAAGGCGAACATGAGGAAGAATCCGAGCAACAACAGGACTTTGACACCGATCGACTTCAACCCGTGTCTGAACACGCTCCTGAGTATAACGTAGACGCGCATGTTCTGAGCAGTTCGCTCACCATTCCATGGGCGATACTGAATGGGGCTAACTCCCATCCTTCGCACCCCCCTTGAACGCCCTCAGAAACACTTCCTCGAGGTCAAGCCTCTCGGGCCGATAGTTCCTGATCTGGACGCCGCTATCGCGCGCCAGGCGGAAGACCGCCTTTCCGTTCCCGCAACCGCGCAGGAGCAGCGAGGCCTGACCCCGGCCTTCTTCGCCTCGCTGCATGATCTCGCAGATCTCGCCGATTGCCTTGACATAGGCTGCGATGGCTGCGTCGTCGCCCCTCACGGTCAAGGCCTGCACACCCTCCTCGCCCGCGACGAGGGCGCGCGTCTCGCCGGAACGAACGAGCTTTCCGTTGCTGATTATGACGACGAAATCGCATACGCGCTCGACCTCCTGCAGTATGTGAGACGACACAATGACGGTCTTGTCGGAGGATCCTATCTTCCGGACAAGGTCGAGCATCTCCTCGCGTCCCTGAGGATCCATCCCGCTCGTCGGTTCGTCCAGAAATAACAGTGCTGGGTCGTGCACGATTGCCTGCGCGAGCTTGACCTTCTGCTTCATTCCAGTGGAGTATGACCTCACCAGACGGTACCGCTCTTCGTTTATGCCAACGAAATCCAGGACCTCGTGGCCCCTCTGCATCGCATCGCGTGGTCCCATTCCGGATATCTGAGCCAGATAAGACACGAGCTCCACGGCGTTCATGGACGGCAGGAGGCAGTCGTGTTCGGGCATATAGCCGACGTCGTCTCTAATCTGAAGACTCTGCGATTGTGAGTCCAGGCCACCTACCTGTATGGATCCGCTCTCCGGTTGGAGCAGGCCTAGAGCGGCTTTGATGAAGGTGCTCTTACCCGCTCCGTTCGGTCCCAGGAGGCCGACTGTTCCACGAGGAATGTCCGCGGTGAAACCATCAAGTGCGACGACCTGTCCGAAACGTACGGTCACATTTCTCGCAGAGAGATGGAATGCGCTTCGTCCAACGGGCTTCTCACTACCTGCCTCAGAATCCACGGGCTTCGCCTGGAGTGCACCGCTTGTAGCCATGGACATTCAGACCCTCCAAGTTGCATCTCGTCTGAGGACGAACGTGGTTGCGGCACTAAGCGAAACGGACAATCTGGCCGGGTCGTTCTTCATGTCTGCACCACGGATGCCTGATAAATAACGATGTAGTATGTATAGTTCCGTGTGGCGGCGTCACCATCTGCCTATGTAGGTATCGCGCCCTTGAATGCCGATAAGCTCACTACTTTCACCTCGCAGCAGAAAGAATTCTATGAATGGTCCTCATACACTCCCCAATATAGTCTCGAGACGAGGTGATTGAGCTGAGGAAATCGGACGTCAAGACTGAGCAAGACGTGAGGGAGTATCTCAAGGACTGGTCGGAGTTCGAGAGGAACGTCTACCTGGCCACCTTCAAGATACCCGAAGGAAATGTCAGCACGTACAGCAGGGTCGCCAAGGCCATAAAGAGACCGAGGGCGCAAAGAGCAGTCGCGAATGCCCTACACAAGAACCCTCTGTATCCGGTGGTGCCTTGTCACCGTGTGGTCAAATCAGATGGCGGCTTCGGCGGAGAGAAGACTGCGGCGGCTGCAAGGAGACGGCATGTCGAGAGAGAGGGTGTGCCGACCCGAGATGGGAAGGTCCTCCTCAGCAAGAAGATCCTTTTCTGAAAACTTGGAGTTGAGAGGAATGACGAAAGTACTGATAGTCTACGATTCGAGGACGGGCAACACCGAGAAGATGGCAGATGCCGTGGCGGACGGGGTCCGTGGGGTTGAGGGTGCAACCGTGGAGATCAAGAATGTCGACAAGGCGAAGCTGGACGACCTGCTTGCTGCCGATGCGATAATCCTCGGTTCTCCGACGTACTACGGCAACATGTCTGGCAAGGTGAAGGAGCTGATAGACAAATCCTTCAACATCCATGGCAAGCTGAAGGGCAAGGTCGGAGGAGCGTTCACGAGTTCGGGAGGGACTGCGTGTGGTGCGGAGACCGCCCTGTTGGCAATGCTGCAGGCGATGCTGATCCACGGAATGGTCGTCCAGGGCCGACACGATGACAAGCATTACGGAGCGGCTGCCGTCGAGGCACCCGACGGTGACGAGGTCAAGTACTGCAACGATCTCGGCAACAGAGTCGCGTCGCTGGCAACTGCGCTCAAGGGCCGCTGAAAGTCTGAAACGGCCGTTCGAGTTCTGAGCTGCCGAGCCCGGTCATTGCATGAGAGGCTATAGTGCTACTGTTCCCTGCCACTCGCACGTCTGTCCCCGATGCCGCAACGCCAGATGGGGGCGTGGACTTTGTGCTGGCGCTGGTTGTGAATCCTATCTTGGACGGTGGCCGTCGAAGACCGTCTTGATCCGTTCCATGGCCCAATCGATCTCTTCCTCCGTGATTGTCAGCGGGGGGGCGAAGCGTATGGTCTTCTCGTGGGTGTCCTTGGCCAGGACTCCCGCCTCCATCAGTTTCTGACACAGGGGCCTGACCGTCTCGCCAGGGCCGAGTTTGAACTCCACGCCTATCAGCAGGCCCTTGGCACGTATCTCCTTGACCTCGGGGCATCCTATCTCCTTCAGCTTGCTGACGAAGTAAGCGCCCATCCTGGCCGACCTCTCGGCCAGCTTCTCCTCCACGAGCACGTCGAGAGCTGCATCCGCAATTGCGCATGCCAGCGGATTGCCGCCGAACGTGCTGCCGTGCGAGCCCGGAGTGAATACCGTGAACAGTTCTCTGGAGGACAGAGCGGCTGATACTGGATACAAACCTCCTCCCAGTGCCTTGCCGACGCATAGGACGTCTGGTAGGATGCCATCGTGTTCGAAGGCGAACATCTTCCCTGTCCGCGCAAACCCGGTCTGGATCTCATCGAGTATGAGCAGGATACCCTTCTCGGTGCATATGCGCCTCAACTCCTTCAGGTAGCCCGGGGAAGGGACGTTTATGCCGGCCTCTCCCTGGATCGGTTCGACGAGTATGCCTATCGTGTACGGGTTTATCGCTTTCTCGAACGCTTTGATGTCGTTGTACGGGATGGTGACGAAGCCTGGTGTGAACGGCCCGAATCCCTTCCTGGAATCCTGGTCAGACGAGAAGCTGATGATCGTCGTCGTCCTCCCGTGGAAGTTGTTCTCGCAGACGATGATCTCCCCCTCATCGTCCGGAATGCCCTTCTTCTGATGGCCCCATCGTCTTGCCAGCTTGATGGCGGTCTCCACCGCTTCCGCGCCTGTGTTCATCGGGAGGGCCATCTCCATTCCACTGAGGTCGCATAGCTTCTTCAGGAACGGCCCCATCCTGTCATTGGAGAACGCCCTCGATGTGAGGGATACCCTCTCCAGCTGCTCCGTGGCGGCCTTCACTATCCTCGGGTGAAGGTGGCCTTGGTTGATCGCCGAGTAAGAGCTCAGCATGTCGATGTACTTCTTGCCATCGACATCCCAGACCCATACGCCATTCGCCTTTGATATCACGACCGGGAGCGGATGATAGTTGTGCGCCCCGTATTTCCTCTCTATCTCGATGTATTCCGTCGCTGACATGTTCTCGGCCTCCGCGCGTTCAAACGCCGTGCCCTCTATATGGGCTGTTGAAACAACACCGCCCTTTAAAAGTCTTTTACAGGACGCTCTAAGCAGTTGGTCGGATGACCGCACGTCCCTCATCAACGATTACCAGGACAGTGATGATGACGCCCCACGCCAGCAGGCTGAAGACGGCTATCGTCTCCGCCATCGGGTCAGGCCCGAAGAGGACTACGATCATCAGCCCTATCGCGAATGAAAATGCGTTGACGAGGAGGAACGCGTCCGCCAACGACCGTTTTGCCAGGAACCGTGCGGCGGTGAACAGGCCGAACGACATGAAGGCGGCCACGAAGAATGCGTACGAGACGAGCAGATGGGCGTCACCTGCGTCCTCTGTGAATATGCCGACCCCCGCTAGGAACATGCCTGAAACCGCCAAGAGCGCGTCTCCGACCTTCATCAGGTTGTTGGCGCCGAGGTAAGATGAGAAGCCCCCGGCTGCGAACGCCGCGAGCAAGCTTCCAGACAAGACAACGCCGGAATTGAACGCCCAGGCGCCCGGGCCCACGCCGAGGTCGCTGAGGTAGCTCTCGAAGAGCACGTAGTCTGGGTCCTCGAACGCCGCGATGATGTACAGTGCGACGAAGGCGATGCATCCAATTGGGGCGCATGCGAAGGTGATCCTATCCCTGAGGGCGAGTGCCACGGATGACGCTATTTCGTTCCTATGCATAAAGCGATTGCGCCCTACAGGCGCGAATCCCCGGAGAGCGTCTTCAGCACCCCGTAGACTGGTTTCGGGACGTCCGGCAGGTCATCGCCCACGTTCGTCGCTGGCTCGTCATCCAGCCTTGAGAATGAGTACACCCTTGTGGGGATCTCGAACCCC
>Ga0307378_10012385_pt1 | contig 10889 bp, 6 predicted proteins | sample UN1MG_FD_202238 | JGI IMG/M metagenome (GOLD analysis project Ga0307378, IMG submission 202238) | Soil microbial communities from Risofladan, Vaasa, Finland - UN-1 | ecosystem: Environmental > Terrestrial > Soil > Coastal area > Acid sulfate soil | place: Finland: Risofladan, Vaasa | collected...
GAAAACTGCCATTGCTGAAGGTCTGTCTCAAAGAATTGTACGGGGAGATGTTCCGGAAGGATTAAAGAATAAGAGAATAATAGTCTTGGATATAAGTTCCATGGTGGCAGGTGCAAAATATAGAGGGGAATTTGAAGATCGTCTAAAGGCAGTTTTGAAGGAGGTTCAGGAATCTGAAGGGGGAATAATCGTTTTTATAGATGAAATTCATACTTTAGTAGGAGCGGGAGCAGCCGAAGGTGCCATAGATGCTTCCAATATGTTAAAACCGGCTTTAGCCCGGGGAGAATTACACTGTATTGGGGCGACTACTTTAAGAGAATTCAAAAAATATATCGAAAAAGATGCAGCTTTAGAGCGACGTTTTCAGCCTATTCTCATTAAAGAACCCTCGGTAGAAGATACTATTGCTATTTTAAGAGGTTTAAAAGAAAGATACGAAGTGCATCATGGGGTAAAAATTAAAGATTCGGCTTTAATTGCAGCGGCTATCTTATCTGATCGTTACATTTCAGATAGATTTTTACCTGACAAAGCTATCGATTTAGTTGATGAGTCAGCTGCCAGCCTAAGAATAGAGATTGATAGTATGCCTATCGAAATAGATGAAGTAGAGAGAAAAATTATTCAATTAGAGGTAGAAAAACAAGCTTTAAAAAAAGAAAAAGATGCCGGTTCTCAAGAACGTTTAAAAAAGATAGAGCGGGAACTAAGTACCCTTAAAGAAAAAAGGGATAGTATGAAATTGCATTGGAATAATGAAAAAGAATATATTCAAAAAATTCATGAGATAAAAAGTAATATTGAAAAATCTAAATTAGAAGCCGAAAAAACAGAGAGAGAAGGGAACCTTAATCGAGTTGCCGAACTAAGGTATGGCGTATTACCTCAGCTTCAAAAAAAATTGGAGGAAGAAAATAAAAAGTTGGCTTCTTTGCAAAAAGAAACCAAGATGCTTAAAGAAGAAGTGGATGAAGAGGATATCGCAGAGGTTGTCTCAAAATGGACTGGTATCCCCGTTGGCCGACTTATGGAAGGCGAAGCGAATAAATTAGTCAGGATGGAAGAAGAGCTTACACGAAGAGTAGTTGGACAAGATGAGGCGATTAGATTAATTTCCAATGCTATCAGAAGATCTCGAGTAGGAATAGCCGACCCCAATAGACCGGTAGGGTCATTTATTTTTATGGGACCTACAGGAGTAGGGAAAACCGAGCTTGCTCGAAGTTTGGCCGATTTTTTATTTAATGATGAAAACACCTTGGTGCGTATTGATATGTCTGAATATATGGAGAGACACAGTGTTGCCCGGCTAATCGGGGCCCCACCAGGCTATGTTGGATATGAAGAAGGTGGTCAACTCACTGAAATTGTTAGGCGCAAACCTTATTCAGTTATTCTCTTTGATGAAATTGAGAAGGCCCATCCCGATGTTTTTAATGTTTTGTTACAGATTTTAGATGACGGCCGCCTAACTGACGGGCAGGGCAGGGTAGTTAATTTTAAAAATTCTATTTTGATTATGACTTCGAATATTGGAAGTCAGTGGATTTACGAAATGAATGAGGAGAATAGAGACTCTGTCATGCAGAAAGTAAACGATTCTCTTCGTGAGCACTTTAAGCCAGAATTTTTAAATAGAATTGATGAGATAATTATCTTTAACCATTTAGACAAAGAACAGATTATTAAAATTGTGAATATTCAGTTGAATATTCTAAAGGAGAGATTGCAGGGCAAGAAGATTGGTTTGAAAGTGACTACAAAAGCAAAGGAATTTTTAGCTGAAAAAGGGTATGACCCTCATTATGGTGCTCGACCTTTAAAGAGAACCATTCAAAGATACATTCAAGACCCCTTGGCTTCGCAGATTTTAGAGGGAGTTTTTAAAGAGGGAGATAAATTAGAAGCTGATTTGGATAAAACAAATGAGAAAATAGTTTTTCAGAAAATGCAAATTTAGTATTAGTTAGATAGTTAGCAAATTAGTATATAGTATATGGCAATAGAAAAAAGAAGTCAGCATCGGGTATCCAGGAGCCAGAATAAAATTGTATCGAGTATCGCGTAAATATTATAGCGTATAGCGTATAGCGTTTAGCGTATTGGATAAATCATGTTCTATAACATACTACCTACTTCTTTTAATAAATTTTTAATATCATTTCTAATCTTTTTTGTCATTCCCATGAAAATGGGAATCCAGTGTTTTTAAATAGTTGCACACTCTCTGGATTCTCGCTTCCGCGGGAATGACAGGAGGGGGAGTGTAGCTATCAGGGCGCATGCAATATGCCCTTTTTCTTTCTTTTATTTATTTTACTATACACAATATGCTACATACTATATATTAATTTGGCTTTTGTATTCTGCCTTCTTCTTTACTTAACTCTACGCTCTACGCTAAACGCTATACGCTAGGCCGTATACTAACAACTAATTTAATCGGTAAATTAATTTATTGGTCAATATAAATTAAAAAGGAGAACTACCAATGTTTACACAATATATGAACAATTTTTATCAAACAGTATTAAGTATTTTTAGTTCTGAAAATCTTATTCTGTGGTGGGGGAAATTTATAACTGTTATTATAATATTAGTTGTAGTAAAGATAGCTTTATCTGTAATTAATAAACTAATAGAAAAATCTTTAACCCCTTTAAAAAAATCTAAAAATTATAAGAAAAGGATTTCTCGCGCAAATACTCTTATTCCGCTTTTACAGAGCGTTTCTAAATATGTAATTTATTTTATCTCTGGAGTAATGGTGTTAAGAGAGTTAGGAGTAGATACTACTGCCATAATTGCTAGTGCAGGGGTGGTTGGTTTGGCAATAGGTTTTGGTGCACAATCTTTGGTAAAGGATGTTTTATCAGGAGCTTTTTTACTTTTTGAAGGGATAATTTCAGTAGGAGATTCTGTTACTGTCGGAGAACATTCTGGAACAGTGGAAGTTGTTGGTTTAAGAAATATTCATTTAAGGAAGTTTTCCGGCGAGTTAAGAGTAATACCTTACGGAGAAGTTACTAGTTTTGGTAATTTTAATAAAGGGTATATGAGGGCTATTGTTGAAGTAGGAATAGCTTATGAACAAGATGTAGAAAGAGGAATGAAAGCCTTGGAAGAAATAGCCAATAAATGGGCTGAAGAGAATAAAGATATTGTTTTAGAACCTCCGATTGTTCAAGGTGTATTATCTCTCGGTTCTTCAGATGTTACTTTAAGGATAGCAATTAAAGTTAAACCAATGACTCATTGGGGAGCAGAAAGAGAACTTAAGCGGAGAATTAAAGATACATTTGACAAAAAAGGAATAGAAATACCCTTCCCCAGGCAAGTAGTCTACCTAAGAAGAGAGAAAAAATAAAGACAAATGGATCTGATTCCAATTTTCAAATAGGTTTCCACATAAAACCAAAGGTTCTTTCACTATGGAATATTAGCAAATTTATTTTAAAATTATGGCAAAATAATCTTTTAAAAAATTTAGTCTAAAAATACATTTTTTATCTTCTCAAGGAATATCAATATAATTAACCTCTATATTAGAAACCCCACAATCAATCTCTATATCCACTTTGAATTCTGAGCTATCGTAATTATTGGAAGTATACATACTATCTCTCTTAATAAAGTCGTCAAGATCTTTTATCGCAATTCCCGAATCAATATTTACTGTTGCTCCCACATTTTGAGGTATAGTAATTTCAATATTAGATACTCCGGTATCTATAATTATCTTAGAATTATATTTAGGAACAACTAAATTAATATTACATGCTCCACTTTCAATATATAGTGTTTCTACTTTAAAACCTGATAAGTTGCAATCTGTATCGATAGCACCTGTTTTAATAGATAAATCATATATTATTTTATTATTTAATTTTAACTGCCAGTTATTTTTAATATTGTTAGAAATCCTTTTTTTGGTTATCGGCGAATGATAGATGAGTATGTCGGCCTCTTTTTCTGTCTGGGAGAATTTTTCAAAAGGCTCAAATTCTTTATATCGATATTGAGAAATACATTCATAAAGTAGTGGGGTAGATTCGCCCAGGGTAAGTATCCCTACATCAAGATTTAATCCAATTGAAGCTCTTTCGATTTCAGAATACTCCTTCATTTCTAAAGCTTCTTCGGTTTCAAGAGTTGTTTCGGTATCCGGAGCTGTTTCGATTTCTGGGGTTATTTCAGTTTCTAAAGTCACTTCAGTTTCAGGAACTTTTTCAACCTCTATCACTATTTCGCGGCTTAGAGTTTTTACTTCCCTTACCATTTCTCCTTCAAAACTAATTCCCATATAACTTGCTCCCACTCCTGCAATAATTCCCAGAAATATAATTAGTGGTCCCACAAAGGAAAGACTCTTCCCTCTGAAGATTAAAGATAAACCTAAACTTATTACGAGTAGCGGCCAGAGTTTGAGTAAATTTAACCATACAGACCAATCTAATATTTCCAAAGTATTTGCCAGGAGGATTATTCCAATAAGTAAAAAAGTTAAGCCTTTAATTATTTTATTTACTTTCATTTTTTTTCACCTCAATTTTATTAATTTACCGATTTACCTATTCACCAATTAAATTAGTCGATAGTAAATAGTATATTCGTATTGCGTATCGAGTATCGCGTGAAGAAAATCGGTTTTCAGTTGATAGTTGCACAATGCGAGATGCAAAGTGCAAAATAGAGAACTTGAAACTTACAACCTTCAACTTGTAATCTGTATTTTAACTGGCGAACTGGTTAACCGGGTAACTGGATAACTAATATCCTGTCCGCTATCCGCTATTATACGATATACGATATACGATATACGAATTTATTCTTTTTTAGTAAGATTAGACCAGGCATTAGCAATTAAAAGATCAATTAGTCTTTGTTGATCAGATAAAAATTCAGGATTTAGACTTAAGGCAATTTCTCCTTCTCTTACAGCATTTTCGTAATCTTGACTACGATAATAAGATAGGCCTAATTTATAATGTGCCTCTGAGAGGATATAATTTGAATCTGCTAACTGAAGAGCCAACTCATAATTTTGATGAGCCTTTTTGAGCTCTCCTGCATCATAATGCATATTACCTATTTCAATAAAGGCCTGGGCAAAATTATCAAAAGTAAAATCTTCAATGTATAGCGGGTAAAATTTTTGGGATAATACTTTTTCCATTATGGCTTGTTCGTATTCTTTGCCTTTTAGATTAATAAGTCCTAATCGATAATGTGCTATAGCTACTGATTTTTTATCTTCAGTAAATTGAGTAGCTTTATTATAGGCAAATATAGCTTGATCAATATTTCCCACGCTGCTATAGTAATCACCCAAATTTAAACAACAAGCAGCACTTTCTTGGTAAGCTAAAAAATTGTCCAGGATATAAGGACTGGCTTTAAGTTTACCCAATTTTATATATGTCTCTGTTGCTTTAATGAATTGGTCATTATCCTGATAGAGCTGGGCTAATTCGGAAATAAGCTTGTCATTTTGAGGAATAAGCTCGGCAACTTTTTCGTATTCTTTTATCGCTAAAACATACTCGAGTGTATCTTTGTATATAATTCCCTTTACAAAATAGGCAAAGGCATTATTGGGGTCCTCGGTAATAATTTGAGATAGATTGGTAAGAGCTGATTCTCTTTCTCCCATTTTATACAAAGCATAACTCTGATTTATCCTGGCCAATATATTTGTTTCATCTAAGCCTAAAGCTTTTTCGTATTCTTTTTCCGCAGGTTCATATAGGTCTAATGAACCATAAAAATTTCCCATATTGATGAAAGCGAAGATATCAGGTTTCATGGTTTTGCCTTCTATGATTTCTTGCAATAATTTTTCTGTTTCACTGCTGGCAAAGACAGTGGTAGTAAAAAGGGCTAATAAAATTATTAAAAAGATTACAAAACTTAATTTCAAATTTTCTCTATACATATCTACCATCCTTTCTTTTTTTAGAATTTTATAATTTTACGGATAAAATCGAAGAAATTTAATAAAAGAATTTATACTTAATAATTATATATTCAACATTATTTTTAAAAATCCTCTTTTTTAATTAAAATTTTTTCAACTTATTTTTAATATATCGTTTCTAAACCGAATTTTTTTAATTTTTCAATGCAAACTTATTAGTAATTATCACTTTTTATAACCATAAAATATTTCATCTCTTTAAATCTTTAATTTTTTAGTTTAAGGATTAAAGAACCTTTCTATTTTATATTATATATATTCTATTTTTTAAAGCAAATTCCTCTTTTTTTATTTAAATATTTTTAATTAACTTACCGATTACCCAATTAAATTAGTCGTTAGTGAATATAACCCAGCGTGGAGCGTACAGCGTTTAGCGTATAGGTGCGGGTAATAAGTGTAAGGAAAATACAAAATATAAGATTGGAGTTGCAGGTAGGGGCAGACCTTGTGTCTGCCCGAAACAAGACCAATAAACCAGTTAATTGGAAAACTTCTAACCAACTAACTATTAAGACGGCCATCTCACCTGTCTAATCTTGTAATTTTTAAATCAACATATATAATAAAAAAGAAGGATTTTTATTAATTTTATCGAATAAACTAATTATGAAAGACAATTTGCTAATATAAACTTTATTAAGGTAGATAAAAAGTAGAATGGTATTTTTCCTCCTCTTTCTCTTTCTTTACATGATACTCGATACTCGATACTCGATACTGTATACTATATACGCAATAGGAATTTATTTTGATTCTTAGTTTCTATTATCTTTACGAGATACGATTCACGAGATACGAATTTTATTTAAAGAGGTAGTAACCGATGAAGATTATACATAAACTTGCTAAAGAATAAAAAATGTCATTTCTCAGAAGATCAAGTTTAAAGTAACTATTGGAATCGGAGAATATCATAAAGATGTACAGGGATTAAGTAAATCATTTAAAGAAGCGACCCAGGCGTTAGATATAGGGACTAAATTGGAAGGAGCGGAAGATATTTATCATATAAATGATCTGGGCATAGGCAGAATATTAGCAGAGATTAAAAAAGATACTCAACAAGAAATTGTTAAAAAGACCTTCTATTCCGCAAGTGATGTTAGAGGAAGGAAAATAAGCGAAACATTACTGGAAACTTTAAAAGCCTTTTTTGATAATAATTTAAGTATTTCAAGAGCCGCCCGAGCCATCTATATACATAGCAATACTTTGCTTTATAGATTAAGAAGGGTTAAGGAAATAACCGGTTTAGACCCTAAAAAATTTGATGATGCTGTGCAATTGAGGATAGCTTTAAAAATGAGGATGTATCAGGGGAGTAATTTAATATAACTAAAAGTTAAAAGAGGTAGTTATATGATAAAAATAGAAAGGCTATCAAAACAATCTATCATTTCTTCGCATTTCCTTTTCATAAGATTGTGAAAAAAGGTCTTTTTTAAATTAATTTCTCATATTCTAAAAGCAATCTTAATGTATTTGTGTAATAATAACAAAAAAGAGTTAAAAAAAGTTTATTATTCATACTATTATACAAAGGAAATGTTACATAAGATAGCGTATTTTTATAATAGTATAGTAAATAATTTAAAACACCTAAATTCCCAATTGAGGTACAAAAAACGATGAAAATAGTTGTAGCCCCAGATTCCTTTAAGGGCAGTTTAACTGCTATAGAAGTATCAGATGCAATAGAGCAAGGGATAAGAGAAATCTTTCCGGAAGCTGAAATTATAAAAATCCCCATGGCTGATGGTGGGGAAGGGACGGTTCAGTGTTTGATTAATGCTGCCGGAGGGGAAATTTTAAGAGAGAAAGTTACAGATCCCTTGGGAGGGGAAGTTTTAGCCCATTACGGTATTTTGGGAGACAAGAAAACGGCAGTTATTGAAATGGCTGAAGCTTCTGGATTAACTTTAGTCCCAGAGAATAAAAGAAATCCATTAATAACTACTACCTATGGAACCGGTCAGTTAATTAAAGCAGCATTAAATCAGGGATGTAGAAAGATGATTATCGGTATCGGAGGAAGTGCTACCAATGATGGAGGGGCAGGTATGGTTCAGGCTTTAGATGTTCGCTTGTTAGATAAACAAGATAAAGAGATTGGTTTTGGAGGCGCTGAATTGATGAACATACATCATATCGATATCAGTCAAATGGATCAACGAATTTCCAAATTGGAAATTTTAGTAGCATCTGATGTAAAAAATCCTCTCTGTGGTCACTCTGGGGCTACCAGGATCTATGGTCCACAAAAAGGTGCAACTGAGGAAATGATGGTTATTTTGGAGCAAGCATTAGCCCGTTTTGCCCACATAATAAATAAAGCATTACACAAAGATGTAAAAGATATTCCAGGTGCCGGAGCTGCAGGAGGTTTGGGAGCAGGTCTTATGGCTTTCCTAGGTGCTAAATTAAAACCCGGAATTGAAATAATCATTGAAGCAGTAAAATTAGAAGAAGCCATGAAAGATGCTGATTTGGTCATTACCGGTGAAGGAAAAATTGATAGTCAAACTATCTATGGCAAAGTACCTGTAGGGGTTGCAAAGATTGCTAAAAAATATCATGTTCCGGTGATGGCAATTGGCGCAATTATTGATCAAGATGCAGAAATTGTACATAAATACGGTATTGATTTCTTGGTAAAAGTGAGTGATCCTCCCATGAGCTTAACCGAATATAAAAGCAAAAAAGTTTGGCTGATCAAGAAGAGTATAGTACAATTTTTAGAGAGAAAGAAAGAAGCTTTTAATTGAGTCTTGATAAAGCAATTCAGAGTATCCAATTTGGCTGGAACTCCCCCAATAAAATTACACTCAAGGACCTAACTAATGTTCCGGGGACCAGCCGGGAATTGCATACCGCAATGCCTCTTTCGGCTCAGGTTATGGAGATGATGCAGACCCTTATAGCGGATAGTTATTCAGAGATTGATCACGGTGGACTGGCTTTGTTTTATGAGAAATTAAATAGTATTTCTTTGAGGAAAGATTGAATAATCAAAATTACTACTTTAATTACAGGTGATATGAAATTTTTAGATATTCCGTGCAAAAATAGATCATAAGAGTTTTTCTATAATTGGTAAGTAGACTGATCATATAACCGAGATACAAAAACATATCTAATAAATAGGTGAGAAACTTCGAAGACTATGACTGCTCCCAAACCATTTTTCTCGTGCTTTTCAAATTCCAGAAGTATCAGAGACTAAAAAGAAAACCATAATTTAAAAAAAATTGAAATTTATGTAGTGTTGTGTTATTATAAAAATGTCAACGATGGCATTATGATAAACAATGAGAAATTACAAGATTTTATTTATTTTACAAAGAAAGCGATTAAGTAAAAATTACAACTATATAAAGATTATAGAAAGAAATTGATTGGAGAAATTTTTCATATAAAAACAGCTTATTAGAAGAAAGATTAATAATTATATGACGACTTTTAGGAGGCGATTTTGATTAAAGAATATACGATTAAAGATATTGCAAAAATTGCCGGTGTTTCCCCGCGGACGATTTCCAGGGTAGTAAATGAAGAAGAAAAAGTAAAGAAAGAAACAAGGGATAAAATATTAAAAATCATTAAAACAACCGGATACCAGGTTAATCTTATTGCTAGGTCACTCAGAAAAAAAAGAACCGGGATTTTAATGGTCTTCGTAGAAAGAAACACGGCGGATTATATGGGGAATTTTCATAATATTTTTATCCAGCATTTAGATAGTGAAGCCAATAGGCTAGGGTATAAATTAATAGTTTCAAAATCTTCAGCTTATAAAGTTGAAGAAAATGAATATGATGGTTTCTATTTGCTAAAAAATGGTTTTGCAGATGGTGCAATAATTTTTGACACTCGGGAAGTTGATCGCCGGATTGACTATCTAATTAAAAGGAATATCCCTTTTGTTATTGTAGGTAGAGATAATGTCTATGAGTCTACCTCTTTTGTTAATCTTGATAATGTTAAAGCGGGTTATTTAGGGGCTGAGCACCTTATTATAAGAGGAAAAAGGTCTATCAGATTTTTTCTGGGAGATGAAAATTTCACTGTAAATCAGGATAGAACAAAGGGATTTATTCAAGCCTGCAATGATTATCATATCAAGGCTGAATTAGTACATATTGATTATGGGATTAGGAGCTCTAAAATGGCCTATGAAAAAATGAAGGAAATTTTAAAAGAAGAAGTTCCTAACGCTGTTTTTGTCTCTGGTGACCAGAGAGCAATAGGTGTTTACCATGCTATTCAGGAAAAGGAATTAAAGATACCCCAAGATATTGCGGTACTCGGAATTGATAATATTCCATTGTCGGAATACTATTATCCAGCCCTAACAACTATTAGTCAGTCTGTAAGAAAGATGGCAAAAGGAGCAATAAAAATTTTAGATCAACAGTTAAAAGATCCTAAGAACTATAAAAATCAAAGAAATATTTTTCAACCAAAATTAGTTATCAGAAACTCTACTTAGAGCAATAAAATTTTATTAAACGAATATTGTATTGTTAATGGTTATAAACCTAAACAACCCACTTTACGCACCAAGAAGGGCTGCTAAAATATATGGATCTTAGAAAGGAGGGATGAGATAGAGAAAAATAGTTATTTTTTAAAAAATTTATAAGGAGAGAAAAAATGAAAAAGAGTGTTATATTATTAATTTTGATTATGGTGTTTAGCATGAGTATTTTTGCTTTTGCACAAAAAACTGTTGTGGAATTCTGGACTACAGATAATGAAAAATCCAGAGTTGATGTGCAGGAAGCATTGGCAGCAGATTTTATGAAGCTTCATCCGGAAATTGAAGTAAAGGTAATTGCAGTTGATGAAGTAGACATCCCCAAAAAACTTGCTACTGCCAAGGCAGCTGGAATATTACCTGATGTCG
>Ga0307378_10012386_pt1 | contig 10889 bp, 7 predicted proteins | sample UN1MG_FD_202238 | JGI IMG/M metagenome (GOLD analysis project Ga0307378, IMG submission 202238) | Soil microbial communities from Risofladan, Vaasa, Finland - UN-1 | ecosystem: Environmental > Terrestrial > Soil > Coastal area > Acid sulfate soil | place: Finland: Risofladan, Vaasa | collected...
CGTCCAGTATTGGGCAATGGGCTGATCCACGGCCAGTGCTCGATCTCGAACTTAAAGGACTTCCGGAAAGGTATCGGGTCCAAGATATGAAACCTGTAAGCACTTAGCTTCCGTCCGATACCGCGCTCCTCAAGGAAGGGCACACCATGATACAAATCGCTAAATGCCCTGAAACCCCAGGCATCGCAAAAATAATCCTCGGTTCCTGTTCCCAAGAAAGACACCTTGCCGTCCACGGTGATGATATCATCGCCTTCGCCGAACCAGCCAGGTGTCCGGGCCCGGTGCCCCATAACCACCCCCACAAAATGGCCTTCTCCTTCGGCTTTGGCCAGCAGGATGGGCTTTCCGCGCTCAGCAGGATCAGTTTCCAGGAATCGGGCGTGAAAATAATGTATATCTTTTATAGCCTTGGCATAAATTTGATAGTCGATATAGAAATAAAGCGAAACAGTTTCCCTTTTCACGTTTTCCTCCGACTGAGGAGCACTGACTGTAATACGTGCAGACTTATTGAACGGCATATACCACCAGCAGTTGCGTGAACGGCCTTCGGAGGAAACCTGGACGGGCACACTGTTCAATGGAGCGTTGACGCCCATGGCGACACCAAAAAAATCGCCGATAGGCGCTTCCACACTGGGATGATCGCTTCCTTCCCAGTACATCCGTACAATCAGATCATAGCCTCCGCCCCGGTGAGTCGTCCAGATATGGGTGACGGCACCTGGTCCTTTGATTTCTGCAAGAGTCACTTCCTTTCCCGTTGTGGGAATCCAAAAGTTGTCGCGTGGCCCGCCTTCTCTATTGTAAGAGCTGATGCGGGAGGCAGAATACGCTTGGGATGTGGAGAGAAAAGCCATGGGATTCTGGACCGCCCCAAACTTCGAGGGCGGCGGAACAGGGCCAGGCTCCGGTTGGGGGAAAAATCTTTTCTGTGCCATGATGCCAAGAAAAGAAAGGGCAAAACACAGGACAAGAATTTCAAACAGATAGGCTCGCTTTTTTTTCATTTCTATCTCCTTTTCATTTTTAGGCTCCACCGGCCCTGTTTCTGAAGATCTATGGAGAACCGGCGATGACCTTTTCGATAGCCTCTGATCCGAGGCCTCTTTCTTCTATTTCTTTTTAGGCTCCCAATGCCGGGACCGTGAGCCACGGGATTTTCGGGTGGCGGTTTGCTTACCGGTGATATTCTGAGGCAGGCTGGTGAGGTATCCGGGAAATCCCTGGGCCGTGTCTTTGACTTCCACAAGCCAGGCATCCGGAAGTTTACCCTTCACGTAGCCCTCGTAAAAGCCGCCTTTTTTCCTAACCATGAACTCGGGGTACCAGACCAAATCCCGCCAGTAAGGCTCATCATCATTGTTCACATACCAGACTTTGGCTTGGATAATCTTGTTGAGAGACTGGATGCGGGCTCGAAACAGCGTCCCGGCCTCGACTTGGCGGCCGCCCCACTCAAAGCCTTCCTCGACTTTTCTGTAGCTCAGGTCGCTGATGCGGCTTAAAGGCCTTCCCTCAAATACATGGACAACCCACATCCTCCAGTCCATGAAATGCTTCTCAGACATCGAGGCATGCCGATAGTTGGGAATGTATTCGACCGTCCATGACCCGTTCATCATCCCCTGGATCCGGTTGATGTTGTACATCCGGTAGCCATCCTCGTTCGTGGCGCCGATGTAGAGGACTTTGGCCTTGACCCATTTTTGGAGACGAGCCGGCGAAACGGCCTGCCAAGGCTGCTCTCTCGTGCTCCCCCATGTCGATTCATTTCCCATAAAAACAACGCCAGCAATCCGTTCGGGATCCACGGCAGCGGCCACATAGGCTGAGGTCGCTCTTTTACTGTGTCCGCCAATTACCGCACGGATTTTGTCTTTTTCCACACCGAGTACTCCTGCCATGACATCGAGTGCCCTCAGGTAGGGCACAGCAAGACGGAAATAAGGGTGGTCCACAGGGTCCTGTGTCTTCTGGCGGTATTCCCTCAAAAAGCCGATGGATAGCTCCTGGCCGCCCGTGCCGTCATATTCTCCGGGAACCGGGCAAACCATTGTCGGGTATCCGGTCAAGGCGGCGATGGGCTCTCCGTAGTTCCCGAGAAAGGAATTACGCCAGGGACCGGTGGCCAGTCCGTCTCAGCTTCGCTGTCCGACAATCACCACTTTTCCCCGCTTCTCCGGTGAGTTAAAGACTTCAGGATCGGCCGGCATGTAAATCACACAGGGATGTCCCCATTTTCGGCCTTCCATCTCCTGGCTGTAAAACTTCAACTCAATACGCCGAAGCTTCGCCAGAGGCACAGAATCAGAATCAATAATCTCATCCTTTTCAACAACATAATTAAAAGGAATTAAAGTTTCTTGGCACCGAAGCCAGAGATTCTGAGGCGTAGGAAGATCTAAATTTTTGTCCCCTGAAAGCAAAACACTTGTCAATATCAGAATGAGAATAATATGGATCAATATCACATTAACATTGCTAAAATTTTTTACCATCTTTCTTAACTCTCCTGTATTTGGGCTCCCAGTTTCGGGAACGCCATCCCCGGGAATAGCGTTCTTTAGTTGGCTTTCCAGTTATATCCTGGGGCAGACTGCTAACATAGCCGGCAAAACCATTGGCTGTGTCCTTGACTTCGACAAGCCACGCATCAGGAATCTTCCCGGAGATAAAAGTTTCATAAAATTCACCCTTCTGTTGCATAAACACAGGATACCACATCAGGTCTCTCCAGTAAGGTACATTATCACAATACACATACCAAACCTTAACCGCTATGATTTTATTGGGCGATTCAACTCGAGCCCGGAATATTGTCCCTTCCTCGTTTTCTTCATATCTCAAGTCGCTGATTTGGGCAAGAGGCCGGCCGTCGAAAATATGGGAAACCCACATCTGCCAATCCAGAATCTGGATTTCCGAATATGTGGCATGGTGAAAATTGGGAATGTGCTCGATAGTCCAGGGCTTTTCCATCATCGCCTGGACGCGGTTAACATTAAACATTTCGTAACCGTCCTCATTGGTGGCACCCAGATAGAGAACGGGGCACTTGACATATCTCTGGCTGTAGATCGGAGATATCCCCTTCCAAGGTTTACCCTCATAGCTGCGGAAGGTAGATTCCATCCCCATAAAAATCACTCCTGCAACCCGCTCTGCGTCTATGGCCGCAGCGTTGAAGGCTGCCGGGGCTCTCTTGCTGTGTCCCCCAATCACTGCTCGGATCTTCTCTTCTCCCAAAATCCCTTCAAACACATCCATAGCACTGATATAGGGAATGGCAAAACGGAAGTACTGATGATTCATGGGATCTTGGGTGTCTGTCAACAGGGAGCGAAAATAATAGACCCAGCAGCTTTCTCCATCATGGCCGTCATACTCGCCGGGAATAGGGAGAACCATTGTCGGATAACCTGTCCGGGCTGCGATTGGTTCTCCATAGTCATCAATCATCATCTTGTCTCCGTATCGGTTAGCGATAATGACAACTTTCCCACGGCGTTCCGGTCCCTGGTAAACTTTAGGGTCAGCAGGCATATGAATCACCGCGGTGTGGGCCATTCTTCTCCCCCACTGCCCTACAACCTGGCTTGTAAACCGGACTTCCATCCTCCTCAGGTTTTGCCGTGGATCGGTTATGGATGGAACGATTGCGTCTTTTAAGACCTTATAGGAAAAAGGAGAAAGTGTTTCCTGGCAGCGTTTCCACAATTCTTTGGGCGAAGGAAGAGGGCTTTCCTGGTCTGTCTCCTGATCAAAACCTCTGATACCTACCCAACAAAAAATAAATAAAAACAGGACTGATATAATCCTTTGATATGCTTTTGCCATCAGGATTCCTTTCGCCAGATTTCAGCGATTTTTTTGAGATATTCCTGGAACATGTCTTTTGGGACTTCTGTCCGAGCATCGATCAGCACAGCCTTTTGTTCTCGGGAGAGCCGTGTTGGACTTCCCACCACAAAAAGTGGAGACTCGACCGTCCGGTTGTCCGGGAACACAAATCGGGCTTTAACTGAAGGAAGGCACAACTGAGATAGTGCGGAGGAAGAGGCTCTCACATGGAAGACCGTATGCCGCCAGCCATTAGCTGGACAGTCTACCTTGATTCCCTCTTTCTCCTTGACCACCCAACCATCTGGAACGTCCAGGGCCACTGTCCCCTGTATGCTTGTTTCTGTCTCGTTGTGCATCAGGATGGCGAAATCGGTCTCCTGGCCCGGATAAATCACCCTCAACTCATCATCTCCCACCTGGAACCGGAATTCACCCGGAACTTGAGGATTGATGACCCAAACAGGACTGGACCAGGCCTGGCCGCCGTCTGCTTGAATCACCCGTACGTAGTAATAGTTCTCCCGATGAGTGAGTGGCTCATTATCCTCCCACTCCAAGTTCACTTTTTCGTTCTTCACCGCCCACTTGCGTATACTCCGTCCATTCCGGAAAAGGTCGATTTCCACGAGAGAAGCTTCTCCGACCGCCTTGATTTCAACCTTTCGTGATTCCTTTTCCAAAAGGAATTCTTCACCCATGAACCGGCCGTTTACCCGGACATCCAGGAATATGTGCTCACCGGAAGTGGCATAGACTCGTTTGTTTTTGAGACTCTCAAAGATGGATTGCCTGTCCAAGCTGGGGGCAAAAACGGCTGCCAACTGTCGGCCTCCGTGATCACCACTCGCCACAAAACCCCACCGCATGCCTCTGTCCAGCCCATCCCGTATGTAATGTCCCCGGACACGCGTACAGTCGTTGTGCACTTCAAGGCCTGTGAAGCATCCTTCATACTCATAGCTCCCACGCGCCTGGGCGATTTCGATCAGAGGAACCATCTCCGGGTCATAATAGTTCCAAGAAATCCATGCCATACGGCGGCTGGTGTGATGGGCAAAGGTCAGTACATTTTCTACTCCTCCCGCTGTCTCCTTCAAAGCATCCCAGAGTTCTAGAGGCGTGTTGTACCTCGGGTCACTGGCGCTGAAGTAATAATCTCCTTTTCCAACGTTGCGAAAAATAACATTGTAATGACCCCGGTAAAGATTGCCTCCTGCGTCGAATTCACTTGTCCATTCAAATCCGGTGAAGGCAACAAACTCACCAGGCTGGTTGTACCTCTGGGCTGCAAGCTGGGTCATGTGCCAGGTGTGATCGTTCTGATGTTCCGCATGGTCGATAGTACACATAAAGTCCAAACCACGCACAAAGTGCGTATAATGCTGGTTCTGGTCGATTCTTCCGTTTCTCCGGCCACACCCGGAGATCTCGCTGTGCTGGTGCAAATCCCCAAAATAAACCTGAAGAGTTTTCCCCTTGTATGTAGTTTGGTATTGGGAGAAGGTCTGCGGTTCCGGGAACTCGACTGCTTTCCTTTCTAAAGGAATCAAACGTGGAGATCCACCTGTCTCCAATTCAGGCATGGAAGCAACAGCGATGAAATCCGGTCCGTCCATATGTGTCCAGCTCGGATTATCCAGGAAACCTTTTTTCTCACGATCGTGCTGAGCCCAAGCCGTCCAAACCCTCCCTTCTGGGTCCTCAGCTAAGGACAGGAAAGCTTTGTAGCTTTGTCCCTTCAACCAGGCCATTCCATGATTGATCCATCCCTCTGTTCCCAGGCTTTCACAGATCGGACAAAAATAATGGCGCGGCCTGGAATAACCTGTAAAGCTTCGGGAAGTAAGCCAAACCGTACCTCTACTGGAGCAGAAAACCGTTGGCATCAGCCCCATAGCCGGGTCCTGGGGTGTTTCAGCGGTCCACCATTTTTGGCCGTCGGTGACCTTAATTACCCGCGAAGGATTTTCCACACCATATACTTTGTCGAGTTCATAAACCGGCCGGCCTGTCTGTTCCCAAGATACGGAATCGTCATCCAGTTGGCACATCAAGCTTTCATATACGACCCAAGCCCGGCCCTCTCCATCTACAGAAAGACGCGGATTTCTGTTGACTCCGGTACCATCGTCTACGGTAAGCAGGGGATGATTTTTCCTGTCGATACGCTGAAGCAAGACAGACTGGAAGCCATGCTGAGCGGCTGTCCAGGTCAGCCACACCTCTCCGTTAGGACCTTTGCCTATACAGGGTGAAGAATAGGATATTTGGGGACTCTCGGGCTTTATGGACCGATAAGGAATCTCCTTATCTGATCCTGCACTAGAAATGACAAGGATCTGGCCTTCTCTCTCCCATGCCGCCCATAGTTGGCCTTTCCTCATAACTGCAGAAGGATGAAAACCCGGGCCCAAGACCTGTGGTTTGTCCCAGTCTTGCTGGGTCTTTGTGATTCGCTTAACGAACCACCGCTGTCCATCGTAAGAAGAGTAAACAAGAACAGGCTTTTTTTGTGAATTAACAAGAAGTTGAGACTCAACCTGGTCCGTCAAAGTGGGATCAGGATAAGAGAGCACTGACCACTTGCCTCCAGAACGGGAGCAGACAGCGATTTTAAAGCGACCTTGCTGATAAGAAGACCATGCCATCCAAAGTGTGCCGTCTGACGCGAAAGCGATGACCGGAGGGTTGCTTCGCGAATCTTTCGGCGTGTTCAGCCGCACCAAATCAGACGGCAGGCAATAGCCTGCACACAGAAGCAATACACAAATACTAAAGACCCAATATTTTTTCACGATAAACCTCTCTTTAAATATAGAAATTAGGGGATATGATTAGGGGATATGCATAAATCTTGATTAGGTCTGGTACGGTGTGTCATAACTTGAATCGGAAGGATAAGATGTGTGTCTGTGCGTGGTTTTCCGTTAATCTTATCGATGAGCAGAGAGACAACTGCGTAGGCAAGTTTCTGCAGGTCCTGGTTTGCACACACCAACGGCCGTTTAAAGATGTTGCAGTAGCGTTTAATGTCGAAGGCAGCCATCATGATGTTCTTGTTGGTTTTCACTTCCTGCTGTTGCACAATCTTCATGGCACCCAGAAAAACTAGATTGTTGACACAAAACACAGCTTCGATATCAGGAGCTCTCTCCAAAATGAGAGGCATCATCTCTTCACCGGCTTCTGTTGAATACCCCTGGAAAAGGACAATGTTTTCATCAAGCGGAATGGAATGTTTTTTGAGAGCATTCCTGTAGCCCTCAAACCGTACGGCATTGATGTAGGTATTTGGTATTCCTCCCAAGTAAGCAATGCGTCTGTAGCCCAGACTAATCAGTTTATTGGTCATAGTTTCTGCAGCTAATGTATTGTCACTTGTTACCCAGGGGAGGTCTGTCTTGTAGAAGATTCTATCGATCAGGACAACCGGGGTATCCTTCTGGACGCTCTCTAGGTCCTGCCATTCTTCGGTTTGGATAGGGGCAATGATGATGCCGTCTACCTGCCTGTCGATAAGCACCTTCAAGTAGAATTCTTCATTCTCAGAAATCTCGTTTGTATTACACAGAATTGTGCTGTAACCATGCTCCCGGAGCAGCCTTTCAATCCGCCAGAGCAGCTCGCCAAAAAAAGAATTCTGGATATCGGGAACGATCAAGCCGATGGTAAGGGTTCTTCTGAGCCGCAAGCTTTGTGCCAGGATGTTAGGACGATGGTTCAGCTTTTCGGCAGCCTCAAGAATAGCTTTGCAAGTTGACTCAGAAATTCTGAATTCTTTCGCTTTGCCGTTGAGCACTCTTGAGATAGTCGAGTAGGAAAAACCTGTCACTTTTTGGACTTCTTTAATGCTCATTTTCTAAATAAACTTTAAAAATTTTTGAACAAACGTTCTGCGCAATCATTTATTCTATGATATGCTTACACTTCAAACATGCCATTTGTCAAGGAGAAATATTCATTTTATCTACAAAAAATATACTCCCCAGACCGTTTTTTTTGCTCTGCTGCATCCCATCACTGTTATTGGAGATCATCTTGGTGAGCTAAAAACGGCTGCCGAAGAATTGGGGATTCCCTTTGAATGCAAGGACCATTGCATACATGATGAATTACAAACCGGCAAAGGTATGTAAAAGGGGCAAGATCACTTCTTGATCATTTCTTCGAGTTTGGGAATAAGATCCTTAATGATAGGCGCTTGGGGATCATCGGGTGCCAGTTCAAGAAATTTCTTAAAACTCTCTATCGCCATACTATAATTTGTGAGATTTAAGTAGGCATATCCTCTCTGTCTGTAAGGAGGAGCCCAATCACTATTTATTTGAATTGCCTTATCATAATATTCAATGCCTTTGGCGGCTTCACCTTGCTTAAAAAAAATCTCCCCGATTTTGAAGATCATGGTCTCATCTCCAGGGAAAATATCGATGGCTTGCTGGAGGTAATTCTTAGCTTTGTCAACATCATTTTTCAATATATAAACCTCACCTATTCCGGCTAACGCATGGACTACGTTTTCATCTCCTCCAAAGGAATTTTTCTCTTGTTTTGCCTTTTCCAACATCGTCTCAAAGACCGCAATGGCTCTATCATATTCACCCATTTCTTTGTAACAATTTCCAATGTTGATCTGAACCTGATAAAAGCTTGGAGTCTTCTCAAGCAACTCTTCAAATTTCGCAACAGCCTGCTCATATTTTTTCGCTTCAAAGAGCCGATTGCCCTCTTTAAGGAGAGTGGCACCAATTTCATCCTGAATGGCAGATCCTTCTTGGATAACTACCTTTTTGAGGGTGATATTGACTGGGGCGTTATTCTGGGAAAATTGGCTGACCTGGAGTTCCAGAGTAAACGGTTCGTAGCCTTCCAACTGAGCAACGATAAGGAAATATCCGGATCCTAAACCTCCAATCGCCCAATTCCCTTTTTTATTGGATTTGCTTTCAAATTTTGTCTTATAATCCAGATGTTCAGCTGTAATCTTCACATCTTTCAAGGGGTTCTCCGAGTCATCTACGACTGTTCCCCGAATACGTCCTTTCCCTCGACCCTGCTGGCCAAAATCCAGGGTTACCATACAGACCAAGAGCGTAAATATCACAAGAATCAGGAATGTGTTTCTCTCTTTCATGCGGGCCTCCGAACTATAAGATTTGAGATTTTATTCTACTTTATCTCATCAGAATTTTCAAGCAGACCAAAACTCCGTCCCCCCAAAGAAGAAAAAAAGTCCTTCAGGATATGTTTTCTGTCGTTATTAAGGCAAAATTTCCCCTTGATAGAGTAAAAATATAAAGATAAAAGAGAAATTAAATATACGTTATAAAGCCTATCGTGTTATATCTATAATTGAACAAAAACCTAAAGAACTTCCTCTTCAGATAATAACACATTTACATTTGTCTTCTTTTTAGCCTTCGTTCTTCTGTTCTCTTTCCAACCAGTATTTTTTATTAAAATTCACTCGATAAAAAAGCCTCCTGATAAGCAACTGTTTCCCTGCTTATAGTAAAATTTACTCCAATGGAAAGAAGGCTACGATTTTTTATCAGTCACTTTTTTCCAGACGCGGAGGAAGTTTCCACCCATGATTTTCTTAATATCCTCATCGGAATAGCCTCGCTTCTTCAGCCCGCAGGTAATATGGGGATAGTCCTGGGCACCCCGGATACCCACCGGAGAGGGGGTCCGCGGATACATGTCTGCGCCTAAGCCGACGTGTTCGACGCCTGCAATTTTGACAGCATGGTCGATGTGATTGAGAAGGTCTTCAATGGTCGGCAGATTCTCCAAAGGCCAATCCCTGCCTTGACTGAGGTGTTCAATGGCGATGCGGAGATCGATATCCTCGATCCTGGGGACTCTGGCAAAAATGGGTGCAGCGATGGTTCTCTGCTTGCTGCGTGCTTTTGCATATTCGGATGAAAGGTAACCCACCTCAAAGACAATGCCGATCACGCCACCGTTTTTTGCCAGTGCCTGAAGCATGTTGTCGGTGATGTTGCGGCGGTGGGGATTGATGGCCCGGCAGCCGGAATGGGAGCAGATAACCGGGTCCTGGCTCGTGTCAATCACATCATAAAAGGTATCATCTGAAACATGGGAGAGGTCGATCACCATTCCGATCCGGTTCATCTCCTTGACCACCAGGCGCCCCAGGTCATTGATTCCGTTCCAGCGAGGTTTATCTCCGCTCGAATCCGCCCAACCGTGACTGAGGTTGTGGGTTAGTGTCATCGACGAAACGCCGAACTCGTGGAATTTGCGCAGCAGGTCCAGGTTGTCCTCGATGGCGTGACCGCCCTCGATAGCCAAGGGTATGGCGATCTTGCCTTGGTCTACAATCCGTTCAACATCTGAGCCTGTCCGGGCGAGCTCCACCGCGTTCGCATTCTTGGCTATTGCTTCGGTCATGGCTTCGATCAGTTGGAAGCACTGGCGCGCCGCCTTGTCCGGATAGAGGTAGTTCTGGATGAACAATGCAACCACCTGCACATCGACCCCACCTTCCTTCAGACGCGGAATGTCAACGTGTCCTGCGGGCAAGCGGTTTCCGATATCCAATCCCTCATAAAGGACACGATAGGCAAGATCGTTGTGGCAATCCCAGACAATCGCCTCCCGGTGCAGCTTTTCCAACTTTTTTTCATTTATAGTTTTTTGCGATGAGGGACACGGAAAAAGAAGAGCTCCGATGACTAAAACGATCAAACTAAAGAAAAGACAGTGTTTTACGGATATGATGGGTTTTCTCCTCGAGGAAACAGTCATTTTACGATAAAACCTCCAGAATTGTCAAATTTTCTCACCCCATAAGGGGCAAAATGGACCTGGCACCCTTAAAAATAAAGCAGTCTGATCCCCATATTTATCTTTGTAATCTGTGTACTCGTTCAGATAAATTAGTGACACATTGGAGGAGCTCTCATGCAGGCCTCATCGGGTAAGGAGGCCTCAGATATCTTCCCATGTTGTAGAGAGGATTAGAGAGTTAAGAGAGCAATATCCGCGTTGGGGAAGGGATAAGCTGGCAGTAC
>Ga0307378_10012389_pt1 | contig 10886 bp, 10 predicted proteins | sample UN1MG_FD_202238 | JGI IMG/M metagenome (GOLD analysis project Ga0307378, IMG submission 202238) | Soil microbial communities from Risofladan, Vaasa, Finland - UN-1 | ecosystem: Environmental > Terrestrial > Soil > Coastal area > Acid sulfate soil | place: Finland: Risofladan, Vaasa | collected...
ACCCAGGATCTGCGGTCAGACCCCACAGGCGCGACCGCTTGCACCCCATGAACAAAGTGTGTATAATCCGACCCAAAGGTCGCAAACGTGGGCTCCGTCCGGTGCCTTGCTAGCCCAAGCGTAACCGGAGGAGCGAATGCAAGTAGAGCTGGTTTCAGTCGGCACTGAGCTGCTACTTGGACAGATTGTCGACACAAATGCTGCTTTTCTGGCCACGAAGCTATCTGAGCTGGGTATCAACGTCTATCATAAGACGACGGTCGGTGACAACGCCGAACGACTTGCTGCCGCGCTGCGCATCAGCCTGGGGCGATCCGATGTCGTGTTCGCCACCGGGGGACTGGGGCCCACGGAAGACGATATTACCGCGGCGGCCGTGGCACAGGTCATGGAGGTCGACCTCGTCCAAGACGAGGCAGCCTCCGAGAAGATCCGATCGTTCGCCCGCTCCCGCGGGATCAAGCTCCTAGATAGCCTTCTCAAGCAGGCCTGGGTGCCCGACGGGGCAGAGGTCGTCCCGAACCCTATTGGCACGGCCCCCGGGTGGATCCTCTGTCGAGGATCCAAGACGGTCATCGCTCTCCCCGGTGTCCCCACCGAGATGAAGGCGATGGCCGAACAGGCTGTCCTCCCCTATCTCGCAGAGCAGGCCTCGAAGGAAGGCCCCGCCGTCATCGTTTCCCGCGTGCTCCGCCTCGCCGGAATGGGCGAATCCCAGGCGGAGGCGGAGATCTCCGACCTCATCCAGCGCCAGGCCAACCCCACCATCGCCCCCCTGGCGAAGACCCATGAGGTGTTTCTGCGGCTCACCGCCCGAGCACCAGATCGCGCCGCCGCCGAGGAACTCATCGAACCCGTCGAGGCCGAGATCCGGCGACGCCTCGCAGACCATGTCTACGGGGCCGACGACGAGACCCTCGAAATGGTTGTCGGCGACATGCTCAGAAAGGCCGGGCTGACCCTCGCCGCGGCCGAATCCTGTACCGGCGGGCTCGTCGGCCACCGCCTCACCGACATCCCGGGCAGCTCCGACTACTTCCTCGCCTCCCTCACCGCGTACAGCAATCAGAGCAAAGTCAAGCTGCTCGGCGTGCCCGAGGAAATCATCCAGCAGTACGGCGCCGTCAGCGCCGAGTGCGCCCGCGCCATGGCGGAGGGTGTCCGGCGGGCGGTCGGAGCGGACATCGGCCTCTCCGTCACCGGCATCGCCGGGCCGGGCGGTGGCACGCCCGCCAAGCCGGTCGGGCTGGTCTATGTGGGGAGAGCGGACGCTTCCGGGTCCGCTGCCGAAGAGCTGCGGCTCCGCGGAGACCGGCTCATGGTCAAGGAGCGGGCGGCACAGATGGCGCTCTACCTTCTCTACCGGAGTCTCCGCGTTCGACAGACGGCGGAGGTGGCGAGATGAGCGACACCATTCGCTCCTTCATTGCAGTCAAAATGCCGCCCGGCGCAGTCGATAGGCTGCGCCAGGCGCAGGACCGCCTCCGCGCGGCCGAGGCCGGCTGGAAGTGGGTCGACCCGGACGCCTTCCACATCACGCTCAAGTTCCTGGGCAATGTGGAGCAGAGCCGCCTCTCCGCCCTCTGGGAATCAGTGTGCAAGGCGGCCGCCGGGAGCCCGCCTTTCACCATGGCACTGCGAGGGCTGGGAGCGTTCCCCAACCTCGACGTTCCTCGTGTAGCCTGGGTCGGCATCGACGAAGGCGCAGCCGCGCTGGTGGGCCTCGCCGCCAAAGTCGAGCAGGCCTGTGAGCTTCACGGGTTCGAACCGGAGCGGCGGCCGTTCAGGGCCCACCTCACACTCGGCCGGGCGCGCCGCCCTGCGCCGAACCCCGGCCTCGCCGCCGCCATCGAGGAGCTGGCCGACGCCGACCTCGGCGAAGCGGGAGTGGACCGGATGCTGCTGATGAAGAGCCAACTGACGCCTCGGGGCGCACACTACGACGTCCTCGAAGAGTATCTCCTGGACCACGGAGACACGGCATGAGCCAGAAGAAGAAGGACGACAGAACGCACGCGCTGGAGCTGGCGATGACCCAGATCGAGCGGCAGCATGGCAAGGGTGCGATCATGCGATTGGGCAGTTCCAAACGGCTGGCCGTTGACATCATCCCCACCGGCGCACTCGCCCTCGACATCGCGCTGGGCGTGGGCGGAATCCCGCGGGGGCTCATCACTGAGATCTACGGCAACGAGGGGTCCGGCAAGACCACTCTCGCCTACCATCTCATCGCAGAGGCTCAGCGCGCTGGAGGCACCGCCGCCTACATCGACGCGGAACAGCGCATGGACCCCAGCTACGCCCAAGCCGTCGGCGTGAACCTCGATTCGCTGCTCATCTCCCAGCCGCAGACCGGAGAGCAGGCGCTCGATATCGCCGATATTCTGGTCCGCAGCGGCGGGCTCGACATCTTCGTCGTCGACTCAGTTGCCGCCCTCGTTCCCCGAGCCGAGCTCGAGGGCGAAATGGGCGACTCCCACGTCGGCCTTCAGGCCCGCCTCATGTCGAAGGCGCTCCGCAAGGTGGCCCACTCCATCCGCCAGTCCAACACCGCCGGCGTCTTCCTCAATCAGATCCGGGAGAAGATCGGAGTGATGTTCGGGAACCCCGAGGTCACGCCCGGCGGGCGGGCGCTCAAGTTTTGGTCGTCGGTGAGAATCGAGCTCCGACGAGTGGAATCTCTGAAGCGAGGGACCGAGATCATCGGAGGGCGGTCGCGGGCAAAAGTCATCAAAAACAGCGTCGCGCCCCCCTTCCGCCAGGCCGAGTTGGAGATCATTTACGGTAAGGGCATCTCTCGCGCGGGCAGCATTATCGACAAGGGACTCGACCTGGAGATCATCTCCAAGTCCGGGGCCTTTCTCAGCTACAACGATACCCGACTCGGGCAGGGGCGAGAAAACGCCCGCACCTTCCTCGAGGAGAACTCAGACTTGGCGGCGGAGATCGAAGCCGAGATTCGGCAGCGCGCGGGCCTCACGGCATCGCCCGCTGAAGCGGAAGACGATGAGGAGCAAGAGGAGTAAAGGCATCGCCCGGTCCGACGACGAGCAGGCGGCGCGCGCCAAGTGCCTGCGGCTGCTGTCGCGCCGGGCGCGGTCGGCCGGCGAGCTGCGAGAGCGACTGCAGACCGGAGGCTGCGACACAGACGTCATCGAGGGCGTACTGTCCGATCTCGAGGGCGCCGGGCTCATCGACGACGAGGAGTTCGCCCGCTCGTGGATCGCCAGCCGCAGGGCGTCGGGCGGCGCCGCCCGGCGGAGGCTCTCTTGGGAGCTCACCCGAAAACGGGTCGACCGCGACCTGATCGACCGGGTGCTCGACGAAGAGCTGGACGACCAGCAGGAGCTGGACCAGGCAGCCCAGCTGGCGCGCAAGAAGCTGCGCGGTCGGCAGCTGGACGGCAAGGAGCTTTCCCGTCTGCGCCGCCACTTGCTGGGCCGGGGGTTCGGGTTTGACACGGTGGACAGCGTGCTTAAAGCCGTTGCACGGCAGAGAGAGACTTAACCCGATGACTCGCGCTCCGACAGATGCTGCGCTCGGGGTCGTTCCGGCGGGCCCACGCCGGGGCAGCGCTGTCGGGGCAGATTGCACTGTGACATATCTCTCGATTCGACCAGGCGCAGGTCCGGCCCCCACAGGCCGGACCCGAGATAGCGAGGCCCGCGCTCCGCGCCGAGGAGGATCGGGTCACACGAAGGGAGTGATATTGCGTTGCCTGAGGAATGGAGGTTGCTGCTTGTTGCGCTGGCGGCGGGAGTCATCCTCCTGCTCGCCGGTTACTATTTCTTACTGGTCCCGCGCTACTGGCGCCGGATGCGACAAGTCGAGGAAGCCGAACGGGAGAACGAGAAGGCTCGGAGCGAGATAGACGCGCGTCGCAAAGAGGCCTTGTTGGAGGCCCGCGAAGAGGGACATCGGCTTCGTAAGGAAATCGAGAAGGAGAACCGCGAGCGGCGCCAAGAGCTCCAGCGGATGGAGCGGCGGCTGAACCAGCGGGAGGAGAGCCTGGAGCGCCGCGGTGACGCCCTCGAAAAACGAGAGCGAACGGTAGAGCAGCACGAACGCGAGGTCACGCGGGCGCGGGAGATGGCGGAGCAGGAACGCACCCACTGGCGGGAGGAGCTCGAGCGCGTCGCCGGCATCGGCATGGAGGAAGCGCGCCGCATAGTCCTCGCCGAGGCCGAGGAGGAGGCGCGCCACGAGGCCGCCATGCTCCTGGAGCAGATCGAGGAGGAGACCCGCCGGGAAGGCGACCGAAAGGCGCGGGAAATCATCTCGCTGGCGATCCAGCGCTGTGCAGTCGATCAGGTGGCCGAGATGACGGTCACCGCGGTGGCCCTCCCCTCGGACGAAATGAAGGGGCGCATCATCGGTCGAGAGGGGCGCAACATCCGTGCCTTCGAGCAGCTCACCGGGGTCGACCTGATTATCGACGACACGCCGGAGGCGGTCGTCATCTCGACTTTCGATCCCGTCCGTCGGGAGATCGCTCGCGTCGCTCTCGAGACGCTCATCGGCGACGGCCGCATCCATCCGGGCCGCATCGAGGAGGCCGTCAAGAAGGCAGGCGCGCTCATCGAGGAGCGCATCCAGCAGGCGGGAGACCGGGCCACCTTCGAGACCGGAGTCTCGGGGCTGCACGCGGAGCTGGTCCGACTTCTCGGCAAGATGAAGTTCCGCACAACGATCGGCCAAAACGCCCTCGACCATTCCATAGAAGTGGCGAACATCGCCGGCATTATGGGGGCCGAGCTCGGCGCCAACGAGGCGGTGGCGCGGCGCGCGGGGCTGCTTCACGACATAGGCAAGGCCGTCGACTTCGAGGTCGAGGGCACCCATACCTCCATCGGCGTGGACGTGGCACGGCGCTATCGGGAGAGCGCCGAGGTCATCCACGCGATCGCGGCCCACCACGAGGACGAGCCCTTCCAGTCCGTGGAAGCGGTTCTCGTCTACGCCGCCGACAGCATCTCCGCCGCCCGCCCGGGCGCCCGTCGGGAAACGCTCGAGGGCTACATCAAGCGGCTGGACCGCCTCGAGAAGATAGCTCAATCCTGCGACGGCGTCGAGCGCTGCTTCGCCATCCAGGCCGGACGCGAAGTTAGGATCCTGGTGAAGCCGGAGGATGTCGACGACGTGATGGCGGCCGCGCTCGCCAAAGAAGTCGCCGACCGCATCCAGACATCGGACCTCCAATACCCGGGCCAGATAAAGGTCACCGTCATACGAGAAACGCGGGCCATCGAATACGCCAAGTAGGCCCGCTGGAAAAGAGGAGCACCGCTTGAACCTGCTGTTCATCGGCGACATCGTCGGCCGGCCCGGCAGGGCGGCCGTCCGGGCGCGCCTCCCGGAGCTGATAAGCCGCTATCAGATTGAGTTCACCATCGCCAACGGGGAGAACGCCGCCGGTGGACTGGGAATCACGCCGAGCGTGGCGGAAGACCTGCTCAGCGCCGGTGTGGACGTGCTGACCACCGGCAACCACGTCTGGCGACACCGGGGGTTCGTCGAGTTCGCCGAGGCCGAAGCGCGGGTTCTGCGCCCGCTTAACTTCCCGCCCGGCACCCCCGGGCGCGGCGCAGATGTCTACATGACCCCCCACAGCGGCCCTGTGGGCGTTCTGAACGTCGTGGGCAGGGTCTTCATGGATCCCCTCGAATGCCCCTTTCGGGCGGCCGATAGGGGAATAGAGTCGCTTCGTGGAAGAACCAATCTGATTGTGGTAGACATACACGCGGAGGCCAGCAGCGAAAAGGTAGCGCTTGGCTGGCATCTCGACGGGAGGGTGGGCGCGGCCATCGGAACCCACACCCACATCCAAACGGCCGACGAACGCCTGCTCCCCAACGGAACCGCGTACATTACAGATGTCGGAATGACGGGACCGCGGGACTCGGTCATCGGAATGCGGCGAGAGCCGGTCATTCAACGCTTCCTGACCGGAATGCCGACCCGGTTCGAAGTAGCAACTGGACCTGTGATACTGAGCGCAGTGGTGGTGGCGATCGACGCCGAAACAGGGCGCGCGCACTCCATCGAGCGTGTGGTAGAATTGATCGAGGCAAACGAATAAGGCCAGGGACCCCCGACAGGGGTTCGCCCATAGCGATATAAGAGGTCGGAGTCAATCCAACGGTTGCAGGAGGGCTTCAGCAATGGAGGTCCTACGGGTCTCGACGAAGTCGAATCCGAACGCTGTCGCCGGCGCGCTTGCAGGCGTCGTCCGCGAAAAAGGAGCGGCTGAGATCCAGACGATTGGAGCGGGGGCGCTCAACCAAGCGGTGAAAGCACTTGCTATCGCCCGCGGCTTCATGGCCCCCTCCGGGGTCGATCTCATCTGCCGGCCGGCCTTCGCGGACATCATCGTGGACGGCCAGGAACGCACCGCCATCCGCCTCATGATCGAACCCAAGTAGCTCGCGACTCTCCTACCCTCATAGGCACAACGGCATCGCGGCCCGGCTGAGGGCCGCGATGTTTGTGTCCCGCCTGAAGTGCTCTCCCCCCAGCGACGCGCGACTAAGCAGCACTGCCTACAGTATCTTCTCCAACCCCACCACCAGCCCCCGCAGCCCCCGCACCTTCCGGATCGCCAGCAGCACCCCCGGCATGAACGACTCCCGGCTGGTCGAGTCGTGCCTGATGGTCAGCGTCTCCCCCAGACCGCCGAAGATCACCTCTTGGTGCGCCACCAGGCCCGGGAGCCGGACGCTGTGGATGGGGATCGCCCCCTCCGCCTGGCCGCGGGAGGGCCGGCCGTCGGCGGACTGCTGCCCCGCAAACTTGCTGCCGGAGACGCCGGCCATGAGCTGCGCCGTCCGCAGCGCCGTTCCCGAAGGCGCGTCTGCCTTGCCCGCGTGATGCAGCTCGACGATCTCCGCCGCCTCCATATGCCGCGCCGCCTGGGCCGCGAACTGCATCATCAGCACCGCCCCGATGGCGAAGTTCGGCGCCACCAACACCGGCCGTTTCCGCTCCCGGCACAACCTCTCCAGCTCGGAGCAATCCTTCTCGGTCAAACCCGATGTCCCCACCACGCACGCCACCCCCGCCCGAAGCGCGGTCCGCACATTCCCCATCACCGCACTGGGGAGAGTGAAGTCCACGGCCACCTCGGGAGAGGCGGCGCCGATCGCATCGCCGAGCGAATCCGTGATGATGACCGACGCTGGTTCGAGCCCGGCCACGCGCCCCGCATCCTCCCCTACCCTCGACCGATCGACCGCGCCCACCAGCTCCATGTCCTCCGGCCCCATCACCGCCCGCACCACCTCCCGCCCCATGCGCCCTCCAGCCCCGATCACAAGCACCCGAATCCCGCTCATCTCGCCCTCCCGCCGTCGTCGAACGGCCCGATCGCGACCAGGGCTCGCTCTCCTTCCCGCAGCACACCTCGCGCGACCTCGTGCACGTTTTCGGCGGTCACGCGATCCACCCCTGCGGCGATCTCATCGAACGGAAGCACCCGCCCCCAATACAACTCCGACAGAGCGAGATGCTGCATCCGGAAGCCCGTGCTCTCCGCGGCCAGCGCAAGCGACACCCTCAACTGCACTTTCGCCCGCACCACCTCCTCCTCGGTCGGGCCCTCGTCCCGCAGCCGCGCAACTTCCTCCTCGATGACCTCCTGGACCAGAGCGAAATTGCTCGGGGAGGTGCCGGCCGCTATCACGAACAGCCCGCCGTCCCCGTAGGCCTGCAAGTAGGAGCCTATCCCGTAGGCGAGACCCCTTTTCTCCCGTATCTCCTGGAACAGCCGCGAGCTGCTTCCCCCGCCCAGTACGGTATCGAGCACGGCAAACGAGTGACGCCACTCATGCGTGCGCCCAATGCCCGGAGACACCCAGCAGAAGTGAACCTGCACACCAGACTGAGAGACCAGGCGCCGCTCCCTGTGGAAGACGGGAGCGCTCGTCTCCAGGCGAGGACGCCCCGGCTTCAGGTGCGCCGTCAGCTCCCCCGCCAGCTCCACCATGCGCTCGTGCTCGACTCGGCCCGCCGCAGCCAGCAGGAGCCGGTCGGCCGCCTGCACCTCGTCGGCGAGATACTCCCGCAGCGACTCACAGCCGATGCCGCCCACGCTCTCCGCGCCCCCCATCAGCGCGTGCCCCAGAGCATGGTCCGGCCAGGCCGTCTGCGGCACCAGCTCATGCATCCAATCCTCGGCCGAATCCCGAACGTGGGCGATCTCCTGGAGCACCACCTCCCGCTCCCGCGCCACCTCCTCCTCCCTGCAGATAGAGTTGAGGAGCAGATCGAAGAGCAGCCCCACCGCCGCCTCTGTGTGCTCGGCGGCCGTCCGGGCATAGAGATACATCTCCTCCCGGTCCGTGATCCCGTTGACGTACCCCCCGATGTCGTCGATCGCCTCTGCAATCTGAAGGGTGGAGCCCGTCGTCGTCCCCTTGAAGAGCATGTGCTCCAGAAAATGGGTCATCCCCTCACACCCCGGGGGATCGTTCCGGGAGCCGGTGACCGTCCAGAGGCCGAGCGACACCGAGTCCACGTGGTCGAGTCGCTCGGTGAGAACGCGGACACCGTTGGGAAGTACTGTCTTGAGGGCGTGCGGCCCCGAACCATTGGGCGTCGGCGTCATTCCCCGGCCACCTCCCCCATCAGCCGACAGCCACCGGAGCCTCGAGCACCGATGGCTGCCATTGCACCCCGAACCGCGGCCGCTCTCAACGCCGGTCCCGCCGACCGCGGGAGCGACCCGAGTCGCCGCCCCCGCCCCGGCCTGACTCCCGTCGGTCGCCGCGTCCGCCCGCCGACGGAGGCCGTCTCTCGTCACCCTCGCCGGGCGGCAGCAAGTCCTTCCGGCTCAGCCGCACCTTCCCCTGCGGGTCGATCTCGATCACGCGAACGGGCACCTCCTCGCCCATGCTCAGCACGTCCTCCACTCGCTCGATCCGCTCCCGCGCGATCTGGGAGATATGCAGCAGCCCGTCTCGGCCCGGCAGGAGTTCGAGGAAGGCCCCGAAGGGAGTGATCCTGACGACCTTGCCGGAGTAGGTCTCTCCGACCTTCAGGTCCCGGGTCAGGTCCTCGATCGCCTTCAGCGCCTTCTCCCCGGAAGCTTGATCCGGGGCCGCGATGAACACTCGGCCCTCCTGCTCGATGTCGATCTTGCACTCGAAGTCTGCCTCCAGCCTTCGGATCATCTTGCCGCCGGGGCCGATCACATCGCCGATCTTCTCCGGGTCTATTATCAGCGTGAAGACGCGCGGCGCGTGCGGCGCCAGCTCCGGCCGCGGCGCGGCAATCGTCCGCTCCATCGTATCGAGCAGAAAAACCCTCGCTCGTTGCGCCTGCTCGAATGCCTCCGTCACCGTATCCATCGTGAGCCCGTGCAGCTTGACATCCATCTGCACCGCCGTGATGCCCTCGCGGGTGCCCCCCACCTTGAAGTCCATGTCCCCGCTGAAGTCCTCGACGCCCTGGATGTCGGTCAGCAGCTTCCGCCGGTCCCCGTCGCTCACCATCCCGATCGATATGCCCGCGATCGGGGCCCGAATCGGCACCCCCGCATCCATCAGCCCCAAGCTGCTTCCGCATACGCTCGCCATCGAGCTGGAGCCATTGCTCTCCAGCACCTCCGACACGACTCTCACCGTATAAGGGAACTCCTCCTCATCGGGAAGCACCGGCAGCAGCGCGCGCTCCACCAGCGATCCGTGGCCGAGATCCCTGCGGCTCGGACCGCGCATCGGACGGACCTCACCCACGCTGTAGGGCGGGAAGTTGTAGTGGTGCATGAACCGCTTCGACTCGACCACTCCCAGATCGTCGATGAGCTGCTCGTCCCCCACTCCACCTAGGGTCACGACCGACATCACCTGCGTCTGGCCCCGCGTGAACAGCCCCGACCCGTGCGCTCGCGGCAGCAGCCCCACCTCACACGAAACGGGCCGGATCTCCTCCGGCGTCCGCCCGTCGGGGCGCCGCCCGTCGTCCAGGATCAGCCCCCGCAGCTCCGCATCCGTCTGCTCCTCCAGGGCCACCCGTATCTCCGGCATTCGCTCCGGGAACTCATCGGCAAGATCGGTCCCGAGCTGGTTCATTATCTCCGCCGTCGCCTCCTCCCGCGCCGTCTTGTCCGGGTTCTGCATGGCCTCTCGAATGGTGCCCGAGAAGCGGCCGATGGCCGCCCGGATGTCGTCCCCCACCTTGACGCCCTCGACCTCCACCTTCTTCTTGCCCGCCGCGGCCATCAGCGACCGCTGCATCTCGATGATCTGCTCCGCATACGGCAGCGCGAACGCTATCGCTTCGACCACCGCGGCCTCGGGGAGCTGATCTGCCATCCCCTCCAGCATCACGATGCCGTCCGGCGTGACCGCCACCGTCAGGTCCAGGTCGCTCTGATCTCGCTCCGCATAGGTCGGGTTGATCGTCAACCGGCCCTCGACGCGCCCCACCCGCACCGTGCCCACCGGCCCCAGGAACGGGACAGACGAGACACACAGGGCGGCCGATGCGCCCACCATCGCCGGGATGTCGGCCGCATTCTCCATATCCACCGACAACACCGTCGCCACAATCTGAATGTCGTTGCGGAAGCCCTTCGGGAACAGGGGCCGGATCGCCCGGTCGATGCGGCGAGCCGACAGGATCGCATTCTCGCTGGGACGCCCCTCTCGTCGGATGTACCGAACGCCCGGTATCTTCCCGGCCGCGTACATCCTCTCTTCGAAATCCACGAGAAGGGGAAAGAAGTCGATGCCCTCGCGGGGCGCTGCCATAGCCACCGTCACGAGAGTGATGGTGTCCCCCACGCGCACGCAAACCGACCCGTCGGCTTGCTTCGCGAGGGTTCCGGTCTCGACGGAAATCGATCTGCCGTCGAGGTCACGCTGTTCTATTGCCACTATCTATTCCTA
>Ga0307378_10012390_pt1 | contig 10885 bp, 7 predicted proteins | sample UN1MG_FD_202238 | JGI IMG/M metagenome (GOLD analysis project Ga0307378, IMG submission 202238) | Soil microbial communities from Risofladan, Vaasa, Finland - UN-1 | ecosystem: Environmental > Terrestrial > Soil > Coastal area > Acid sulfate soil | place: Finland: Risofladan, Vaasa | collected...
CGGCGCGTCCAACGCATCGGCCGTGATTATGGGCGCCGAGCCGCCTGACGGAAGAACTGCCTTAAGCTGCTTGCCATTAGGGATACCGCCGCCGAACTCTTCTCCGAAGATTAATTCCCGGTAGGTGGTGCCCATTGGCGCTTCATAATTTCCCGGCCGGTTCACATGGCCGCTCAAACATACGACTTTAGGTCCCGGGCTTTTTTCCGTGCCAATCCCCAGGTACCAATCAGCACCGTTCACAATAACCGGGGGCACATTGGCCAGCGTCTCCACATTGTTCACCACAGTCGGCCGGGCATACAAGCCCTCTTGAGCTGGAAAAGGCGGGCGAATCCTGGGCTGGCCTAGTTTTCCTTCGAGGGATTCCAAAAGCGCCGTTTCCTCGCCACATATGTAGGCGCCGGCGCCATAATGGGAATAGAAATCACAACTAAAATCCGAGCCAAAGATTTTTTCACCAAGGGCATTGTTGGCATACCCTTCTTTGATGGCTCGTTCAAAGGGCCTGGCGGTGTGCATAAATTCGCCGCGAAAATAGATGTAGCAGGCCTGGGCGCCGATGGCATAGGCACAGATGAGAGCCCCCTCGATTACCTGGAAGGGGTTGTATTCAAAAAGCTCGCGATCTTTAAAGGTGCCCGCCTCAGATTCATCGCAGTTGACAACTACGTACTTAGCCCCTTCGACCTGGGGAATGAAGCCCCACTTAATACCGGCCGGAAAGCCAGCGCCGCCTCGACCACGAATATTCGATTTTCGGACGATATCCCGCACCTCGGCCGGCGTATATTCAGCCAGGGCCTTTTTTAAGCCTTCGAAGCCACCGTTAGCCGCATAAACGTCATATTGGTGGATGTTTTTTACGTCGCGATGACGCAATAAAATATGTGTCATGTTTAATCCTGCTTGAACGACTCTTTCAAAGCTTCAACGCCATGACAGCTGACCTCGCCCCGTATAGCCTCTTCTCGAAGGCGGCTTATCAGGGCATCAAACTTCTCTTCGTCCAGGTTCTCTTCATATTTGAGGTTGACCTGTAACATTGGCGCTTTATCGCAGGCTGCCAGGCACATGACTGTCTTGACGGTAAACATACCATCCCCAGTCGTGCCGCCCGCGGTTACTCCCAATTTATCGCAAGCCTTTTCCACAAATTCATCCGCGCCACGAAGGGCACAAGGCAGATCATTGCAAATTTCTAGGACATACTTGCCCACGGGTTCTTCGTAAAATAGCGTGTAAAAACCGGCCAGGGACAATACTTCGGTCGGGTCCATGTCCAGGACAGCAGCGACGTCACGCATCGCCTCTTTACTCATGTAGCCATACTCTTCCTGGGCTAAGTACATCAGCGGCAGAACGGCCGAGCGCTTCTGAGGATACCTGGTCAAAATGGCTGTTATTTCGTCTGCGTAATTTTCTGTAAGCAACGTTTTCTCCAACAGCTTCACCAACAGCACTTCAAACTTACACAGGCCGGCATCATAATGCCGGCTGTCGATTAGCGGTCGATTTCACCTAGAACGATGTCGATCGAACCGATAATGGCCACCAGGTCAGCGACAAAAAGGCCTCGAGCCAAAACTGGTAGGGACGCGAGATTCACATAGGATGGCGTCCGGAAATGCACCCTTGCAGGCTTAGGTGATCCGTCGCCACGCAAATAGCAAGCAAATTCACCCTTGGGTGATTCCACGCGCTGGAAGACATACCCCTCAGGGGCGCTGAAGCCCTCAGTCCACAACTTAAAATGATGGATAACGGCTTCCATGCTGCGGCCCAATTCAGCCCGGGGCGGCGGCACGATTTTACGATCGTCGATGTTGACCGGGCCTTCAGGTAGCCTGTCCAGAGCCTGTTCGATGATACCAAGGCTCTCGCGCATCTCGCGCATGCGGCAAGAATACCGGTCATAGATGTCGCCGTTGGTGCCCAAAGGCACGTCAAATTCGTAATTCTCGTAGCCCAGGTAAGGGATACTCTTGCGGATGTCCCAATTTACGCCGGAACCCCGTAAGCTGGGTCCGGTCAGGCCCCAAGAGACGGCATTTTCGGCCGAAATAACACCCACGCCCTTGGTCCGGCCGTGGAATATTGGATTTTCCTTTAGCAGGGCCTCGTATTCCTCAATTCGGGACGGGAAGAAATCTAGGAAATTGCGCACGGCCGGGACAAACTCTTCCGGCACATCTCGCCATAGCCCGCCCGGTCGAAAATAGCTTGACATCATGCGCTGCCCGGAACACATTTCGTAAAGGTCCAGGATATATTCTCGCTCCCGGAAACAGTAGAGAAAGACAGATTGGGCCGCCACATCCAGGGCGCTGGTACCCAACCAGACCAAATGGCTGCCAATTCGGGTTAGCTCGGCCAGGATCAAACGGATGGCCTCGGCGCGCGGGGTTATTTTAACACCAAGTAATTTTTCGACGGCGAGAATGTAGCCCAGGTTATTGGACATAGGCGCCAGGTAATCAATGCGGTCGGTCATCACCAGCGCCTTGGTATATGTCTTGGCCTCCATGTTTTTTTCGATGCCGGTGTGCAAAAAACCAATATCTGGCACCAGGTTCACCACAGTCTCGCCATCCAGCTCCAGCAACAGGCGCAACACCCCATGAGTACTGGGATGCTGTGGCCCCATGCTCAGGAGCATATTTTCGTCAGACTGAATTTCCAGGCCGGAGCCAAATTTTGCCCGAAGTTCTTCGATGCTAAATTCTTGCACTTTGTCCCCGCCGGCCGGACCTGGTTTTTTTCCTACAGACATAATTTCCTCTCAAGGAAACAGGCGAATATCTTGCCTGTTAGCAATCTTCTCCGATTAAGCTAATCCTTCGCAAATGGTTTCTTAGCGCCAATGGCTTCCCAGTTGAAGGAGAATTGAACCTCCTCATACCCTAAGGGGTAATCCTTACGAAGCGGGTGGCCTTGCCAATCTTCTGGTAAAAAAAGGCGGCGAAGTTTGTCATTTCCTTTGAAGGTCACACCCATCAGATCCCAAACTTCCATCTCCAACCAGGTGCCAATTTGCCAGATGGATCCGACAGTTTCCGGACCATCGTCGGGATCTTCAACGGGGACCCGGAGGCGAATTTGATGATTATGGGGAATGGAATAGATATGGTAGTTAACGGCGAACCGGGGAAAGTTGGGCAGAAGATCGTCAGCGACGATATCCTCCAGGAAATCGCATTTGAGTTCTTCGTCATCTCGCAGGAACAAGCAGATTTCCTTGAGGAATTCTTGCTTAATCACCAGCGTACGCTCGTCCCGAAAATCAACGACTTCAAGAACCGCCTCGGGAAATGCGTTATTCACCTTTTCATATAATAATTCGGCGCTGCTGTTTCCACTGCTCATTAAGCCCAATCCTTCATCTTTTCACCGCGCACTTTTTCATGCAGAGTCATAATACCATCGAGTAACGCCTCCGGCCGAGGCGGACAACCGGCCACATAAACATCAACCGGCACAATCTCATCCACACCCTGGACGATGGCGTAATTGTTAAATATGCCCCCACATGAAGCGCAATCACCCATGGCAATGACCCATTTTGGCTCGGACATCTGGTCGTACAACCGGCGCAATACAGGGGCCATTTTTCTGGAGACCCGGCCGGCGACGATCATCAGATCAGCCTGTCTGGGCGATGGGCGCATTAGTTCCATACCGAAGCGCGAGGCATCGTAATGGGAAGCCTGCGTTGACATCATCTCAATAGCGCAACAAGCCAGGCCAAAAAGCATTGGCCAGGTCGAATTCGTCCGGCCCCAATTTACCAGATCTTCAAGACGGGCGGTCACGACGCCCATATTGCCTAGTTTCTGTTCTATTCCCATTCAAGCGCACCTTTCTTCCAGATCCAAATGAAACCAACCCCTAATATTGCCATGAATACGAGGATTTCAGCCAAACCAAATAGGCCAAGTTGGCGGAAGGTAACAGCCCAAGGTAACAGAAAGATTATCTCAATGTCGAAGAGGATAAACAGAACGGCAATGAGATAAAACTTCACGGGTAATCGTCGCTGGGCTGAACCGATTGGGGTGATCCCCGATTCGTAAGCTGACAATTTGCGAGCTGTGGGCCGTTTCGGTCCCAGGCTAAGCGACAGGATGGGAACGAGAAGGGCAATAAACAGTGCGATCCCGAGCAAAACCGCAATAGGGATATATTGGTACAGGATGTTGTCTGACATCAGTTATCGCCTTTCAGGCTAAATTAGGTGTGCTGAAGCGGCAAGTATAGGCCGGCACGCTTATCTTCAAATTCGGTTTACCTACACTGAGCCGCCAAGATATATTCAAGATCCGGCACCTCGATTAATCAAGAAATGACCGGATTCATTCATAAAAATTGCCAGTTGACCTCTACCCCAAATTAACCAGTGGTACAGGTCACAACGACTGTACATTTTATCACAATCAATAGTGGCAGCAACACGAAAGGAGTTAATATTATTAACTTATTCTTTTTTATTCAATGGGGATGGGAGGGCGCCGGTCCCAACGCCGGATACCAGTGGTAAGGCTAGCCCAGATAATCTCTCAACATCTTACTGCGGCTGGGGTGACGCAATTTTCGTAAGGCTTTGGCTTCGATCTGGCGAATCCGTTCCCGGGTGACGCCAAATTCACGGCCGACTTCCTCCAGCGTATGGTCCTTGCCATCGGTCAGGCCAAAACGCATTTCTAAAACCTGTCGCTCACGTTCACTCAAGAATTGCAAGGCGTTTCGGACTTGCTCGCGCAGCAGTTGTTTGGAGGCAGCAACAACCGGTTCCGGTATGGAATCGTCCACGAGGAAATTGACCAACTCAGTTGATTGGCTTGACTGGTCTGCATTTATCGGCTGGTCGAGGGATATGGTATCCTGGGAAATGCGGCGAATGTTGCGAATCTTCCCCGTGGCCAGGCGCCATTTCCGATAAAGGAGCGGATCGATCAACTCTTTATCCTGGCGGGCATTTTCTATTTGCTCAAATTCGACATCATTTAAGTAACCAAGCTCTTTGGCCAACTCTTCATCGGTTGGCTCCCGCTGTAGTTCCTGGACCATGTCACGTTGAGCGCGATTGATCCGGTTGATGGTTTCCACCATGTGTACGGGTATGCGAATCGTACGGGCCTGGTCGGCAATGGCTCGGCTAACAGCCTGCCGAATCCACCACGTCGCGTAGGTGCTAAATTTAAAACCCTTGGTATGGTCAAATTTTTCCACAGCGCGCAATAAACCAACATTACCTTCCTGAACCAGGTCTTGAAAATGAATGCCCCGGCCCATGTATCGTTTGGCGACACTAACGACCAGGCGCAGATTGGCCCTGGTCAGATACTCTTTGGCCTCTTCAGCCAGATGATAGATCATAAACTCGCTGAACTTTAGGGCATGTTCATCCTCGTTCAGCCAATTGTGGAACGTATCTGACGAGGGTAACTCATGCCCTTCGAGATAATAGTCACAGAGCTGATCTGAAAGATTGACCGGTAGCAGGTAAACGGCCGTAAACAGGTCGAATATTCGCCGGGCCAGCTCACTCCACTGCTCGATCTGGCCCCACTCGCCATCGTTGAGGAAGTGGCGCAGATAGGAAGGCGAGCTTGATTGCCAGTTTTGGCGAAGTTGTTGGGCTTCACGAATAATCAGGGACAGATCGGGAAGTTCGACAGGATTCTTGGCATCAATCAGCCGGCCGGCCAGCTCGGCCGCTTCCCAGCTTTTCAGCAGCATCTCATAATTAGCTAAAATAGTGCGAATATGGATGTCTTCATGGCCCCCTTCAGCGATCATTCTGGCCGTCAGATGTTCCAAAGTCGTCGCGGCCGCCAGCTCAGTTGCCAACCAGATCTCTTGTTCGGCAGTCAATAGCGGTACCTGGCCTATTTCTTTTAGGTAGGTATGAACGGGATCTTCCTCGGCGTGGCCCATATAGGCACTTTCATCCCGTCCGACAACATCGTCATCGATGTCATCTAACAAGTTGGCCGCATCATTCAGATCGTCAACAGTCTCCCCTGCTTCTGAGACAATGCGAATGCCGAGTCGTTGCAATTGCTCGTATAAGCGGTCCGCTTGCTCTTCATCGGCCGAGGCCAGGATCGACTGTACATCCGTCTCGGCAATTTTTCTTGATCGACGGGCTTTCTTGACCAAAGATTCGACATCGAAGGTAACCTGGTCTTCGTTGTCGCCCCCCAGATCTTCGTCGTCGACAAATGTTGGGTCTGATTCCATTTCTGTTCTTATACCATCAGGTCAGTCGTCAAGCTCAACAGTTTCGAATCCAATTAGATCAATAAATTATTACCGCTGACTTCTCAGTTGGGACGCGTCAGCCACCTGGTGCCTACGAAGAAGAATGCTTGACCGATCCCGGCATAGCACCTCTAGCCTTGTTGATACTCAAGGTTTGCAGCGTCAAGGCCTGCATTTGTTGGCGGTACATGGCCAATAACTCTGGGTTGTCTGGGCCTTCTACATCGCGGAAGAGTTGCTCCACTTCGTCGATCAAACTCCTAACCCGCTCCAAACGCCAATCTAAAACAGACACAACCAATAAAGACGGCAGCCGTTCAATTTCTGATTCTGGTGTTTTCGGCAACGATAAAAGCGCTTGTGCCCTATCACGAGCGATCCCTTCTTCAAGACTATCCCACATTTCATCTGATGGGGCAATAGGCCGGCGATTGCTCATTGACCTTAATTGTTGCCATAGAACCTGGTCTTCCGGCCGGGTAAAATCATCCTCGGAGACTGCAGCCTGTTGATTCTTGGCCAGTTGATTGTTGACCTTGGTTATGAGTTGCGGATAGGAAAGGCATTGGCGCAAGAAGTCCGCACGACGCAACTGAGTAGCTGCGGACCGGTCGCGGAATATAGCTGATAGACCGGTCGCTCCTTGGGTTTTAGGCGGCGCCTCCACAGCTTGTTGGTCCTGGTTAGAACTTTCTGATCGTCGCACCGGCCGTTTTTTATCAGGTAGTGACACTTGAAAAAGCACGCGCTCATCGACTTTCAAGCGACGGGCCAACAACTGGCGGTAATGTTCGCGCTCAATCGGATCAACCACATCACTTATCAGGGGTAACACCCGACTGGCGGTTGCCGTCTTGGCCTTGGCATCTCCCAGGTCTAGATCCAGGGTAACCAGATCAATAACATAGGCAACCAGTGGTTTGGCCTGGGATACCAGGGAAGTCCATCGGCCAGGATCTGAGCGGATCAGCTTATCCGGATCGTATCCCTCGGGAAGTGTGGCCACACGGATGTCAGCCTGTAGGCGACCTTCGTACCGGACCAAACCCCGGGCGTCAAAACGAATATCTGTTTCACGATCCAGCGTGTTGCGCGCCACTTCGAGGCTGCGCATCGTGGCTTGCACCCCGGCCGCGTCGGCATCAAGAGCCAGGATGAATCGTTTCGTGTACCGCTTGACCAGGCGTAATTGAGACTCGGTCAAAGCCGTACCCATTTGGGCAACCACGTTGTGGAAGCCCGCCTGCCAACCTTGCATTACATCCATATACCCTTCGGTAATGACGACCTGGTGCGCTTCACGTATGTGGCGCTTGGCCAGATCCAGGCCAAATAAGAGACGGCTCTTGTCAAAGAGCAGCGATTGGGGCGAGTTGAGATACTTGGGTAAACCATCCGGGTCCAGGGTTCGAGCCCCAAAACCGGCCACGGTTTCGTTCACATTTCGAATCGGGATCATCAGCCGGTTGCGGAAGCGATCGTAACGAGTACCCTTCTCTTCATTGAGTGTTAACAAACCGGCCTCAAGTAACTCCTCATCCATGTATCCCTGGGAATTAAAATGATTTCGACAGGCATCCCATGAATCCAAGGCAAATCCGATTTTGAACAAAGAAACGGTTTCGTTGGTCAACCCTCTTTCGGCTACGTAACGTCGGGCGCCCTCCGCCTGCGGCGCGTAAAGCAGTAACTGGTGGAAGTAATCGGCCGAGGCTAAAAGCAAATCTGCCAGCCTGTCCTCCTTGGCCTGTACTTCCTTATTAACAGCTTCCAGTGGTTTTAGCTCAACACCGGTCCGTTGGGCCAGTTGGGTTAATGCTTCCTTGAAATCCCAGCCCTCCTTCTTCATTAAGAAAGAATAGACATCACCACCTTCAGCGCAGGCGCCAAAACAGCGCCAGCTCTGGGAATTGGGAAACACAACAAAGGCAGGGGTGCGGGTGTTTGGATGGAACGGGCAAAAACCAGTATAAGATGTTCCCGATTTCCGCAGGGGCAGGTAGTCGGAAACAACCTCAACAATATCTAGCCGGCTTTTGATTTCGTCGGTAACACTCATTCGCTTTTGAGCTTTTGGGCAGCTATCCCAGTTCTAAACAGGACCACGACCACCTGCCCTGGGGGACTGGCTCGACGACCAATCGGCCTATACATTTTTCGGTTGCGCACTCAACCAATTATAGCGCAACTGAAACAAATGGTCTAAAAACCTTCCAATTGGGATAGGTCAGCGATTCCTTTCGCGAGGCCGGCTATGCGCTGCAACAAGGCCAGCCGGTTCTCTCGAATCGAAGCATCCTCATCCATAACCAGAACATTGTCAAAGAACGACGAAATGGCCGGTTCCAGACCACTGAGCGCGGCTACCAGACTGGTTATCGAGCCATCCAGGTTGGCGGCCGCATTCTCATAAGCTTCGAGCAAAACCTTTTCTTCGGCAAGGATAAGGTTGGCCGGGTGTAGTTGGCAATCGGGTTGCTCTCGGGTGATTCGTACACAACGGGCGTAAGCATCCAGCAATTTTGGCCACTTGTCCCGCTCCACTTCACCAGCTAATTCGATTGCCGCACGGCTGGCGCTAAAAGGATCGTGACCTTGTTCGACTAAAACAGCGCGGACCACCGAGGTGCGGATGCCCTGCTCATTCAAATAGGTTTCCAGGCGGCTACTGGCAAAACCCAAGACTTCATCAACACTCTCGGTGCCGGCTTCAACTGGCAGCAATGCCCGGCCTGCTTCCAGGGCATCTCGAAGATCAAAAGATATTCCGTTACTGATCAAGTTCTCGAGAACCTGTATCGCTGCCCGGCGCAAGGCGAAGGGATCATTGGATCCCTTGGGCCCCAATCCGACCGAGAAGAGAGCAATGAGACTATCAAGACGATCTGCCAGGGCCAGGGCTAGGCCGGGACCGGTCCTACTAACTGCCTTGTACTGTTCCTCAATAGCCAAAGCTACAGCTTCAGGCTCACGATTTAACCGGGCATAATGGCCGCCCATGATCCCTTGTAGAGAGGTCATCTCGACAACCATCTGGCTGGCCAAATCGGCTTTCGATAAGGCCGCGGCCCGTGTTGCGGTAACAGTTTCTTCCGGGGAAAGGTTTAGCATACCGGCCAAAATGGGCGTTAGTTTCTCAAGACGATGGACCTTGTCCAACATCGAGCCGAGATCGGCCTGGAAAGTTAAAGTATCCAGCTTGGATAGGAAATCGGTCAATTTCTTCTGGGAATCTTTGGCATAAAAGAACTCTGCATCGGCGAATCGCGCCCGAATGACATGCTCATTGCCATCCCTGACAATATCCAGGTGCTGGGCATCGCCATTTCGGACAGTAATAAAGAAGGGTTTTAGACTCTTGCCATCATTAGCATAAACGGGGAAATAACGTTGGTGCTTCTTCATTACCGCGACCAAGACCTCAGGTGGCAAGTCAAGATAACGCTCTTCAAACCGTCCGCGCAGTAACGTGGGTTGCTCTATGAGATTGGCTACTTCAGCAACCAACTCGGGATCTTCGAGAATGATCCCATTTCTCTCCTTTGCCAGGTTCCCGGCGGCCGTGATGATAACCGCCTTGCGCTCGCTGGTTGATAGGAGAATATCGTTCTGAGCCATCAGACCGTTATAATTAGTCGCGCTATCGATCACGATTTCGGAGTTACTCTGAGAGCGGAGACCCCGGCTTTTCCGGCCGCTAAAAACGCCGGCAAAGTTAAAGGGGACTACCTCCGTCCCGTAGAGAGCTACCAGCCAGCGCAGAGGCCGGCTGTAACTGATGTTAGTCCAGTTCCAACGCATGCTTCTTTCAAATTTTATCCCGGCAATTAGTTCGGGAAGCGCCTCCGCCAGTACAGTAGCGGCGGGCAGACCTTCCTCGCGCACTGTCGCACTCACGTAGCGCCGATCACCTTCGGTTACGATCGTGAGCGCCGATGGGAGAATCCCCTTGCTCCGGGCAAAGCCCAAGGCTGCCTTTGTTGGCTGGCCCTGAGAGTCAAAAGCCCGATCGGCCGGTGGTCCTTTCACCTCCATCTCCAAATCACTCTGGAAATTGGCCAGTTGGTGAACAATTACCGCTAGCCGGCGCGGCGTTGCCCTTACTTCAATGCGATCATATTCAAGACGCATTTCATCCAGAAATTGGGGCACATTGGTCCGCAGTTGGCGTCTCGCCGAACTTAAATCTTCGGCCGGTAATTCCTCACTACCAACCTCCAGCACAAAGGTTTGTGGCGTTTCGAATGGCGCTGGGATCCCAAATTCTTCTACCACCTCAGCCGTAGCTTGCTGCCACTGTTCGTTTTCCAAAAACGGATATTCTAGCCTCTGCCGCTGTTCCAGGTACGCCTCTGATACCTTCCGAGCAACGGAGCGCATTCGTCGAAAATAATTAGCCCTTTCCGTAACCCCAATAGCGCCCCGAGTATCCAAAACGTTGAACAACCAGGAACATTTCAGGTTGAAATCATGCGCCGGGGCGACCAGGCCAAAGTCCAAACTTTGAACAGCCTCGCTCTCGTAGAGATCGTAGATTTTTTTCAGTTTATTTACATCGGCCAGTTCAAAGTAGTATCGACAATATTCAATTTCCTGTGCGAGCAACAAATCGCCATAAACG
>Ga0307378_10012391_pt1 | contig 10885 bp, 11 predicted proteins | sample UN1MG_FD_202238 | JGI IMG/M metagenome (GOLD analysis project Ga0307378, IMG submission 202238) | Soil microbial communities from Risofladan, Vaasa, Finland - UN-1 | ecosystem: Environmental > Terrestrial > Soil > Coastal area > Acid sulfate soil | place: Finland: Risofladan, Vaasa | collected...
GCACGTCAATATCAACGGATCGTTGATGAATCAGGGTCGCACATGAACTGAAGATGAATATAGTTGTCAATAGTAAGGAAAGTCGTTTCATGGTACGGAATTTATGACAGCTAACGGCCCGGCAATAAAATTTAGTAGGTGTTGCCTGACGCAGTACCGGCAACAGACCTCGTTCTTTAGCCATAAAATAGTCCCGGTACAAGGAAGGCACGGCGTGGTTTTTGCCGTCCAGGCAAAAGTTTTCTGACATATACGAGTGTCGGGTTACAATGCTGCTAGATGAGTAGTAATTTGTCACGGTACGCTATCTTTATTAAGAGCAGGGGCGGGGTCTGGATTTGTCCCGGTTTACAAAGTTGTCTAGGAAGCACAAACTAATTGCAAAAACCATGACGAACCTATTAATTTTATTGTCCGTGTTAGGTGGTCGTAGCATTAATTTTTGTGATTATAAATGGTTTTTTCTTTGATGCAGTACAAAAACCCTCCTCAATGAGTAAAGGAATCACATAACTTAAGTTTTGAGGTGAATGATGTTCCGTTTTTAATACCTCTCCAATTGAATTTTTTGCTGGTTTGTCACGGCATGCACCCATCAAAACAGGACTTCTTTGAGTAATTTCAGTTTTAATCTTATCGATAATTTCTTTAGATATTTTATTGATACTATTATTCTGATATATAGTTAATTCAGTTGAAATTGATCCCTCATATTTGAATTCTATCCCAGTAATTGTCATAGCCTTATGCAGATTATCATCCATTTTTAAATATTTCGAATAATTCGGATCTTTTGCTAGGTCCCGTTTTGTCCCGTAAATTGCTTGTCTGTTTGAAGTTGCAAAATGTCCTGGTGGGAATAGATTATCTATTACTATAAGGATTTCAGAGTCAGTTAACCCTTGATTGATTAGTTCAATAATTTTCCCTCTGCGAGATTGTGCATAATCTGGGGCAAAGTCTTTTGGGAAAACGCCACTAGAATTGATTATACTATTTTTAAGATATTCAGAATTCTTTTGGGTAATGGTTCGATACTTAATATGGGCATTGAGTACTCCTTTTGAATACTTTATGTGGCCATCCATTTTTTTCGATTCATTCTCAGCTTTAGTAATTAATTCTTCCCATGTTCCACCTGCATATAAGATATTGTCCAGTTTTCCGGCCATTGTCAAATTGCTGCTCTTTAGAATTGCTTTCTGCAGCTTAATCTCTTGTGGTTGCTGAGTTACTAAATCGAATAATTGTTGATCTTCCCTCTCAATAAACTCCAATAGCTGTTTTTGAGTTATCTCTTTGTACTCAATTCCATGGTGGTCCATAGCTTTTTTGAGATTTAGGGGAATCCTATTAGCAATAAGCATCACTCTGGCACTTGGATCCTTTTCAGAAAGTATATAACCTTCATATTCCATTACTTGGCTTAAAGCTTTCCTGTCAAGGTTATCTTTCTTTAATTCGATAATAAGTTTTTCTCTAAATCTGTCTTCAAATAGGATGTCTATTCTTTTTCCGAAATGATTTACTTGTCTGCCAATGAACTTCAATTTGGCCTCAATAAGTTCGGGGTATTTGACTAGAATATCCTCAAAAAGTCTTTCGCTAAACATCTGGTTATTTATTAGTTGGACAAATATTTTGCTGTTAGGTGGCGTAGCATTTTTTATCGTCTAGATAGAAAGATAATCTGTTTATAGAAAGCAGATATTTTCTGTCAAGATGAATTGTCATGGCATTACTTTTGGTCTCAACCGGGCGAGCTATGCCACCTAACGGCCCGGCAATAAAATTTAGTAGGTGTTGCCTGACGAAGTACCGGCCTCCAAAGCTCCTTCTTTAGCCAGGTCATAGTCCCGGTACAAGGAAGGCATGGCGCGCTTTTTGCCGTCCGGGTACAAATTTTCTGAGTTATACGAGTGTCGCGATACAAGGTTTATAGGGAGCAGGTTGTAAGTCAAGGTACACTAAGTTTTATTGAGAGCACTTGCGCGGTCCGGATTTGTCCCGATTTACAAAGTTGTCAGGGGCGCAGGAAGCCATGCAAAAAGCGTGACAAACCTATTAATTTTATTGTCCGTGTTATAAGCTGTGCAATTATTTTATTTTTATTGAGTTTGAAAAGTAGGATTTATAATCGTGGCTAGGTCTAACAATAAACAGATACTCTATACGATATGTGCCTTTTTCAAAATCAATATCGAGAGTATCTTTATATGATTCGCCTGCTTGAAGAATAGCGCAACAGTAAGAAGATCCAAAACAAATTGGGCTCCAATAACCACTCCATGAGTTGTTTACTAATTTATAAATATTAGGTGGGATGCCTTTATATGAACTGCATACAAAATAATAAGCAGTTGAGTCAGAATTGTTGATCAATTCGACTTGAATATTTTCGTCAATTGAATACGTATTTTTATTTGTATTTATTTGAATAGGGAAGGAGTCTATTTTTCCTTTTTCGCAACTGTTAGAAACAAAGGCAACAGATATAAAAATGAGAATTGTGAATTTTTTTTTCATTTCTATAGTTTATAAGTATGATGTTTAAATCTGGCATAAAGTTGTAGTAACTGCGGTGCATTGCTTATAACGGCCCGGCAATAAAATTAGTAGGTGTTGCTGAGCGAATGGAGGTTGTGACCACAAATTTTTCTTCGAGGTAGAGTCCTGGTACACAACCGTAATGAGCGAAGCATGGCGCGTGTTTTTGCAGTCCAGGTACAAATTATCTGAGTTCTACGAGTGTCGCGGTACAAATTTTATTGCGAGCCATATATTTATCCCCGGTTACAAAATTTTATATGCTGCACTGGCGCGGTCCGGATTTGTCTTGGTTTACTTATTTGTCTAGAAAGCAGGAACGGTTTGCAAAAACCGTGACAAACCTATTAATTTTATTGTCCGTGTTATGTGGCGTTAATATTTCAATTTTAATTTATACTATAAATAAGAATTCTTTGAGCATTTTTAGCTATTGGAAAAAGATTAGCGATTTGGTAAATTAATCTTGTTCCTAAATCCATTTTTTTGATTTCTTCATTTGATGTAAAAACAATGTCTTTTATAAATCTGATACTTGAATTCCAGTTAGTTAATTCATTTGGATTATCTATACCCCAATATATTTTCGCTCCTGTTTTTTTTATTGAAGGATGATTTTTTACTTTTTTTGCTGTATAAACGCTATAAGCATCAAAAATCAGGGTATATCTTCCAATCATTTTCTTTATTGAATTTAGTAATGCTTTAATTTCATCCTCTTTCAGATACATAAATAATCCTTCAGCAATTACCAAATAATTTTCTTCTCCAACTGGTATTTTATTAATCCATTCGGGGGTCATAACAGATGAAGCTATTAAATGATACTTTTCGGATTCAGGATAAAATCTTTGACGAATATCAATTACTTCTTTAAAGTCTAAATCATACCAATCTACTTTTGAGTTATTAATCCTGTCAAATCTGCTATCTAGTCCGCAACCGAGATGTAATACGATGCTTTTATTTTTATTATGTAAATAATCTATAACAAAATTGTCAAAGAGCTTTGCCCTTAAACACATCATTGTGTTTGTCTTACCAGGAATTTTCAAGGATTTAAAATCATAATCTATCTTCTCAACTATCTCGATTGCTTTTGTATCAAGAAGTATTGGTGTCTTTTTCTTGCTTTCAATTGCTTTTCCGTACAAAGGAATAAGCAAGGTTTCCTTTTCTTTGTCTAATAAAATCATGTAATTCTTATTATAGTTGGTTCGTTTTATTATTGACTAACGATCAAATAAATGTAACAAATATTACAAAATCAATTGTCATATTCTAATACATTTTTTATGTTGCTAACTTGCGAATTTAACTGTGCCATCTCGGTGGGGCGAATGCCACATAACGGCCCGGCAATATGGGGAGGTTGTGTTACCCGACGCAAGCACCGGCCACGTCCTGTGAACTTTAGCCACGAAACTGTCACGGTGCAAGGAGGGTATGGCGCACTTTTTGCCGTCCAGGTACAAAGTTTTGTGAGCATTACGCGTGTCGCGGTACAATTATGATCGGAGCCGAGAATTTATCCCCGGTTACAAATCTGGTTGCGGGCACTGGCCCCGAGTACTCGGGGGTACAAACTGTCTCGGAGCCAGAAATTTATCACGGTGCAGGATTTATATTGCGGGCAGATGCGCGTGTCCGGGTGCAAGAACCATAACAAATTTGTCTTGAGTGCAGGGGCAAAAGCAAAAAGTGTGACAAACAACTTACCCATATTGTCCGTGTTAGCTACCGTTTTTTTGTTGGTTTCTTTCCTCCTCTTTCAAAATAATCATCAATTTCTTGAGCGCATTTACTAATAATGTAATTGGTTGTATTTTTCAGAAGCTTTTCATCAATAAGTTTTCCATTTTTTAAAAAAGTACCAAGCAAATCAATTTCGTCATCAACATTAATCTTTGGATTCGTGAATAATGGTATTCTTTGTTCTAAATAATCTAAAAAATCATCTTCATTTTCTATTATTTCAGAGAAAATCATTAAATCAAAAAGACTACAATTCCAAGCAAATTCTACATCAGGTTTTACTATCCCTAAGGTTTTTAGCTCATGCAAATTTGAAATGAATCCAGATAAATGTTCAAGAGTTATTGTTATCCTAAATATCTTTTTTGATTTATCGACCTTAACAGTATTACCTTGATTATCAACAAATGAATTATTGTCTGTATCTAATATATATTTATAAGCTCGATAACTTTGATAAGCACCATAACCTATTGTATCCGATAATTGACCCATTAGACTTTTTAGGGCACCTCTCTTGGAAGGTGCAGATAAACCACCTGCTTTCATTTCAATAATGTAATTAGCTTTATCAGTAACGACTAGTAAATCTAATTCGGTTTCAATCAAATTATCATTTTTGTCTTTCAAACCTGGCTTATATTTTAAGTTAAGGTATGAGGATGAGTTTATTAAAAATTTATTTAGCAATTCCGCTGTTTTCTTTTCAAGATAGTTATCCCTTGAATGTTTATAGTTATTACCAAGAAATTTCTCTTTGTAGTATTCATTGTCAACTTTAGATATGAGAAATTCTGCAATCTCAAATAGATTACGAGTCAGAATATTAAATGTGAATAGATAGTAGTCATCATTATGTTTTATGATGGGATTTTTGGTTATTAATGAATCGTTTAACGGCAATCCTCGGAATCTTGGGTCTAGAAAATCAGTATTTTCACCAAATTCTTGAGCTACTGCATCAACAACTTTTTTATGTTGAGGCTTTCTAAATCTTATTTTGTGAAGTTCTTGAGATTGTTTAGGATTATTAATTAGAACCCCATCTGGTTTATTATTGTTTGATATAAAATCAGGATTATCTAATAAAAAATCAATCATTGGTTGGGGATCATCAGCTTTAAACATCGAAATGCCTTTTGATATTTGCCATTCTTCAAATCTTTTAAATGAGAACGGATGTGGCATCCCATTTGGTAGTCTCATTCTACAATACCAAGAATTCTCAAGCTGTATAAATGTCTCCAGAATGTCGCTCGAGTTGAAACCATATTGATCGACGAAAAATTGGTCGTGTCCTGAAAACAATTCCGAGAATACCTGATAAACATGATCCATATATCCATCTCCTCGTAAGTGTAATGCTTCCAAGATAGTTTGAAATCTTAAATGGCTTTCTTGATCTGAGTAAGCACCAGTTAAAGCTTCAGAAGAAATGTATTGATTATACGCCATCCTTATATTTATTAGCAAGTCTTTTAGTTCTTCGTAAATATCCGTAGTTGGATCATTTCTTGGCTCATTCTTTAAAGCAGTGGCAAAACTATTGGCGTATTCTAAAGTAACTTCAGCCATCCCATCATCTTCAACGTTTTCATTATTGACAAATTGATTATAAGACAGGAATCCGAGAAGTTGGAAATTGTCAAAAGTCTTAAAGATTTCGATTACTCTTTCTATTGATTTTTCAATATAATCCAGCATTCTGGGTCTATCACTTAATATTTGTTGAATATATTCTTCATGTTGTTTTTTAGTTCTCTTGTTTTTAACAATAATATTTTTCCCATCAATTTTTAACTCGATTCCATTGATTATTTTCCTCTTAATGCCATAATTTTTTCTATGGATTTTTTTTGACTTTTTATGTTTTTTCTTTCTTCCTCTACTTTTTGGCATATGTTATTATTTTGGAATTAATTAGTCAAATTTATTATATGTTGTCGGAAGCACGATTAATCCCATTCGCGCGGTCTAAATGGTAGCTAACGGCCCGGCAATATGGGGAGGTTGTGTTACCCGACGCGAGCACCGGGTTGAGTCCTGGTACCCCGAGTACTCGGGGCCAGAAAACTGTCACGGTGCAAGGAGGGTATGGCGCACTTTTTGCCGTCCGGGTACAAAGTTTGTTGAGCATTACGAGTGTCGCGGTACAAGTTTTATCGGAGCCGCGAGTTTATCCCCGGTTACAAAATTGGTGGTGGGCACTGGCGCAGTGTCGCGGTACAAACTGTCTCGAAGCCAGGAATCTATCACAATGCAGGATTTAAATTGCGTGCTGATGCGGGTGTCCGGGTGCAACAACCATTACAAATTTGTCTTGAGGGCAGGAGCAAAAGCAAAAAGTGTGACAAACAACTTACCCATATTGTCCGTGTTATGCTTAGGCGTTATTTATTATTTCAGTCCTAATGCCATCTATAAGGAGTTTTCTTGAGAGGATCAATTTCCATTTTATCTTTAATAATAGGGTGAGAATGCCACCAATCATAATATGCTTGTGTAGCAACTGTATGAGATTTTTTATCACGGACTATCTTTAGTTCAAGGGAATCTCTATATGCGAGAATTGGATTCAACGAAGGAAATCTCCCCCAAGATAGATATTTACTATTAATTTCTACTGCTCTAATCGATTCAATTGTCCATAATACATACATTCCAAGTTTACAATCTGGACCCCATAAAGAAGATAGTCCATTGTGAGGGAAATCTGTGATCATTAATGTATCATTTCTATACTTTAATAGAGCAGGGATGTCAGAAGAATGGAATTCTGGCAATTCATGGGAGTCATAGCTGCCTGTTTTAAGAAGATCAATATAATTCTCAACCTCTGGATTATAAGTATCCTGTTTTTCACAACTAAGTACGAAACATGAGGAAAAGAGCAGTAACCAAATAATCTTAGTTTTCATAATGATGAATATTTGATATTCTTTTATATGTAAATGTTGAATTGAAGGATTGGTCTAAAAACTATCTCTCAAAAATTGTTCCAAATAGGTTCGTTCTATATAGAATTTTAGATACTTAAGTAGTTATGCTTAGGCGATTTTGGATTCCAAATTTTCAAGTCATGGCACAAGTTCGCTTAAGCATAACGGCCCGGCAATATGGGGAGGTTGTGTTACCCGACGACAGCACCGGGCAGGGTCCTGGTACCCCGAGTACTCGGGGCCAGAAAGCTGTCACGGTGCAAGGAGGGTATGGCGCACTTTTTGCCGTCATGTTACAAGTTTTATTGAGCATTACGCGTGTCGCGGTACAAGTTTGATCGGAGCTGCGAATTTATCCACGGTTACAAAGTTTTATTGAGGGCACTGGTGAAGTGTCGCGGTACAAATTGTTTCGGAGCCGGAAATTAGTCAAGGTGCAGGATTTTAATTACGTGCAGATGCGCGTGTCCGGGTGCAACACACATTACAAATCTATCTTGAGTGCAGGAACAAAAGCAAAAAGTGTGACAAACAACTTACCCATATTGTCCGTGTTATGTGCTGTTCTTTTTAATTTTATCGTCACCGGATTGAAAGGTTTATTTTACAAGTTCTGGTTTAATGTATATTTAATGAAGCAATTCTATAGGAATTTATTCCTTTTCATAATATGGTGTTAAACGTGGAATCCATCTGGGCACTTTTTTACAATATTCGATATATGAATCTCCAAATCGCTTTCTAAGCTGAGGTTCCTCAAAAAGCACAAGTATCAAATGATAAATTAATGTTCCTATAATCATATAGATTATTATCACAGTTGACTCAAATAGAATTGCTTCACCCACAAAAACAAATAGAGCTCCAACCAACATAGGATTTCGTACAAATCTATATAAACCCTTAATTATCAGTCTTTCTGGAGGCAAAGCATGGAACGGCGTGCCTTTACCTAAGAAGATAAAGGTTAAGTAGCCCCATAGAATTATTGATGTACCCAAGGCTATAAGTACCAGACCTATATAGCGCAGGTTTCCAATGTGAATGTCGAGCAGCAAAGGTCTGTAATTATGAATCTTATAAGGGATATAATAAACTACAGGGATGACAATGATAATAAATGCTAACAGTGAAATAAGAATATTAGAAACGGTTTTTCTATTAGTGTTTTTTGAGTTCATATTGTTTTATGCAAGTTAAAGTTTATACCGTTTTAACTCAACAAGTTCTGTTGTTTAAAAAACTAAAGCTGCATATAATCAATTCAGTGTTTATTATTAATGGATAAAGTCAATGTGTCGTTAAACTGTCCCGGTATAGCGTTACTCTTAACTATCATTCTATCAGAGCAGTTAGCAATCGAATAGCACATAACGGCCCGGCAATAAAATTTAGTAGGTGTTGCCTGATGCAGTACCGGCCTCCAAAGCTCCTTCTTTAGCCAGGTCATAGTCCCGGTACAAGGAAGGCATGGCGCGCTTTTTGCCATTCGGGTACAAATTTTCTGAGTTATACGAGTGTCGCGATACAAAGTTGGTAGATGAGTAGTTGTTTGTCACAGTACACAAAGTATAAATAGGGCAGAGGAGCGGTCCGGATTTGTCCCGATTTACAAAGTTGTCAGGGACGCAGGAAGCCATGCAAAAAGCGTGACAAACCTATTAATTTTATTGACCGTGTTAGGTAACGTTGTGTTTATCCAGCTTTAAGGAAGGCAGAAAATCTTATTTCAAGTCTTTCTTTATCTGGCCAATTTTGTTTGTCGTTTGGTAGTATTATTCTAGTATTGTTTAGTGACTGTATGCCATATTTAAGCATTGGTCCATCAGTTTCTGTAAGTAAGTCTGTCCGGATTTTAATAATATAATCAGGATTAATCCCGATGAAATGATTATCAAAAGTGGAATGGTGAATCTTACAAAGAGCTAGACCATTTTGTACAATCGGATCTCCAGAGTCTTCTTTATCCGCAATGATATGTGCTGCATCTAGTAACTCAATATGTCTTAATTTACATAAGGCACATTGGTTGCTATAAGCCATCAAAACTCTTTCTCTAAATGATCTTTGATGTAATCTTAGTTGAATGTTCGAAGTCAAGTATGAGCGACGATAAAACGTGGCATCTTCGTTTGCTTGTGACAATTCTTTATTTAACATTTTGATATCATCTACAGCTACAGTAAAAACCAAGTCTTTTTTGTTGTCATTGATAATATAGATTGGCCATGTTGCTAAATACTTTCCTTTTATTATTGAGTGAAAATAGATCAATGGTTTTTGAAGTGATATTAGTGCTCTTAATCCCTTATTGTCAGGGTGTTCAGGGTTTTGGCCACGGTATTTGTACTTGAGAAATCCGTCATCTGTATAGAAGTCTGAGTATGGTCCATCTGAAATTGTTGTAATTGATAATGGAAAACTCATTGATTTTGGTTTCCAAATCCCTTTGGCTCCAAGTAGGGTGATTTTTTGATCATTAAATTGGAATCCAGATTCTAATTGATCTCTTGGCAGCACGTCTCCATGAATTATGGATTGTTTATCCAGCCATTCAAATGCTGCAAGCCTTATCCGGTCATCTATGTTTTGGGAGTAATCCATTTTATAAAGATACGACTTTGTAGATATTGTTAATGAGCACTTTATCTTTTGTGCAGGGTGCTTTCAATGTTACCTAACGGCCCGGCAATATGGGGAGGTTGTGTTACCCGACGCAAGCACCGGGTAGAGTCCTGGTACTTTAGCCAGAAAACTGTCACGGTGCAAGGAGGGTATGGCGCACTTTTTGCCGTCCAGGTACAAAGTTTTGTGAGCATTACGCGTGTCGCGGTACAAGTTTGATCGGAACCACGAGTTTATCCCCGGTTACAAATTTGATGGCGGGCACTGGAGCAGTGTCGCGGTACAAGTTGTCTCGGAGCCAGAAATTAGTCAAGGTGCAGGATTTTAATTGCGGGCAGATGAGCGTGTCCGGGTGCAACAACTGTTACAAATTTGTCTTGAGTGCAGGAGCAAAAGCAAAAAGTGTGACAAACAACTTACCCATATTGTCCGTGTTAGGCAAAGTTTTTTATTTTAATCTAAGGGAGATTTTTTAAATCTTCGTAAGCGAAAAGGGGTAAATCATATAAGTCACCAAAAAGTTTATATATTTTTGAAGAACAATAGATTAAATTATCAATATTCGTAACATTATTGAGTTCTATATTTAACAATTTACCAGCTTTTAAAACTCTTGCATCAGGCACACAACACAAATCGCCTGAAATATTTGAATATATTTTTTGACAACGTAATTCACGAAGAACTAATGGAATTTTAATTAAGATCCTTTTATTTCCAACCCCCAATCCATTTATGTTTCGGATGAACTTCATAAATATTTTGAAATCCTTTCTATTTTCAGAGATTTCAAGTTTTTCTATTATCTGGTTCCAATTTAAAGCTAACGATTTAAGACTATCAAAAATATCCTTTCTAAAGCTCAGTTTTCTTCTTGGTGTGAATCCCTTTAATTCATGTGAGATATTATAAGCAGAACTTACTCGAATTTCTTGTTCTTTTTTATAGTTGATTTTATCATTCCAAAATTTAAAATTGTCTTTGTTCCGCAATTTTAAATATGCTACTAAGAAAGCAGC
>Ga0307378_10012392_pt1 | contig 10884 bp, 7 predicted proteins | sample UN1MG_FD_202238 | JGI IMG/M metagenome (GOLD analysis project Ga0307378, IMG submission 202238) | Soil microbial communities from Risofladan, Vaasa, Finland - UN-1 | ecosystem: Environmental > Terrestrial > Soil > Coastal area > Acid sulfate soil | place: Finland: Risofladan, Vaasa | collected...
TTCTTCCATATGGCTGCCAAAGCAGGCATAATCCCTTCACCCTCCAATAATAGCATTTCTTGATCTGTTTTTCATGCAGGTTTGCCGAAAGGACACGAAATTCCAGTCACGAGCCAGAAAGGAGGCAACGTGTAGACGAAGGCAAGGGTGCCCGAAGAAACTTCCAACTGCTGCCCAACGAGGGAAATAAACGGTGGACGGGAGCCAATGAGGGATCTGAAGGAAGCCGTAGTCAAAATTGCCACTCAAGCTTGGTGCGAACCTCTGGCAGGCAGGGGAGATGGCCGAGGTACCGGATACTACCGAAGGCCGATATCCTTTACGTAACTCGACCTTGTATAGGAGGTGGGTGGGCAATGACAAAGCTATCGATCTTACCCGGTGAAGGGCCGCCTACTACCGGACCGTTGTAACTGCGACAGCAAAGTCCTAAGCGGAGCAGAGATGTGTCCGTTACGGGTAGGGGGCCTGCAGATGAAGCCGTAGTAGTCGTAAAGCTGGGAGCCGATGAGGATGCGGTGACGTATCTGAGGGGAAAACTTTCAGCAAGTGGCACTTGGAAAAGAGTGCTGGAGGCGAAGGGCAGAACACGTTAATGACAGAGGTATCACGGTAATGACGAGCTAGAGGTCAGAAAAGGGAACTCCCCCGTCATTGACTCCTATCAAAGCGTATCTTGGATAGACCAATGGCGGCAGGCCGTTGATAGCAAAGCCAAATAAATAAGTGATTACTGAGTCTAAGCTTTCAACTGTTCCAATGCACATTAGAATTTGGATGTGATGAAGGTTATGTTAACGTGAGGAGCCGTGTACGGACCCGTACGCACGGTTCTGTGGGCAGACGGAGGCTCCCAAGAGCCTCCTCTGACCCGATAGAAGTGGAGGCATGGATTCCCGCCTTCGCGGGAATGACGTTGATATGGTAGCCGAATTTATTATCAGCTCCGCTTCCTCTCTTCACAAACTTGGCTGTGAAGAGGTACTAGTCATCTCATAAACGAGATTTTTTTGTTGGCGCATTATGTGTTACAATTGCGCATAGAGTCCCTACAGCCTTACGGCCTTTTAGTGCCAAACATAAGTTGTCACAGGAAGTTTGCGTTTGAAGTATATTCAGCCATTCTTTCCGTGAATATTTGAGTCGATGCGTTTTGTCAAGACTATCATCCACATTAATATATTCCCCTTTGTTGTTGATAACCGGCACGGTAATTAACACCTGTCTACTTACTCTACGTAGCTCCTGAAGAGTGATAATCAATTCATTTTCTTGGAGATGTTCTAAAACATCCTTGGCGATTGTTAGATCATAACTTAGGTCATTCATTGAAGACAAAGTTCTATTGCGCACATGAGAAAGATGTTCTCTCATGTCTTCAGGGGCTTGGGAAATTGCATATTTTGATATCTCAATCCCATCAGCTTGATAGCCTAATTCTCTGAACACCTTTACATAAAAGCCTTTAGCGCAGCCATAATCTAAGATCTTGGCATTAGAGGGAATATCAATGAATTTGATGATCGCTTCAATTCGAGGCAGTAGTAGTTCTGGTCTCCATATATAGCCGTTATAATTAGAATTAATTCCTGACTCGAAATAATCAGCGTCGTATTGCTCTTCGTCATAATCTGGCATTATCACAGAAACCCATAATAAACTATTTGCAATTTAACATCGTTAAGTTGTTATAAAGCATTTCTCAATAGCCGTCCGGCTTGCTTTGTAGACGAAAAAAAGCACCAGCTAAACCCAAAAGTGCGAAGCCGTTTACAACAGATGTTGATAAATTTCCATAGAAAACCCAAATCATGATGGCGATAATACAACTTACTATGACAATAGGTGCTGAGACGAAATGACTAAATTTATCTGGAGGATGTATGGTTGTTGACGGGAAATAAATAGCGGCCGCCACGATCAAAGTGGCAAATACTGTCAATAAAGAAGATCCCGGGCCACCCCATTTTTCTAGAGGTGCCCAGGTTTGTCGTGTGGCATAGGAGGCTGCACTATAGAGGATGAGAATAGCGCCCAACCATCCAAGGAAAGCAAAAAAATGTCTCAGGCATATTGCGAATAAGTTTTTCATGATTTTCATATGCCCCCATGTGCTATCAATATAGACATAGACCCATTATTCACGATTTTATCAGCTTCAGTGCCTATTAGACTATATACTTACCGTATAATCGCTTAACCAATACTTTTTACTGTTTGCACTGCATGATCATATCATATCATATTAATATCTTATTCAGTAACTAAAAATAAAAATTACTTTATATTAACAACAAAAAAGGAAGGATATAAAACTCCTTCCCTTTTACAAATGAGTTAATGCATTTTATTCTTGTGGCGCAAGGATCATCTGCAGGTCCTTCTCCAAGCTAGCCAGTGAGCCTTTTTATTGGAGGAGATTTCTTCATGTGTAATTGGAAGAAAACGATCGTTTATCTTTGCGTTAGAATTAGAAGAAAATCCTTTTCTTCTAATTGGTATAATCCTTATTGCGGTTGGTGCTACGAATGTTGGGCTTAGGCCGGTAGTAAATGGAAAAAACAACGATCTTATTTTACCTTTTCGGGGCGTTGGGCAAAAGCCAAACCTTGCTTTCGTCTATATGTTGCCTCCTTTCAGCACATGCCTGGACTTTTACCAGCTAGCTGTCGTCTATACCGGTCGCACTTGGCAGGGTTAGAAAACCACGCCTATCGAAATAAAATTCTTTTCATAAAAATAGGGAACATCCGGAAGTTGCTTACAAAATTTCCCATAAGATGTAAAAATTGGTATAATCTATTATCAACAGGTATCAATAATTTTTGATGCGCCCTTTGTTGGTGGGGCCAGGCTATGCGGACTGGTTCATGTCATAGCCGGAATCCAGGCTATGTGAACTGGTTCCGACCATACATAATAGGCTATCTTCATGATGGGCTAATTAGTCTACAATTCTCAGCATCAAGTAGTCGAGAAGAAAAAGGAAAACCCCTTGCAGAGGACAGGAAAACAGCTTAGGCTATCAGACACTCCATTCCTCATGATTGGCATGATCAGCCCGATCCGTATAGTCAGCCTGACAATCGGCCTCCTTATGTTCTCTTTTTCTACCGTTATTGCTATCGGCCTGGCTCCTTCCTCTGCTCCAGCTACATCATCTGGTCTCGCTCTGCCCTCACGCGATTCAGTATCCAACTCTTTGGCCAGTTCTTCCATTCCCGTCGCATCCAATAATTCGGCATCTCCTCATCCACCCTCCCCTGCTCCAGTTTTCTCATATACGCCCTCCCCTGCTCCGGCATCTCCTACCTCTCCTGATTTGGCCTTCCAGGTTGTGGAGGATTCCTCGGATATCTGGTCCTGGAATGCCGAAATGATCAAGCGGCATCGAAAAGCTGACAACACATGGACGTATTACCGGGCTACTCTGGTTTATTCGATGGTGGAAGTGAAATGGGACCCTCAATCACGGACAGCCACTTACTTTCTTGATGGAGATCGGATCTTGGCTCAGGAAGCGCAAAAGTTTGCCAAAGCCGGTTCAGGCTTTGCCGTGGGAAGTAAAACCCCTGTGGGAGATCCGCGATTCACCCTTTCTGTGAGCTATTCTCCACCAGCAGGCAATGAAGGGAATGGGGATTCTCTTATTCACCCCCCCCACCCAGCATCCCCTGCCACAGGGGCTCCCTGCCTCAAGGGGGATGGGAAGATTTTACCTCCCATACCAGGGGAGGAGGAAAACATGATGTCTCCTCAACCACGGGAGGAGATGAACATCGTGCCTCCCCAGTCACCGGAGAATGTGAAGGGTGCATCATCATCGCCAATGCCCGCTCTTTCGCGATTAAGAAACCGATACCAGAAAAAATATCACCCGGACCAATGGCAATTTACAGCCTTGGCCGTAACCAGGGATTTCGTCTGGGTGGCTATCCGCTCCATTCCCCGCCCACCGGAGTCAATGCCCGGATTTCACCGTCCGGGAATTGGAACAGATTTCAAATCTGCCCCAATTCCCTCTGATGGCGCAATGTCGGAAAAGCATTTTCACGAATCTTCGGCCTTGCCGATCCAGGGGGGTATCCTGAGAATCAATAAGGATACCGGAGAATGGGTACGATTTACGGAAAAAAATGGTCTCCCCGATACCTTGATTTGCCACCCCCTGCGGGGCACATCACTGTACCTGCCGTATTTTCTGGCATCTCAGGGCCATCAGGGAAAGGACCTGGACCATGAGGGGCAAGAGCATGGCCACGATAAAGGCAAGAGCCAGAGCCAAGAGCAAGGTCAAGGGTTTAGTCAAGAAGTGGTAGCTATCACGCCTCTTGCGGAGATTGGGGAAGCAGAGAAAAGCGGAGATGCCTGGGATGCCAAGAAAATTGGGGAACCTGGACGGGTTAGGGTTCGCTTTACTACCCGCGTAAATCAGCACGTCTGGTATGATGAGAAGCAGGAAAGATGGGAGAATGAAACTGGAAACGGAACGGGAGCTGAAAAGGTAAAGGTAAATAAAAAGGCAAATGAAAAGGCAAATGAAAAGATAGATGGAAAGGTGGAAGAACGTCAGGTAGAATGAAGATCATGAGTAGAATGAAGACCATGAAACGAGTTAAAATCAGGACAATGATTCCCCTTTGTTTTCGCGGCACCCTTCTCTGCCTGCTTGGTGGCTTCCTCCTCAGCCCTGTCACCGCCACCCTTATGTGCGCTGACGGAGCAGCGTCCTTCTACTCGGTTTCCCTGGCTGCTGCTGCGGTGGAGGCTCCGGCCAACCCGATCAATGACCAGGGGGAAGTGTGGGAAAAGAGAGTGTTTTCTACTGCTTCAGGCATGATTCATATCCAATGGAGGGAAGCCGCGGAGTCCAGTGGATGCACTGAGCCCGGCGGATGCTTGGAGCCCCCGGATTCTTACCGCATTTATCGGGCAGAGGGGCTCTGTGCCGGTGATGGAACGGTGAATCCTTTCTCCGACGAAGACAAGGTGCGAATGTCCACTCCCTGGCAGGCTGATCTTCCCAGCCAGAATTGCTTTTTCCGCTACCTGCCGGATGATGCGGATGAAGGGAAAACGTTCTGGTTTCTAGTCCGGGCAGTGAAGGAGGGGGAAGAATCCGGCAATCTGGATGCCGAATCGGTAATCGTTGATCTTCCCTGGATCAATGGCCGCAGCGATCCCAACTCCGTCAACTTCTATGTTGAAGATGATCAGCGCAAAGACTCATTTTTGCAGGAGAGCCAAAAATGCCCGTTCTGCTCCCAGACCAACAGGACCTTTTTTCGATTGGCCCAGGCCCGCCTTGTCCTTAAGCGAGACTATGCCTGGTATTACGTGGACAGTGCCTGCGGCCCCACCCTTGATCTGGAAGCCGTGGCCGATTGTTTTGAAACCGAAATCTACCCCACTAATTTTGCTTATTTTGGCCGGACCAACGGCGACCTGGGATGGGCAGATGTTGATGACAATGGTCATATTGCAATTCTTTTTACCAGGCTCGGCGGCGCAATCAATGGCTACTTCAGTGCTGAAGATAAGGTCCCCGGCTATTCCAATGAAAATCGCGTGGGCAATTGCTCGGACATGCTTTATATCTCTTCCTCCGCCTTATCCCTGGAATCGGTCAAGGGAACTATTGCTCACGAACTTCAGCATATGCAGCACTTCGAGTTTGATGCAGAGAATGACACGGACTGGGAAGAACTCTGGCTGGATGAGGCCTGCTCAGAATTTGCCGATGAAGTCAATAACCTTTATTTCCGCGGAATGTATCACTACAAGGGGATGCCGAATGAAATCACCCTAACCCGCTTCGGGTACTACGACGTCCACGACCGCTTTGGCGGGTGCCCAATCCACTGGAATACCAGCCAGCAAAATTTTGAAGCCTTCTGCAAGGTAATAGCCCACTACGAGCAGGGGAGTCTCTTTGCCCATTACATGGAATATAATTGCTCGCCCATTACTCCTCTGGCATCCCTGGTTGAAGATCCCAATCGTGGACTTGTTTCCGTCCAAAACCACATCGGCCTGGATTTCCGGCAAGCGTTTATCAATTGGACTATAGCCAATTATGTTAACCCTTATCCTGATTCCAAACCGGACACTGACGGAGCATCGTCCTCCATCGATACCCGATACCACTATAAAGCACAATTTCCCAATGGGGCGCAGTTGCTCGAAACCCAATCAGTGGCTCCTAAGGCTAAGCTCTCCCCTGTTTGGGTAAAAAGCCCGGAGCAGGAACCATCTCAGGGCTGGTTGAAAAGATCCGTGCGTGACCTGGCTGCCGATTATGTTCTTTTCTCAAACAATGGCTCAAGCGGCGACCATATACACTGGGAAATCAGGGGAATTAATACCCAGGATGAAGCCAATGACCAGGGGGAAGCCAATACCCAGGGGGAAGCCAATGCTCAGGATGAAATCAATGCTCAGGGTGAAGCCAATGCTCAGGGTGAAGCCAATGCTCAGGAGCAAGGCCGGATAACTGACGCATATCATAGTTCAAACGTCTGCCATCTGGCCATCCTGGATCATACCAATCCTGCCAAGGTCTTTCTGCATGAGGTCATGGATTTTCCCCTTATTGGCTCAACGGGCGACCTGACCTTTTCCGAAGGCATGGCGGACCTTTCCAGTTGCCTGGTTGTCACCAACCTGGCCAGTTACCAGGATAGCAATTACACCAGCACCTACGAGTGCCGGGCTTACGTGACCAGAAATCCCACGGTCTTGCAGGTCAGGCTTATTCAGGGCCAACATAGGTGGACTCTTGGGGAGCCCATTGAGGAGCCCATTGGGGAGCCCATTGGAGAGCCCATTGGAGAATCCATTGGAGAGCCCAACGGGGAGTCCAATGGGGAGCCTTCCGGAGAGTCCGCCTCAGCAGCGGGCCAAGGAGAAGGCCAAGGGAATGTGGATGGAAATACAAATGGAGATGGATCACCGGCCCTGATCAAGGCCGGATGGCTTCAGGTGGTTATTCAGTTCGATCAGTCCATGTCCGAGCCCGGTCAGCCTATCAACGAAACCTATTATGCTGAAATTGGCTGGAGCGGGCTTTCTCCTAGTCTTCGCCTTCAGTCCGCAGGTGCAGGAGGTGAGGCTATCCCTATCCAGCCTGCTGCAACTCCCTGGTCCAGTGCCCTTTTTCCTGCCGACACCTGGACGGGGATGATTATGATTCCCTCAGGCCAAAGCAATCAATGGGACGGCCTGGCCAGAATGAGCATTTCGGGGGGGAAAAATTTTCTCCAGGAAGCGATGGAAAAAGATGAGCGTTTCTCCTTTGTGATCGATACGCAAATCCCGCATGCAGGCACAATCTCAGGCACCTGCTTCATATCAAGTATTGTCAAAATCGAGTGGAGCCCTGGGGCTGAACATGAGCCGGACCTTGCCGGATATCGGCTTTACGGAACATCCCTGAATGATCCTGTCTGGATTCCCCTTGGCAGCTTAAGCGATCCAAACCATCCATCCTACTCATGGTCATACCCTGAACCTGGGATTTATACTCTGTTCGTGACTGCCCTTGACAAAGTAGGCAATGAGAGCGTTCCTTCCGATTCCGTCGGTCTGGCAGTCGGGATGGAAATACCGCTTGATGTCGGCCAGAACCTCGTAAGCTACCCGATCCAGCCCCCTTTTGCCGACTATACTTGCGACCTTTGGCTGGATGAGTTGGGCACATCGACCAGAAGTTTGCAAAGATATCTGAACCTGACGTATGATACAGCCTATCGAAGCGGCGAAAAGATCAAGGGGAGCATATTCCCGATCGTCCAGGACGGTGGCTATATCATCTACCGGCAGGAGCCCGGCCACCTGACCTGGAGCGGCCCCGTTCAAAATCTGCCGATTTATCTTCATGCAGGAAGAAATATCGGGGGGATTCCTCTTCTATGCGAGAGTGAAAGCAGCCTGGATTTTTTCCGTGATCTGGTGAAGAAAGGAGAGCCTGTTTCCAACACCCGCTTCTATCAATCCAGGGATGGAAGATGGGAAAACAGCTACAGTTTCTTTGGACAAATATCAGGACATGATACAATAATAAAAAAAGGCATGGGCTGCATGGTGGATTTAAAAGAGCAGTAATCAGTTAACTATTAACTGTAATCTGTAATCTGTTGTCAATTGTCAATTGTCAATTGTCAATTATGAGTTATGAGTTATTAGTTGTCAGTTGTCAGTTGTCAGTTGTCAGTTATTAGTTATTAGTTATTAGTTATTAGTTATCAATTGTCAATTATCAGTGGAAAAGTACTGGCCACTGATCACTTCTTTTAATAGCACCCGGCATCCAGAGGAGAAAAGAATGGAATTTGGGTATCGAATCTTTGATTTTGAATTAATAGGCCAGGTTAATTTACCGCTGATTCAAATCTAGGTTCTCCGGACTTCAGAATCGGACATTCAGCGGGTAAAGATGCTGGTGGATCTCATTAAATCAGCAGGAAAACGCTATGTGATTCACCCTATGGATGTTTATATATCTGACACTCAGAAAGTGGTCCGCGACCATAATTTAAAACAGATAAAGCGGTTCGCTGAAATGGCAGACCTTGGCCTGATCATCCATGATGAGGTCACGCCTGACAGGCAAAGGCTGGATGGAGAACGGCAGGAAAACTTCCAGGCCGGGTTGGCCGCGCTGGAGGAAATCTGTCCCGTTTCTATTGAAAATGCAAGGGATTCGCGGGGTGCTCCCTGGTTCTGGCAAACCTTTGCCCAAAGAATTACCTTTGATATCGGCCACTTTGAATCAGAAGGAATAGACTCTCTTGAGCTTGCCAGTAACTTGAGCCCGGAGCTTGTCCAAAAGCTTGACTCCGTGCATCTGCATCGGTCCAACGGCCTGAAACCGAATGGCCTGATAGATCACTGGCCGGTAGTTCCAGGCTGCAGGGAATTAAAGACACTCCGGAAACTAGGCGAACTCAAACCAGATCTTAAGGTGATTCTCGAAGTGGACACAGCCACGGATATCCTGGAAAGCAGGCATGCTTTGCGTGTAGAATCCCTTTTGAGCTAAATACGTTGTAACTACTCAGGTAGATAGGCTGTTAGATATGCTGTAGGTAGATAGGCTGTAGGCATTTATGAACGTTCGCATATGAATTGATAACAAAAAATCTAAGTTAAGTACATGAAAAAAATAAAGTTTAACTCCTAAAAATCCTATCAATTCATTTGCTAAGAGCTTAGTACACATCGCGGTAAATACGCGACCAGATAGAAGGAAGAGGGAGTGTGCTAGTGTACAGTATCTTCTCGTCATTCCCGCGAAGGCAGGAATCCAGAAGCCCCTTGAAAGCCTGGATTCCCGCCTTCGCGGGAATGACGGGTGGACGCACTTTTTCTTAAAAATGTCCGCTAAAATGAAAAACTCAACCGGTCGCGTAATTTCCGCGATGTGTACTTAGAGCCTATCCCAAAACCCCATTTCGGGTAACTGATGTGCCAGTTGGCGGAGGTTTTGGGATGGCCTCTTAGCTCTAAAAATGACTCACATGATAAAAGCGATTCTCTTTGATAATGATGGTATACTCGTTGATACGGAGCACATGTTTTTTGAAGTAACCCAAAAGACGTTTGCATTGTCCGGAGCTGTGTTGACCCGGCAACAGTGGGCACGCTGGTATCTTGGAGAGGGAAAAGGATCAAAACAAATCGCGGAGTATCTTGGCATTCCTGCCGGATTACGTGAAGAAACCATGAGGAAAAGAGATGATGAATTCAGGGATCGCATGGCCGCCGGAGTTCCTACTCTCAAGGGAGTACACGAGGTGTTAAAGAGCCTTTGTCAACAGTTCCGTCTCGCTGTTGTTACCGGAGCATCAAGACATCACTTTGAAATAGCGCACTCATCTACCGCTCTCACCGGATATTTCGAAACCGTAATTACGAGTGAAGATTACCAGGAACCTAAACCAAGCCCGCAGGCATATATGACCGCATTGAAAAAACTTGATCTGTACCCACACGAATGTATAGCCGTAGAGGACTCTCCGAGGGGTGCACGAGCTGCCGTATCCGCTGCCATTCGGTGTGTTCTTGTGCCAACAAGCCTGACGGACATTACCTTATGCCCTGATGGTTGCATAACCATTCGTGATTTGACATACCTCCCAAAACTCATGACGAGATTGGAATCATGAAATCACTTTCGTATCTTTTTGAAAACAACCGGAAATGGGCGACCCGAATATCTCAATCGGATGCAACATTTTTCTCAAAACTGGCTCAGCAGCAATCACCTGAGCTCCTCTGGATTGGTTGTTCAGACAGCCGAGTCCCGGCCAATGAAATAGTGGGCCTCCTTCCTGGTGAGTTGTTTGTCCACCGGAATGTCGCTAACCTGGTAATCCATACGGATATGAACTGCTTGTCCGTACTTCAGTATGCAGTGGAGATATTGAAGATAAAGCATATTATCGTTTGCGGCCATTATGGATGCGGAGGAGTGAAAGCAGCACTTGAAAGCCGTCCCCACGGGTTGATTGATAACTGGCTTCGCCCTATTCGTGAAGTTTATCGAAAACACGAAACGGATTTGATGCGCATAGCGGATGAGCAACAGAGAATGGATCGTCTCTGTGAATTGAATATCATCGAACAAGTCACAAACGTTGGAAACACGACTATTGTGCAGGAGGCGTGGCAGAGAGGACAAACCTTGAGCGTTCACGGCTGGGTTTATGGAATATCCAATGGTTTATTGAAAGATCTGGGAGTATGCCTTTCAATTAAGGATTATTCTTTCCATCCAATTGCCTGAGCATGAGTGCGCGAAAAGTAAGCATCGGGATGTCCCCCCCATGCCATAGGTGTCAAGCTAATCGTTAGATTCTACCATTTGTAAATTTTGTATAGTTA
>Ga0307378_10012393_pt1 | contig 10883 bp, 9 predicted proteins | sample UN1MG_FD_202238 | JGI IMG/M metagenome (GOLD analysis project Ga0307378, IMG submission 202238) | Soil microbial communities from Risofladan, Vaasa, Finland - UN-1 | ecosystem: Environmental > Terrestrial > Soil > Coastal area > Acid sulfate soil | place: Finland: Risofladan, Vaasa | collected...
CTCGTATACCCCGACTACGCGCCGTCCAAGACGCTCGCCGCGCCCGCCGACTACGGCTTCTACGCCGAGGGGATATCGTCGGTGGCCGCGGTCCTCGAGGACGCGGGCCACGACGTGACGCTGTTGCACCTCATCGGCCGGCCCGGCCGCGACGAGTTCGAGGCCGGGGTGCGCGAGGCCGCGCCGGACGTCGTCGGCTTCTCGTCGCGCACTACCATCTGGCCCGAGATTAGGCGGCTGGCGGGTATCGCGCAGGAGGCGACCGACGCGCCGGTCGTCGCGGGCGGCGTCCACGCTACCCTCGCGCCGGAGGAGGTTGCCGGCTCTCCCGAAATCGACGTCGCCGTCGTCGGCGAGGGCGAGTACCCGCTGCTCGAGCTGTGCGACGCGCTGGAGGCGGGCCGCGACTGGCGCGCCGTCGACAACCTCTGGTTCCGCGAGAACGGCGACGTTCATAAAAACCCGACGAGGCCGCTCATCGAGGACCTCGACGCGCTGCCGCTGCCGGCGTACGACATCTACGACAAGAATATCCTCTACGACGTCGCCATCGACACCGGGCCGGTTATGCTCTCGCGCGGCTGCCCGTATATGTGCACGTACTGCTGCAACCACCAGCTCAAGCAGGCCTACCCCAACCGCAAGCACTACGCGCGCTTCCGTTCGCCGGCGCGCTCGCTCGAGTATATAGAAAACCTCCGCGCCGTGTTCCCCAACGTCAAATATTTGAACATCACCGACAACATCCTCCCGCTCGAGCGCGATTGGTTCTTCGAGTTCATCGAGTTATATAAGGAGCGCGTCGGCCTGCCCTTCACCTGCCGCTACCGCTACAACCTCGTCGCCCGGGACGTACTCGAGGCGTTGAAGGGGGCCGGCTGCTACCTCGTCCACTTCGGCCTGGAGTCGGGCAGCGAGGAGCTGCGGCGGACGGTCCTCAACCGCCAGATGGGCAACGAGCAGATCGAGGAGGCGCACCGCCTCTGCCGGGAGGTGGGGCTGGCGACGCTCACCTACAACATGGTCGGCCTGCCCCACGAGGACAAGGCGCTCTTTCTGGATACCGTAAAGTTGAACGCGCGCGTGCGGCCCAACCGCATCGTCTTGTCCGTCTTCTACCCCTACCCCCACACCGCGCTCCACGAGCTCTGCGAGCGCGACGAACTGCTGGCGCCGGTCTTCGACTACGAGAGCGAATCGTACCTCGAGCAGCCGGCGTTCCCGGTGGCGCAGGTGCGCTTCTGCCAGGCGTACTTCGTGCCGGCGATACGTTATTATCAAATACTGGGCCGGCTCGGCCTTGTCGGCCGGGCGCTGGCGCGCGCGAGCGACGCCTTTTATAAATCGCGCCTCCTACCGCACAAAGTCTTAGTAGCCGTGGCTAAGTTAGGCCGCTCGCTTTACGACGGGACGAAGCTCTTCGTACGGCGGCGGCTGCCCGGCCTCTACGTAAAGCTCCGCGATTGGCGGGTAAGGCGGGCGTGACCTCAAGCGGGGAAGATATGGACCGCGCGAAATTGTTCATATACCGCCGTTGGCTGCAGCAAGGACAGCGCGACCTCAACGCCGCCGAGGTCCTGCGGCGAAACGACGTCTACGAGTGGGCGACGTTCCTGGCGCACCAGGCCGCGGAGCGCGTTCTCAAGGCGTACCTTTACTACCACGACGAGACCTCGGTGATAGGCCACTCCATACGCTCGTTGGTCCATAAATGCGGCGCCCGCGACGCGGCCTTCGAGGCCATCCACGACGCCGGCAAACTCGACGACTTCTACGCGGCGCCGCGCTTCCCCGACAGCTTCGCCGAAGAGGTCCCGGCCTACGCCGTAACGCCCGAGCAGGCCGAGGTCGCGGTGAAGCTGGCGCGCAAAGCCGTGGATATGGTGAACAAGCTCGCGCCCCGGGAAGGTTAGGAGTGGCGGGACCGTTAAAGCCGGCGACGATAAGAATAGGCAACGTCGAGGTACCCGGACGGGTGGGGCTGGCGCCGCTGGCCGGCTACACCGAGTACCCGTTCCGCGCCGCGGTCGCGCGCTTCGGCTGCGCGTTCGCCGTAACGCCGCTCGTCTCGGCCGAGGGCCTTATCCGCCGCAACGAGAAGACGACGCGCCTCCTGGCCACCGGCGACGACGACGCGTCGGTGGTAGCGGCGCAGATATTCGGCGCGCGCCCCGCCGCCATGGCCGAGGCGGCGAAGATAGCCGCCGGCGCCGGCTTCCCTCTCGTCGACGTCAACCTGGGCTGCCCCGCCCCGAAGATACGGAAGCAACGGGCCGGCGCGGCGCTTGCGGGCGATATGGTGACGCTTCGTAAAGTCGCTCGAGCCGTCGTCGCCGCGTCGCCGGTGCCCGTTACCGCGAAGATGAGGTTGGGGGACGCCGCCGGGGAGAAACGCGCCCTGGCCGCGGCGAAGCTGCTGTGCGAAGAAGGGGTGGCGGCCTTGACCGTGCACGGCCGGACCCTCGAGCAGGGCCTGCGCGGGCCGGTGGATTGCGCCGCCGTGAGAGAGATCGCGGCCGCGGCGGCCGTGCCGGTGTGGGCCAACGGCGGCATCGAAACGCCACAAGACGCCGCGAAGCTCCTCGAGGATACGGGCGCCGACGGCGTTATGGTGGGGCGCGCCGCCGTGCGGAGACCTTATTTGATAAACCACGTGGAGGAATACCTGGCCCACGGCGAGGCCCCGGCGCCGCCGTCCCGAGCGGCGTTGGCGGAGGCGATACTATTTCATTTCGAAAAGGCGGCGTCGCTGGACGGCGAGGAGCGGGCGGCGCGGCAATTCCGTAAGCACTTGCTGGCGTACTTAAAAGACGCCCCCGGCGCGAAAGCGCTGTGTTCCCGCGCGGCCGCCGTCGCGTGCTGCGACGACGTAGTAAACGTTCTGGACGAGTTTAAAAAACTACCGGATTATGGACCGCCGTAAGTTAGAGGAGCTGCTGCGCGCCGTCGCGGCCGGCGAGCTGAGCGTCGACGGCGCCGTCGAGCGTTTGAAACACTTCCCCTACGCCGACCTGGGCTTCGCCCGGGTCGATACCCACCGGGCGCTTCGCGTCGGCTTCCCGGAGGTAATATTCTGCCAGGGGAAGACGCCGGCGCAGGCCGCGGCCATCGCCGCCCGCATCGCCGAGACGGGCTCCGCCGTCCTGGCCACGAGGGCGACGGCCGAGGCGTACGAGGCCGTGCGCGAGAAGTGCCCCGGCGCGCGCTACCACGAGGAAGGCCGCGTCGTCGTCGTACCGGGCGAAACGGCCGTAGAACCGCGCGGCCGGGTGCTCGTCCTATCCGCGGGGACCGCGGACATCCCGGTGGCGGAGGAGGCCGCGGTGGTGGCGGAGACGGTCGGGTGCCACGTCGAGCGCGTCTACGACGTCGGCGTCGCGGGCCTCCATCGCCTCCTCGACAAGCTCGACGCTATCCATAAAGCGGACTGCATAATCGTCGTGGCGGGGATGGAGGGCGCGCTGGCGAGCGTCGTCGCCGGTTTGGGCGGCGGCCCGGTGGTCGCGGTCCCCACGAGCGTCGGCTACGGCGCGAGCTTCGGCGGCGTCGCGCCGCTGCTGACGATGCTGAACTCGTGCGCCGGCGGCGTGGTCGTGGTCAACATCGACAACGGCTTCGGCGCCGGCTACGCCGCGGCCTTAATAGCACGCGGCGCAACGGTCGAAAAATGAAAATCCTCTTCATAGACGGGAGCGCCGGCGCGAGCGGCGACATGTTGCTCGCCGCGCTGCTCGAGTTAACGGGAGGCCGCACGGCCCTCGAAGAAGGTCTGGCCCGGTTGGAACTCGCCAGCGTTCGGTTGGTGTATCCGCCGCGGCGCCGGGGCGGCGTGGAGGCGACGGGGGTTGAAGTCGTGGTCTCGGGCGAGGCACCGCACTTCGACGACGTGCGGGCGGTGGAGCGCCTGCTTGACCGCGCGGAATTGTCGCCGTACGTCCGGAGCGGCGCGACGAGAACCTTCCGCAAGCTCGCCGACGCCGAGCGACGGGCGCACCGCGTCGCCGTGGGCCACGCCGGCTTCCACGAGGTGGGCGCGGCGGACGCCGTCGTCGACGTCGTAGGCGCTTTTACTTTGCTTGAGCTCGTGGCGGCCGAGCGCGTCGTCGCCTCGCCGCTTCGGCTCGGCTCGGGTTGCGTGGACGCCGCCCACGGCACGCTGCCCGTCCCCGCGCCGGCTACGCTCGAGCTCCTACGCGGCGTCCCGGCCTTCGCCGGCGACGTCCCGGGCGAGTTCACGACCCCCACCGGCGCGGCCTTGATAGCGAGCGTCGCCGACGAATTCGGGCCGATGCCGACGATGACGGTGGAGCGCGTGGGCTACGGCCCCGGCGCGGCCGACCCCACCGGATTTCCCAACGTCCTCCGCGCGTTCGCGGGCGAGGGCGCCGCCGAAGAGGAACCGTGCGGCGAAGACATGGTCACCGTCCTCGAGGCCAACGTGGACGATATGACGGCCGAAGAGCTGTCGTTCGCGGCCCGGGCGCTGTTCGACGCCGGCGCGTTGGACGTCGCCGTTACGCCGGCGGTCATGAAGAAGGGACGCCCGGGGCACATCGTGAAGATAATAGGCCGGCCCGAGGACCGCGGCCGCCTGTGCGACCTTACGCTCAGCTATACTTCCACCCTCGGCGTCCGGAGCTACGACGCCCGGCGCAAAACGTTGGAGCGGCGCGTCGTGACGGTCGAGAGCGAATACGGGACGGGAAAAGTAAAACTCGCCGTGGGGCCGGGGGGCGAGACGTTCGCCCACGCGGAGTACGACAGCGCGGCGGAGCTGGCGGCTCGAGCCGCCGTCGGCGTTCGGGAAGTGGCCCGGGCGCTCGAGGCCGCGGCTTTGGAGAAGGAACCGCCCCGGCCCAATAAAAAAGGCGCCGGCACCGGCCGCCCGCCCAACGATACGCCGTTAAAGTAACGAGCTAAAATCGACCCCGCCGGCCTTCTTTCAAAGCCCCCCACAGGCTCGGGAAAGCGGGCCGGCTTTCGCGCTCGGCGCGTCCCTCGAGACGAAGTCTCACGTCATCCGCGGTGCCCAGCTCGCCGTCTTTGCCGGCGGCCTTGACGACGTGCTCTTTCGCCGACGACTCGTAGGCCAGCGGCTTGCCGGCGGCGTCCGCGACGGCGCCGTCCACGACGTACGACTCCGGCAGGTAGGGCCCGAGCCACCCGCCGTCGCCGGGCGGCTCCTCCACCAACGCTAAGAGCCCTCCCTCCGCCGTGGGATAGCGTCCCATGTCCCTCTTGTAGTAGTCCGCGGCGTCGGCGACGTCATCCAACCGCGCGCGCGTCAGTTCGCCCCGGTAGAATTCGGCGCCCCACTCCATCGCCGGCCTGAGCAGCGCCAGCGCGCCCCACGCCGCCCCCACCACGGCGGCGAGCGCGAGCAGAAGGCCGGGCCGAAGTCGGCCGCCGCGCGGCGCCGGGGCCGCGGGAGTCGCCTCGGCCGGCGGAACGTCGCGGCCGCAATAGTACTTGCCGTCTACCACGCGGGCGCATTCCTCGCACACCGGCTCGCCGCACACGACGCACCTCGCGACGGCGGGCCGCGCCGGATGGCGCGCGCACTTCGTTATCTCTCTCTCGTTCACGTTGCCCTTCGCTCGAGACCCGCTGAATCAGGCGGCCCGGGTCGCTACCAATAGTAATTCAAGCCGGCCTGGAATTCCATAAAGTCTACGAAGTAGCCGTTTTGGTCGAGGGCGCCGCGGCGGCCGTACGTCAACGCGGCGTCCAACCTGCCGCGCCGGTCCATCACCGGCCACCCGCCGCCCATAGCGTAATGGTACGAGTCGACGCCGCCGTACGTCGCGTCGCGCACGTACCACGGCTTGTAGCCGAAACCGGCCCGCACGATGGCGCCGCCGTCCGTCACGTACTCGCCGCCCGCGGAAGCCCACCCCACGTCGCGCGCCGCACCCGCGATTACGCTCGCCACGCCGTCGTCGCTCGACTCCATCGACTCGTAGAAGGTGTAGATGTAGTCGACGTGGACGTTAACGCTCTGCGCCTTGAGCGAGAACGCGACCCCGGCCGAGGGCGGAAACCGCACGTCGTAGCCGTCGCCGAAGCGGACCTTGGCGCCCTTCTTGCCCAGCGCCGCGGCGGAGAGCCGCCACCCGGGCGCGAGGTCGAAACTCTTGGCCGCCGACGCGCGTACGTCGTAGCCGCGGCCGTGGATGTCTGCGTTTTCGACCGCCTGGTCGGAAGTGATCTTTTGGCCGCCCCACAGGAAGTCGCCGGCCACGCCCCACGACACCCCCAACGCCCGCGCGGCCAGCGCCGGCCCCACGGCCCGCAGCGCGCCCCGGCTTTTAATCTCGTGGTTCGCGCCCTCTCCTCCCCCTATGTCGTACGTATAGTCGTGCGGCGTCCAGAGCGCGCCGCCCACCACGAGACGCTCAGCCGCTATGGGCCAGGCGCCGGCGGCGTACGAACCGGCGAACGAGCCGGGGAAGGACTCCGCGGCCGGGGCGTCGCCGTCCGGCTGCACGGTGTAGGCCCAGAACCGGTAGCCGCCGCCGCCCGCCGCGGCCGGCCCCTGCAAGGAGGCCAGCGCCGCCGGGTTCGTCACCGCGGCCTCGGCGCCGTATACCGCGGCCCGCCCGGCGCCCGCCATCCCGGTCGAGCGGGCGTCGGCCTCGTGCCGGACCTCCCCCAGCCGCATCGTCTCCTGGCCGTAGCTCGCCGGCCAATCGTCGTAGTAGATATTGCCGCAGGAGGCGGCGGCCAGCGCGCTCGAGCAAGCCGCCGCCGCGGCTGCCGAACGCAGCGTTTTAAATTTAACGCTCCCCGCCCTTCGGCGGGCCGGAAGCTTACGTCTCGAAAAAAGCCTCGGCGTCGGCGATCTCATATTGGTAGCCCTGCTCGGTTAAAAAAAGTTCGCGCTTCAACGCGTAATCCTGCTCCACCGTGTCGCGCGATACGAGGGTGTAGAAATGCGCGACGTTCTCGCCGGATTTGGGCCGGAGGATTCGGCCCAGCCGCTGGGCCTCCTCCTGCCTCGAGCCGAAGGTCCCGGAGACCTGTATCGCGACGTTGGCGTCCGGCAGGTCGAGGGCGAAGTTCGCAACCTTCGATACCACCAGAACCGGGACCCGGCCCCGGCGGAATTTCTCGTACAAGACGTCGCGCTCGGGTTGGGGCGTCTTGCCGGTGATGAGCGGCGCCCGGACCGTTTCGGCGATCACGTCGAGCTGGTTCAGGTAGTGGCCTATGACGAGTACGCTGTGGCCGCGGTGAAGCTCGAGCAGGCGCTCGACCACCGGGACCTTGCACGGGTTTTCGGCCGCGACGCGGAAGCGGCGATGGTTGGACGCCACGGCGTAGCGCAGCCGGTCCTCCGCGGCCATCGGCACCCGGAGCTCCCGGCACAGCGCCCGCGCGATCCAGTTCTTGCGCTCGAGCTCCTTCCACGGCGTATCGTACCTCTTGGGGCCGATGAGAGAAAAGACCTCGTCCTCTTTGCCGTCCTCGCGCACGAGGGTGGCGGTAAGGCCCAGGCGGCGCCGCGCCTGTATCTCGGCCGTGATGCGGAAGACGGGAGCCGGCAGCAGGTGCACCTCGTCGTAGATTATCAACCCCCAGTCGCGCTCGGCGAAGAGCTTGAAGTGAGGGAACGGCCCCTTCTTCGACGGCCGCCAGACCAGGATCTGGTACGTGGCCACCGTTACCGGCCGCCGCTGCTTGACCAGGCCGGTGTACTCGCCGACGTCGTCGGCGGTGAGCATCGTCTTGTCCAGCAGCTCTTCCTTCCACTGGTGCACCGCGGTGATGTTGGTAACCAGGATGAGGGTCTGGGCGGCGACTTCGGCCATGGCGGCCATTCCCACGACGGTCTTGCCGGCGCCGCACGGCAGCACGACGACCCCCGAGCCGCCGGCCGCGGAGCCGGCCCGGTAGAACGCCTCCGCCGCGGCGCGCTGGTAGTCGCGGACGACGAACGGCTCGCCGGTCGCGGCCTGGGTATCGCGCAGCGTCACCTCGAGCGGGGCCCCCGCGACGTAGCCGGCCAGGTCCTCCACCGGGATGCCGAAGCGTATCAGCGCGCTCTTGACGTGGCCGCGCGCGTACTCCTTGAGCCGCACTTTCCTCTCGTCGAAGACGCCGCCCTCGAGATACGAAACCACCTTGCGGTTGTTCATTATCTGCGCGAGCAAGACGTCCTCGCCCACGTCCAGGTAGTAGCCGGCGCCGTCGCGCAATAATTTTACTTTCCCGTACCGGCTTATCTGGTCGCGCACCAGCCACTCGATTATGGGCGGGACTTCGTAACGGCTGTAGTCTTTCAACGAGCGGACGATGTCGTCGGCGTCGAGGCCGGCCGCGGCCGCGTTCCACAGCGATATGGGCGTAATGCGGTAGGTGTGTACGTGCTCCGGGCTCTTGACGAGTTCGGCGAAGGGGAGCAGCCGGTCGCGCACCTCCTCGTGCCGGGGGTGGTCGACTTCTAAAAAAAGCGTGCGGTCCGATTGGACGATTAGCGGTTTGCGGTCGGCGACGGCCATTACTTAGATATTAGCATACCGGCCGGTGTAAATAAAATTTTATTGCGCGACCCCGTCGGGCATCTCCGGACGGCGGGGGCCGCCGGCCCGGCGCCGCCTCGTTTTTACTTGACAATTATAATATATATATATAGTATAAAGTTAAATGTTAAAGATGGGCGAGGTAATTGTCGAGGCGGTCCCCATCGGCGTGGCCGCGGAGGCGTTGGCTGTTCACCCTCGGACGCTACGGTTGTATGAAAAAGCGGGCCTTGTAGGGCCTTCCCGCCGGCGCGGCCGTCGGTACTACTCGGCGGCTGATCTCGCCTGGCTCCGTTGTCTGAGGGAAATCGTCCACGGCCACAAGATCAGCCTGGCGGCGCTGGGGCGGCTTCTCAATTACGAAGGATGCTGGGAGATCCGGGGGTGTAGCGCGGCGAAGCGAAAGGCGTGTCCGGCGCGGCGGGGCCCGGGGCCTTGTTGGGAGAGGATGCGCGCGTGTTGCAGGCGGGGCCGCGAAGTATGCGCTACGTGCTCGTATAAAAATGACAGAAACGCCTGACGGCCTACGGAGGGTAACGATGCGGAGATTTAAATGCGCGGAGTGCGGCCACGAGCTCGAGGTTCCCCACGGGACGGGAGGCGCGGGCCGCGATACAAAATGCCCGCGGTGCGGAGGCGCGGTGCACCGGGTGGACGCCGGCGGCCCGCCTGAAGGCTGCGGCCCCTCGCAAGGCGTAGGGGGCCGAGGCCGCGGCCAGCGCGCGGGTCAAAGGTCCGAGGAAAAACGCGAGGACGCAAACGGATAACTAGGGGTGCCCGAAATGAAGATCGCGATGCCGACCGACGACCGCAAGACGCTGGCCGGCCACTTCGGCCGGGCCGCGGAATTCGCCGTTTACGAGACGGCCGGAAGCGAAGCCCGGTTACTCGAGTACCGCCCGAATCTTCACGTCCGCCACGCCGCGGGTCAACAAGGCCGCGGCCAACAGGCGGCGCGCGGCGGCCGGGGCGATTTCGAGGAAGGGCTCGCCGGCGTCGACGTATTAATCTGCCACGGGATGGGGCAGCGCGCGGTGGAAGCGTGCGCCGATATGGGCGTGCGGGCCGTCTTCACCGCCGAGGACGAGCTGGACGATGTCGCGGCCAAGTTCGCGCGCGGCGAACTAGCCGAGGCCGACCCGTCTTGCGAACGGGGCGAAGGTCACCACTAATAAGCCTCGCCTCCGGCGGCCCTGTCTACCTGAATAAAATACCCGGCGAAGCCGCCGGGCCGTACTGGGGCGCAAGGCCGCGCAAACGCGCGCGGCGAGTTGGCCGAAACCGACCCCTCCTGCGGGTGCGGCCAGGGCCCTTCGGCCTGACCCCGTCCGCGTTCACGCGGGCATACCCGGCGTATGAATAAACCCGGCTCCGAGCCGGGTTAATTCGTCGCGCCGCCGAAGGCCGGGAACACCGCTACCTTCTCTTTACGAAATAATAAATCGCCGTCGCGACCGCGGGTACCAGAAACGCCAACCCGCCCAAGACTATAAGCACGATGGTCCAGGCCGCGGCAAACTGCGGGTCTTCGGATATCTCGGCCCAACGGCCGATTAGGCCGCAGCACACGCACGACAGGCAAACCACCAGCGCGCCGATAGTAACGCCGATGAGGGTTTTGAGCACCGCCGGCGAGCCGCGGAAGACCTTCTTCGTCTCGCCCAGCGTCGCCATACGCTCGAGCTGTTTGTGGGCTTCAACGGTGACGTCCGAGCCGGGGGCGAGCTCGATGGCGCGCTCGAGGAAGTTCTGGGCCCGACCCGGGTCGCCGTGGTTGATAAAAGTTAACCCCAGCCGGTAGAGAAGCTCCTGGTTGGTCGGCTCCTGCTTGAACGCGGCGCGGTACATCTTGGCGGCGTTCGTCCAGTTGCACTTGTAGAAATAGTAATCGCCCAACAAGAGCCAGCCGTAGGCTAGCATCGCGGCCACGGGGTACTTGGGCTCGCCGTCCTCTATCAAGGCCGCGGCGCGGTACTTGCGCCAGTTTTTGCGTAAGCGCTCCACCGCGGCGTTGAGGTCGCGGTAAATGGGCAGCGCCGCATCCTCCAACCATTCCCGGTATTCGCGCTTGGTGCCGATGTCGAGCGGCGGCTTCTCGCGCTCGGCGGTAATCGGCTTGCCGAAGAACTCGCCGTACGAGAACGTCTTCGTTACCGGCACCGGGTCGCGGTAGACGCGCCGCGCGAGCTCGAATATCACGTCCGCTTTGGCGTGGAGTTTGGCCTCCGCCTCCTCCAGGTACGAACGCGCTATTTTGAGCTCGGTCTGTATGGGGACTTCTTCATTCGCCATAATCCAACCCTCGCGTTGTCGCGCCATAGTAGCGCCGCGGCCCGAGTAAGTCAAGCGCGGCTTTTAAAA
>Ga0307378_10012394_pt1 | contig 10882 bp, 7 predicted proteins | sample UN1MG_FD_202238 | JGI IMG/M metagenome (GOLD analysis project Ga0307378, IMG submission 202238) | Soil microbial communities from Risofladan, Vaasa, Finland - UN-1 | ecosystem: Environmental > Terrestrial > Soil > Coastal area > Acid sulfate soil | place: Finland: Risofladan, Vaasa | collected...
AGGACCACGAGACGCTTTGTACAACGAAGGGGGCCGGGGCATCGTGCGTGCAACGTGCAGTTCCTGCACGCGGCGCTTCCGTGACCGGTTCGGCGGAGCGAGCGTCGAGCCCCCTACCGTCGGCGTGGCGCTGCCGGGCCCGCGTCATCAGGTCGTATAGCAAGCGGCCGGCGATATACAGCAGCACCCAGCCGACAAAGAACTTGAACGCCTTCGGATCGGGCAGGTACTTGATGCGCAGGATCACCCCGATGCACACGCCGGGCAGCGTGCCGGCAATGATCACCCACGTCAGCGGCCAGACCATCCGCTTTTCGCGGACATAGCCGTATACGCCGGCGGGGATAGCCACGATGTTGTAGACCAGACTGGTGGGGCTCACGGCCGGGCTGGTGAACCCGAGCACACTGACCTGGAACGGCAGCAACAGGAAGCCCCCGGACACTCCGCCCATCGACGTGAATAGCGATACAGCCAGCCCCGCCACAAGCGGTACCCAGGGCGAGACTTCCACGCCAGAGACCGGAAAGGTCATCTCTGCGGCCCTCGCCCTTCAATCACGTAGGGTGCCGTCCCCTGACGCACCGTCCCGCTACGTTAACCCTTGGCGAGCTCGGCCAGGAGGGCGGTCAGGTATTTCCAGGACTTCTGTACGCTGGCGACGTAGACGCGCTCGTCGGGGCTGTGGGCGCCCTCGATACGCGGGCCGAAGGAGACCATGTCCATGCCAGCTATGCGTTCGCCGATGATGCCGCACTCGACGCCGGCGTGAATGGCCGTGACGTTCGGGGCCTCACCGAAGAGCTCCTCATACACCCGGCGGCAGGTGGCCAGGAGGGACGAGTCCACATTGGGCTGCCAGCCGGGGTACTCATTGCCCCACTCGACCTGCGCGCCGGCGAGCTGGCCGACCGCTACGATCTGGCGCACCGTTGCGTGCAACTGGTCCTTGGACGAGCTCCGCGACAGGCAGCCGAGCGTCACCTTGAGCTTGCCGTCCGAGCGCTCGCTGGCGATGGTGGCCACGTTGTTCGAGGTTTGGACGAGCCCGGGAATCTCCGGCACGACGGCCAGCACGCCGTGGGGCAGCGCGGCAACAGTGCCGAGCACCCGGCGTGTGTCCGCCGGCGAAAGGATTAGCGGCAAATCGCCAGTCGCCGCCTTCTCCACCTGGATGGCGCAGTTCTCCTCCCCATTCGTGCGAACGGCCTCCGCCTGCACGGTCTGGGCGGCTTTGTGCAGCGCTTTACGCATTTTCGGTGACGCGAGCACGAGCGCGTGCGCTTCGCGCGGGATCACGTTGCGCAGGCTGCCGCCCTTGATCCCCGCCAACTGGAGCCTTGCCCTGCCGGTCCGCCGCAGCGTTTCGACCAACAGGCGGTTGGCGTTGGCGCGATTGAGGTGAATATCGCCGCCGGAGTGCCCGCCGCGCAAGCCCGCGACGCTGAGCTTGCAGATCTCCGCGCCCGCGGGTGGCGAAGCAGCTTTGAATTCCCACGTCAGCGTGACGTCGCAGCCGCCGGCGCAACCGATGTAGATCACGTCATCCTCTTCCGCGTCGAGGTTCAGCATGCGCTTGCCGTTGAAGAAGTCGGGCTGGAGGCCTTTGGCCCCGTTCATGCCGGCTTCCTCGTCAACGGTGAAGAGCAGTTCGAGCGGTCCGTGCTTGACGGTTGGCTCGGACGCGGCCGCCAGGGCCATGGCCAGCCCGATGCCGTTGTCGGCCCCGAGCGTGGTGCCGTCGGCGCGGACGAACTGCTCGCCGGTCTGCTGACCCTGATCGATGACCGTGCGAATCGGGTCGCGCGCGAAGTCGTGCTCGGTGGCGCTATTCTTCTCGCAGACCATGTCGAGGTGGCCCTGAATCACCGTGATGGGCGCGTTCTCGCAGCCGGGCGTGGCTGCGACCTCGATCACCATGTTGCCGGCCGCGTCCTCGCGCACCGCCAGGCCCATGCCCTCCGCGAGGCCGCGCACGTGCGCGCGAGCCTGCTGTTCCTTCTTCGAACAGCGCGGCACGGCGGCAATACCCGCGAAAAGACGCCACATAGGCGTGGGTTCGAGCGTTTCAATACCGGCCGAATCAGCTTGAGTAGCCATCGCTGTCGCCTCTCTTCTCACATCGAGCCCTGTCATCCGCGTCGGTGTGGCGTCGTCTGAGCAGAGCAAATCGGCTGGCCCGCGTACGGCCAGACGCCCACCGCCGACGCCGCACGTGGGAATCAAACGTCGCTGTGAAGAATAGCCGCCCCGCCCCCGGCTGCAAAGCCGCGTCGGCAACTGCCTGCCCGGCTGTCCTGCAGAGGGGTGCCACTGGCGGCTTGCCCGCCAGTGCCTTCCGCGTTACTGCCCATGATGCGGATTGGGCATGTATCGCCGCAGCCGGTCGTTGATCGCGTCTGCGCACTCGCGCGCGACCGGCGGCGAGCCGAATCGCTCGCAGCGGGCCGTCAGAAGCTGTCTACCGTCAACGCCGGTGACACAAAGCGTCCCCGACCACCAGCGGTACTTCGCGTGCCCAATCCGCGACCATTCGATCCAGCCGCGGTCGAGATCAGGCGCTTCGAAGCGCACGCCGCGGCGTGTCAGCAACAGGCGCGAAGGCTCGCCCGTCTGGCGGCAGTACACAAGGAAATAGCCAAGCGTGAGCACGCCGACTACGCCCACCGCCCAGAACCAGCCTTCATCGATCGGGCCATGTTTAATCCCGTTCCAGAAGAACAGCGCTAACAGCAAGACTCCGAGAACGACTTGCTTGAGCGCGCGCCGGCGCGGCGTCAGCCGCACGATCTTGGCGTGCACATCGTAGTCGAACCCACATTCCGGACACGTCCAGATCGGCGGCAACCCGCGCAGGTCGTATGCACAGGACAGGCAGCGACGGAACGGTCGGCCCACGTGGGCCTCCGCGTCTGTCGGTCTCGCTTCGCCCGATTCGACTTCCATAAACGCAGTATATGCAGCCGGGGCTGATCGCGCTCGAGAAAAGGCGGCCGCGAGCGCCTGCCCCTGCCGGGGAGGCGCCCGTAGCCGGTGTTGTCGACCGATGAGCAAAAGTCAGAACCCGCCGTCCACCACGCAGCGTCCGGCGTCGTTATCATTGCGAAGCGCGAGATTGTGCTGCTTGACGCCGAACCATAAGAATCCCGACTCGAGCTTGATCTTGTATGGCACGAACCACCCGCTATAGTCGCCGGACTGGAACGGCTCGCCGATCTCGATGATCTTCAGACCGCCGTAAGTACCCCTGGCGTCCTGAGTGAAGTCGGACCACGGATAGAACTTGAGCGCCTCGTCCCAGTCCTCGTCGGCCAGCGCCTGGAAGAAGGCGTGGGCGACCTGGTCCGGCGTCATCCGGGCGTACTTGTCATTGTCCGGCAACACCTCGGGCTTCCGGGCCCAGACGGTGCCGTCGGGCGCGCTTGGAGCTCTGGAGCGGCGCGGATTGATCCCCTTGACTGTCCGGGCGGAAGTGCCAACCTGTACGTGTGGATGTTCACGGCACCGCGACCGCCGAATATTGTGCAGTTTGTCGTTCCGCAGTGGGTGTAGGACATGTGCGAAGGTGAATAGGATGATTGCAATGCTTCTTCCGGTCATGAGCGTGGTTACGAGCGTAGCCGGTCATCCGCCGGCCACGCAGAAAGCGCCGTCCACGCCGACGGATCTGCGCTGTGAGTATCTGGTCGATCCGCTCGGCATCGACGCGACGGCACCGCGGCTGTCGTGGGAGATGGTCGATTCGCGCCGCGGGGCGGTTCAGCAGGCGTACCGGATTCTCGTGGCCGATGACCCGGACCTGCTGAACGCTGACACGGGCAGCCTGTGGGACAGCGGCAAGGTGATCTCGGATCAGTCGATCCAGGTGGTGTTCGCCGGCCAGCCGCTCCGCGCGCGCACGCGGGCCTGGTGGAAGGTGCGCGTGTGGGATCAGGATGACCAGCCCTCGCCGTGGAGCCGCCCGGCCCACTGGACGATGGGCCTGCTCGATCCGTCCGACTGGCAGGCGAAGTGGATCGGCGACGTCACGCCGGCACCAGCCAACCTGGGCCCGCTTCCAGCTCCCATGCTCCGCAAGACCTTCAACGTCGCCGGCGATCGCCACACGGTTAAACGCGCTACAGTGTATGTCACCGCCCTCGGCCTCTACGAATTGCGCATCAACGGACGGCGCGTTGGCGACCATCTGCTCGCACCCGAGTGGACCGACTACCACAAGCGCGTTCAGTACCAGGCCTACGACGTGAGCGACCTCCTGCAGGGCGGGCGCAACGCCATTGGCGTGATGCTCGGCGACGGATGGTACGCCGGGAAGATCGGCTTGACCGGGATCGTCCCAGGTGGACCACCGCGCGCGATCTATGGCCGGCAACCGAGGTTGCGGCTGCAACTGGAGATTGAACTCGCCGGTGGTCGCACGCAGACGATCGTGTCTGACGAATCCTGGCACGGCACGACCGACGGCCCGATCCGGGTGAGCGATCTGCTCGATGGCGAGACGTACGACGCCCGTCGCGAGATGCCTGGCTGGGATACACCGGACTTCGACGACTCAAGCTGGTCGCCGGTGGTGATCGCCGCCGTGTTCGACCCTGCCGGTGGGCCGCAAAAGCTGGTCGCGCAGCCGAACGAGCCAATCCGGATCGTCAAGGAGCTCAGGCCGATCGGCATGACCGAGCCGCAACCGGGCGTCTACGTCTTCGACCTGGGGCAGAACATGGTGGGCTGGTGCCGACTCACGCTGCGCGGACGGGCTGGGACGGTCGTGACGCTGCGCCACGCCGAGGTGCTGAATCCCGACGGCACGATCTACACGGCCAATCTGCGCGGGGCCGCTCAGACAGATCGCTACACGCTGCGTGGCGACGGCATCGAGGTCTTCGAGCCGCACTTCACCTATCACGGGTTCCGGTACGTGGAAGTGACGGCGGACTGCGAGCCGGAGGAACTCTCGATCGACTCGGTCGTCGGCCGCGTGTTTCACTCGGCCGCACCATTGGTGGGCGAGTTTGAGTGTTCCAGCCCGCTGCTCAACAAGCTGTGGCAGAACATTGTCTGGACGCAACGGTCGAACATGCACAGCACGCCGACCGACTGCCCGCAGCGCGACGAGCGCCTCGGGTGGATGGGCGACATTCTCGCGTTCGCCCAGACCGCCTGCTTCAACATGGACATGGCCGCGTTTTTCACCAAGTGGGTCCCGGACATCCGCGACGCCCAGACCGACGACGGGCGCTACCCCGACTTCGCCCCGCATCCGTTTGACCCCGCGCAGCGATTCTCAAACGTGCCGGCGTGGGGCGACGCGGGCGTGTTCGTGCCCTGGTGCGCCTACCGCAACTACGGCGACACGCGCATGATCGCGCAGCACTTCGAATCCGCCAAACGCTGGGTAGACTACGTTCACGCCCAAAACCCGGATCTGCTCTGGAAGAACAGTCGCGGCAACGACTACGGCGACTGGCTCAACGCCGACACGCTGAAGCTGGAGGGCTGGCCGACGACCGGTGCGGCGATGCCGAAGGAGGTCTTCGCCACGGCCTTCTTCGCCCGCTCGACGGAAATCGTCTCGAGGATGGCCGCCGCGATCGGGCGTGACCAGGAGGCACAGCGCTATGCGAAACTGGCGGCCGACATCAGGAAGGCCTTCAATCGCGCGTATGTCCAGCCCGACGGCCGCATTCAGGGAGATACGCAGGCCGGATACGCGATCGCGCTGCACTTCAACCTCTTGCCGGACGAGCTGCACGAAGCCGCGGCACGCCGCATGGTCGAGTGCTTTCAGCGATATGACGGGCACATCTCAACCGGCTTTCACAGCACGATCTGTTTGATGAACGAGCTCACGCGCAATGGATACAACGACGAGGCCTACCGGCTGATCAACAATCGCACCATGCCGTCGTGGGGCTACGCCATCGACCACGGCGCGACCACCATCTGGGAACGCTGGGACGGTTACGTCGAGGGCCGCGGCTTCCAGAACCCCGGAATGAACTCCTTCGCCCACTACGCGCTCGGCTCGGTCGGCGAGTGGATGTACCGGACGATCCTTGGGATCAACCCGGACCCGCGGGTGCCGGCGTACAAGCGGTTCATCATCCGCCCGCGGCCAGGGGGCGGACTGACGTGGGCCCGGGGCTCGTACGACTCGATTCACGGGCAAATCGCAGTTGACTGGCGAATCGACGCAAGCCGAATCAGCCTGAACGTAGCGGTGCCCGCCAACACCACCACCACCGTATATGTACCCACCACCGATCCCACGCGCGTCACGGAAAGCGGCATCCCGGCCGCCCAGGCAGAGGGCGTCGAGCTCATGCGGTCCGCAGAGGGTGCTGCGGTTTATCGCGTTGGGGCCGGGCGATACAGTTTCGCGGCGGACTGGACGAAGTAATCGGTCCCGCCGACCCAATCACCGTCGGTGCGGCCCGCAGCCCCAGCCACGGGCACCGCCCGGCACACTGGAAAGGAAACAGACTCCATGCCGGAACCGCAGCACCACACCAGCGGCGTCGTGAAACGCCTCGACCAGCTCTATGAATTCGACCGCGAGCCGGTGTCGGCGGACCGGCTCTGCGGCGGCGCGTACTTCGCCGGCTCGTTTGCGGGCGAACACGTGGCCGCCACCGAATTCGTCATCGGCGCCCTGTTCGTGAACTGGGGCGCGCGCGTGTTCGATGTGGTCGTCGGTCTGGCGATCGGGAACCTGCTGGCCGTCCTGAGTTGGGCGTTTGTCTGCGCGCCGATCGCGGTTCAGACGCGGCTGACGCTGTACTGGTATCTGCGGCGGATCGGCGGGCCGTTCCTGGCCGTCATCTACAACGTGCTGAACGCAGTCCTGTTCTGCATCCTGGCCGGGTGCATGATCACGGTGGCTGCGTCGGCCGTTCGTCTTCCCTTCGGCATACCGGCCCAGATTGGGTGGTACCCCACGGATTGGCGCTTCGTGGTCACGGTCGGCGTGGTGGGCGCCGTCGTGGTCACGCTTGCGATCGCCGGCTTCAAGAAGCTCGCCACCTTCGCCACCGTCTGCTCGCCGTGGATGCTGCTGATGTTCGTGGCCGGGGGGCTGGTTATGTTGCCGCGACTGGGCGAAGCCACGGGCGTCGGTGACGTCCGCAGCTTTGCGCAGTTCTGGGACATGGGCGCGAGCGCCGTCTGGATGGGCCGAACGTCGGAAGGCCAGCCGCCGCTGATCGGCTTCTGGCATGTGGCGTCCTTTGCCTGGATCTGCAACCTGGCGATGCACATGGGCCTGTCAGACATGGCATTGTTCCGATACGCGCGACGGGCCGGCTACGGGTTCTACTCGGCTTGCGGCATGTTTCTGGGGCACTATGTGGCCTGGATCGCGGCGGGAATCATGGGCGCCGGTGCGGCCCTGGCATTGAACACCCCATTGACGAAGCTGGACTCCGGGGCGGTCGCTTACGAGGTGCTCGGCGTGGCGGGCGCGATCGCGGTCGTCATCGCCGGCTGGACCACGTCGAACCCCACGCTGTACCGCGCGGGATTGGCCTCCCAAGCGGTCACGCCGAACTGGCCGCGTTGGGCGGTGACATTGGCGGTCGGCGTGCTCACAACGATTGTCGCCTGCTTCCCGTTCGTGTTCAGGAGGCTACTCGACTTCGTCGTGATCTACGGTCTGCTCCTGGTCCCGGCCGGCGCGATCGTCATGACCGAGCACTGGATCTTCCCGAGAATCGGTCTGACCCGTTGTTGGGCTTTTTACCAGAACCGCTTGCTCAACTGGCCGGCGCTTCTGGCATGGCTGGCCGGAATGGCGCTCGCCCTGACGCTGTACCTGACGGAAACCTTGCACCTGTTCTTCCTGTTCATTCCGGTGTATGCGTTGACGGTGGTGTTGTACATCTTGCTGGCGCCACTGGCCGGGGCAAAAGAGCCGATACCGGCTTCGCCTGAACCAGCCCCCCGACACATTCCCCACCCAGCCGAGCAGAGCACGCCCGCCGTCGCGGACGCTGGAAAACGCGATGTGGCATTGTGGGTCGGCGGCTTGGTCGCGCTGGGAACATTGATCGCCTGCGTCGTCATGCCGTTCTACGTCTACTGGTCCGGAACGGACGGCTACACCGACAACCTGGCTTGGTTCAAGAGATGGCTCATAGTGCCGACGCTGGTCTATTTCATCGCCGGCACGTGGGTTGCCGGCCGAATCCGGCGACGGCGAAAGTAGCTGGTTCAGGGGTCGCGAGGCTGCCGCTACAGTTCGAAGTCCGCGATCACCGGCAGATGGTCGCTGGCAACGCGCGCCAGCTTCAGGCGGCTGTGGTGGGCATACAGTGGGCGGAGCGGGCCACGGTAGAAGATCTTGTCCAGGCCGCTGCTCGGCGCGAAGCTGGGGAAGGTCTTGATGGCCCAGCGCGAACCCGGGCGCCGGTTGGTCGCGCACAAGAAACCCGCCGGCTCGAAGAAACGCCGCTTCAGCACGCCTTACCGATGATCACGACGTGACTTCCTGTCCTTGCCGAGGCAGGTACGGCGCGTCCGAGCTACGGAGTTCGAGCAAGACCCTACCCGGTTTGGGAGTCGAGCGGGCGCCAGCGGCCTCACGCTCATCACAGTTGTGTCAGCCGATCGATCTCGGCGTCGCTGAGCCGATAAACGAACAGCGACCACCCGACGCGCTCGTCGGGGGCTCGCCGGCGGAGATTCGACAATAGCCGACCCCAGCGCAAGCTACGGTACACCTGGAGTGCGGCGTGGCGCGCGGCACGTTGCCGGGGTGACATGCCGTCGCGCGGGGGGCGGGCAAGCCGCTGCTGGAGCCTGCCGTAGAACGCCCGGTGGTTGGGGTCAGCCCACGCCTCGGCGCTGGCGGATGGCTCATAAAGACCGACGAGGTGGTTGACGCTGATCACATACGTGCCCGCATTGAGCTCGCCGGGCTCCCCGACCGGGAGGAAGCTCGGCAGCGGCTCGCAGCGAAAGCCGTAGCGTCGCGGGTCGGCGCTGCCGCAATACGCGAGCTTGATGGTTTCGCCGGGACGATCGTTCGCGTAGCGCGCCAGACGTTTCAGATCCTGGCCCCAATCCACGTTGCTGGCGGCTAAGTAAAGATGACCGTTGGCCGGCCCGCCCACGAACTCGTTGAAGTAGCACAGGTAGTGCGGGTGTATCCTGACTGCCGCGAAGACCGTCCAGGCGACCGCCAGCACAAGCACGCCCTGCCCCACGCGGCTCGACAGCCAGGCGGCTGCCGCTCCCGCCAGGACGAACACTACCGGATAGAGCGGCACCAGGTGCCGATGCCCGATGTTGAAATCCAGGGTCATGGAAGCGACGGCGTACAGCGCGCCAAAGGCGAGCAGGCCCGCCAGCAGGGCCGGATCACGAGCGCGCGGCGTCCGCCGTGCCACCAGCGCGCCAATGCCCATCAGCAGCAGCAAGAGCGTGGAGATCGGCGTCTTGATCGCGAACGCCGTCGGGAAGTACGCTGCCCGCCCGCCCAGGTAGACCTCCCCGTTCAGGTAGCCCGGACGCTGACCGGCCGTGAACTTCGTGGCCATTGCCAGGCCGTACAGGTAGGCTTCCGGGAGCAACTGGTGGCGGCGTCCGAAGCGGACGAAGCTCGGGACCAGGCCACTTAGCGGCTGGCCGTCAGCATCGTGCAGAACGGCCCCCCACGCCTGCTCGTGCGTGGTCGGCACGGCCTGGCCGCGATCCGGCATCACGACGAACATCGCCGCGTCGCGGTCGGCACCTCGAAAAGCGCTGAACCGCCACGCGTAGCAGCACCAGATCGCCGCCCAACTCGTCAGGCCCAGCAACACCGTCAGTGCGCCCAGAACGACGGCGCGCCGTGTCCGACTTGCCAAGCGGCCCGGCGCGCTTTCACCGCCAGGCGACACCTTCCACAACTCCAGCGTCGGAGGGTCGCGGCGCACGACGGCCACCAGAACGGTCAACAGCAACGGCGGAAGCGCCAGGACCCAGGAGAACTTGACCAGCGGCAGAATCGCGGCTGCGAGGGCCGCCAGACCCAAACGCCCCCAGGTGACGCGCTGCCACAGCCGAGCCTGGGTCAGCAGCGCCAGGGTCACGCCCATGGCCGCGGGCAGATCACTGGTCACCAGTCGCCCATGGGCCAGCAATGTCGGGCTGAGCACGGAGAGCACCAACGCCAGCAGACCGGCCGGCGGGCCGAACAGCCGCCGCGCCACCGCATAGATCAGCACGCAGGTGACCAGCAGCCACACGACGCGCATGCAGCGCGCCGCGCGCAGCAAGTGCTCGCCGTCGGCCCGCTCGCACAGCCAGGTTCGGCCGAACACCCAGTAGTTGCCTTGCTGCCAGCCGGACGTCTCGGGCCCCGGCCAATGGTTCTCCATCAGCAGCAGCGGCAGCGCCGCCCACATGTTTGGCAAGGGCGGGTGCTCGGGCTGCATGCGGAAGTCGCCGGTGCGCAGATAGCTGAAGCCGCCCGTCAGGTGACTGGTCTCATCGAACGTGATGCTGTCTCCGAGCAGCGAGGTGACCGCCAGGATGGCGCAGAGCGCCAACAGCAGAGGCACCGCGACGGCGTGCGGCACACGCTCGAGAGCCGTCACCTTTCCGGTCTCTGGTGCCGCCGGCGGCATGTACTCGACCTCCTTCGCTGCTTCACCGGACCGGGCGATTATACAGGCTTGGGTTGGGCAGGACGCGTCGAACGCCACACACACGCGCACGCGTAGAACCGTGGACACGACGCCACGTTTGCCGGCCTCCGGGGCGCCTCGCGATCGCGCGGCTCTGGCTGGATTTCGAAGTCCGCGATCACGGGCAGATGGTCGCTGGCGACGCGCGCCAGCTTCAGGCGGCTGTGGTGGGCATGCAGCAGGTGCAGCAGACCGCGGTAGAAGATCTTGTCGAGGCC
>Ga0307378_10012395_pt1 | contig 10882 bp, 8 predicted proteins | sample UN1MG_FD_202238 | JGI IMG/M metagenome (GOLD analysis project Ga0307378, IMG submission 202238) | Soil microbial communities from Risofladan, Vaasa, Finland - UN-1 | ecosystem: Environmental > Terrestrial > Soil > Coastal area > Acid sulfate soil | place: Finland: Risofladan, Vaasa | collected...
TCACAAGCGCGGCAGCCAGATGGCAACGCTCCACTCGATCCTGAGCGAATCGATCAGCGGGATCAAGGTCATCAAGGCGTTTTCGCAGGAGAAGCGGCAATCCCGATCGTTCTCCCGCACCAGCGAGTCGCTGTTCCACGTGGGATACGACATCGACCGCACGTTCATCGGCTTCTCGGAAGCTATGGGCTGGGTGATGTCGCTGGGCATCACCGGTGTGTGGTTTTTCGCGGCGCGGCGAATCGGCACGAACGACCCCACCCTCACCCTGGGCGATCTGCTGCTGTTCGTGGGCTACATCGGGCTGTTCTACGGCCCGCTGCAGTGGTGTACGGCCATCTTCCGCTGGATGACGCACGCGTTCTCGGGCGCCGAGCGGATCTTCGCCGTGCTCGACTCGCCGTCCGAGATCAACGAATCCGCCGATGCCGTCAGCCTCCCCAAAATTCGCGGGGCAGTCTGCTACAACGACGTCCGCTTCAGCTACGAACGCGGCAAGGAGATCATCAGGGGAATGTCGTTCGACATCACCCCCGGCGAGATGGTCGGCCTGGTGGGCAAGTCGGGGGCGGGCAAGAGCACGCTCATCAACCTGATCTGCCGGTTCTACGACGTCGACTCCGGACTCATCATGATCGACGGCGTGCCGGTCAAGAACATCAGGCTGGCGGACCTCCGCAGCCAGATCGGGATCGTGATGCAGGACGCATTCCTGTTCAATGGCACGGTCGCGGAGAACATCGCGTTTGGCTCGCCCGATGCCACGTTTGCGGGTGTCGTCAGGGCCGCCAAGGCCGCCAACGCACATGAGTTCATCCTCGACAAGGAAGACGGCTACGATACGATGATCGGGGAGGGGGGCATCGCCTTGTCGGGCGGCGAAAAGCAGCGCATCGCCATCGCACGGGCCATCCTCTACAACCCGCCGATCCTCATCTTCGACGAGGCCACGTCGTCCGTTGACAGCGAAACGGAGGCGGCGATCCAGGACGCGACCCGCAACCTGGTGAAGGACCGCACCACGATCGCCATCGCACACCGGCTCGGCACGCTGCGTCACGCCAACCGGCTGATCGTGATCGACGATGGCAGGATCGTCGAAGTCGGCACGCACGACGAGCTGCTTGCGATGGGCGGAATCTACGCCAATCTCGTGCGCGTCCAGACCGAGCTCAACCAGCTTCTCACGCACATTTGGGGCTGATTTCGATGGAAACAGACGCGAAAAGATTCAGGCTGGTGTGCAAGAAAGACCGCGTGGCGATGCGGCCGGCCGACGGCTCGCCCGACGTGCCGGTGCGTGTTGCCTGGGCTCGGCCGGTTCACGGCAGAGGCGGGGAAGTCTGCCTCCTCGACGAACACAAGCGCGAGATCGCGATGCTCCCCGGCCTCCACTGCCTCGATCCCGAATCGCGCCGAATCGCCCAGGACGAACTCGCCAAGCGATACCTCATCCCCCGGATCATCCGCATCATCCGCACCGACGCATACTTCGGCAACCGCTACTGGTTCGTCGTCACCGAGCTGGGCGTGCGCCGGTTCGCGATGAAGGACCCGTTCCGCAGCGTCACGTGGGTCTCCCAGGATCACCTGGTCATCCGCGACACACTCGGCAACCGCTACGAGATCAACCCGTTTTCCGGCCTCGATCCGTTCTCGCAAAGCGAAGTGATGAAGATTATCTGAACCCGTCCGTCCCTCCGTCTATGGTATGGAAATCGTTGCTCTCAAGCAACACATGTTCAAAAAACGCATCATGGCGCGTAACCTATTGCAGCGCAATGCTTTGCATCTGTTTTTTCCTCGAATATGCCAGAAATCATGTCCATTTTTTTACACGCAGGAAGCGCGCAACGTACACACACACAGGAAGCGCGCAACGTACACACAGGTAGCATTGCTAAAAATTGTTGCACGATAAGGACTTACCGAATTGGGCAGAAAAAAACACTTCCTGAACCGCATGAGTGGCACGGAATTTGCTGTATGATCGTCAGATGTCGGGGGGAAGGCCCAAGCCTGAGGCCTCAGGTCTGTTGGCGCTTCGGGGGGACATCTCAATACAACAACTTTGATTCTCAACCTGCCGCTGAAGTTCCTTTCTTGGAGGAACTCGGAATGTACTGCCGATGAGGCCCATTGCCTTCCCGTCTAGCTAGGCTCCTTTTCACAGGAGGACAGATCAATGAACAAGCATGTTTTGCTGGCTCTTTTCATATTTTTCATCTCACCTTTGGCAGTCGGGTCCGAGATCATTATTGAGGGGGCGTTTGAGCAGGGAATCCACCCCCTTCCCACCGGGCCTGACCACTTCACACTGAAAATCTACGGGAAGGACATTCCCGGCTTCGTCGGGCTGGACGTACTCCCCTTCTTCGTGGATGCTGCCGGGGTCAAGTCCACCAGCTTCGCCATCACCCAGCAGGGAGGCAACCAAGCCTTCGGCGGGTACTGCATCTATCAGAACACTGACCTCTTTCCTAACCTGGAAGAGGCTCATGGCTCAACCAGTTCCGCTTTTTTCTCTGTTACAAGTGGCAACAAACGTGATATCTCTAACGAAGCGCTCCTGCTGGAGATTACATTTGAGTACACCTCAGCAGCTTCCGGGCCGTACCTCGTCGACCTGACTGGCGTCCTTACTCGGAGGCTGGGTACCGATTCTGTACGAAAATCCTGCGCGTTTACGATTAGAATGGGCCACCTGTCAGTTGGAAATAGCCTTCGGTACTGGTACGTTGATGATGTTGGCGAGAATGGCGACGGCAGTTCGAACTCCCCGTTCAACACTATCCAGAACGGGATCGATGCAGCGTCTAATGGGGATGTCGTATTGGTCAGAGATGGCTATTATACCGGCCCAGGGAATCGCAACATTGATTTTTCCGGCAAGGCTATCATTGTCGCTTCAGAGAATGGCGCGGATAATTGTACAATCGACGCACAAGGTACTTTCGCATACGGACAACAGCATCGCTCCTTCTATTTCCACAGTGATGAGGGCCGGTGCAGCGTACTCAAGGGCTTCACCCTGACAGGCGGGGTGGGGCCCGAAGCTGAGATTATGTTGGGCATGGAAACTATGCTTGGCGGGGCGATTCTTTGCAAGGGCAGTGAAGTGACCCGACACGGCCCCACTCCCTCTATCATTGACAACCTGATTGTAGGCAACTATGCTGTCATCGGCGGCGGAATTTGCGTGAGCTACGCCTCACCCCTCCTCCAAGGAAACCAGTTTGCAGCAAATACGGCCGTTGATGGTGGTGGTGCCATAGCCGCAATTCCGGGCAAGACATCTGTCATGGTAGTCACCAACAATTCGATAGTGAACAATACCGCAAGAGGCTACGACGGCGGGGGCGCAGTGTTCTTGGTTGAGGATTTCTCAGCCGGTTACGCCCTCATTTCAGACAACGAATTCCTGGGCAACGTGGCCCCATACGGCGGAGCCTTCCTGCTTGCTTACGCGTACAAGACGGCGGTGATAAGGAACTTTGTAGCATTCAATGGGGCTTACCGGACGTATCGGACGATAGGTGGCGCGTTTAGCTTGTTCTACACCGAAGACTGTGCAATCGCAGGGAACGTTGTGTGCTTCAATGAGGCTTTTAATGGGGCAGCTTTTGCAGTGACCTACGAGTCCCGGCCCCTAATTGTGCACAATACAATCGCATTCAATAGAGCCAGGCATGGTGCCAGCGGCATATACTCCTCCTTTTCATTGCCATTCATCAGTCACTGCATCTTATGGAACAGCGGCACGGAGATCGAAAAAGAGGGACACATGAGTAGCCCTCAGTATTCCTGTATTCAGGGCCTATCGGAGCCAAATCCTGACCATAACATCTCCAGCTATCCACATTTCGTAGATCCAGTCTTCTCCAGTTTCAAGCTCAAGGAATACTCGCCCTGTATAGATGCCGGCGCCATAGCACCACTGCCCCTGCAAGCGGACTTCGACGGCAACTACAGACCTCTTCTGACTGCCCAGGACATCGGCGCATACGAGGCGCACGAGAAGTCGACCGAGGATACTGATGACGATGGTCTTCCCGATGCGTGGGAGTTGGAATATCTGGGAAGTACAGAGTACGGCAGGGACGATGATCCAGACGGGGACGACATCAAGAACTATCTGGAATTTCAGATGGGTTCGCATCCTCTCGTAGCACTTAGCGAAGTTTACGTGGATGATGACGCGTCTGGCTATCAGGACGGCAGTCTGGACAACCCTTTTGACTCTATACAGAAAGGCGTTGCCTTCGGCACAGAGAGGGTATACGTCGCAGAAGGAGAATACGTCGAAGAAGTGGTGGTCGAGAACAAGGCGATTTCGATACTGGGTGGCTTTTATTCAGATTTTACACTTCGAGATCCAGTGAATCACGCTTCGGTCATAGACTCATCGGGGGTGGCATCAATCGTAACCGGAAGGCCTGTTACTTATTACGACTGCGATCACGGGGCCGTTGGTGCACTATCGGGCGAAATCTCCGGGTTCACAATCACCGGGGGAAACACGATGAGGGGCGGGGGAATCTACTGCGAGAGGTCGTCGCCCAAGATTGCGAACAACACCATCGCAGGGAATCTGGCACGTGATGGAGGCGGAATTGCGTGCGTCGATTCCTCTCCGGAAATCACAGGTAACACAATTGGCACTCTACAGGCGCCAAATATCGCCAGCCGGAATGGCGGGGGTTTGTACTGCACGTGCCCCGGCCTCACTAGCTCGAAATTGGTGGTGCGCGACAACAAGATTGCAGGCAACTCGAGCATGCTTTATGGTGGCGGCGCCTACTTCTACAAGATTCAGTTTGCAGGTAGAACGGGAATGCTGCGAAATGACATCATGCACAATTCCTCCACAGTGGGCGGGGGCGCATTCCTGGAACTGATCGATGATCTTGCTGCCAAGAACAATCTCATCGCTGGCAACACGGCTATAGCAGGAGCAGGACTTGTCACAAGCTGGTGCCGCTACCTCTTGCTGAAGAACAACACGATATCGAGCAATGCCGCGGACTGAGCCAAAACGATCTGATGTTGCGATTGCATTTCCGGTCATTTCCGAGCCCGGTTGCCTTGACCCGGGAAAGGAGGTCTTCAAATGGTTAAGCTGAACTTGAGGTTTGTGGGTACGTTTTCTCTGTTCGTAGTATCGATGGGCGCATGTCTGGCCGCTGAAGGGTTGAAGTTTGAACGGCTTGGAAGGGCGCAGGTGATGTCCGGCAAACTCCACTTGAAAATCGCTCCAGAGGTGAAGCAGGCATCCAAGGAAGCTTTGCAGCAGAGCGGATTTGCCTTCGTCACTGATCGCGGTCTTGCCAAGGCAGAGCTCTGGTCCTTTGATGAAGAAACCAGCGTTGCCGAAGCTGTCGATGCCGTACGTAAGATCCCCGGCGTTATAGGCTGGTCCCCTGTCTTCCTCTATCACCAGTACGCAAACATCAAGCCGCCAACGGACAAAGACTACAAGGAGCAGTACTCGCTGCCTACAATGGATGTGCCTGAGGCTTGGGAATTCGCGGGCGATGTTCCCTCTGTAACGGTGGCCGTCATCGATACGGGTGCGGATATGGACCACCCGGATCTTGCCGACAGGATACATCCTGATAGCTATGATTTTGTGGGGCCGAGTTTTCAGTATCCATTTCCAGACGATGATCCAGAGGATTACAGGGGGCATGGCACGGGCGTATCGGCTGTCATCGGCGCAAGAAGGAACGGTGGCGGCGATGTGGCAGGGATAGTTCAGAACATCAGCTTGCTTGTGCTGAAGGTCTCAGATGACAATCCAAACGGACGTTCCCTTAGCGGGTCAGCAATAATGGAAGCGCTTGACTATTCGATAGATCACGGGGCTAAGGTAATAAATGCAAGTTTCGGTACGTACGATATTGATCATGTGTTCCAGGAAGCTGTACAGAAGCTACAGGATCACGGCATCTTGCTTGTGGCCGCGGCTGGCAACGAGGCAGTTAGCAACGAGCTTTTCCGAAACAGCCCCTGTGGGTTCCCCTTGGCAAACGTCCTCAGTGTCTGTTCCACGGATCGCGATGATTTTCTTGCACTCTTCACGAATTTCGGTCAAGAATCTGTCGACTTGGCATCCCCAGGTGTCGGGGTGTGGTCTGCGAACAAGCAAGGCAAATACAAGGGCTGGGACGGCACCTCATTTTCGTGCCCGAACGTTGCGGGCATAGCGGCTCTCGTGCGTTCAATGTATCCAGAGCAGGAGAACGCCTATACAGAAGATGATAACATAAGTTTGAGGGAGCTGCGCCTGATGATCATGGAAGGAGCTGACCCAGTGGAGTCTCTGAAAGGCAAATGTGTCACAGAAGGGCGGGCAGACGCATACAAAGCGTGCAGCGTTCCCTTGCCAAGGACGGTGCAGCGGTCCTCAGACGTTTTCAATCCGCCGATATCAATACCAGACGATGATGAAGATGGTGTTCAGGATCAACTCTATGTTCCTGATGATGTTATCATCCGCGATATCGCGGTGATGGTGTATTGCGAACACGAGAGGATAGAGGATCTGCTTATAACGATTACTTCGCCTGACTCCAAGGAAGTGGTGCTAATGGAGCCGGCGGGGGATGTGCTTTGGCAAAGCTCCCAGTGGCCTGTGGACCAGCCATACGTGTTCGATACGCATTGGGCTTACCGCGGAAAGTACTCGACCGGGACATGGACCATCACCGTAAAGGATATTGGCAATCCGCAAGGAAGCACAACGACAGGCACGCTTAATCAGTGGGGATTGGAGATTTACACGTACAGGAGCTCTGCTTCTGATAAGATAGGGGGCGGCTTGCTCGTCACCCGGTCTTCCGGGAATGCGCAGACTCCCGTCGAAACGCAACAGGTCGTTGTGGAGAACTGCATATTCTGGGGCAACTCTGCTGAGGCAGGCCCACAGGTCGCAATTGCGCCCTCAACCCATCCGTCAAAGCTGGTTGTGAAGTTCACTGACATGGAAGGGGGCCAGGAGGACGTTATGATTGACGTCGGCGGCCCAGGCGAGGAAGACGACTGCGTTCTCGTATGGGGTCCAGGAAACATCGATGAGGATCCTTTGTTTGCCGATGACTCAAGCGACGACTACCATCTCAAATCAACCGTAGGCCGTTGGGATCCAGTCTCAGAGGGTTGGGTTACAGATGGTGTTCATAGCCCATGTATTGACGCCGGGGATCGGAACATAAGGCCGGTCTATGAACCAGACCCCGCCGGATTCAGGGTCAACCTTGGGGCGTACGGGGATACAGAATGGGCATCCAAGACTCGAACCTGGCTCTTGTATGGAGACGTGGATGGCGATTGCTGGGTGACTCTGCATGATCTTACGCTCGCGAGGGATCATCTTGGCCTGAGCCCATCTTCCGGAGACAACTGGAAATACAACATCAATGGCGACGGGAGTATCAACATCCTTGATCTAATACTAATAAGAAATGCTCTGGACACGTCTTGCGGGGAGTGACCACAGCAGAATTCCGGTTTCCGCAAACCGCAATGAAAGGAGTTTTCATGAAATCGCCTCTTGTACGGCCTATTGCCGCCTTGTGGCTCTTGTGTTCCCTATTCCTCCAATACTCTCATGCCGACATTCTGAGCTTCTCCGTCGCAGATGCATCAACTGGAAGCAGTGTATTCACCAACTCGGCCATAGTAAACGTGACGCTGGTTGTGGAGGGACAGTTTACCGGATATTTTCTTTCCGAGTCGGGCCCTGCTCCCGCCGCCGGTGATCCGCGCTGGGCCTCAGTCGCCCCAACAACTTACACGATAACCGGCGCGCAGGGTTACGTTGATATTACCGCCTACGTGATAGATCCGGCCGGAAACGTCTCAGAAGCTATGGCATCAATCTACTTCAGTACATCCGTCCCGGTTGCGTCATCCATTTCCGTCGCAAACAATGGAGATGGAACTGCAACTGTCACGTGGTTGACGGATATACCCGCTCTTGGCGTGGTAGTGAGCACCTCACAAAGCGGCATCGTGCAGATCGCCCAAGAGAGCGGCATCGGCACATCCCACAGCGTCATGCTGGCCGATGTTGACTTGAGCCAGAGCTACCTGATTGCCGTCGTCAGCAACGAAATCCCCTCGCAGCCGTTTTATTGGCCGAGAGAACCGCTACGCCCTCCCCAGCGCCTGATCGACCAATGCCCGCAGTTTTGGTGCAGGATAAGCGTTATCACCCTCATAGGAATCAGGAACCGCCTGGGACAAGAGGGTTCAGAGGCCTTCTGCTTCGACGTGAATGAGGACGGGAAGGTCAACGTGCTGGACTTGATCGTGGCCCGCAACATGCTTGGTACCCGATGGTGTGACCCGCAGTAAAATCGGAATACGATGCGGCGGCTCAGTTCACCCGATTGCCCAATAACCATCAAACTGGCAAACAGGCGCGCTCACCACTTCTCGATGTGAAGCACCTGGCTCAGCGGCCGCTTGTCTGTTGGCTTGCCGGCATCGGCGGGATAGCCGAGGGCCACGAGGCCAACCAGTTTGCAGCCGCCCGGGGCGCCCAGCTTCCGGGCGATCGTGTCGGCGTACGACTTCTTGTCGCCCGCCACCCAGCACGAGCCCAGGTCCAGTGCGGCGGCGGCGATCAGCATGTTCTCGATCGCGGCACAGCCGTCTTCCAGGTAGTACTTCGTGTCCTTGCAGAACGTCGCGATGCACACCGGGGCGGTGCTGAAGAACTTCCCGTAGTCGCAGATGTCTGCGAAGCTCTCCCGCATCGCCTGGTCGGTGACCACCACGAACTCCCACGGCTGCACGTTCATCGCCGTGGGTGCCCTGCGACCCGCGTCGATCACCTTCTCGATCAGCTCGCGGGGGACGGGTGTGGTCTTGTATTTCCGCACGCTGCGGCGTTTCGCGATCGCTTCCAATGCGTCCATGTCATTTCACCTGTTCATTCGGTTCTTTCGATTCCTCGTCGGATTTCGTTTTTCGTTTACGCCGCCACGCGAGGACGATCAGCGTGATAGGGAAGAAGATGCCAAGAACGATTGCCCGTACTACTATCCAGATTTTCTCGAACAAGCCGGATGCGCCGGGCTTGCGCGGTTTCGTGGGCCGAGATCTTCGTCCGAGGAACTCTCGAAGGATGGCGGCGGCATCTTCGTAGTCCTCTTCCCACACCAGGATGCGACGGCTGCTGTAATCCGAGATTCCGACGCCTCCCAGCGTGGATCTCATGTATTCGCCCTCGACGGTGTAGCGGATTCCATGTTCATCGAACAATACCCGTATTGCCATCAGTTCGACGTCACCCTGCGGTTCATAGATACGTTTGTAGTCCATAGAAACCTTCCTTTCGGCTCGCGTGATCAGAAACCATGCTCGCGGAGGAATTCCTCCGAAAGCCCTCCCGGCGATCCGCGGCCGAGCAGTTTCCTGATGTACTTGCCGAGCACGTCGGCTTCGATGTTCACCGGGCTGCCGTCGGGTTTGTCGCCCAACGTGGTCTTCTCAAGCGTGTGGGGGATGATTGCCAGCATGAGGGAGCCGTCGGCCAAGCTCGCGATTGTGAGCGAGATGCCGTCGATCGCCACCGACCCTTTCTCGATCATCTGGTCGGTCAGCTCGCGCGGTGCGGCCACGTGCAGCAGGTATTCGCCCGCGGATTTGGTGCGGCGAACGATGCTGCCCACGCCGTCGACGTGCCCCTGCACGAAATGCCCGCCGAGCCGGTCGCCGACGCGGAGCGCCCGCTCGAGGTTCACCGGGTCGCCCGGTGCAAGCCTGCCGAGCGCCGTGCGGCGAAGCGTCACCGCCACCGCGTCGAACGACGCCACGCTCCCCGAAAGATCGTCTACGGTCAGGCACGCGCCGTTCACCGAGATGCTGTCGCCGAGCTTCGTACCTTCGGCCAACTCCTCCAGATCAATGACGAGCCTTGCCCCGCCCGGCTGCGGCCGGAGGGCCTTCACCTGTGCCTTCTTCTCGATGATGCCGGTGAACATGGCTTATTGTGATAACTCCGCGCCCTGTGCCGGCCTGTTTGCCGGCTCGTTGCATCGCTTCATCTGTGTCTTCGTGACTTCGTATCGAAGCGCTCCCCGGACTGCCCCTCACCGCGTCATTTCGCGTATTCATCGCAATCGGTAGCATTGGGGCGGTCCGGGTTCGTGCATGACGTGCGGTAGTTGTACTTGCACGTGTCGCACAGGATCACGCTGCCGTAAACGAGCTTCCTGAGTTTCTTGCGGATCCACTTGATCATCACTGCTTCGGTTCGACGCGCTTCACGTAGTCCTTGTGAACGTATGCGAAGGTGGTGGGCGGAGCGGCGATCTCGAGCCATTCGCCTTCGCCGCCGGTCACCTCAAGCTCGGCGCCGGTGTTCACCTGGCCCACGATGTCGGCCTCCGGCTCGGGTGCCATGCGAACGTTCACGTGGTCGGCGCTGACGGTGCCGCTTTCGCCGTCGTCGCTCACCTTCACGTAGTTCTTGTGAATCCACAGCAGGCACTCGGTGGGCACGGCGATCTTCAGCCAGTCGCCGGCCTCGCCCACAACGAGCACGCCGAACCCCTGCTTCGCGCGCATCAGGCTGCGATAGTTGGTGCCGGGGCCGCTGCGGATGTTCACGCGTTTCGCGGTGATCTCGCCCTCGTATGCCTTGAATTCGTCGGCCTTCTTGCCGTCGTCCGGCTTGGCTTCCTCGTCGGCCTTGGCGGGAGCCGGGTCCTTCTTCTCCGCGTCCTCCGCAAACAGCAACGACCCGCCGGCAAGTATCACCAACGCCAGAATGATGGGCAAGCGCTTCATCGGAATCCTCGTGAAAATTGTCCTGAAAACAGTGCTGGAAGGCCAAATCGCGACGCAGGCTTCAGGAGTCAGGCTGCAGGCT
>Ga0307378_10012396_pt1 | contig 10882 bp, 9 predicted proteins | sample UN1MG_FD_202238 | JGI IMG/M metagenome (GOLD analysis project Ga0307378, IMG submission 202238) | Soil microbial communities from Risofladan, Vaasa, Finland - UN-1 | ecosystem: Environmental > Terrestrial > Soil > Coastal area > Acid sulfate soil | place: Finland: Risofladan, Vaasa | collected...
AACGCCATGAAGGCCAGCATGGACGCGGGCAATCTGGGCTATTCCGGCGTCATGGGGTCCGATGCTCTGCGCGACGCCATCGCCCGGCGGGTCACGTCACGCACCGCGACCGCCGCCTCTCGCCAGAATATCATCGTGACCCCGGGCGGGCAGGCGGCTATCTTCGCCAGCATGATGGCGCTGCTCGATCCGGGTCAATCCTGCATCGTGCTCGACCCTTTCTACGCCACCTTCGCCCAGACCGTCCGCGCAGCGTCGGGCCGGCCGATCATCGTCGAGACCCCGGCCGACCAGGGCTTTCAACCCGATGTCGCGGCAATCGAGCGGGCGCTTGAGCCGGACACAAGGGCGATCTTGATCAACTCGCCCAACAACCCCACCGGCGCGATCTATGACCCCGGCCGGCTCGAGGCGCTGGCCGATCTCTGCCACCGCCGCAACCTCTGGGTGATCTCGGACGAGCTCTACGAGGGCCAGGTCCATGACGGCGCCCATCTCAGCCCGCGCGATTTGCCGGGCATGGCGGAGCGCTGCCTGGTCATCGGCTCGCTGTCCAAATCCCACGCCATGACCGGCTCACGGCTCGGGTGGGTCGTTGGTCCGGCCCTGGTTATCGAACGGCTCGGTGATCTGGCAACCACTTCCACCTATGGCATCCCCGGCTACATCCAGGACGCAGGCCTGTATGCCCTGACCCAGGCCGATGCGGTCGAAGCCGCGATCGCCGCGCGCTACCGCGACCGGGCGCAGATGGCGTCGGCGGCAATCGGCAATACCGCCGGGGTGAAGGCGGTGCCACCGCAGGGAGGCATGTACCTGATGCTGGACATCCGCGAGACCGGCCTCACCGGCGACGAATTTGCTTCCCGCCTGCTTGAGACGCAACGGATCGCGGTAATGCCAGGCGAAAGCTTCGGCCGCGCCGCGGCTGGCCACCTCCGCATCGCCCTGACCATCCCCGATGCCGAGCTTCGCGACGCCCTTAGCCGGATCGCCGAATTCGCCCGCGGCCTGGTCTGAGGGCCGTCTACCCCTGCGGCTTCACCCGCCGCGTTGCCGTGGCACCGGCCGGATATTCGGGCCACGGGTGTCTCGGATAACGCGCCCGCATCTCCTTGCGGACCTCCGCGTAGGACGAGGCCCAGAAACCCGGCAGGTCGCTGGTGGTCTGCACCGGCCGGCGGGCCGGAGACAGCAGTTCGATCACCAACGGCATCGGTGGGTCGCCGGCCGTCGGATGAACGGTGACTCCGAACAGCTCCTGCACCCGGATCGACAGCACCGGGGCGCCACTACCATAGTCAATCACCACCCGGTCCCCCAGCGGCGTCTCAAAATGGTTCGGCGCGGCCCGGTCAATCTCGCGCAGTGTCTCCCAATCGAGCGTCGCCCGCAGCAGAGCGCCGAGGTCCAGCCGCGCCGCCTCCTCGACCCGGCGCATGCCGCTCAGGTGCGGCGTCAGCCATTGTTCGAGGCTGGCGGTCAGCCCGGCGTCCGACCAATCCGGCAGCCGCCCCGCCAACCCACCACCCTGCGCACGGAGCCACTCGATGCGGTCCCGCAGGCTCATCGCCCCCTTGGGCCAGTCCAAAACGGCAATCCCAAGCGCCCGGATACCGGTCGCCAGCGCCGCGCCCAGCATCTCCGGCGGCGCATCGCGCCACTTGCGATCGGCCAGCGCGACGGCGCCGAACATCTCGCGGCTGCGGGCCTCGACCTGACGGGTGCGCGGCGACCATTCGGCGATATTTCGCCACACGATCTGCGCGCCATGCAACGACCGCAAATCCGCCTCCGACAACCCAGCGGCCAGCCGGATTGTCGCCTCGCGCCCGGTATCCTCCAGATCGGCGGCCACGATCAGCCGCAGTGCCGCCATCGGGTCATCCGCCGCCAGCGCCGCACCACGCCCGCCCGACAACAGATAGCGCGGGTCATCGCCGGGCCGCCGCAACCCAACCCGATCAGGGTACGCCAGCGACAGCAGCTGCCCAACCCTAGCGGCCGCCTTAACCGGATCGGCCTTGCCCGGCACCAACCGCCGCGCCTCGGCTCGGATGCGCTCGACCGCAGCCCGATCCACCTCAAACCCATGTTCCGCCGCGAACCGCTTCGGGTCACCCAAGCCCGCCAGCCGCAGCGCCAGATCGGCGGGCGGCCTGCCCCCGTTGCGCATCTGGCCCCGCAGCGGATCACGCTCGCCCAGCAAGGCCGCGATCAGCGCCGCCTCGGCGCCCTCGCCGCTCTCCCCGGCGCGGATCATCATATGGGCCAGGCGGGGATGGGTCGGCTGCGCCGCCATCGCCTTGCCATGGGTGGTGATGCGCCCGTCGCCATCCAGCGCCCCCAGCGCCGCCAACAACTTGCGCGCCTCGGCCAGCGCCAGGCCAGGAGGCTGTTCGAGGAAACCCATGCTGCCAGGATCATCAATCCCCCACTGCGCCAGTTCCAGCGCCAGCGGCGCCAGATCGGCCTCCAGTATCTCCGGCGGTGCGAACGCTGACAGGGCGCCCTCCTCGCCCTCCGTCCACATGCGATAGCAAAACCCCGGCCCCAGCCGCCCTGCCCGGCCGCGCCGTTGGTTGGCCTCGGCCCGGCTAACCGGCACGGTCACCAGCCGCGACATGCCGGTGCCGGGGTTCATCCGCGCCCGCCGCGCCCGGCCGCAATCGACAACGATGCCGATGCCCTCGACAGTCAGCGAAGTTTCGGCGATGGCGGTCGCCAACACGACCTTGCGGCGGCCTTGACGATCGGCAAACAGCGCCGCCCGCTGCCGCGCAAAGGGCAATGCGCCGTATAGCGGACACAGCACCACCTCCGGATGCCGCCGCCCCAGCGCAGCCGAAACCCGGTTGATCTCGCCCGCCCCGGGCAGGAACACCAGCGCATCACCGCTGGCCTCCGCCAAAGCCCGCGAGACCAGATCCGCCGCCGCATCCTCAAACCGCGGCCCGCGCGCTTCTGGTCTGGAGGCTGGCGGTTTCGCCCAAGCACGCTCCAGCCAGCGGGTCTCGACAGCAAACATCCGCCCGGCGCTTTCGATCACCGGCGCATTTCCCATCACCCGCGACACAGCACCAGTATCCAGCGTCGCCGACATCGCCAGCAGCCGCAGCTCCGGCCGCAGCGCCCCTTGCACCTCCAGCGCCAGCGCCAATCCCAGATCGGTGTGGATCGAGCGCTCGTGGATCTCGTCGAACAGAACTGCCGCGATCCCCGCCAGTTCCGGATCGGTTTGCAGCATTCGGGTCAGGATGCCCTCGGTCACCACCTCGATCCGGGTCGCCTTCGACACCCGACTCTCGCCTCGGATACGGTAGCCGACGGTGCCACCGACAGCCTCGCCCAACAGCTCCGCCATCCGCTCGGCGGCGGCGCGGGCGGCAATGCGGCGTGGCTCCAGCATCAGGATGCGCCCGGCACCGGCCCACCCCGTAGTCAGCAGCGCCAGCGGCACCTGTGTCGTTTTACCGGCCCCCGGCGGAGCCGCCAGAACCGCATTGCACCCGTTCTCCAACGCGCCGAGCAGCGCCGGAAGGGTGGCGTCAATCGGAAGCGCCGGGAACGTCGGTTGCACAGTGATGCGACCCCCTTTCATGCGGCCTCTTTCGAGCGAGATCTCGCCACAGCTATTCTCGCAACAACAGCACTGCTAGCCCGAACGAGGTCTGGCCAACCGCTCGAACCGCATGGAACAACCCATCGCTGCGTTGCTCGTAGAACAGCGCAAAGGGCCGCCGCGCCTCGGCTCCCATCAGCTTCGGCTTGAACCCGGCGATCCGCACATAGACCGCATCGCAGCGGGTCCGATCGCCAACACGCAGTGGCGGGCCGATCGCGATCGCCCAGCGCCGCGATCCGTCGAACATCTCGGCGGTCTGGTTGCAAATCGCATCGGCCGTGGCCGGCGCGAATGCCTCGTATGACGCGCTCAACGGGTCAGCGATACCTTCCATGCCCTCCGGCGACATCGACCATGGCCGGACTCGGTAGGCAGGCTCCGCCCGTATCTCCAAAGCCCCGTTCCCATAGGACATCTCGACTTGTTGGCGGTGCGTCAGCTCATAGGCATCGGCGACGAACCGCAGCGGCGACAGCCCGTCGACGTCAATCATGCCCACGGCCTCGCCAACGACACCGGCGGTGAAGAAGAACCCGACAATCCCGGCGGTCTGTGCTTTGACCCTTGCGCTGTAGGTGCCATCCCCGTCAGGGCGCTTGTTGAACGCGGCCTCGACCGCCATCTCACCGGCCCAGATCCCGCCCAGATAGAAATCATAGACGGCCCGGTGGCTGGATACCACCGGCACCCCTGCCCCGGCGCCAGGCATCGCCACCAGCATTGCCGCGCAAACCAGCAATCCGCCCAGAACCTTCCGCCCCATCCGCGCCTACCTTCAATTGCACCAAATGCCCCGAAGCCGTTACAAGGGGCAGATACATCATAAGCCAGCCGGGAACGCCATGACACAAGCACAGATCGACGCCCTGGCCCGGCGCCTGGCAACCGGCGAGCGCCGGGCGCTGGCCCAGGCCATCACCCTGGCGGAATCGACCCGGCCCGATCACCGCGCCGCCACCCGCATGTTGCTCCAATCGATCGGCCAAACCCAGCTTGGCGCCATCCGCATCGGCCTCTCGGGCACGCCCGGTGTTGGCAAATCGACCTTCATCGAGGCGTTTGGGATGATGCTGGTCGAGCAAGGGTTGAAGGTGGCGGTGCTGGCGGTCGACCCAACCTCGGCCCGCTCCGGTGGCTCGATCCTCGGCGACAAGACCCGGATGGAGCGCCTCGCCCGCTCGACCAATGCCTTCATCCGCCCCTCGCCCAGCCAGATGGAGCTTGGTGGGGTCGGCCGCCGCACCCGCGAGGCGATCAGGCTGGTCGAGGCGGCGGGCTTTGATGTGGTGCTGGTCGAGACCGTCGGCGTCGGCCAGTCCGAGGTCATGGTGGCCGAGATGACCGACATCTTCGTGCTGCTGCTGGCCCCCGCCGGCGGCGATGAATTGCAGGGCGTCAAGCGCGGCATCATGGAGATCGCCGATCTGGTGGTGGTCAACAAGGCCGACGGCGCACTGAAGCCGGTCGCCGAGGGCACCCGCGCCGACTACGCAGGGGCGCTGCGCCTGATGCGCCAACGCAAGCGCGACCCGGAGGGTTTTCCGGCGGCGCTTACCGCCTCGGCGCTAACCAGCGATGGTCTGGCCGACATCTGGGACCGGATCCGCACCCTGGATGCCTGGCGCCGCGAAAGCGGCTGGTTTGCCCGCCACCGCGCCGAACAGGCAGTGCGTTGGATGCGCAACGCGATCGAGCGCGGGGCGGTCGAGCAGTTCTATGCCCACCCCGGCGTCGCTAAACGCCTGCCTGAACTCGAAGCCCAGGTCGCCACCGGCACCCTGCCGCCGGAAGACGCCGCCGATCACGTGCTGGCGCTGCTCCGCGACGGTGAATAAGATCGGAGGATACCGATGGAGAACGCAATGCTGGACAACCCCGAAACCCTTGCCGCCCAGTTCCTTCGCGACGGCTACATCTTCCCGAACCCGGCGATGAGCGCCGCGCAAGCCGCCGACTATCGGGCCCGGCTTGAAGCCGTCGAGCATGCGGTCAAGGACGACCCGGCCCGGCGCAAAACCCTCCGGCGCTACTCCAACATCGTGCTCGATTTCGTCGACGAGATCACCCGGCTGCCGTCGATCACCGACCGGGCCGCGGCGGTGCTTGGCCCGGACATTCTGGTGCTCGACGCCTCGTTCTTCATCAAGGAGCCCCGCTCGTCGAACTATGTCACCTGGCATCAGGACCTGCATTACTGGGGGCTGGACGGCGAGGACGAGGCCACCGCCTGGGTCGCCCTCTCGCCCGCAACGCCTGCGTCGGGCTGCATGCGCTTCGTCCCCGGCTCGCACCGCCAGATCGTCGACCACCGCGACACCTTCGACGACCAGAACCTGCTGACCCGGGGCCAGGAGGTGGCGGTCGCCGTCGACGAGAGCGATGCGGTCGATGTGGTTCTCGCCCCCGGCGAATTCTCGCTCCATCACGGCCGGGTCTTCCATGCCTCCGAGCCCAACACCTCGGACGACCGGCGCATCGGCTTGGCGATCCGCTACATCGCCACGCGCATGAAAACCGCCGGCGGCACGCCAATGTCGGCGATGCTGGTCCGGGGCCAGGACCGGCACGGCAATTTCATCCTGACCAAACCGCCCTGCGGCGTCCTGACCGACCGCGATATGGCCCGCTACGAGGGCATCGCCGGGCAGCGCAATGCCGCCATGTTCAAAGGCGCCAAACTACCCTGAAAGGCAGCACACAAACCGACCCGGCCGTGCTTGACTAACCCCGGCCGACGGCGTAGACACCGCACTCTCGAATTTACTCGATCACGGGTCCGGGCGCGGGTCGCCGCGACTTCCCTTGATCGCACTTGGCTCAGAAGGAATACACGATGTCACGTCGCTGCGAACTGTCTGGAAAAGGCGTGCTGACCGGAAACCGGGTCAGCCACTCGAACATCAAAACCCGCCGACGTTTCCTGCCGAACCTGAATGATGTCAGCCTGCAGAGCGAAACCCTCGGCCGCGTCTTCAAGTTCCGCATCGCCGCCTCGACCCTGCGCACGGTCGATCATCGCGGCGGGCTCGACGCGTACCTCGCCAAAGCCCACGACGAGGAACTGTCGCCGCACGCGCTGAAGGTGAAAAAGGATATCGCGGCAGCCCTCGCTGGCTGACCCGCCCTGCCTAACCAAATTACGCGGCGCGGGCCCAACCCGCGCCGTTTTGCGTTTCGGCTTGCCCACTTTCCCGGGCTTGACCCGGGACCCCGACCCCCTGCAAACGACTGCGCACCAAAAAGTTTAAGATCTCGGCTCAAGGCCGGGAAATCAATAGGAAAAATGGCTACCCGCTGCCGCCCAGCAACCCTGCCACCCAATCCGGCACCGTCTCGCTCGCTGGCCCCAGCAGGCGCTGATCGAAAACCGCGGCATTCTCCGACGGCTCCAGATTGATCTCCAGCGTCCGCGCCCCCCGGTGGCGCGCATCGGCCACAAAACCCGCCGCAGGATAGACCGAGCCGGAGGTCCCGATGGCAGCAAACAGGTCGCTGTCGGCGATCCGCGCCCAGATTTCCTCCATGTGATAAGGCATCTCGCCGAACCACACCACGTCGGGCCTGACCGTCCCGACAGCGGCACATGAATGGCAATGATCGTCAAGCGCCATGGCGCCCGCCCAACCCCATTGATGCCCGCATGCCGCACACAGCGCCCGCAGGATCTGGCCATGCATGTGGATCACCCCGGACGATCCGCCACGCTCGTGCAGGTCGTCGATGTTCTGGGTCACCAGCGTCACCCGGCCCTGATACTCGCGCTGCAACCGGGCGATCGCCGCATGCGCCGCATTCGGCTCGGCACCCCGGCAATTGGCCCGGCGCGCATTGTAGAAATCCAGCACCAGACCCGGATCCCGCGCATACCCCTCCGGCGTCGCCACGTCGGCGAAGTCATACTTCGTCCACAACCCACCCACATCCCGGAACGTCCCCAACCCCGATTCCGCCGAAACCCCGGCACCAGTCAGAATGACAATGTGGCCCTCACGCACCCCAACCCTACCGCAACAGATTGAGCGCCATCTCCCGCATTTCCTCGTAACGCGGAACCTGCGTGCGAAACTCGATCGTGTGGTGTTCCTCGGGGTCGAACAGGTCGAGATGGTAGCGCCGCTGATCCGGCCCGATCTCGCCCCGCTCGCGGGCAAGTTCGGTCTGGTAGTTGAATGAACCGACCAGCAACACCTTCCGCTCGCAATCGTCGTAGACCAGAAAGAACATGTAGACCTTGGCATACTCGCCCACCAGCGGGCCGAACTCGATGGCGAATATCTCGCCGGCATCGGTTCTAAGGGTCTCGCGGACCTTATGCTCCTGCGGCCCCGGCCCGAGGAAATCCGGCCAGATCTCGATCAGACATCCCTTCGGCCGCACCTGGGCGACGCTGGGGTCGGCGGGCAATACCAGCGCCAATACGGCGGCAGCCAGAAAAATCTTCAAACAGCGCTTGATCATCGAGTATTCCTTTGCTTCAACCCACCATGATGTGCCGCCCAGTCTAACGCCCCGGATCACCGAAGGGAATCCCCATGACCACCCGCATCCTTTGCGTCTGCCTCGGCAACACCTGCCGCTCGCCAATGGCGCAAGGGGCGATCGCAACCATGGCCGCCGCCGCCGGGCTGACCCTTGAGGTCGATAGCGCCGGCCTCGGCGCCTGGCATGCCGGCAAACCACCCGACCCGCGCGGCCTGACCACGGCGGCGAAGCGCGGCTACGACAACGCCGCCCAGCGCTCGCGGCTGATCACGCCCACGGATTTCGACGCTTTTGATCTGATCCTGGCCATGGACGCCAGCAACCTCGCCCGGCTGGAGGAAATCCGCCCCCCTGGCGCCGGCGCCAGGATCCGCCTGTTCCACCCCTCGGGCCGCGACATCCCCGACCCCTACTACGGCGACCTGCCCGACTACGAGCACGCGCTCGACCTGATCGAGGCGGCGGCGGCTGATCTGATCGCCAAGCTTGCCTTGCCCGCTTGACGCGACCCCGGAGCCGCCCCATAAGACCCGCGCCATGACCGACCTCTCACACATCCGCAACTTCTCGATCGTCGCCCATATCGACCATGGGAAGTCCACGCTCGCCGACCGGCTGATCCAGTCGACCGGCGGCCTGACCGCGCGCGAGATGAAGGCCCAGGTCCTCGACAGCATGGACATCGAGCGTGAGCGCGGCATCACCATCAAGGCCCAGACCGTGCGCCTGAACTACCACGCCCGCGACGGCCGCGACTACATCCTGAACCTGATCGACACGCCGGGCCATGTCGACTTCGCCTACGAGGTCTCCCGCTCGATGCGCGCGGTCGAGGGCTCGCTGCTGGTGGTCGACGCCTCCCAGGGGGTCGAGGCGCAAACCCTCGCCAATGTCTACCAGGCGTTGGATGCCGACCACGAGATTGTCCCGGTCCTGAACAAGATCGACCTGCCGGCGGCCGAGCCTGAACAGGTCGCCACCCAGATCGAGGACGTCATCGGCATCGACGCCTCGAACGCCGTGCTGATCTCGGCCAAGACCGGCATCGGCATCGAGGACGTGCTGGAAGCCGTGGTCACCCGCCTGCCGCCGCCCAAGGGCGACCGTGACGCGCCCCTGAAAGCCATGCTGGTCGACAGCTGGTATGACGCCTATCTCGGCGTCGTCGTGCTGGTGCGCATCATCGACGGCGTGCTGCGTAAGGGTGACCGGATCCGGATGATGCAGACCAACGCGGTCTACGGCGTCGATCAGGTCGGCGTCTTCACGCCGAAGATGACCCAGACCGACATTCTGGGGCCGGGCGAGCTTGGCTTCCTGACAGGCTCGATCAAGCAGGTCCGCGACACAAGGGTCGGCGACACCATCACCCATGAGCGCAAGAGCTGCGACCAGGCGCTGCCCGGCTTCAAACCGGCCCAGCCGGTGGTGTTCTGCGGCCTGTTCCCGGTCGACAGCTCGGAATTCGAGGCTTTGCGTGAGGCGGTCGAGAAACTCTCCCTGAACGACGCCAGCTTCTCCCACGAGATGGAGACCTCGGCAGCCCTCGGCTTCGGTTTCCGCTGCGGCTTTCTCGGCCTGCTGCACCTCGAGGTGATCCGCGACCGGCTGGAACGCGAATACGCCATCGACCTGATCACCACAGCGCCCTCGGTGGTCTATCACCTGCACCTGACCGACGGCACCATGCGCGAGATGCACAACCCGGCCGACATGCCCGACCCGGTAAAGGTTGACCGCATCGAGGAGCCGTGGATCAAGGCGACCATCCTGGTGCCGGACGAATACCTCGGCGATATCCTGAAACTGTGCCAGGACCGCCGCGGCGTCCAGATCGACCTCACCTATGCCGGCTCGCGCGCCATGGTGGTCTACCGCCTGCCGCTGAACGAGGTGGTGTTCGACTTCTACGACAAACTGAAAAGCGTCAGCCGCGGCTATGCCAGCTTCGACTACCAGATGGACGGGTACGAGCCGGAATATCTGGTGAAAATGCAGATCCTGGTCAACGAGGAGCCGGTGGATGCCCTCAGCATAATAGTCCACCGCGACCGCGCCGAGGGCCGTGGCCGCTCGATGTGCGAAAAGCTGAAGGAACTGATCCCCCAGCACATGTTCAAGGTGCCGATCCAGGCGGCAATCGGCGGCCGGGTGATCGCCCGCGAGACGATCTCGGCGCTGAGGAAAGACGTGACGGCGAAATGCTACGGCGGCGACGTTACGCGGAAACGCAAGTTGCTCGACAAGCAGAAAGCCGGTAAAAAGAAGATGCGCCAGTTCGGCAAGGTGGAGATTCCGCAGCAGGCGTTCATTAATGCGTTGAAGATGGATGGATAGCAGTACAGATTCTGATTTAGCGATGCTGTTGGCGAAAGAACGAGCGGATGGTCGTAAATTCGCAAATGAACTACTTTGAGAAAATATCAATTCTAGTTTGTACTGGGGATTCTTTGAATCTAAAGTAGAGGCGGATATTATAAAGAAGAAAACCGAGCTACAATATTACAATTACCACCCTGTCGTCGTAAAGCTCCTCACGGCATTCTCTGGAACGGTAATGTATCTCAACCCCGGCCCTGTTCACAATATTCTCCAGTACGGAGCGGCGAGGCGCATTGGGTCCATTTACGAGGCAATCAAGGTTGTCTCCAGAATAGCGTATTTCGAGCGAAAAAAACCGATTAGAGCGTGATCCGTGAACGCTGAATCATTGAAGGGATTCCTTTTTGTCGGTTGAGATGCGATTCTTCGCCCCAAACAACAAAGGGGCAGAGG
>Ga0307378_10012398_pt1 | contig 10881 bp, 7 predicted proteins | sample UN1MG_FD_202238 | JGI IMG/M metagenome (GOLD analysis project Ga0307378, IMG submission 202238) | Soil microbial communities from Risofladan, Vaasa, Finland - UN-1 | ecosystem: Environmental > Terrestrial > Soil > Coastal area > Acid sulfate soil | place: Finland: Risofladan, Vaasa | collected...
AGTGATCTCGGTTCCACTGAGGAAGAGCCGCCGCAGGCCCCTGAGTTCCTTGAGGTCCTTCAGGCCGGCGTCCGTGATCGCGGTCGCTCCGAGGCTGAGCGTCTGCAGGCCCTTGAGTTCCTTGAGGTCCTTCAGGCCGGCGTCCGTGATCGCAGTGCTATTGAGCCAGAGCGTCTCCAGGCCCTTGAGTTCCTTGAGGTCCTTCAGGCCGGCGTCCGTGATCGCGGTGCTACCGAGGAAGAGCCGCCGCAGGCCCTTGAATTCCTTGAGGTCCTTCAGGCGGGCGTCCGTGATCGCGGTGCTACCGAGGAAGCGCCCTTGCGGGCCCTTCAGTTCCACCAAGTTCTTCAGCTCGGAGTCCGTGACTATGGTGCCCTCCCACGGAGTAAGGAATGGATCCAGATAAACCTCGACGACAGGCCGGCCAGGGAGTTTCTCGTCCCTCCAGACAATGCCGCCCAACTCGAGGATCGCGTTGACGGCCCTCTCTTCCTGGTCCGCTTCCTTCTGGCTGCAGCCGGCAAGGCCCACCGCCAGCGCGAGGAGCAAGGTAATGAGGCGCGTCATGGTCCGCCCTCCAGAAAAGAGCCTCCCGCGTGGCCCAACCGCAGCGCTAAAGCGGACGCGCTGATACATTTGGATTCTACCGGTTCCGGTGGCGTGCCGCAAGGTTACGGAAGTCCGGGTGGCACGGCTGGCTCGTCCAGCCGCGAGGGGGCAGGGCTTACATCGCGCGGACCGCAACACGGCGGCCCTTGCGGCTCGATTCCATCGCCGCAAAGACCATCGCCAGGCTCTTGATGTTGTCGTGGCATTCGCACTGGGGCGTGCGGCCGGTCTCCAGGAACCGGAGCATCTCCGCCAGCGCGCCGTGCATGGCGGTCTTCGTGACGCGAGACCTGGCCATCCGCACGGGCTTCAGGGGACGGTTGAAGCCGGTCTTGCCTGCGACAATCTGCCCGTGCGGCTCGCCGTCGCGCTCGTAGAGGATCGTGCCCCGCTCGCCGATGATCCGCCAGTCGCCGTTCCACGACGTGTGACACCCTTCGGCGCACCACGAGCCGCGGTAGGCAAACCGCACGCCGCCGGTCATCTCGAACAGGCAGTTGGCCGCCGCGTCGCCGGCGTACCACGAGCCGCGGGGGTTGAATTCCTCGGCATGGACGCGCACCGGATCGACGCCGCCGATCATCCGGGCCATGTCGAAATGGTGGATCGCCATGTCGAGGATCAGCGGGCTTTCCATCTCGTCGCGGAATCCGCCGAAGTGGGCGCCGAGGAAGAAGTCGCAGTTCAGCGTCGTGAGCGTCCCGATCCGCCCGGCCGCCACCGTCCGGGCGAGCGCGGCGTGCTTCGGGTCCCAGCGGCGCGACTGGCTGACCATGTAGAGCCGGCCCGCCGCCTCGCTCGTTCGGACCATGCGGCGGGCCTCGGCCATACTCGATGCCATCGGCTTCTCGCCGACCACGTGAAGGCCCGCCCGAAGCGCCGCGCACGTGACCCGGCAGTGGGCGTCGGGCGTGGTCAGGTCCACGAGGAAGTCGGCCTCGCGCTCGCGGAGGGTCCCGGCCAGGTCATCCGAGACGGCGGCCTTGAGTCGGTGCTTCTCGACCTGCGCTTCGGCCCGCTCGACGGCGAGGTCCACGACGGCGACCACGTCCACCTTCTCGGCCTTCAGCGGCGGGAACCAGGCGTTCGAGATGCCGCCGGCTCCGACGACGATGGCGCGGGGGGTCGGCATGGCGTTGCCCTTTCGCAAACAGGTGCGCCGGCCGGCGGCGCGCGGCGGGCAAGCCCGCCGGCTAACGCGACCTACTTGCCCATGTCGCGCAGGGCACGGAGGCACTTCGCGACGGCGTCGAGGGCCGGCACGTCGGGCACCTCGTACTCGACGATGTGCCACTCGGTGCCGCCGACGTCGGCGCACAACTCGAAGATCTCCTCCCACGGCACGTCGTCTTCGCCGATGAGGGCCTGCGGGTTGGTGGCGGAGTAAGGCTTCACGTGGACGGTGGTGGCGCGGCCGGGGTACTTCTTGAGGAAAGGCGGCGCCTCGCCCCCGCCCAGGGCGGCGTTGCCGACGTCGAACTGCATGATGACCTCGTCGCGCGTGTTTCCGAAGAAGGTGTCCCACGGCAGTTCGCCGTCCATCTCGGTGAACTCGACGGTGTGGTTGTGGTAGCCGACGCGCATGCCGTCTTGGGCGACGCGGTCCGCAAGGTCGTTGAAGAGGCCGGCCGCCTCAAGCCACGCCTGCCGCGAGTTCCGCAACTCCTCCGGAAGGCCCGGCACGATGAGGAACGGGTTGCCCAGCGTCTGATTGTACGCGATGGTCTTGGCGAGTTCGTCGCCCTGAAGCGTGTGCCAGGGCGTGTGGTTGCCGCAGCAGACGAGACCGCGGTCGTCGAGCATCGCACGGACCTCGGCGGCGGGGTAGTCGAGGTACCCGCAGGCTTCGGCGAACTCAACGCCGTCGTACCCCATCTCGCTGACGGCGTCGAGGACGGCCGGCAGGTCCTTCCGGCAGTCCTCGCGGACCGAATACAGTTGCAGCCCAATCGGAATGGCCATGGGGAGTTCCTTTCGCGGCTCGGGCGTTCACGGGTCGTGCAGTACGCCACGGCGAGGGGGTGAATGCAAGCGATTTCCTGCCCATCCCCACGGGGCCTTTTGGGTGGCGAGCGCCGCGCCGCTCGTCTATCATGGCCGACGCCCATGCAGAGGGAGAAAGGTCATGATCATCCCCGGTTTCGTGCCCTACGAGCGCCGCGAGTTCTGCAAGGATATCCGGTGCACGATCCAGCGGCAACTCGACCGGTGCGACGAGGGGTCCGACGAGTACGACGAGGTCCGCGGCATCTGCCAGACCAAGTGCATCCACACGACCTACGAGTTTCACCACTGGCTCATCGAGCACGGGTACGAGGTGGTCCGGCCGGAGTAGAGTTCAAAGTCCGAAGTTCAGAGGCGGGCTTCCCCGCGCGCCTCGAATGCGAGTGACGTCAGCGCGCCGCTTACTTACGTGCGCGGCTAGTAGTTGCCTCTATTCTCGTTGACCCCGCCTTGGCCGTGGGTATTATCGTGAAGCCATGACCGATATTCCGAAGACCCAACGCGCTGCCGTCTATTACCGGAACCTGGACGTGCGGATTGAAGAGCGGCCGGTGCCCGAGATCGGGCCGGGCGAAGTGCTCGTGAAGATTCGGGCGTCGGGCATCTGCGGCAGCGACGTCCTTGAGTGGTACCGTATGAAGAAGGCCCCCATCGTCCTGGGGCACGAGGTGGCGGGCGAGATCGTGGCCGTGGGGGAAGGCGTCACCCGGTACGCGCCGGGAGAGCGCATCGCCTTCAACCATCACGTGCCGTGCAACACGTGCCACTGGTGCCTGGCCGGCAAGCACACGGCGTGCGAGACGCTGCACACGACGCACTTCGACCCCGGCGGGTTCTGCGAGTACGTCCGTATCCCGCCGCTCCAGGTGGACCGCGGCATCTACCCGCTGCCGGACAGCGTGACGTTTGACGAAGGGTCGTTCGTCGAACCGCTGGCGTGCGTCGTGCGCGGGCAGCGGTCGGTGAACCTGAAGCCGGGGCAGTCGGTGGCCGTCCTGGGGGCGGGGATCTCCGGCGTGCTTCACATCGCGCTCGCCAAGGCGCTGGGGGCCGGAAGGATCGTCGCGACCGACGTCACGCCGCATCGGATGGCGTTTGCGAAACAGTTCGGCGCCGACGCCGTGTGCGACGCCCGCGACGACGTGCCGGCGTTCGTCCGCGACGCGCTCGGGCGGCCGGCCGACCTGGTGGTCGTCTGCGCGGGGGCGCTCGCGGCCTTCGAGCAGGCCCTCGGGTGCGTGGACCGCGGCGGGACGGTCCTGTGCTTCGCGACGACCGACCCGGGCGTGGAACTCCCGGTGCCGCTGAACGATTTCTGGCGGAACGACATCACCCTGAAGCCGTCTTACGGCAACTCGCCGTACGATGCGTCGGTGGCGCTGGAACTGATTGCCGCACGCCGGGTGCCCGTGGCCGACATGATCACCCACCGCCTGCCGCTTGACGAGACGCCGAAGGGATTTGAACTCATGTCCACGCCCGGCGGCAAGCAACTCAAAGTCGTCATCCTGCCGCAGGGGTGAGCCGCACACGCGTCAAATCGGCTTCCCCCGCGTCATTCGGTGTGGCAGCACGTTGGACGCGACCGCTCCCTTACGGTCGCGGCTAGTTCTTTTCGGTGCGACAGGCGCCACGCGGGGCGACAAGCGCCACGCGGGGCGACAGGCGCCGCGGGGGGTAACAGGCGCCGCGCCGGGGCCTGTCAGAAGACCGACGGCTGGAACGTGTGCGCCTCGGCCAGGGCGAGCGTGTCGGCGAGCGTCGTGCAGGCGGCGGTGCAGCCGGGGTCGGAGAGGCTCTTGGCGGCGGCGCAGACGGCCAACGTCAGGCTTCGCCCCACGTCCCAGCCCTCGTGGATGCCGTAAAGGACCCCCGCGCAGAAGGCGTCGCCCGCCCCGGCGGCGCCCTTGATGGTGCCGGGCGGCAGGCGAAGCGACGGCTGCCATACCTCCTCGCCGCCGGAGGTCCGGGCGTACCCGCCCTCCGGCAAGTGGATGCAGACCAGCCGCTTGACGCCCAGTTTCAGCAGCGCCTCGGCCGAGGCCCGGATGGCCGCCGGATCGGGCACGCCGCCGGGCTTCAGGTCGTGGCCGGTGGTGCGGCCGGCCTCGAACTCGTTCAGGATGGCGTAATCGACGTACCGCAGGGCGGGCCGCACGATCTTCGGAAACCGGTCGCTGTCTTCGCTGACGACGTCGATGGAGGTCTCGATGCCGGCGGCGCGCAGACGCGAGAGCACCCGGGCCGCCGCCGTGCCCAACTGGTCGTCCGGCTCGTCCATCCTGTCCAGGAGCAGCAGGTACCCCATGTGGAACAGGCGCGCGCGGATCCTCTCAACGGGCACGTTGTCGGGACCGAAGAGGGCGTTGGCGCCGCGGTTGTGGAAGAACGTGCGGCGGCCGGTGGCCTGGACCACCATGACGTTCGTGTAGGAGGTAGGCGCCTGGTCGGTGGCGGCCAGGGCCGAGGCGTCGATGCCGAGCCGGGCCATATCGGCGCGGATGAACTCGCCGTCTGCGTCGTCGCCCGTCAGGCCGATGGCTTCGAGCGGGATGGGTTCGCCGCCGGGTGGGGGCCCGAACGTCGCCAGGTCCACCAGGCAGTTGTAAGGCGCCCCGCCGGTGCCGCGGTCTTCGGAGAGGATGTTCGAGAGGGTCTCTTCCTGCGGCCATCGGTCGCAGATATAGAGGTGGTCGATGATCCAGTTCCCTGCGCCGGCGATCCCTCGTCGTTCGGTGGCCATGAGTGCTCCTCCGCTGCTTGATGCGGGCATCATAGCGGGGAGGTGTTCGTCCTGCAAGCGGACCCGGCCCTTGACCGGCGGGTTCCCGGGCGCAGGAAAAGGGGCGGCCGAGCGGCCGCCCCTGGTGTTTCCCAACGTGAAAGGCTGTGCGCTACCGGCGCCGACGCCGGCGTGCCACGAGGCCGGCCGCGCCCAGGCCCAGCAGGGCCAATGTGGCGGGTTCCGGTATGGTGGGAGCAGGCCCGACGTCGGCATTGTCCATGAGGAACCCCGCGGCGTAACTCTCGTCGCCGATGGACTCGATGTAGACGGTCACCTCTTCTCCGGCGGCCGCGTCGATCTTCCACATCAGCAACTTGCCGGTCTTGACGGCGTCTTTTTCCACCGAGGCGGACTGGATGTTATTGGGGTCGGTGGGGTCTTCGCCGGCAAGATAGACGTTGATCTTCTCGCCGGCGAATTCGGCGTCGAAGATCATGACGTAGAAGTCCATCGACCAGTCGTTCCCGTACTCGTTGCCGAGTATGAACGTGCTGAGGGTGTCCCCGGCCGTGCCTCCGCCGCCACCGCCCCCATTGCCGGTGCTGTTGAACTTCAGCCAGGCAGGATTCCCGCCGGGCGGGCCGTAACTCGGAGGGCCGCCGGGGCTGTGGTCGGCAGGGGCCAGGTTGCCGCCCGACGTGTCCCATGTCGTCAGGTATGCCGCGGGCGAGTGAGTCAACCAAAGCTCAAAATCCTGCTTTGTCGGATCGAAATCGTAATCCGCGTAATCCGTGATTGCGGCCGCCGAGGCGACCGACGCCGCAAAGGCGACCAGTCCTAACGCGCAAAATCCACCCACATACGAACGCACCATGACTTCCCCTCCTTATGCGAAGTGACAGATTCCCCTCCGAAACGGTGCGTCACTGCGTAGCGGCTCGTAAACGAAGCCCCCGGCGCCACTTACAGCAGATTAGACGCACACTTGGGTGGGATCCAGCAGAAGGTGCGAACAGAAGCCCTTTGCCACGACCCAACCCCCTTTTCCACACCGACAGTATACCGCATTTTTTCCAAAAAGCAAAAAGGACGGGCAAAAATTCACAATGCCCGTGACCCGGCCAGTCGATGAGGTATCCAGTATATGGGCTGATACAAGGCTGATTGACACGGCCGGGGGCAGGCTTTATAATCGTCCCGGGCAGTGGGCGTTTGTGCCCCTGTGGCTCTCTACCGACCCGTATGGCAGAATTCAGATGGCCGAGACGAGCAATTCATCCGGCGAACAGCCCGCCTGGCAAGGCGACCAAACGCCCTGCGTCTATTGTGGGCAGGTGATCGACCGGTCCACCGGCCGCTGCCCGCACTGCCGCACGTCGTTCTCCTTTGCCGTCCGCCAGGCGTCCCGCGAGGTCGTCGGCGACTGGTACTACCTCGACCCGCGGAACCCGAGCGGCCGGGGAGTGACCTTCGAGACCCTCATTAAGATGATCGAGAAGGGCCGCATCAAGGCCGATTCCGTCGTCCGCGGCCCCACCACCCACCACGACTGGATGTATGCCGCCGAGGCGCCCCGTCTCGCCAAGTACCTGGGCATGTGTCCCCACTGCTTTGCGGAGGCCAAGCCGGAAGACACCTTCTGCACCAGTTGCCAGTTGAACATGAACATGAGGCCCGGCGGCCCACGACCGGGCATCCCGCCGGACCTTGCGAAAGAGCCGTTCCACAAGGACGCGTACGAGATGGAGCAGAAACTGGCCGAGGCGGCGGCAGGCACGACGGAAGCCCCCGCCGCCGCACCGGCGCCGACACCCCCGCCTGGGCTGGCCGCAGCCCCGACACCGCGCCCCGAACCGACGCCTACCGCGACGGCCGCCGCTGCCGCCGCGGCCCTTGCCGATACGGGCACCGCGGTCGCCGACCGTCAATCGCGAATCGTCGCGTCGGCGGCGAGGCGGGGCCGACCCAAACTCTGGCTCGTCCTCATCCTGACCTGGGTCACCCTGATACCGGTTCTGCTGCTCGCCTATTTTTTCATCCCCTCGATACACAGCGGCATCAACTCGATGTTCGGGGCCGGCACGACCCCGGCCCCGCCGCCCCCCGATCCGCTGCCGAAAGTGGACGACGCGTGGATCCAGAACCAACTTGCGGAGGCCGACAAGGCCGAGCAGGCGAAAGACTACAACCTCGCCATCGCCGTCATCAAGGATATCATCGCGAAGACGGGCGATGTGTCGCTCCAGGCGCGGATCGAGGCCCTCCGCCGCAAACCCGAGGAAGAACACAAGGCCCGTCTCGCCAAACTCCGCAATCGCCTGGAACTGGCCGAAACCTTCTCCACCGACCACCGTTACGACGATGCCCTCGCGGTCCTCAGAAATATCGGCAAGGAGGACCGGTCCTGGCTGCTCTCGCGCAACGTGGACGTGGACAAAATGGAGGAGACGATCCGCGCGGCCCAGACCCAGTACGTCGAGCAGAAGAAGCAGCAGGAGCAACTGACCGCCATGCTCACGCAGGCGGCCGACCTCCGCAAAAGCAAAAAACTGGCCGAGGCCCTGTCGGTTTACACGCAGATCGGGAACACCTTCCCGAACGGACTCGTGGCCGCGCAAATCGACCTGGTGGCAACGATCCAGCAGTTGCAGACCGAGATTGCCGCCGCTACGCCCACGCCGCCGCCACCACCGCCGCCGCCGCCGCCGCCTGACGAGGCCGCCAAGGCTGTGGCCGACATGTTGGCGGCGGCCGCCGGCCTCGAAAAGCAGGAGAAGTTCGCCGAGGCCCTTGCGACACTCGAAGAGATCAAGACCAAGTTCGACCAGAAGTTCTGGCCGGATGCACTCGAAGACCGCATCCGGCAGGTCAAGGCCAAGAAGGAGGCGCTGGAATTCTTCGGCATTGACACGCCGAAGAAGTAGCCGAGGCCCTTCCCGGATAAACCAACAGGCTCGGGCACGTATGGCCCGAGCCTGGTTGCTTTGGGCGGAGTCCGGTGTGCACGTCTCTCGGCCCGACGGCCTCTAAGCGGTCCGAGGTAAGTTCCTTGAAGTGGCCCGCGCGGTGTCCAGTCTTGGGCACCGCGCATCGAACGCGGCAGGCAGGACTGCCCGCCGCGCAACGTTACAGGACTCAGGTCAGACCGCTTAATGCGCCGCCTCTTTCGCCGCCGGGCGGGCCTCCGCCTCGGCAGCGGCGGGGTCCTTGGTGGTTGTCGCGGCCGTCTCGGAAGCCTGCCGCACCCGGACCACCACCAGAACCTGATTCCTCGGCAGCGCGAGAACGCGATGGAGCGCCACGGTGCCGCCGGCAATGCTGAAGGTGGTCGGCGGCGCAGCCGCGCCGCGCTGCCTCACCTCGACCCCTTCGACGTGCAACCTCACCGGCGGCGTGCCCGTTTCCGGCAATCCGGCAACGTTCTCCTTGAGTTTTTCGGCTTCTGCACGATCGAGGAATTCCCAGCGTTGCTTGTCGTCGTCCCCCTTATCTTGCGCTTTGAGGGTAGCGTCCTTAGCCTGCGCGGCGTCGCGTTCGTCGGTTTCCCAACGTTCGGCGACCGCACCGGAGGGCGTCTCCTCGTCCTCGACCACGCCGCGCGCGGCCGGTTTGAACTTCGCCGCGGGCGGGGCCTCAGGCACGAGCATGGCGCTGCGAGCCGTGGTGCTCGGCTTGGCCGGCGGCGCGGGGGGGACAACGGCGGCAGGCTCGTCGGCCGCCTTCTTGCCGCTACGGCGGGTCTGGTCGTACAGGGGGAGGGCGGGGGCCTCGACGGCCGGTGCTTTCGGGGTTGCGACCGGCTTGGGGGGCGCGGTTTTCGCCGCGTCGGTCTCCGCGGTCCCAAGTGCTCGTTCCGGAGCGGCGGGCCGGTGTGCCGGTGATCGTTTCGATCCCCACTTGGCATCGCCGTCAAGCCTGTTCTCGAGGCCATCCGGCTTCTGGGCTATCCGTTCGGTGCCGCCCAGGCCAAAGGCGTCACCGCCCCTTGCTTTGTTTGCCTTCTCGGTCGGGGCAGTGCGAACGGCCTTCTCCTCCAAGGCCTTCTCGCGACTGGGTTCCGCTCGGCGAAGCGTGGCTTTGGTCTCGCCGCGTTTCGCGACGTCCGTCGGTGCGGCTTCCGATGCGTCCCTGCCCCGGGACCAGCCGCGGGCGGAGGCTTTTCCCATAAACGCGGAATCGGCTTTCGCGACGGCGTATCCCGCCAGTTGCTGCTGCAACTGTCCGATGGCGCGGAACTGCTTGCTGGAGTCCATTCCCACGGTCATCTCGTTGGCCTGGGCCAACTGGCCACCGAATCGGGAGAGTTGATCGCGGTCCGTCAGGATGACCCACGTGTCTTCGCCGTTACGACCGGCCAGGAAGTAACAGCCCCCTGCCACAGGCTCTTCAGCCTTCTTCCTGGCGAGGCCGGCGCCTCCGGCCCCGCCGACCGGGTGGACGCCGTCGCCGGCGGCCTCGGCCGTGAACCGGCCGTCACGAAGGTACGCCAGCGCCTCCTCCTGCGGGAGCGCCTCCCAGCGGTTGGCGTGGAACAACTGCACCAGTGCCGTGTTCGCCGCCTCCCTCGATGCCGCACGGACGATCAACTGGTTCTCGGCGGGGTCGAGGTTGGCGGGAGTGGCGACGGCCTGCAAGGTGTCGATGGTGGCCCGTCCCTCTGCGACGAAGTTCATCACCTGCTGGACCACGGCCGGCCCGGCTGGTTGCGCCAACGCGGTGTCCCGGGTCTGTTCGGCAACCGGCTCCTCTGTTTGGACCGCCGTCCCACCGACGGCACCCCCCGTCCCGGCGGAGGCGAGTTGCTTCGCCTTGGCGTCCACCGCCGCAAGACCGCCATAGAAATGCTTGACCGAGCCGTTCGACAGGTAACCGTAGCCGTCTGCCGAGGGGCGGCCGTCTCTGGGGAGGTCCGCTGACGCCAGCCCGAGGTCCCCCCCATGGACCTTCTTGTGGGACTCTCCCAGACCCTGCGTGGCGGCGCCCGAACGCACCACCGTGGTGTTGCCGAAGATGGACTGGCGGCCCGCAGCGTCCTCGATGTTGGCAATGCCTGCCGTCGGGGCGATGGCCAGGGCCGACCCCAACCGGGCGGCGCCGTTCTCGTCCCCGTCAACGTCAACATGCCGACCCAGATGCTCGCCCACGAGGTCGCCCAGGAGGTCGCCTGCTGCGATGCCGTCGGCCGCTGAGATCCCCGATTCACTGGCCCATTGGTGTTTCCCGCCATCGACGCCCAGTCCCCTGTGGGCAAGATCGGTGGGGCCGGCCGGTTCGGCCGGGCCGCTGCCGGGCTCCGTCGCGGGGGCCTCGCCGTCTCTGTCGAGGGTGCCGCGGGCGAATTCGACCGACGGCGCCACGTCGCCGGGTCGGCCGCCCAGGTAGGCGAACAGGCCGATGCCGGCGGCCAGCAACAGCGTGGCGGCGACGGCCAGGGCGCGCGGCCAGGAACGGGCACGATGGATCGCCAGCGTACGCTCGTGCGGCTGGCCCGCCGCCGGCTCGGAGGACTCGAGGACGACGCGGCGCTCCATTTCACGCACCAC